>WNGQ01000073.1_pt1 | contig 87828 bp, 74 predicted proteins | sample 5407661 | NCBI WGS metagenome assembly WNGQ01 (sample SAMN13153382, study PRJNA577476) | soil metagenome | isolation source: 60 cm soil or saprolite under Garry oak tree replicate 2 | place: USA:California | collected 2016-06-15
TCAACAGCGTGTTTCAAGCAACCAAACGCAAGGCTCGAGGCTATCGTTCCAGCGAATACCTGATCACCATGCTCTACTTCATTGCCGGTAAGCTCCGACTGCCTCATTTCTAATTCCACTCAAAACAGCGGAGAACCGACACGATGATGCAGCAGGCCTCCGCCAAAAAGACCTGTTCGTGGAAAGTGGAAGGGATCGAGGACAACCCGGAAGGCGACTACGGCGACGGTGGTATTACGCTGCGACGGGTATGATGCATCCGAGTTTTGTGAAGACAATGCCAACCAAAGCGTGGAGCCGACGGGAAGCCAGCCGTTTTGCTGGGGAGTCAATTCGAACGTCATCGGCGCCTGGTTACCGCCCTTCACCCTCACCGTTGGGCCATATCCTCGCCATGAACAATCCGAGAGAGCCTTTCGAGCGCCTTTTCGATGTCTTCGACGACTCGTTCAAAAGAATCGCCGAACGGGAAGGATTCGTTTTTGATCCGCGAACAGGCCACGTCGGTCGCGCTCTCCGTCTGAAGGATCGCCCCTCGAAGAAGGGCGTTTTCTTGGACTTAAAAGCTCACTGGATGAAATCGGACCCAGTTGATCCCGAAGTGGTGCTTTCGTATGGGGCTTGGTCCCAGTCCGGGTTGCCAGTCCTGCTTAAGGTCCTCTACGAGGGTAAGCGGAGCGAGCTCATGACGTGCATCGACGAAAAGTTGAGGCTCGCGGCCTCGGAAGTGAAGATGATCTCTGAAGAGCTTATCCAGCGAGAGGGCAGGTCGCTTGAGGATTTGCTAAGAGAGGCAATATCGGGGGCACAATGACCACTCCGCCCGACCATCGCGCCGCACTCGACCCCGGGCTCGCGATCTGTTTGCTACATGTTGGACGTCCTGGGCGCGCCGTGCCTGAGCCTCATCTTTCGGCGAAAGAGTGACGCCATGCCTGACGATTTCATTTCGGTAATCGATCTCGCCGCTCGCCATGGCATCCACAAGCAGACCGTCTTCAAGGTTCTGAAACGGTTCGGGATCGAGCCGACGAAACGCCGTGGTGCCAGCAACCGCGGCCAGAGCATTTCATACATTACACAGGACGAAGCGCGCATAGTGGTTGACGCTCTCCGCTCCTCCGATTCATCGAGCGCGTCTGGTGACGGGGATTCCCCTTCGATTCCTGAAGTGCTTCTCGCCGAAAAGGGTGTCTTCTATCTTCTGTCGTTGGAACCTGAGAGCGACCCTGGGCGGTTCAAGGTTGGGTTTGCTGCCAGTCTTCCCGAACGGCTCCGGCAATTGCGCTGCTCAGCGCCATTCGCCGTCGTAGTCGCGACCTGGCCGTGCAAGCGTCTTTGGGAGCGGACTGCGATTGAGTGCGTTGCTGAGGGCTGCGAGCGGATTCACACCGAAGTCTTTCGCACGACGTCACTCGAATCCGTGCGAGCGAAGTGCGAGCGATTCTTTGCATTGATGCCGAAGATCGCCGAACTTGGTGCTGCGCCGAATGGCGGCCCCGCGCTGCCCCTGGGAAATTTGGGAGTCACTGAGGGGCCGCCATCGGTGAGCTGAATCGGTAGCGCCTAGAAACGGAGATACATATGGCGAAACCAACTCAAAAAGAAGTACTCGAATACGCCCGGGAGTGCCGCCGGCAGTGCCCCACCATCACGGAAGCCCAGTTGAGGGCCATTCTGCGGGCGCGGTCTCCGGACGGCAGGGATCCGTTCGCTGCGGTGGCGGCGGCTGGTGGCCTCGAAAGTTGCTTTGTTGTGGGGGCGGTCTGCAACCCCTTCGACTGGCTCGTTGAGCTACCGCGAGTAATCGCGGGAATTCTGGAGACCCTGGCCGGGAACCATCGAGGCGTCGAGGACATAATCGAGGGGGTCATACGTATCGTGATATAGGAGCCCAAGGTAATGGCTATCATTTCAACGTTACCGGTCGCACCGATATGAGCATCCTAATTAATTAAACATGACGGCTTCGACGCGGCGAGGTGCCTCTGGCTGGAGGAGCGGTACGCCCGACGTAGCGGGCCTTCCCTCTCCCTTTATCTCGCCTGCCGGAGCAAGACCAACACAACCACAGAGGCCCATTCTTATTAATTAGGCCAGTATGAGCGCCATGTTCCACCAGCACTCCATGCGATCTTTTATCGCTGACTTCGGTCCTTTGACGAGGCCCCAGTCCTCTGTTCCTTCGGTGGAGTTCATCAGGAAGCGCATCGCGAACTCCCTGGGCGAGGACAATATCCTCAAGGAGATTCGTGACCTGGCGGGCAAAAAGGAGGTTTATATCGGAGAGGTGACGCTAACCGGTGCAGCAGTCCGCCAAATCCGCGATATGTGGGTTTACGCACGGCATCCAAAGTCCGGCGGCGCACCGAAGATTTCACTCAAGTACTTCACAACCGGCTTGTGTCGTAAGGACGGCATCGAGACGGTTGATGTCGAGATTCATCCCGGCATTGATTCGTGGGAGTTTGTTTATGAGGACATGGACTAACCCCTGTTAAGCTCGCGCGGTCAATAAGGAAAAGATTTCCCTCGCGGAAATTTCTGATTTGCATTCTCCGTCCTCAGAACGGGAACTCCGTTTTGGTTTGTCGTTTAGCAGCTCGAACCCAGGGGCCGTCCGGCCAAAGAAGGTGCAGCGAACGGGACCCTCCCGATTCGCTCTGAGACAAATTGAATGTAATCGGCGGAGTGACTTACTAGACCACGGATTACGCGGATTACGCGGATATTTTTATCCGTGCCCATCCGTGCCATCCGTGGTTTCATTTTCTGAGCCGTGGCAAGGCCGTCCGTCGGGAGAGGAAACGCCGGAGGTTTTTGAGTCGATGAATAGGCCATTTGCGAACCATACGCTGGAGCGAATGACGAGGAGCACGGTCACGTTCCCGTTCCAACTCGAATGTCCTTGGCGCGCGCCTCGCCATCGGCCAGCTTGGAATCTAAAAATATGAATCCCAAATACCTTTCGGTCGAAGAAGCCGCGAAGCGCGCGGGCAAGGATGAATTTTTGCAGATCGTGAAGAAGGCAGTCATCCCGCGTTTAATCGAGAAAGGACTGCTGCAGGGCAAAAGGGAGAAGAAACGCCAGTTCGTTGCCGACGATGACGCGCTGGCGCGGATGATGCAACTTGGCGTTGAATCCTTCGTTCTCAACCAGCAGGGCTACAGCTTCTTGGCCGTGCGCGCGCCGATCCAGCAAGTAGCCCAGAAACTCAAAGCACGACCGGGCGTCGCCAAATATGAAGAGAACGTCAAGCCGCTAAAAATGAAGAAAGACGCGGGAGTGCAGCCGGATGAAAAGGTCCGCCAAACCTTCCTGGTACAAATGCGAGATACACCGGAATGGTCGGTGCTCATCCAGACGGTTCACTGGTTCCATTCCTGCGACTCCGTCATGGGAACAGCGCTGGCTTGCGCGCTTTCCAAAGAGTTCCAGACCCTAGCCGCTGCAGCCTGGGACGACGACTTTTCCGGCTCTTCGCTAATTGTTTGCGAGAAAGGGAATAAGAAAGCTGCGGTTTCAGATGAGGATGAGGATGACGGATGGGAAGGGTTTCACGAGTTTTTTTACGAACAAGGGATTTACCTGCCTGAAGCGTTCATTGGCACAGAGAGGGGACGCGCGACCCTGTACGTCGCCGACCCCGCGAAAGTCCAGCGGGCGGACCGCGTCACGCTCAAGGTGCCTCGCCCCATTGAGAGCAAAGGCCCACACGTCTTGGAAAAGCTAGGCATGATGGGTGAAGCCATGGCCGAGGGATTGGAGGATGAGGAAGCATTCATGGGTCACATGCGGGCGGGCGTCTGGAGTCAGGCTCAGGCGATCCTGGCCGCCGGCGAGTTTTAGGACTTGGAAGTGAAAGGAACATAATTGAAGCAAGGGACGAACAACACTCCGCCATGACGACGCCTGCGGAATGGCGAGCAAAACAGATCGAGCGAACTGGAGCGAACGCTCGTAGTTCGGGACGCTGGCTTGCGGGGCTGTCGTCATTCGTGATTCTCGCTGCGGTCGCTCATCGAGGGCATTAGGCGGCGTTCGCAGATCAACATGAGTCTCGGCATCCACCCAGTTTTCAATCCACCGGTCCCAGAAGCCAAGATTGCCGGTCTCGGTGAGGTTCTCGCCATGCAGTTCGAGGCCCTGGACGAGTTGGCAGGCAAACACGGCATTACGAGCCTCACTGCTTTCGGTGACAGACGCGAAGTGCCCGCAGACTTCGATGGCCCGCCGGAAGAATTGGAAAAGATCATCGGACCGTGGGAGCATTGGTTTGCCTGTCACGAGGGCAGGATTGCTTTTGAGGCAATGGCGCAACTCATCAACACTAATCCAGCAGCCGCTCAGAGTCTGAAATCGCCGCTCGCAGTCGTGCAGGAGCTTCGTGGCATTGCGCAGGCATTATCTGTTGGCGAAATCAAGGGCGCACAGTTTAGACTGGAGATGAGCTAGCATGAGAACGACGCCGCCTGACCAGAGCGCCGCAGCGAACAGCCGCCGCGCCTTCCGGTTGAGAGTCGTGCGTAATTTGAGCCTCGCCCCTGCGCCCCACCGGCGCTGTTTGGCGGCTGTTGCTGGTGGCCAGGCCCGATATTGCAATACAACTCGTGTTAATTACCCTCTCGGGGCTTACGCTAGCCGGAAAAATATGACCCTGGAATTTGCCGAGACCCTGGAAGTTCTGGCGGGAATCGGCGGGAACCACGCGCACGATTAGGCGGTTGCAGGGGCGGCCGCTTCGGGCGTTTCCAGGCCCGAAAGGTACAAGAGGATTTCCCGCTCGCGCTCTTGGAGCTCGAGCAGCCAAGGCCGCGCCATTCGCGCATAAGCCTCTGGCGGCATTGTGCGGCGAGACTGCCGCAGCAAGGCTTTGATTGTTGTTGCGGCCTGCTCAGCTTTTTCCAACTGGTCGTCGTTGGTAATCATAACGCGATCTCTATGATGCCTCGAACTCTACCATCTCGGGTGGTCTGCAGGCAATCCAAAACTTTCTCTAATATCATCGCAGCTCCCGACTCTGTCATCCAAAAGATATCTGCGCCATAAACCACCTTCGCCCGTTCGTGCTCGAAAAGATCGGCAAATGGCCCGGACATGGTGACAGCCTCCGAGGCGTCGGATACCAGCAGCCAAAGGTCAATGTCGCCTGGGGCCGGTTTTCGGCTGGCGAAGCTGCCGCCGAGCCAGCGACGTCGCACGATGCCCGCGGCCCGCAGACGGGCCACGATTTCGATGAAGACGCGGCCGAGTTGTTCGCGCCGCGCGGTCGCTTGTCCGAAGAGTGCGACTACATCGTCCGGAGCCAGCAAGTAAATCCCCGGCTCCAGTTGACCACTGTCGCTAAAGCGAACTTGTGATCGCTCGCTCACAGGTGGGGTGGCTCAACTTGCGCCCGGTCGAACAGGTCGCCCGTGATGAGGAACACACCCCCAGCCTCCTCGATGGCTTTTCCTGCGACGAACGCAAACGCGTCCGCGAAATCTTTGTCCGGAAGTCGCCCATCCAGCCGGCGTCGGCCAAGGTGGACGTCTGCGGCGTGCAAGATCTTCATTGCGCACTTTTAATCCGAACGCAAACTCCTTTCCAGCATGAAAACAATCTTGAAGAGAAGACGGCCAACGGAAATGCTGAAAAGCTGAAAAGCTGAAATGGGAGGCTTGAAATGTGAACGTTGAAAGCTCTCAGCTCTCAGCTTTTCAGCTTTTTATATGAATCTTGGACGCCGCGTCAAACCAACAAATTGCCGTCTGCCGCTGTCGCGCGCAGAGCTTGACTTTTCAGTGCATCAACCGTCAAAGAAATGAACCATGAAGAACGGGAATTGCACCGTACTCGCCCTCACGCTTTTTGGTCTTGGGTTGACCGCCACCCAATCCCGGGCGCAATCAATTTACACGCCTTACGCCTTTACCAATTTCGCGGGCCAGCCAGGAGTATCCGGCAGCACGGACGGCATCGGGCAGGCGGCGCAGTTTTACTTTCCCCACGGCGTGGCGCTGGACAGCGCGACCAACCTTTATGTGGCGGATACCCAAAACCACGTGATCCGGAGAATCACTCCAGCCCGAGTGGTGACGACGATAGCGGGCAGCGCCGGAAAGCACGGCAACGTGGACGGCGTCGGCACCGGCGCGGCGCAGTTTAACAGTCCGATCGGTCTGTCGGTGGACAGCGCGGGCAACCTGTATGTCGGGGACACGGGCAATCAGACGATTCGGAAGGTCACGTCCGCCGCAGCGGTAACCACGCTGGCGGGCCAGGTTGGGGTCATTGGCAGCACGAACGGCACCGGGAGCGGGGCGCTCTTCCACAACCCCGAAGGCACGGCGGTGGACAGCGCGGGAAACGTCTATGTGGCGGACAATGTGAACCGGACGATTCGGCAGATTACGCCCGCGGGCGTAGTGACTACGTTGGCCGGCAGCCCCGGGTTGCAAGGCACCATTGACGGTGTCGGAAGCGCGGCGCGGTTCAACCAACCCGTTAGCGTGGCCGTGGACAGCGCCAACAACGTCTATGTATCGGATTCAGGCGGCGAAACGATACGGAAGATCGATGTCAATGGCGTGGTGACGACATTGGCGGGAACAGGCGGACTGTCGGGCACCAACGATGGGGTCGGTAACGCAGCGCGATTCACAAACCCCCAGGCGGTGGCGGTGGATGGCGCGGGTAACGCTTATGTCAGTGATTCCGGCAACAACACTATTCGAAAGATTACGCCCGACGGGGTGGTCACGACGATAGCGGGAAATCCCGCGCAGAGCGGCAGTCTCGACGGCACCAATAACGCGGCGTTGTTCAGCTCCCCGCGGGGCGTGGCGGTGGACAGCGCGACCAACATCTATGTGGCTTCAGGCGACTCCACGATTCGCAAACTCACGCCCATCGGGACGAATTGGGTAGTGACGACGCTGGCGGGCACCGCTGATCAAAACGGCAGCGTGGACGGCACCGGCAGCGCGGCGCGATTCCATTTCCCTTACGGCATCGCGGTGGACAACGCCGGCAACCTCTATGCGATGGACAGGTCCAACGATGACATTAGGAAGATTTCGCCCGTCGGGACAAACTGGGTGGTGACAACCTTCGCGGGCACCTCCGGGCAAGCCGGCAGCGCGGACGGCGCCGGCGCCGCTGCGCAGTTCTACCAACCTCACGGCCTGGCGGTGGACAGTTCGACCAACATTTACGTGGCGGATTTCGGGAACTTAGCCATTCGGAAGATCTCACCCGCCGGGACGAATTGGGTCGTGACCACGCTGGCGGGCTCGACCGGAGTGTCTGGCACCAATGACGGCATAGGCAGCGCGGCGTTATTCAGCCAAATGCTGGACGTGGCGGTGGACGCCGCGCACAATGTCTATGTGGCGGACACGGGCAACTTCACGATTCGGAAGATCACGCCCGGCGGAGTAGTTACGACTCTGGCGGGCAAGGCCGGACAGCAAGGCAGCCTGGACGCCACCGGCAGCGCGGCACGATTTGGTGACCCCGATGGCCTGGCGTCGGATGCTGCGGGCAACCTCTACGTCGCGGACGGACCTAGCATTAGGAAGGTAACGTCTGCGGGAGTGGTGACGACGCTGGCGGGCTGTCCCTCCGGCGGTTGCACCAATGCCATCGGCAGCGCGGACGGCGACGGGACCACAGCGCGATTCGGCTTGCCCAGTGGCGTGGCGGTGGACGGCGCGGGCAGCGTTTATGTGGCGGATGCTTCCGGCGACACGATTCGGAAGCTCACGCCCACCGGGACGAATTGGATGGTGACGACACTGGCAGGCAGCCCCTTTCAAGCCGGCGCCGCAGACGGCATCGGGAGCGACGCGCGGTTCAACCAACCCACAGGCGTGGCCGTGGATGGCGCGGGCAACGTCTATGTGGCCGATTCCGTTGAAAACCGAATCGCTAAAGGCGCGCTAGCCCCTGCGGTCGTCCAATTCGACACCAGCAGCGTCGGCCTGACGGTTTCCAACGGCGTGTTCCAGATGCGGATAACCGGTCCGTCCAGCGGCAGCCTGATTTTGGAAGTGTCCACCAATCTCCAATCCTGGACTCCGATTCAAACCAACTCCTTGTCGGCAGGCGTTGTGGTTATGATCGTGCCGCTAAGCTCGCCCCCATACCGGTTTTTCCGCGCGCGTCTGGCGCCATAGCGCGACTGAAGCGCATCAGCTATCGCAGGGTGCTTTCGTGCTCTGTGTTGTATTCGACGTGGAGATTCGCCGCTACAAATATGACGCGAAAAGCCACCTGGCCAACAAGGACAATCCCCTCATTCCAAGCCGGCGTCTGTCATCAGTTGTCGCTGTGCGTATTCATTGCGCTTTGGACGCCCAAAAAGTCCGGCATCTCGTCAGGTGACGCGGACTGGCCTGGATACGCAGGTGTTTTGCATCTATTGCGCCCCTTGAAACGCCACAGCCACATATTCCATCATGCTAGCCATTGTTAGCCTAGGTCTGTCAGGGAGCTCAAAAAGTTGCTTGTTTATCGGGCCGTCGAGTTCTAGCTTATCGAGCATTAAATGCAATGAGCGTCCCATGAACGTTTCTTCATTGAGCGAACGGAGATGCCCGTTTTCCGTGTTTATTGTGTATGAACATTCACTAGCAATGTCATCTTCGCAGTGAAGCGGTTTTGCAGCCAACCGGCCTTTGACAACAAGTTGTTCTCTACTGCCAGGGGATTCGTCAATGCTCAGCTCGTACGGATATTGAGGAATTGAGAAAAGACGAAAAAATGGAAAGAAGCCCAGGAGGTTATCGCGCTTGAAAATGGTGGAAACCTCAACGACGCAACGAGGTAAAACATCCCAAATACCGTCCCGATTTTTGATACAAAGCTTTGTACGATTCATCGCGCCAACAGCCATCGAGGTTTCGACGCGCACGTAGCTCACACCGGCACAATCCCAGGAATTGTATTTCTGTAGTCTAACTGGTACAGGCAATTTCAATTGCTGATACATTTTCTGCACTACAGCAGCCGCACCCAGTATTCGGGCTTCGAAAAAGACAGTTTCCGCGCTCTTAATAGCCCCTATTGCTCTCTCAAGAAGCGCCACGGCTTCGGGATTTCCGTTCCTATTTGTCGTCACCTTGCACTTGCACAGCCGGAGTCGCCGGTTGCGCGTTGAGCTTATTATTCGCCAGGAGGAATTTGTGAATCGAGGCGAGTTGCCTCCTCAAGAGTCTTGGGGCGGATTCGTGTAATGTCCTTTGGCACGGCGTAGTCCTCCGGCGGCAGGTCGCTCCAAGGTTGCCATCCCCGGGTCTCAAAAATGAACAGGCCGTCGTTGCTGTACGCGCGCGAAACAAGTACGGTACACGTGTCCAGGTCCAGCACCGATTCGTAGTGGACGGGGACCACAGCGTCCACGAGTTTCCTTAGGTCGGCGGTCTTGAGGAACGGGCGTAAGAATAGGGGGATTCGCTTCTTGATCATGCGAGTGTACCTGATCTTGGATTTTTCCCCATGGCGCGTGGTGATTCGGAGAAGCCAGCGTCCTTCTTCTTGGAAGCGTTCACCAGTGAATTCGACGTCGCCAGCCAGTTCGGGATCCGAATCGTCGAGCTCAATGGGCTTGAAGACCCACTCGAAGCCGCCAGCCTTCTTCACAAGGCCGTTAGTAATTCTCAATCCAGACGGCGGGAAGAAAATAGCGACGTTGTCATGCAGCGCCCAGGAGCCTTCCGCGTTATCAACCTGCACATGGGGCCGGGGGGTCGTGCTGTTCGGGTTGCTACTCTCAGTCCGCTCTGTGCGACGCAGGACCCGTGTGCCTGGTCTGTGCCACTCGTAGATGGTATTTGTGAAGTAGGGCAGATTTGTGGCGCCGTCTTCCCAATTCGGCCGGATGTCGATGTATCGCCAGGTGCCGGGCCCTGGGTTGGTTTCGGGCTGGTGAGCGCGTTCCAGCGCCCGCTTTGCCTCTTTTGCAGTCAGCGGCTGTCTTGCGGCTGTTGAATTGGTCGAGATCGAGTTCGTGCTATTAGACGATTCGGCGGCACAGAGGATTACTGGCGTGAACACAGAGAGGGCAAGGGTCATGGGATTCATCAAGGATGAATTGTTCGCGGCAAAAGATGGTAGCCCGGATAGTGCGTACCATCAGTGCAAGTTAACTTAAGTTTGGTAACACTGCGTCCCGCAAATGTCAGAAACATAATGCTTAGGCCTGTCCCCCGTCTGTTGCCCGTTCGACTCATATTAATTGAGTTCTAGCACCGGGCCGGGGCCAACGTATTGATAGACGAAGCTGCTGGCCCGGGAGGTGGCGTTGGTCAGCCGCCCGGCCGCATCCCAGGTGAAGCCGTTGGTCCACAGGCCCGTGGGCTGCTGGAGCACCAGGCTGGTGCGCAAGCGGTTGACGTAACTGTTGGTCACGGTGTCGGAGGCGAAGGGCCGTCTTCGGTCCATAATTGTCCGCCACTGGTGTAAGCATGAAGCGTCGTGCTCACCCCGTCAATAAGGCTTCCTGCCTCAGGGTGATTGCGACTGGAAGTGTGGACTGGCCATACATCAGACAGCGCACCAATAAAGGAATGGCCGACGACGACGAATCCTGAGTGAACGAGTAGATGTCGCATGTTGAGGCGCTCGGTCAGGAGGCAACGCGGCATTCAGATAAGCCCTTTCTCTTCAGATCGAACAGTCTCGGTCAAGCTGCGTCCGGTATCAATTGTCGCTGAGCGTCTTCATGGCGCTTTGGACGCGCAAAAAATCCGGCATCTCGTCCGGTGTTGGGGACTGGCCGGGATAGGCGGGTGTTTTGCTAACCTTCCAGCGCCAACGCTCGGCGTGGCCATCGGCAAACGAAAGGCAGCCGCCCTGGTTATGGCGATCGGCGGGCTTGTCAAACCACATGTCGGGCCAGTAGGGCATCTGTACCGGGTTGCCGAACTGCGCGTCGAGCAGCGTGTCCTGGTGCTCATCAACGAACACGAAGAGCCGGCCGGGGGCGGGACGAATGATATCGGAAAGCCTTTTCCAGTATGGCAGATCAATCAAGCTTTGGATGCCGAGGGCTGCGAGGTACTCCGGGTAGCCGTTGACCGACTGGCTCATGTTGTAGCTGCGATTCCTTAGTTGGGCGGTCTTTTGGCCGTCCGCGGTTTCCACGGTGGATTTGTCTGCCGGGCAGTGGTAGATGGCGGCGGAGGTGTTGTAGGGAAAGAGCACGCCGCTCTGAAGGTCCACCGTGTTGGTGTCCGTGCGCGCGTGATCCGGGCACCAGGACACGCCGGTAGCCCCGGGGATACCATCATTAGGATTTGGGCCGGTGAAGAACATTATCGAATTGTTCGGCGCGACCCTGTCCAGATTATCGAGCGCATAGAGATGCCAGCAAACCGACAATTGTTTGAGGTTGCTGAGGCAGCCGGCGGTCCAGGCTTTCTCCTTGGCTTTCGTCAGCACTGGCAGAAGCATGGCTGCGAGGATGGCGATGATGGCGATAACGACGAGCAACTCGATTAAGGTGAACGCGCAGACCTCGGGTCTGCGAGCCTGGCGGGAGGCGGGCAGGCGATCGACCGCAAGGCATCTGGAATGGACGAACAGGTTCATGCCGCATTGGCGTTTGCGCGAAACAACACATAATAACTGCTGCGGCTGAATTGTGCCAGGAGAAAACACCGGAGGTTTGGGGTCGGACAGGGTGAGTTCAAGAATCGTGACCGCCGACGTTAGGAGGCGGGTTTCGGCCCCGGACGAGGTTCCGCAACGATGCGTTTAACCGGTAGAGTTAACAAGAACCACCAAGCTTGCTTGCCGCTTTCCGGAATACGCGGAAGCTTTCAGGGAAGTAAACCTCCGCTCCCTTCCGCGTAATCTGCGGTTCAACCGCAGACCGGCAGCACAGCATTGGTGGCGTTGTGGCCAGCCGAGACGTGCGTCTGGTTTTGCAGGGCATGGATCAGGCTCTCAAAAATCAGCCGTCCGTCGGCACAGCCCAAAATTGGTTCGCTGGCGCGTTCGGGATGCGGCATGAGGCCGGCAACGTTCCGCGCTTCGTTGCAGAGGCCGGCGATGTTGTCGAGGGAACCGTTCGGGTTGGCGGCTTCGGTCGGGTCGCCCTGGGCATTTACATAGCGCCAGAGGACCTGGTTGTTTGCCCTGAGCGTGGCCAGCGTTTCGTCATCGGCGAAATAGCAGCCTTCGCCGTGAGCGATCGGAATGCGCAGCAGGTTCCCGGGCGCAAGCTGGTTGGTGAACGGGGATTCGACGGTAATCGTTTTCAAGAAAACGTGTTCGCAGCGGAACTGGAGCGAGCGATTGCGGATCAGCGCGCCGGGAAGCAGGCCGGCTTCACAGAGGATTTGGAAACCGTTGCAAACGCCGAACACCAGCCCACCATTGGAAGCGAAGGCCCGCACCGCCTGCATGACGGGACTGAACCGCGCGATGGCGCCGGTGCGCAAATAATCGCCGTAGCTGAAGCCGCCGGGGATGATCACGGCGTCAGCGGCGCCCAGCGAATGTTGCTTGTGCCAGAGCAGCCGGGCCGAATGGCCGAGGACGTTGCGCAAGACGTGAACGACGTCCTGATCGCAATTAGAGCCTGGAAATTGGAGAACGGCAAAATTCATTTCAATTTACCTTTTGGGTGTCGAACATCCACTGCGTTTAGCGAGGGGCACGCACATTCCCATCCGCGGCAATGAACCTCGCGAAACCCGGCCAGGAATTGGCGCGCGCTGGCGTTCGGAAGTTGCTGCGGACAAGAATGTCCGCGCTCCGCTAACCAGGTAGGAACATCCAATACGGCGCGGCATTCATCAATTCTTGAAGTCACTCAATTTCGAACCGGTAATCCTCGATGACCGGGTTACTCAAGAATTTGTGGCAGGCATCGGCGATTTGTTTCCGCGCGGTCTCCTGGTCAGGGCCGTCGAGCTCGATCTCCACGTACTTGCCGACGCGCACCGCGCCGACGCCACTGTAGCCCAGGTGCGCGAGGGCATTTTGCACGGTCTTGCCTTGGGGATCGAGCACAGCTTTTTTGGGCGTAATAATAATTTTGGCTTTCATCACAGGCGGACTGGCACAAATTGCTTGCGGGCATGTTGAGTCATGGAACGAAGCGAGGCCAGAACTTTCTGGCGGCATGAAGGCCGGGGAAACCCGGACACTTTGGACTTTGAACTTTAGAGCTCGGACTCGTAGAGTAATGCCGTGCGGTTTTGTGCTTACACCTCGACTGCGATCGCCGCCTATCTGCTGGGGTCCGTTCCGACAGGGTTCTTGCTGGCCAAGGCGCGGGGTCTGGACATCCGCACCGTCGGCAGCGGAAATATCGGCGCCACCAATGTCTTCAGACACTTCGGCGTGGCGGCAGGCGTTCTGGTTCTGCTGGCGGATGCGCTCAAAGGATGGTTGGCGGTGCAGGTAGTGGCCGTTCGGCTCGTGGCTAAGATGCTGCCAGCCGATTCCCTCGGAGGGACCAGTGAAGTGGCGGCAATTATCGCCGCGCTGTTCGCGGTGGTGGGCCACAACTATACTTGCTGGCTTCATTTCAAAGGCGGCAAGGGCATTGCAACCTCGGCGGGGGTGCTGCTGGCCCTGGTCCCGTTGGCGCTGGTCATGGGCTTAGGCCTTTGGGGAGTTGTGTTTGCGCTGACTCGTTATGTTTCGCTGGCCTCGATTTGCGCCGCGTTTGCGCTGCCTTTCGCGGCGTGGCTGACCAAACAGAGTCCGACGATGGTGCTGTTCACGACAGCCATAGCCGCGCTGGCCATTTACAAACACAAAGGGAACATCAATCGTCTAATCCACGGCACCGAAAATCGGATTGGTGGAAAGAAAGCGCCCCCAACCAACGCGCAGTCGGCCCTATGAGAATCACGGTGTTGGGCGCAGGCGCCTGGGGGACAGCGCTGGCGCGCCTGCTGCAACTCGGCAAAAACCACGTCACGCTCTGGGGCCATGACGCGGCGTGGCTGGAAGAAATCCGCCAAACCGGCCAAAACGAGCGATTTCTTGCCGGAATTCGGTTGCCGAGTGAGTTGGGTTTGGAGAGCCGGTTGCCGCGCGCAATCCAAGGCGCTGAGTGCGTCGTTGTGGCCGTCCCTTCAAAGGCTTTTCGCGAGGTCACCTCTGCCTTGGGCCCCTATGCCGCTCTAATCGTCAGCGTCACCAAGGGAATCGAGCACAACACCGGCCTGACCATGTGCGGCATATTGGGCGAGAACGCCCCAAACGCAAACTGCGCCGCGCTGTCCGGGCCGACGTTCGCCATCGAAGTCGCGCGCGACATCCCAACGGCCATTGTGGCAGCCAGCCCTGATTTGGCCACCGCCAGCCAGGTCCAACAGCTCTTTAACCGGCCGACCTTTCGGGTTTATACCAGCGCCGATGTGCCGGGCGTGGAACTCGGGGGCGCGTTGAAGAACGTCATCGCCATTGCCGCCGGCATCGGCGATGGGCTGGGTTTTGGGGACAACTCCAAAGCGGCGCTGGTCACACGGGCGATGGCGGAAATTCGGCGTTTGGGTGTCGCCTGCGGCGCGTTGCCTGACACCTTTACTGGTTTGAGCGGTCTGGGCGATTTGATGGTGACCTGTTTTTCGCGCCACAGCCGCAATCGCGGTTTTGGCGAGCGGGTTGGGCGGGGCGAGCGGGCGGGGGACATCGCGGCGAGCATGGTCGCGGTGGCCGAAGGCTATCCGACCGCGGCGTCGGCTTATCAATTGGCGCGCAAACACGGCGTGATTACGCCCGTGATCGACGAGACCTACGCGATGCTCTATGAGCACAAAGACGTTCGCCAGGCTGTCCGCGACCTGATGTCGCGCGATTTGAAAGTGGAAGACTGACGGAAAAGCGCCAACTCCGGAGTTCCAGACTCCAAGTCCCAAAGAGCCCGGCCTGCGCGGCTGTCTGAGGCTTGGCATTTGGAGATTCCCTGGAACTTGGGATGCTTGGAGTTTTGGCTTACGCCATCGCTGCTTTAATCCGCGCCATCAAATCGGAATACGTCTCAACCGCGTTGAATTGCGGGAATTGTTTCTTCACGTTGTCCGGGGCGCGGAAAAGGAAACCAACGTGAGCCTCGGACAGCATGGCCGTGTCGTTAAAGGCATCGCCGGCGGCGATAACGTGATAGTTGAGCAGCTTGAAGGCCGCCACCGCCCGCTGCTTCTGTTCGGGGACGCGCAGCCGGTAATCCACGATGCGGTCGTTCTCCACCACCAACCGGTGGCACAGGAGGGTCGGCCAGCCCAGTTGCCGCAGCAGCGGCGTGGCGAACTGCTCGAAGGTGTCAGATAAAATGATGACCTGGACCTGCCAGCGGAGTTGGTCGAGAAATTCCCTGCCTCCCGCCAATGGCCGCAGCGTCCCAATGACCTCCTGGAGGTCGGACAGTTTCAGCCCGCGCTGATCGAGGATGGCCAGCCGGCGTCGCATCAGTTTGTCGTAGTTCGGTTCATCCCGCGTCGTGCGGCGGAGTTCTTCGATGCCGGTCTTTTCAGCAACCGCAATCCAGATTTCCGGGGTTAGCACTCCCTCCATGTCCAAGGTCACGATTGATTGTTTCACTTGGGCCAGCTTTCCAAAAACGGGTGGTGATGTCCAGTGGGCGAACATGGCTGCCGGTGGCGGTCGCGCGGGAAAAATCTGAGACGCCCTCGCACCCCCGAATCCTCGCTTAACGGCGGCTGCCCCCGTCAAGACGGCGCAAATGCTGAGGATTCAAACACGTCGTCAAAATAGAAAGGCGAGAGAACCGCGGTTTGAATCCTTTTCTTTAGCGAGGATTTGGGCACCCTTTCGGCAGTTGACACTTGCGCCACGGCTCTCTTAGTGTCTGGCCGCAAAGACTGATCGCTTTGCCCCGAATTTACATTCGGGGATTTTTATTGATTCTATGGCCAATACGATACTCATAGGCGCCCAGTGGGGCGATGAGGGCAAGGGCAAAATCATTGACGTGCTGACCGATGGGGCGGACGTGGTCGTCCGCACCCAGGGTGGCAACAACGCCGGCCACACCGTGCATATCAAGGGACAGAAATACATCCTGCACCTGGTCCCGTCGGGTATCTTGCGCAAGAAAAAGATCTGCGTCATCGCCAACGGTGTCGTGGTCGATCCGCTGAGTCTGGTCGAGGAAATCGAGGGGCTGAGCAAGCTCGGCATCAACGTGGACCGCAATCTGTTCCTCAGTGAAACGGCGCACCTGGTTTTTCCTTATCACCGTGAACTGGACGCCCAACGCGAAATTTTCAAAGGCAAAAATAAAATCGGCACGACCAAACGCGGCATCGGCCCGGCCTATGGTGATAAGGCCGCGCGCACCGGATTGCGCGTGCTGGATTTGGTGAACCCGGAACGGTTCAAGAAACAGCTTGAGTTCAAGATTAGAGAGAACAACGAAATCCTCAAAGCGTTCGGCGCCAAACCACTTTCGTTCAAAAGAGTGCTGGAGGATTATCGCGCCGCCGGCGATTACCTGAAGCGGTTTGTCGCCAACACGGTCATCCTGCTTCACCAAGCGGTGCGCCGCGGCGATGATATTTTGTTCGAAGGCGCGCAGGGAACTTTTCTGGACATCGATCATGGCACCTATCCATTTGTGACCTCGTCCAACACGACCGCCGGCGGCGCGTGCACCGGTTCGGGCATACCGCCGCATCGCATGGATCGCGTTGTGGGCGTGATGAAGGCATACACGACGCGCGTGGGCGAAGGGCCGTTGCCGACTGAGAATGCGGAGATTGCCGACATGCTTCACGCGATGGGCCGGGAGTTCGGCGCGACCACTGGCCGGCCCCGGCGCTGCGGTTGGTTCGACGCGGTTGCCACCCGCCACGCGTGCATGGTCAATGGCATAGACCAACTGGCCGTGACGAACATTGATGGCTTGGATTCGGTCGAAACGATCAAGGTGTGCGTCAGCTATCGCGATGGGTCCAAGCGTTACGATTACGTGCCGAACGACATCGAGATTTTATCGCGCTGCAAGCCGGTTTACGCTGAGTTCGCCGGCTGGCGCGCGGCGACGCACGATGCACGCAAGTGGCAAGACCTGCCGGCCAAAGCGCGTTCCTATCTCAAAGCGCTGGCCGAGTTGACCGGCGCTGACCTCGCGATAGCGTCGGTAGGGCCGGGGCGGGAACAGACTATCTTTGTATCTTGATGGCGCATCGGCGCTTCATCGTGGAAGGCACTGCCGGGGAAGAGCGATAGATTAGCTGGATAAACAGAACAAGCGCTAAACCTCCGACTTAGACAACAGGCAGACCAACTATGAGTACTAAGAAAGCATTGACTGACTATCCGATCCAGGAGTTCCTGGCCCAGCGATGGAGCCCCTACGGCTTCGCTGACCGGTCAGTGGCGAAGGCAGACCTCCGTTCGTTATTTGAGGCGGCTCGCTGGGCAGCCTCCTCCTATAATGAACAGCCCTGGAGCTATCTGCTTGCGACCAGGGAAGACCCTGAGGAGTTTGGACGACTCCTCTCCTGTCTCGCGGAGGGAAATCAGGCGTGGGCGAAGGCCGCCCCGGTGCTGGCGTTGGGTGTCGTCAGTCTGAGATTTTCGCGGGATAACAAGGAGAACCGAGCCGCCGTTCACGATCTTGGTCTTGCCGCTGGAAATCTGGTGATCGAGGCGACAGCGCGCGGCCTCTCTGTCCATCAGATGATCGGCATACTACCCGACCGGGCGCGCGAGGTGTACCAAATCCCGAAGCATTCCGAGGCCTGGACGGCAATCGCGATCGGCTATAAAGCAGACCCGGCCAAACTGCCGGATGCACTCAAGCAGCGCGATCTGACGCCGAGACAGCGAAAGCCATTGAGTCAGTTCGTCTTCAGCGGCAAGTGGGGACATCCGTCGCCGCTGGTGCGGAAGCCTGACGGCTAGCCCTTGACACAAATGTCTTTAGGGATAAACGAGTAGCAGCCCGAGCAGACGTGTTTGGCAACGAGCGCGGCTGAGCCCTTTCGCGCCAAAGGTTAGGAACGGAGAATACCAAGCGAGCAGGCCATAATTTGAGTGAACATGGAGGTTGGATGAAACTGTTTCTGCTGCTTACCGTACTAATCGCCGCCGCTCGTTGCGGCGCGCAGACCAATGAATCCGCGACGCGACTGCACGCTCTGGAGGATGACCTTGGCCACCTCGACGCGAAACTCACGCGGCAAATCAATGAGCTGTTTTGGTTCCAGCAGCTCGGCAACGTGGCGCTGGTGGACAAGGTCCGCTTCACCGGCCCGCCGCCGCGCGCGACGAACAATCCCTCCCCTCCGCCAGGCAGCAACGAGGTGGTGATTTCAGCGCTGACGTTCCTGCCGCGCAGCCGAGGCCATCGGCGCAAGCTTCCACTCGTGGTGCTGGCGCACGGCGAGATTCACGGGAACGTCGCGACGGATGAGGACGCGGGAGTCGTGCGCGAGCTGATCGAGCAAGGCTACGCAGTGATCGCCCCTGATTACCGCGGCAGCAGTGGATACGGGAGCGATTTCTGGCGGCAGATTGATTATGGCGGCCTGGAGATCGAGGACGTCCAAGCCGCGCGGCAATGGATGCTGGAACGCCACCGTGAGATCGATCCGAAGCGCGTGGCCATCATTGGCTGGAGCCACGGCGGGCTGATTGCGTTGCTGACAGTGTTTGCGCACCCCACGGATTATCGGGCCTGCTACGCCGGCGTCCCTGTGAGCGACCTGGAAGAGCGGGTCCGTATCCGTGGAAAAGATTACGAGCAGCTCTTTGCAGCGCCGTATCATCTTGGCAAAACGGTCGCCGAAGCGCCCGAGGAGTACCGCCGCCGCTCGCCAGCGTGGAATGCCGAGAAGCTCCACGTGCCCTTGCTGGTCCACGCGAATACAAATGACGAAGACGTGACCTGCCGCGAGGTTGAGCGCTTGATTGCCGCGTTGCACTCTGCGGGCAAGGATTTCACCTGCCACATCTATACCAACGCGCCGGGCGGGCACCTGTTTAACCGCATTGATACACCGACAGCCCGCGCGTCGCGCGCCGAGGTCTGGCGCTTTTTAGGGCAGTACCTCCACCCGGCTCACGCACCGAGGTGAGCCCCGCATCCCGAGCAGATTGTGGCCACTGGAAGTCAAGCTGAGGGCTGGCGGCGCGACCAGTAAAACGGACGGCGATGCAGGTGCATCACGGCTTTGATGTACAGCGCGTCGGCGCGCACGCTGTAAACGATGGCGTAGGGAAAGCGGTGGAAGTTGAGCTTGCGATTCTCGCCCCGGATCTTGCGCCAGCGTTCCGGCTCGGCCACGATGCGGCGTAGCGTGCGTTCAAACTGGTCAAGGAAGGCGTCGCCCAGGCCCGGCTGCCGTTCCTCGTACCACAGCGCCGCGCCTTCCAGTTCCTCGTCGGCTTCAGGATGGCTGACGACGCGCATGGAGCTTGTTGCGGATGTCCTGGACAACCTGCTCCACCGGGCGGCAACTTACTTTGCCTTCCTCGATCTCGCGGGAGCGCCGGTCAATGACCTCCTGCCACTGCGTTTCGGCGTCAGCGTCCACGGTTTCGTCGAGGCTGGCGATGAGCTGGCGGGCAAGGAACGCCCGGTCCTGTTCCGGCAGGGCCAGCACCTCGGCTACTTTCTCAGCAGCAATGCTCATGCGGTCAAAATATCGGCGTTGGCGGGCGTTCTGGCAAGTCTTCATCCGTTGTTCTGTTGCTTCCGTGGATGGAACTTGCGGTGGGCCTCTTTGAGATCGGTGATGGTGAGGCGCAGATAACGCTCGGTCGTGTGAAGCGAACCATGTCCCAGGATGTCCTGCACATGGCCCCGGTTGGCCTCGTTCTTGACTAGGTGCGTGGCGCACGTGTGCCGCCAGACGTGCGGCGTGACGTGCTTCTTCACGTTGGTCAGCCGGGCGTATTTTTTCACCACGTCACCCACGCTGTGCCCGTTAATCGGATTGCCCCGCATTGACACCAACAGCTTGTCGGTGGCCTTCCGGCCCACCAGTTTGGGCCGGATGCCCTTGATGTGGGTCTCCAAAGACTTGCAGGCCGCCCGGCCTAACGGAACCACGTGGCCCGCGAACCTATTCAACCCGTTCAACTCATTTGGTTTCCTACCGCGTGGTCACTCGGCGCAAGAACTCACGCGTGCGCTCGTGCTGCGGGTTGGAAAAGAGTTCATCGGGCGGCCCGCATTCGCCAACGCGGCCATCGTCCAAGAAGATCACGCGGTCGGCGACGTCGCGGGCGAATTGCATTTCGTGCGTGACCACGATCATGGTCATGCCTTCCTCGGCAAGCTGCCGCATGACGCGCAAGACCTCCTCGCGCAGTTCCGGGTCCAGCGCGCTGGTCGGCTCGTCGAAGAGCATCACTTGCGGCGCCATCGCCAAGGCCCGGGCGATGGCGACCCGCTGCTGCTGGCCGCCGGACAGTTGCGCCGGATAGGCGCCGGCCTTGCTTTCGAGACCGACTTTGGCCAGCAACCCTTGAGCCAGGGTTTCGGCTTCGGCCTGCGGCACGCCCTTCACCACCATCGGACCTTCGGTGATGTTTTCCAAGACCGTAAGGTGCGGAAAGAGGTTGAAGCACTGGAAGACCATGCCGGCGCGCAACCGGAACTGGCGCTGCTGTTCGCGTTGCTGGCGGGTGCGCGGAGCCGGCCCGCTCTCGATGGTCAGGCCATCGATGGTGATGCGGCCAGAGTCGGCGGTTTCGAGCTGATTGAGGCAGCGCAGGAAGGTGGTCTTACCGGCGCCGCTCGGACCGATCAGCACGACGGCTTCGCCGCGTTGCTGATTGTGGTCAATGCCGCGCAGCACGCAAGCCGAGTTGTAGGATTTAACCAGACCTTCAACGGCGATCATATTGCAGCTTGCGTTCGAGCCAATTGGCGAAAATCGAAGCCGGGTAGCTCAGGCCGAAGTAAATGGCGGCAGTCATCAAGCCCAAGCCGATATAGTCGTAAGTGGACGAGGCCAGCATGCCATAAACCTTGGTCAGCTCGACCATGGTGATGACGGAAACAATGGAGGAGTCTTTGAACATGGCAATGAAATCGTTGGTGACCGGCGGAATCACCACGCGCAAGGCCTGGGGCAGCACGATATGCTGCAAGGTCTGCCACCGGTTCATACCGAGCGCCAGCGCCGCTTCGGTCTGCCCACGCGGAATGGACTGGATGCCGGCGCGATAGTTCTCGGCTTCGCTGGCCGCGTAATTCAATCCCAAGCCGAGGACGGCTGCGCAAAAGGCGTTCAAGCGGATGCCGATTTCGGGCAGGCCATAGTAAATCATAAAAAGCTGGATGAGCAACGGCGTGCCGCGGATGACTTCGACATAGGTTTTGGCCAGGGCGCGCAACGGGGCGATGCCGTAGAGACGGACGAGCACAATCACCAGGCCAGTCACGATCGCCAGCGCCATCGCAAGGAGGGAAAGTTCCACTGTGGTTACGGCCCCGCGCAGGAGCAGCGGCAGATATTTGGGCCACTCCCGCAGAGTCGAGATTGATTTTTTGTCCGCCACAATCTGGGGCCGGTAATTTTGCAAGCCCTCCTGCCGCTCGTCCCACACGCCGTATTTTCGGTAAATCTTCTCCAGCGTGTGATCTGCAGCCAGTTCCCGAATGGCCTGATTCAAGGCGGCCAACAGGGAGAAGTCCTGTTTGCGGACGCCAATGCCATAATAGCCGGGGGCGAAGGCCAGTCCGGAGAATTTGAGCGCCGGATCCGGTTTTGCGTAATACAGCGCGATGGGCAGATCCAGCAGCACCGCAGCAATGCGCCCGGCTTTGAGGTCGCGAAAGCTCTCGACGTTGCCGGGATAAATCCGGACCTCTGCGCCGCCCATCTGTTCCAGCAGTCGCTGTGCAACCGACGACGAGAGCACGCCGACGGCTTTGCCTTTGAGGCCGTCCATTCCGGCCAGATCGTCGGAATCCTTGCGCGTGACGATCTGTTGCACATAGACAAAGTAAGGTTGCGACATGGCGATGCGCTGCTGGTTGGCCGGCGTAATTTCGAGGCCATTGAGAATGATGTCGAAGTTGCCGCGCTCCAACGCCGGGATAAGCTGGTCCCACTGGTTCTGGACCATTTTTGCCTTCACTGCCAGTTTCGCGGCGAGCGCATCGGCCAGCTCGCATTCGAAACCGATAAGCCGCTCCGGCTTTTGCGGATCGGGATAGACATAAGGAGCGCCGCCCTCGGCATCCGCTCCCCAGAGAAGCACGCCACGATTGCGGATTTCTTCCAAATGGTCGGCGGCGCGAACCTGGAGGGGCCTGCTGGCGAGCAGGAGGACAAAAACGAGATGACAAACAGTTACGTGCGACAAAGTTGATCAGGGACGCAGGGGACCGCGTCCTTACCAAGACAGCTCAAGCGATCTTCAAGTGCGTGATGCGAAAGACGGCGCCTTTGGGTTGGTTGGGCAGACATTCGATTTCCCAGCCGTGCGCCAGCACGATCTGTTGGACGACGGCCAGGCCCAAACCCGTGCCTTTTTTCTGGGTCGTAAAGTAGGGTTTGAAGACTTCAGTGCGGCGGTCGGAAGGGACGCCCGGGCCGTTGTCGCGGACTTCGAGAGAGGCTTCGGAGGCGTTGCGCCGCTCGGCCAGCACCAGGATTTCGCCGTCGCCATCCACCGCCTGAATGGCGTTGAGCAGCAAGTTGAAAAGAGCTTGGCGGAGCAGTTGGTCGTCGGCTTCGATGCTCAGTTGATCGCCCTTGACCTGCAAACGGATTTTCTTTTCCTCAAGGTCGAAGTTCAGCGCCCGGACGACCTCGCTGACGACCGGACCCAGCGCCAACGCCGAGCGGCGGACTTCGCGTGGCCGGGAGTAGTTGATGAACTCGTTCAACTGCGCGGTGACTTTGTCGGTTTCGTTGAGGATGTCGCGCGACTTTTCGGAAATCTCCAGCGGGGCATTGGGTTGTTTGGAGATCATCTGGGCCAGGCCGCGGATGATGTTGAGCGGGTTGCGCGTCTCGTGGGCCAGGCCGGCGGCGGCCAGGTTCATTTCTTTGAGGTGCGTGTTCAATTCGCTGGCGCGCACGAGGCGAATTTGAAGATCGGAAGACTTGACCAGGTTCCGCCAGGCCAGCCCTGAACCGAGAACGGAAACGGTGGCCAGAACGGCGATAATCGATCGCAGCCAGAGGTCGCGGGTGCAGGCAGCCTCGAAGGGCGCTGTGGACATGGCAAGAACCAGGCCGTGGAGCGCTCGTTTTTCGATGAGAGATTGATATTGCTGCTCATCCATCCACCGCAGCCAGGGCGGGCGTCGTGGCCTGCCCTCGCGTTCGACTCGGTCATCGGCCTTCGTCGGAACAGCGCTGGCCGTATTGCTGGCCGCATTATGCAAGGCGTTGGAGGCGCCCTCACCCTGGCCCTCTCCCATCCGATGGGAGATGGTATTGCTGCCCGCATTATCCAGGGCGTTGGAGGCGCCCTCTTCGATGGGCCTCGGCTCCCGGCGTGGAGAACCTCTGCGCCGGAAATTTTCGGGCATGGCGTTGGTCAATTCGCCCCGGGGCGGCAGGATAACGGTGTTAGTCACGCCCTCGGAGGTCAAGGCTGCGCCCAGATCGACCGGATTGACCAACGTCACGCTTTGGCGCCCCCAACGCTCTCCTTCCTGCATGAAGTCCTTCTGCTCGAGGTCAATCGGTTTGCCTGCCGAGGCGAGTTGTTCGCCCGCGGGGTTCAGAAGAACAATCGAAATGAGTTCGCTGGAACTGACCAATTCGTTGGTGCGTCCGTTGATGAGTTCAGTGAGCACTGGTTCCAGGCGTTCCTGGGGGATTGCCCCTCGGAAGCGCAGTCCCCGAATGAGGGCGCTGAGCGTGTTGGCGATATCCTTGGAGCGGTTTCTCAGTTCGGTTTTTGCGGCGCCCCTGACGCGGGCATGTTCCTCCACCTGCCAGACAATGACCAACGCCCAAACTGCCGCGAGCAGTCCGTAAACCAACACGCTTCGGCGAGTCATTTCCATGAGTTGATTATGAAATCAGTTGGGCGTGCGAGGCGAGTCGGAATCATCCTTGGCGGGCGCAGGGGCGGGCGCCGGGCGCGCGGGCTGGGATGGTTGGGACTGCAACTCCTTGAGCTTCTGTTCCAGGGCCTCGCGAGCTTTGGCGTCGGCTTGCGGGTTTGCGGGCGGGACTGGAGCCGTGGCCGGGAACGTGGCGGGCGCTGCTTGGGTCCGACCCGGCGCCTTGTCCTTGGACGGCAGCGTGTCGAGGAACTCATTGAGTTCCTTTTCCGTGAAGGCCTTAGGCGCTTGCGATTTTTCTCGTTCGCTGGCCGAGAGGGCGGCCATTTCGGTCGGCGCCTGGATGATGTGAGGAGTCAGGAAGATCAGCAGTTCAGTTTTGGCGTCGTTTTTGGCCTTGCGCTTGAAGAGATTTCCCAGCAAGGGGATATCGCCCAGAAAGGGAATCTTGCTCTCGGAGTCCGCCTTGGAGTTTTGGATCATGCCGCCGATGATGACGGTTTGGCCGTCGGGCGTGACGACGACGGTGTCGGCCGAGCGCTTGTCAATGAATGGCGCATTGACCGCGTTGGCCCCGCCAGCACTGCTGGAAAGCGGAGTTGAGTCGGTCTTGGAGACCGAGGAAATCTCTGGCGACAGAATCATCTCCACCAGGCCATTAGGGGTGATGAAGGGGGTCACTCTGAGAATAATGCCGACATCGGTGTAGGTGATACCGTTGATGGCATTGCCCAGCGTGTCATAGCGCACGCTGGTGATCAAGGGGACCGATTGGCCGACCAGAATGGTGGCAGGCTGGTTATTGCGGGCGACGATGGATGGGCGCGAGAGGACTCTGGCTTTACCCGACTGCGCAATGGCATGGAGAGTCACCTGATAATCCTGACCGAGCAGTTGATACACACCGGCGGTCGTTGGCAGCGTAGAGGCCGCTGAGCCGGCGCCGAAAAGCTGCGAGGCGGACAAGACCGAACTGTTCTTGGCTGGACTTATCGTACCCGGGCCTATGGTATTGCTCACCACCGTGAAGTTGGTTGTTAGCCCGCTATACCAGGAATTGCCGATGTTCTTGCTAAAAGTGCCTTCAAGGCCGATATCGGAATTGTCATTTCGAGTGACTTCGAGGAACACGACCTTGATGAGCACCTGCGGTTTGGGGCGGTCGAGGTTGGAGACGACCTGGAAGATCTGACGGGTGGTTTCCTCATCGGCAATCACAATCAGGCTGCGCGAATCCGGAGCGATCGAGATCACTGCGGGTCCCACGTCGCCGTTGGCCGGATACTGCCGCGTCCTGCTGGTCTGACGGTTGGCGCCCTGGCCACCGCCTCCGAATCCAGGGAAGGCCCCCCCGCCTGGGCCGAATTGCGCGTGGAGCCTCAGAGCGGCGCAAAAACCGAAACACAGGACTCCAACTAAACATGTTCTCCACCGATGGTGTTGTTTGATCATTTTTGCCTCACGGTTGGTTGGTCTAATTCGCTTCCAGGTTTGTTGGTATTCCAAGCCCGGTCTAGTACCGCGACAAATAAGTTTCGTTACGTCGTGCAGAGCGCTGGTAGGGCGAGTCCCTCCGTGCGCGCCGTGACCTGCAAGCGATCTACCGAACGGCGCGCACGGAGTGACGCGACCTACCACGTCTCGAAATTTGTTTGTCACAGTACTAAGGCAACGTTGAGCCGCCGCCGCCAACGCCTCTGGAGCCGCCGAGGCTGGAGCTTCGAGTGGCTGAGCTGGAGCTGCCCTGTTGAGTCTGCTGGTTGGCCCGGCTCATCAGCGGATCATTTTGGGTGGCATTGTTGCGATTGTTTTGCGTGCTGCTTGCGAACGTATCGGTCAGGACCTGCTGAAGTTCTTGCGGATCTACCGCGGGGACGGGGATGACGGTAACTATGTGCTGCCCCCTGGGATTTGCGTCCAAGTCTGCGATGACTCCTTCGATTTGTTCCATCAAATCCTTGGCGGCGGTGACGATGACCGAGGCAGTGCGAGGATCGGCCACCGCGATGACGCGCGCGCGTTTCTTGATTCGCTGGCTGGCATCTCCGGCGCCAGCAGTGTTGCCGCCACCCTGTCCACCAAAGCCACCGCCGCCCAAAAAGCGCCGGAAGCCGGCAAAGACGGGACCCTGGTTGCTGCCTGAGCGGCTATCGTCAGGAAACAGGTTGGACAACTCATCTGCCATCTCTACCGGGTCGGCATGGGTCAGGCGAAACACGCGCACTTCGGTGAACGCCTCAGCGCCGGTGTCGATTCCTTTGATGACCTCCGCGACTCGACGAATATTGGCTTGGGTATCGGTGATCACAATGGAGTTTCCGGACTCGTTGGCGGTAATGGTCGTTTGGACAGATACCAGCGGCTGCAGGTCCTTGACCAATTGGGCGACTTCAACGAAGCGAACTGGGATGATCTGCGTGACGATCTGGTCGGTGCTGGGAATGGTCTGAGGATCGCCGCCCTGCACCACAGGGATGGGCTGGGTCTTTGCCTCGTCCCGGTTCACAATCGTCAGCGTTCTGCCATTGTGGACTGCGGCCAGCCCATTTTGGTTCAGGACGGTGTCCAGCACATTGAGGGCTTCTGCCTTTGTCAGCGGCGTGCTGCTCCACACGTCCACTTTGCCACGCACGTTTGCGCCCGGCTTGACGTTGATAATAAACCCAGCGGCTTCGCTCAGATAATTCAAGACCATGTCAAGGGGCACGCCGCGGAAGTTCAGGCGCAGGCTCGCTTCCCCATTTATGACGGTCGCCGGAACGGAGAGCGAACCTGCGGCGGGTTCTACGGGCGGCGCCGGCGTCGGCAGCGTCAGGCTTGGTTGGCCGGAGCTGGGGGCATTGGTTCCACTCGGGAGGACCGATTCTCCTTTCGGTGGAGCATCGGCCGGCTGTTCAGCGGCCCGGATGGAGGCTGCGGCGGAAAGCGCCGCCAGCAACAAGATGGTTCGGATATTTTTCATAGGTTTATTTACGGTTCGCAGGTTTGGGCGAGTCTCATAGGCCCGAGTGCGTTCTGGTGCTGTCACCTCGGTTGGCCGCGCTCGGCGGCGGCCTTGTCCATCAATCTCTTGAGTACTGGATCGGTGCCACTGTCGCCGCCAGTGGCGGCTGCGGCGGTTGTATTGGTCCCGGTGGTCCCGCTTTGGGAATCGGTAATGGCGCTCTGAGGGTCGGGGTCGTCGGGAAGTTCCTCAGGCTCGCCGTTGGTGGCCACAGCCAGCGACGAGGCTGGCGTGGCAGCAAGCTCAGGGGCTTGGCGTGTGAAAGCAGTGCGCTCGGCGCCAACGGCAGGCAGTTCGGCGCGCTCGCTCAGATGCCAGTCGCCACTCTCCTCCCGGCGCAACTGCATGCCGACAGGCAACTCAACCTCGTTGCTGCTGGAGGCCAGCTTCACGTAGGCCGGGGTGATGGTTGTTACGGTGTAGCCGGCGATGGTCTCGGCGGGCTTGAGCACCTTCTTGTATTCGGAACTGGTCCCTTCAAAAAACGCGAAAGTACCTTTTTCATAGCTCATGGTGCCCGCGAGCACGAAATAATCTCCCCTTGCCGAATCGCGGGTTTCTCGTCGCGGCCTCCGGGTTTGGGACGCATACCGGCGCTGATTGAAAATGTTCCGGTCAACGATGAGTTTGAAGGCGGAGTAATCGGGGCGCCCCGCTTCGTGGGTGGGCTGGGCGGGCGCAGTCCACAGGCTGCAGTCCACAGTCCACAGGCCCAAAACAAGGAGCAGCGCGAACTTTAAACTTTGGAATTTGAGCCTTGAACTCATGGGGATCGCGTCTGTGGGGTGAGGACCAGGCCGCTGAGCTGCAGGCTGAGGGTGAGTTGCTGGCCTTCGTTGTCGCGCGCGCTGACGTCCACAGTTTCTAATTTCAAGGCCATTGGGTCCTTCTCAATATAGTATAGGAAATGGCTGAGCGCAGCAAGGTTGCCGGACGCATCAACCCGGCATTCGAGCGTCATGAAATCATCGGTATCGCGGCGCCATTGTGAGTTGATGCCAGTAATGCTGACGTGGCTTTCCTGCCACCAATGGTCGAAGGCCTTAAGGACCTGTTGTTCAGCCAGCGGCGGGTTGATTGGCAGGGTGTTGGTCCGCATCGTCTCCCATCGGCGGCGGAGGACTTGCTCGCGTTGCAGCAATTGCCGGCCATCCCCAACTTGTTTACGCAACTCGGCAATTCGTGCGGCGCGGTCTTTCCAAAAATGCGTCAGAGGGATAAAGAGCAGTTTGTCGGCGGCAAAGAGCGCGACGACGGCGATGGCGGCGACGGCGAGTAATCGTTGACGGTTTAGAATTTTCACTTGCCCTCTCCCTGGCCCTCTCCCATCGGATGGGAGAGGGAACGGAATGGTTGACGGTTGTTAATTTTCACTTTTCCCTCCTTCGCTCCAGTGAAAGTCGAAAGTGAATTGCATGGGGGCCTTGCCGCTAACACGGTCCAGCTTGAGGCCGGAGATGCCCGGAGTGGAATTCAACTTGGCCAGAGTTTTGACCAGCGCCTGGTAGTCGGTTGCGACCCCGGTGCAAGTTACCGCGCTCAACTCGCGGATTTCGACGCTCTTGGCAGAAACAACCCCGTTCTCAGGAAAAGCGGCGGTGATCTGGCGCAAAATCGTCAAGCCGCGCAGGGACTCGTCAAACCAGGGACGGAAGTGGCGAATTTGGTCCTGGACCTTTTGCAATTGAGTGACTTTGGGCGCCATCGCGCTCCATTGGGAGCCCCACCGCGAGAGCTGCCACTGTTGGAAAAAAAACAAGCCAGCCACCAGCAACGCCGCCGAACCGGCGACTGCGCCGGTCAGTCCCAGTTTGCCGGAAGGATAACGCCTGGCCACCTGCTGCCAGGCGGTAAGGCGGGGCGGCAAGAATTCAAACAATTCCTTGCGCCCGGCCAGGCGCTTGGCCGCGAGGCTGAACGCGGTCGAGACGGCCGCCCCCGCAGGAATTTGGAGCCCGAACTCATCGGCGGAATATCGGCCAACCACATCGAGCTTCAGCCCCATCGGTTCCAGGCGCAGTTCGATTTCATCGGCCAGTTGCTGGGCCAGATCACGCGGGCCGAAGACACGGACCCGGTGCACCGCTTCGCGCAGTTCGGCAGGCAGTTGCCCCAGTGTGATGCGCGCCTCTCGGGCGACGAGGTCGGCGTGAAGCACCCGTCTGCCGCCCTGAATTTCCAGCGCGCCTTCGAGCATGCGCAGCGCGGCGACGCCACCGCCGCAAGTGACTTGCAGGGCCACGTGGCTCTCGCCAATGGCCAGGGCCAGCACGCCATCGGAGACCTGGGCGCCCGGCGATTGCAACGCACCGATGCCAAGAGAAAAGCTCACCGGCTTCAATTTCGCCGCCCGAAGCGCTGCTTCGAGCAGCGCAAGGTGGTTCTTGGGGATTCCGACGAGGGTGGCGTGCTGTTTGCCGGAGGGCGACCGGCAGAGCGAACGAACCACCAGCAGCGTTTGTGCGTCACAATGAAAGCCGCGTTCGGCTTCGAGTTGGAGAAAGCCTTCGACATCCTGCTCCGGCAGTTGAGGCAGCTCGACCTGGGTGGTCAGCGCCCACTTCAACGGCACACCTACGACGCACCGGCGCTCCCGCCCGCCGGCGGCATCGAGATGATTGCGAATTTCGCGTCCGACCAATTCCGAATCGGCCGTCAACGGATCGAGGGAAAGGGTGATCGAGGCCGATTGCTGAACCTGCAAGGAGCCGTTGGTACGACGGAGCACGACGGCGTCCAAACGGCTGCCATCGAGCGCGAGACCCAGGAGCGCCGAGGGCCGCTGTCCTTTTAGTCCATCCAATTTGATCAAATCAATCATTGAGTGTTCTTGGCGAAGAGCCAGGTCTGCCGCGTCTCTTTACCGAGCGCCCAGCCTAGATGGCTGAGGTCCTGGCGATAGATTATTTTGGGCGAGCCATCAATAGTATCGAAAATGAATCGGGTCCGACGATAACCGCGCCCGTGCGGGCCAAGAGCGGCGACATCGGCCATGAACTGGTAGCTCTGGGTGGTGAGATAATCACCTGCCGCCAGGGTTTGAAGGGCAGTAGAGTCATTCTGGCCGAGCGCGTCGGCAACCCAGGCGATAGAAGTCAGCTTGTCCGGATTGGTGAGGCGATAATTGACCAGCGTCTGGGCCAGGTCGCTGGTCATGCCGGGCAAGCAAGCCAGCACCGCCGCGCTGGCGGTGTTGACGTTAATGCGTCCTTCAATGGCGTTCGTGCTGTCGTCCATTCTGATCGCGTTGAAAATATAAGCGAATTCGTCGAGCTTCATCCCGCTTTGCAGGTAGAAATGCAGTGGGCTGGTGAAGGCAGCCCTCGGCACATTGGCGGCTGCGTTGGCGGTTGCGCCTCCGCCAGACGACGCGGCCTGGCGGGGAACACCGCCTGGTGGCCGCGTGGCCGGGCTGCTTGCAGGGCTGAGTAAGCCGAGTCGGGTCAGGATTCGATCCGCCCGCGAGGAGCTGAAAGCGCTTTGCAGCAGCGCGGGCAAGGGTCCGGTGGCGCCGATGACAAGACTGATGTTGACGCGCGGCAAGCCGTTGCTGTAGGTGCCGGGTTCCCGGCTATAAACCGTGAGGTATTCCAGGACGCCCGGATCAACCATGCCGTTGTGGTTCTCGTCGGCTTCGTTGGGGTCGAGGACGCCGTTGCGATTGAGGTCTTCGCCCAGCAGCGTGTCCATGTCTGCGCCCTGGAGGAGGCGCAACTCGTCCACTGTCTCAAAGGGGGCGTTCTTGCACTGGTAAGCAGGGCTCCGCATTGAATAATAGGTCTGCGAGGCGCCGCCGCCGTTGGTATCGCGCCAGTCAAGGATGGCGCCCGCCAAGTCCGGGTTGGCCTGCGGCATGGACTGCAGCAGAGAGGCGAGCATATTGCTGGAGGCGAAGTTCAGGTTGAGCTTCGAGGCCTCATCTACCAGGCCGAAAAAGACCTGGCCAGGCCCGACTGGGCTGTTGGTGTCGCGGCCGATGAGCCAGAAATGGGCGTCGCCCACGGGCACAGCTTGGCTCAGATAATCGGCTGGATCGAGCATCACGCCGTTTGTGCTGAAGTTCGACAGAATGTAAGTCAGGTAGCGGGCAGCTCCTTCGATGGCCTGCTCGGCCACAAGGCCTGACACCCGGTTGTCCGAGGCGCGCAATTCTGAGCTCATCGAGTTGGCAAAGTACAAAGTGATGCTCACCAGACCCAAAGCGATCCAGAGGACGATGATGAGCACCGAAGCGCACTGGGCACCACCGCTCTCAGGGGGTGGAGACCCTGGAAGTCGTCTTGGGCTGTGGCTCTTGGCGCTGGGAGCTTTAATCCTCATTGCGTTTGGTTGGTGCGAGACTGAGAGACAAGTGGGACGATCATTTCCAGCGGCTGTTGGTTCTGAGCGGCCGGACGATCCGCCGCGAGTTGAATACGGACGCGGACCGCCGTAGGCAGGTTGGTGTCGCCCAGGCTTGTGTCCCATGAGTTACGCCAGTCGGTGCCAGTGAAGCAATCAAAGTCCAGCGACTCGACATCGCCCATGAGCCATCGGTCGTCGGACTCCTGCGTCATAGTGGCCAGCAAGTTGCGCGTCACGCTGCGAACCAGATCCTTGCCCCTGGCGGTGGTCCGGTTGGCGGGTTCTTTCAACTGGTAACTGACCCTCTGAAGGTCGCCCCACGGCGCGCCATCGGTAAGGGTGCCGGTGGTGGTGTAAAACTCAATGCCGTTGTATTGGGCCATGGTTATGGTGCTGCTGACCAAACCGCTCTTGAAATCTCCCGCCAGAACACCACCCGGCGGCACGGCGCCGTGCAAATCGCGCCGAAGCACGATCAGCGTCTGCTGGAGCGGCGCCGACTGGTCGAGCACGCGGGCGGTGGTTGCCCGCAGACGCAAGGCGCTGTAGAAAACCGTGTTGATGGCGATGAGCACGATGGCAAAGACCGATACTGCCAGCAGGACCTCAATCAGCGTGAAGGCGCGCGCGGGACGAGGAATGACAAATGACCTGTTCACGAGGTTGGCCGTTCTCCCTCTCCCCATCCGGTATCTGTTTAGCGGAGCGCGGACATTCCTGTCTGCAGCAGCGTGATTTCGCTCTCTTGTCTTCCAAATCCGGGCCGGCTGGTCGTTCGGAAGTTGCTGCGGACAGGAATGTCCGCGCTCCGCGCTAAACACGTACCTCATCCGATGGGGAGAGGGCGGGGGTGAGGGGTAGTCTATTCCCGCAGCGGTGGTACTGTCCAGATGCGCCTCCGTCAACGACCGCGTTGAATTTCGGATTTCATTCATTGTGATTGCCTGCGGAATTCGGAATTCGGATTTTCGGTGTGGTCATTGCTGCGAGCTGGCGAGCGTGCTCAGGCGCACGGAGTAATCCTGGTTCTGCACGGCATAAACCACCTCGACCGAGAGCGATTGCATCGCGTCTTGGCTCCAGAGTTCGTTGCGCAAGGTCCAGCGGTATTGCAGCCCGCCTTCCAGCAGCGTGCCGCTTTGAACGGACTGGTTCCAGTTAGTCGTCACGATGTGTTCGTTGAGCACTCGCTCGGCGACGCGCGCGGCCTGGTCTTTGCGCTGGGCCACTTCCCCGGCGCGGCTGGCGATGCGCAAGCCCTGGACCGCCACCGGGATAACGATGGCCATGAACATCAGCGCCGCCAGCACTTCGGCCAGCGTGAAGCCGGCGCATCGACCGCTTCTGGGAGACGCGGTCGGGGGCAGGGCGCGCGCGCGTTCAGTTGTTTCGGTCCCGAATTTCATAGCTCAATCGGTTGCGGGACTGCGCCAGCCAGAGCGACACCCCATCACGGTCCAGCAGGCGCAAGGCCTGCGGGCTGCTTTCGGCAAGTCCGCCATCGGGCAGAAAACGAATCTGAGGCAGGTTGTGGTGAGCAGCAGCGGAGGAGGGGCCGCCGGAGAGAGTGGCGTGGGCGAGGGCAGTAGGGCGGGGAACGTTGACGGTGACCACTTCGATCCGCAGATCCCGATCCAGCGTGAAGTTCATTGCCTGGGAGTCGCGCTCGTTGAAACTGGAATCCACTTCCAATCCGTAGGTCCGCTGCTGGGCATCCACCCACAGCACAACCGGCAGTCCTTCGGACACCGCCCGGCTCTGGCCCTGCCGGGTAAGAGCCAGCAGCCTGCGGGCCTCGGAATCGAGCGTCCGGCCACGAAAGAAATTACCGAGAGTTGGCAGAGCGATGCCGATAACCACGACGAGCAGAGTCATGACGACGATCAACTCAATGAGAGTGAAGGCGGTCGAGCGCTGGGTGCTGCGTGATCGGCGAAGAAAAGACGCAAAACGTGTCTTCGGCCTGCCGAGTTCACCTGGTTTGCCAGTTAGTAATATCATCATCGCTTCCGGCCCGGCCATCCGGCCCCACGGACATCAGGTCGAAGGAACTGGAGTTATGTCTGCCAGGGCACTCATAAATGTAATCGTTCTGCCACGGGTCTTTGGGAATATTATCCAGATACGGTCCATGCCAGTTCTGGGCGTTGGCTGGCCGCTGCACCAGGTCCAGCAGGCCGCTTTTGCCTTTGGGGTAGTAGCCATTGTCAACCTCGAAGGCATCCAGCGCGGTCTTAAAGGCGGCAATTTGGGTTTGCGCCGCGGTGACTCGCGCTTGCTCGCCGCGCCCGGCGATTTTCGGATAAACGATGGCCGCCAAGACACCCAAAATGACCAGCACCAAAAGCATCTCGACCAGGGTGAACGCTCGCGGAGAGCACCGTTCGATTCGGTTTCCATGAGATAGGTTGCATTTCATATTTTGGCCGGTGGTTGGTAATCGCTCACTTGATTTGCTGCTGCAGCGTAAAAATTGGCAGGACCATGCCGATAAAAATTGTCCCGATAAAACCAGCGATGAAAAAGAGCATCAACGGTTCGGCTAGGGCCACGGCGGTTTTCAATTCCCGATCCAGATCGCCTTCGGTGACATTGGCGATGCGGATGAGTTCATGGTCGAGCTTGCCGCTCTCTTCTGCAACCGAGATCATTTCGAGCACTGAACTGGGGAACAAGCCGCCACAATCCGCCAGACTCCGGCCCAACTGCTCGCCCTCCTGCACTCGTTCGATGGAGCGCGACACCGCGTCCACCAGGATTTGATTGCCGATGGATTTCCGGGCCACATTCAAGCCCTGGACCAGCGGCACGCCGGCAGCCAACAGCGTGCCCAGCATGCGACAGAAGCGCGCCATGGCGAACTGCGCAACCAGCGGGCCGACAATTGGCGCCCGCAGAATCAGTCCTTCCCATGTCCGCCGGCCTTTTTCTGACGCAAACCAACTCCGAACCAGAAAGCCAGCAGTGCCCAAGCCGGCTGCCAGCAGCAGCCCATAGGAGCGCACTGCATGGCTAACGGCGATGATGGCCTGAGTCAGCCACGGCAGCGCGGCGCCGAAGCCGGCAAACACGGTCTGAAAGCGAGGGATAAAGAACGTGAGCAAAAACGTCACCACGCCCAGGGCCAGCACCAGCAGGATGCTCGGATAGAGCATAGCGGTCATTACTTTGGAGCGCAGCTCCTTCTCTCGCGATTGGAAGTCGGCGATTTGCGCCAGCACCAGGTCCAGAAAGCCGCCGGTTTCGCCTGCCTGAACCATGGCTACATAAACGCGCGGGAAGGTTTCGGGCGACTTGCCCATGGCATCGGCCAGCGACGTGCCGTTTATGACCAGGTCATGGATCTCTTTCCACTTGTCGGCCGCGGACGGCGTGGAAGCTTCTTTGTAGAGAATGACCAGCGCGCGGCTCAAGGGCACACCCGCCGCCAGCAAGCTGGAGAGCAGGCGCGTGAAATTCTCCAGCGCCCGCGCGGAAATCTTCTGGGACTTGAACCGAAGCTGAAGCGAATCCAATGAGGCAGGCAGGCCCAGGACGGTTGCGGATTCGGAGGCAGCTTTTTCTGAAAGACTGACCAGGCGCAAGCCTCGGCCTTCCATTTGTCGAAAGACTTCCTGCCGGCCTGCAGCTTCAAGCTGGCCCTCGCCCACGACGCCGTCGGCTTGCAGAGCTCTATATTCAAAAAGCGCCATGATCATTCCGGGTAGTGCGAGCCACCTCCTTGGCGGTGGTGACACTCAAGACCTCTTCGACGGTGGTTATGCCCAGGCGCACCAGGCGCCAGCCGTCCTCCGCCAGGGTGCACATGCCGGCGCGGCGGGCGGCGTCACGAATGTGGTCGCTCGAAGAATTCTTGAGGATCAACTGCCGAATCTCGTTATCGCTGTCCATCCACTCGAAGATGGCGTGGCGGCCGAAGAAGCCGGTTTGCCGGCATTCCCGGCAACCGACGGAGCGATAGATTGTGGTGTTAGCAGGAATACCCACTTGCGACTTGAAGGCTTGTGCGGCGGGGGAATCGTCCTCGGCTTTACAGTGTTCACAGAGCACGCGCACCAGGCGCTGGGCCAACACCGCTTCCAGGGACGAAGCGACCAGGTACGGCTCAATCCCCATGTCCACCAGGCGGGTCAGAGCGCCGGGGGCGTCGTTGGTGTGCAATGTCGAAAAAACCAAATGGCCGGTGAGCGAAGCCTGCACTGCGATCTGGGCCGTCTCCTGATCACGGATTTCGCCGATAAGAAGCACATCCGGGTCGTGCCGGAGAATCGAGCGCAGGCCGCGCGCGAAGGTCAACCCGGCTTTTTCGGAAACCTGGATCTGGTTGACGCCCCGCAACTGGTACTCAACCGGGTCCTCAATAGTGATGATCTTGCGGACCGAATCGTTGATCTGGCTGAGCGCGGTGTAAAGGGTTGAGGTCTTGCCGCTGCCGGTCGGCCCGGTCACCAGGATGATGCCGTGTGGCAGTTGCAGCACGCGTTCAAAGCACTCCAGTTCGCGCGCATTCATGCCCAAATGGCGCATGCCGCGCAGCGTCGCGTTCTGGCGCAGCAACCGCATCACGACGGCTTCGCCGTGCAGCATTGGAATGACCGACACGCGAATGTCCACTTCACTTTCATCAATGCGGATCTTGATGCGCCCATCCTGCGGCAGGCGCTTTTCGGCGATGTTGAGGTGGCTGAGAATCTTGACCCGGGAAACGATCGCCGGCTGGAACCGTTTGATCTGCGAGGGCACCGGCACGTCCTGCAGCACCCCATCAATACGGTAGCGGATGCGCAACTCGTGTTCGAAAGGCTCGAGGTGAATGTCCGAAGCCCGCAACTCGATGGCGTCGCGCAGGACCTGGTTGACGAAACGAATAATGGATGCGTCTTCGGCTGCGGTGTCCAGGTCAGTGTCTTCTTCGGGATGTTCATCAACCACCTGAAACGATCCTTCCTCGCCCAGGGTGCCGAGGGTGTCGGCCCCGACGCCGAGCCGCTTCTTCATCTCGCGCTGGATGGCCTCAGTGGAGGCCAGCACGGGTCTAAGACTCAAGCCGGTCAGCGTCTTGAGGGCATCCAATCCTTGAGTGGCGAAGAGGCGGCTGGTGGCTACTTCGACCGTCCCGTTGAGCCGTCTGAGCGGTAGCAATTCTTCTTTGAGCAGAATCCGCGCAGGGAACAGCGAAAGAAGCTGGCGATCCGGTTCGACGTCTTCGAGCGTGGTGTAAGAGAGGCCGTACTCTTTGGCCAGCCACCGGAGGATATCTTCCTCGGTTTGAACCAAGTCCTTTGCTGCCGCAAGATGCTTCGCGTCGCTCCCAGACAATTGCTTGGCTGCAACCATCTTGTCGAACAACTCTTTCACCGACGAATCCTGGACCATCAGTTCGCTCATAATCTGGCCTGTCAGTTTCTCTTCCGCGCGTCTGAAGCGCCGGGATGACCGGCGCTTCCGTTCTTATCCGTCACGCCCACGTCTGGCGCTTCGCGGCTCACGCTCACAACAACCCCATCAGCGAAGCGGCGGCTTCCTGCCGAACCGAGAGCACTTTCCGCAGATCCGCTTGCGACTTCTCAAGGTCCGCTTGTTTGGCTTTGCGCGCCTCGATAAACTTGGCCAGCGCGGCTTTGAGCTCAGAGTTCGATGCCTTCGAGTCAATGGCCCGCTGCAAAGCCTCGGCCTCCGGGCTGGGCTCGCCGCCGCCGAAAGGGCCGCCTCGGAAACGGCGCCGTCCATTGTCGCCCGAAGTATTGTCTGGGGAGCCGCCGCCGCGTCCGCCGCGCCCGCCGCCAAACATCCCTCGGACACGGTCGCTCATCACCTGTCTTTGGCTGTCCATGACTTTCTGAACCAGTGGCTGGATGGCTTTCCATTCCGCGTCATCGTTGACCTCCAATCGCTCCTTTACGTTTTCCATCATGCGTTCCTGGAACTGCGCCGGATCGCCGCCAAAGCCGCCTCGGTCCGGGCGGCCACCTACGGGGGGTGTATCCTGAGCCGCACCCTTACTTGCGCCTAAACACAAGGCGACGCCCATACCGGTCATCGCCAGCCATTGATTTAATTTCATCATCGTGATCTCCCGCTACAATTTTTGTTCGTTGAACGTCCAGTACAGAGGCGCACACTAGCGACTCTGCGTGCTTCTAGTGGCAGACTCACGCAGATGACATGCCAACTCGAAAACAGGCTTAATTCTGCAGGAGATGGTATCCCAGTGCGCAGCAATTGCTCAAAGGGACCTCCTGGCGCGCGCAGATTTTGCGCAGAGGACCAAGTAAATTCCCTTTGACCACTCCGCAAGCAATTTGTAGAGTGCGCTGCTGTTTGGGATCCAGAGTAGCTCAATGGTAGAGTCCCGACCGGTCGCGACCGGTCGGGATTAACCGGCGGTTTGCAGGTTCGAGCTCTGCCTCTGGAGCCAATTCCTTGCTGCATCGCGGGCGCCCCATAATGTTCTGGGTTTACATCCTACAAAACTCAACGGGTCAATTTTACATTGGCGACACGGACAATCTTCAAACCCGGCTCCGCTCGCACAACCGGACTGACAAATTAGCTGGCAAGTTCACACGGAAGCGAGGCCCGTGGGAGTTGGTCTGGAGCGAACAACACCCGGACCGAGCGTCAGCGATGGCTCGCGAACACCAAATCAAAGCAATGAAGTCTGCCCGCTGGATTCGAGAGCATCTGCTCAAGGGTGGAGTCCCGAGGCCTCGGGATTAACCGACGGGTTGCAGGTTCGAGCCCGGCCATCGGGGAGGCCGATCACTTGGATTACTTGCGCGGCCAGTAGATTCCCTTTGACCTCCTCGTAAGCAATTTGTAGATTGCGCTCCTGTCGGGTATCCAGAGTAGCTCAATGGTAGAGCAGCCGGCTGTTAACCGGCGGGTTGCAGGTTCGAGCCCTGCCTCTGGAGCCAATTTTCGCCATGAAATCCGCCAAATGGATTCGCGAACATCTGCTCGATAGTAGAGTCCCGACCGGTCGCGATGCATCGGGACCAGTCTGCGCTACGAGCCTGCCTCGAACCGTATCGGTCGCAGTGCCAAGATGCGCCCCTGGCTCCAACCGCCTCCTGCTTGCTCTTGCCCTGCCCCTTGGTTTGGTGCAGACTCGGCTGCAGATCAAACCGCGCAGCCTATGTCACTCGAATTTGAACTCCAAAAATATCCCAAAGAAATCAAACTCAAAGACGGCTCCCGGAGCCGGTTGCGCCCGCTCCGCAAGGACGATGAAATCGGCTTTCACGAATTCTTTCTGGCCGTCCCCGAGTCCGAACGCATGTTCATCAAGCATCGGGTGACCGACCCGGAGATCATCCGGGATTGGTGCCAGAATATTGACCTGGGCCGCAACCTGCCGCTGTTGGCGTTGATGGATAAGAAAATCGTCGGCGACGCCACGCTTCATCAGCAGCTAGGCGGCTGGAAACGTCACATTGGCCGCGTCAGCGTGCTGGTCCACCCACAGTACCGCGGGCGCGGGCTGGCGCGAGCATTGGTGAGCGAGATTGTTGATATCGCGCGTCACTTGGGCCTCGATAAGGTCGAAGCGGAATTCATTGGCGAGCAGGAGGCTGCCATCAAGATGTTCGCCATGCTCGGTTTCAGCAACCTGGTTCGGCTGGAGGATTACGTCAAAGACATGCAAGCCATCGCCCACGACTATGTCCTCATGGGCCTCAAGCTCAAGACCGACGAGGAATATGCGGGCATGGAATGACCACCAAGCTCCAAATCCCAAGCTCGAAGCCTGACATCTGTCCCAATTGCGGCGCAGAAGTCCCACCCAACGCCAGAGCCTGTCCCGAATGCGGGTCGGATGAGCAAACCGGCTGGTCCGATGAAGCAAATACCGGCGCGCTGGGTTTACCCGACGAGGAGTTCGATCACGACGATTTTGTCGAACGCGAGTTTGGCGCCAAAAAACCCATCCCGCATGGGGTTCACTGGTTTTGGTGGCTGATCGCTTTGGTAGTTGCGGCAGCATTCCTTGCCCTCGTGCTGCGATGACAGATGTTAGGGACGCTGTACTAACCGAGATGTGGGTAATGATGAGCCCGCGCGGCACGACGGCGCGTTAGTTCACAAACGACGTTTCGTTGGCTTGCAGCAGCGCGTGCGCGTATTCTTCCCAGGCCTTCAACGGTTCGCGCTTCTTGAACTCACCGTTCCCGCCCGCGCGGAACTGTTGTCTCCCAGCCTGCCCTCCTTTGAAGTCTTTGCCCTGGCGCGGTTCGTTTGAGATCGGCTGTACCGCTCGCCCATCGGGCCCGACCCTCTCGGGCGACGGGGCCTGGGCCACAAACTCCAGGCCGAGCTTGATTTCTTCCGGCCGCGGTGGCCGCTGCCATATCCGTTCGTAAAGGAATCGGATCCGCGCCGCATCATCCTGACAGGAGTGAAATTCCGAAAGTGAAACCAGCCGCTTGGCCTGCTCCACCACCAGCGGGCTGTTCATCAGGAACAACGCCTGTTGCGGCACCGTGGTCTCATGACGCCGGCCACTGGGCAAATCCGGGTTGGCAAAATCAAAATTTATCAGCACATCAGCCACATCGGAGCGATCCACAAAACCATAAATCGTGCGTCGGGCCGAATTGGGCTGCCTTTCGAAATGAACTGGCCGTCCGTACATGGTCCCGTTCAGCCTGCCTCCAATGGCCAGCAGCGAATCACGCAACGCCTCGAACTCCAGCCGGCGGATGTTCGCCCGCCACAGCAGCCGATTGTTGGGGTCGGCCTGCACGAAACGCGGATTGTTGGCGCTGCTCTCCTGATACACGCTCGAAAGCATGATCAGCCGGTGCATTTTCTTTATGCTCCACCCCTCGTCCATGAAACAGGACGCGAGGTAATCGAGCAACTCAGGGTGACTCGGCGGCTCTGACATGGTGCCCAAATCATCCGGCGTAGGAACGAATCCTTCGCCAAAATGATGCAGCCACATCCGGTTGATCATCACGCGCGCAGTTATTGGATTTGTGTTGCTGGCGATGGCGTAAGCCAATTGCACACGGCCGCTGCCGCTCCTGAATGCGGGCCGGTCCGGTCCGGACAGCACTTCGAGGAAGCGGCGCGGGACAACCGGCCCTTTGTTGCCGGCATCGCCGCGGACGAACACCGGCGAATCGTGCGGCCTGCCGATGTCCTCGATGACCATGGCGCGCACCGGCGCCGCAGGATGAGTCATTTCCAGCCGTGCCACCGCGCCCTGATTCTCACGAAACGCGCGCTGGAGCGTCTGTAATGCTTCGCGATTTCTGGCGCGGCGTGCCTCCAGGAACTTGGCTTCAAGAACCGTCTTCTCGCTCTCCAAGGCCATCCGCTTCTTATAGTAATCCCTGTATTCGGCGCCACCCTCGATCTTGGAGATGATCGGTTCGATAGACGGTTCCCCGCTGCTCACGAAGATTCCGCGCAGCGAATAGTAATCCTTTGTGGGGATCGGATCGAACTTATGGTCGTGGCAGCGGGCACAGGTGACCGTGAGGCCCAGAAAACCCTTCGTCACCACGTCGATCCGGTCATTGATGATGTCATTCTGCATCCCCATGAAGCGATCCCCGACCGTTAGAAACCCCAGCGCTGCAAGGTTGGTGGGGTTGCGCGCTGTCGCCGGCAGTTTATCGGCGGCGATTTGCTCCATGATGAAAAGATTGTATGGCTTGTCTTCGTTGAAACTGCGAATGACATAATCGCGATAAGTCCAGGCGTAAGGATAATTGGGATCCTCGCGCTGACGCCGGACCTGGCCTTTGGTGTCGCTATAGCGGGCTACGTCCAGCCAATGGCGTCCCCAACGCTCGCCGTAATGGGGCGAGGCTAAAAGCCGATCCACGATCTTGGCGAACGCCTCGGGCGAATCGTCTTTCACAAACTGGTCCACCTCCTCGGGAGTGGGCGGCAGCCCAATCAAATCAAATGTGGCGCGGCGGATCAGCGTCCGTTTGTCTGCCGCCCGGTTTGGCTTCAACTCCCTGGCTTCCAGTTTCGCCAGAATGAAATTGTCGATCGGCGTCTGACACCAGGCAGCATCCTTGACTTCGGGCACTGCCGGTTTGGTGACCGGCTGCCACGCCCAATGGTTCTTGCCCGAACCCGACGACGCGTTGCGCGTTGCCCCTCCCATGCGTGGATCGGGTGCGCCCATTCTCACCCAAGCGACAAGGTCGGCCACTTGGGTCGGCGCAAGCCTTTGGCCTTTTGGCGGCATTTGCAGGTCCGGATCGGTGTACCGCACCGCTTTGATGAGCAAACTTTTTTCCGGGTCGCCCGGAACAATCACCGGCCCGGATTCGCCGCCCTTCAGGACCCCCTCTCGAGTGTCCAGCAACAAACCGCCCTTGACTTTCTCGGCTTGCAGGCTGTGACATTTGTAACAGTTTTCGGCCAGGATGGGCCGAATCTTGTTCTCAAAAAATTCCATCTGCGCGGGCGTCAGCTCCCCGGCAACTGCGCGAAAGTTGAGAATCAGGATCAGTAATCCGGAACTCCAGCAGCACCGAACCAAGCCGACCCACCCCGAACGGCAAGGTCCAACTCCAATCACTCTCCAGTGCGGGTCTATAGATACTCCAAAACCCAAACTCCAAGTCTCGCTGCTCCACCGACGCATTCTTTGATGCGTGCAGTTTGAATTTTCTGCGGAGCTGGAGGCTGAGATCCTGGAGCTTTTGTAACCCATTTTGCTTTTTTCTCCCAATCAACTCAATTCACCGCCTCGACTATGCCATCACCGCCTTCACCACCTGCCCCGCCACGTCCGTCAGCCTGAAATCGCGGCCATTGTAACGGTAAGTCAGCTTTTCATGGTCGAATCCGAGCAAAGCCAAAATCGTCGCGTGCAGATCGTGGATGTGGACCTTGTTTTCCGTCGCCGCGGCGCCGAATTCATCGGTCGCGCCATGGACCGTGCCGCGGCGAACCCCGCCGCCGGCCAGGATGGTCGTGAATGCTTTCGCGTTGTGGTCGCGGCCAGGATTGTCGTTGCCATTGCGGTCACGGACCGGTTTGCGGCCGAATTCGCCGCCCCAAATGATGAGCGTGCTGTCGAGCAGGTTGCGCTGTTTCAAATCGGTGATGAAGGCAGCCAGAGGCTGGTCAATTTCTTTGGCGCGCTCCGGCAAACGCTCTTCGATATCCTGATGATGGTCCCAACCGCCGGCCCAAACCTGTACGCAACGAACGCCGCGTTGAATGAGCCGGCGAGCGATGAGCATTTGATTGCCCTGGGTCGTGCGGCCATAAAGCTGGCGAATGTCCTCCGGTTCCTTGTTGAGATCAAAAGCGTCGGTGGCTTCGGTCTGCATCTTGAAGGCCAATTCGTAGGCCGCAAGACGTGCTTCAAGCTGCGCGTCCTTCTGCAGGTTCTGGCTATGCAACTCGTTGAGCTTATGCACCAGGTCCAGTTGCCTGCGCTGCTCCGGCAATGGCGTGTATGGGTTTCGGATATTTTCGATCAGCTTATCCACAGTGGCCAGCTTTGTGTTGATGCTCACGCCTTGATAAACTCCAGGCAGAAAGGAGGACTGCCAGTTGGCGCTGCCGCCGGGCGGTGTGCCGCCGGGGCGCAGCGAAATGTAACCCGGCATATTCTGGTTCTCCGTGCCCAAGCCATATAGCACCCATGAGCCGATGCTTGGCCGCGCCAGCCGAGTCGAACCTGTGTTCATGAAGACCGTGGCTACTTCATGCGCCGGAATATCAGTGTACATCGAGCGAATCACAGCCAGGTCATCCACCATCTCGGCGAGTTTGGGAAAAACCTCGCTGACCTCGATCCCCGACTGGCCGTGCCTGGCAAACTTGAATGGGGAGGCCATCGCGACGCCATCTGATCCAGGAATGGTTTTGCCGTCGTATTGCGCCAGCGCCGGTTTGTAGTCCCAGGTATCCACATGAGAGGGTGCACCTTGGGCGAAGACGTGAACGACGTGTTTGGCTTTGGCTGGAAAATGCGGCGTTTTTGGGGCCAGCGTGGCGATTGCTTCAGAACCGCGGGCTTTCGGACCGAACAACTCTTCTCCCAGCATGGCCGCCAGGCCCAGCGCCCCAAAGCCCATCCCGGCGCGCTGGAGGAACTGTCGGCGGGTAATGAAAAAGTCCTCCAACTTCGGCAAATGCTCCCGGATGTACTTGTTGTCGGTGCTCATAGCTGTATCAATACCATAGCGGACGCCAATTGGCAGCGTCAGGTTTCGCATCTTTGACAGTTCATCACCAAAAAATGAATCGAACCAAATACCTAAAGGGAGAATGTTCCGAGTGCGGCGGCCACGTCGAATTCCCAGCCGAAGCTGCCGGCATGACCATTGACTGCCCCCATTGCGGAAAGCCGACCGAGTTGCTGTTGGCTGCGCCGTCGGAAGAACCGTCGGTGCCGCGCAAGACAATCGTATGGACTTTGGTCGCGGTCCTGGTTTTGGCATTGGGGTTGGCAGGCGCACTGGCCGCTTTGAACCGCGCGCAAAAATGGGCTACGCGCCAGAAACAACAAGCCGCAACCAGTCGCCCCGATACTCGCAGCGTTGATGCCGAAACGACAGTTGTTACCCAGACGAGGAATCCGCTGGCAGGGGCCCGCTTCGACGTTTCGGCCATCGCTTTGGAAAAGACGCCCGGTACTTCTCTGGTTTATGCAACTGGAACCGTCAACAACCTGACTGACCGGCAGCGGTTCGGCGTTAAAGTCGAGCTCGACCTCTTGGATGACAGCGGCCAGAAGGTGGGCGCCGCGACCGATTACCAGCAGGTCCTGGAGCCGAAGGGTGAATGGCACTTCAAGGCGCTGGTGGTCGATTCAAAAGCCGCCACTGCCAAACTCGCCTCAGTCAAGGAAGACCAATAGACTTCTTAGAGAGTGTCTTAAAATTGTAGGAGCCGATCTAAGGCTTTGATTCTTGGCCAAATCGTCTGAAATTTGAGCCCCCTCACGTCGGCTCCTACAATGAATTTGATTATTCAGACACGCTCTTAGACTTTTACTGCCACCCCGCTCTGGTTGCCCGCAAAAATTTCAACATCCCCAAAAAACACACTGCTGCATCACGGGTCCCTTTTCGGCCTGCCCAAATCCAAACACACCAACTTGTCTTTGCTGCGAGCATAAAACATTCCATCGGCAAGGGCGGGGTAGGCGCGGACTTGGGTCGGCAGGATCTGGGCGCGGGCATTGGGCTTAAAGCTCTCTGGAGACGCCTCAGCGCGAAGCAGCTCGCCCTTCTCGGTGAGGATAAGCAGTTGATCGCCCGCCAGCGTGATCGTTGCCGCGCCGAACGCGTCTTGCTTCCAGCGGACCTTGCCGGTCTTCAGCTCAACGCAGCGGAGGCCTGCGGGCGGCTCGAATCCCGGATCGGTCCGGCCATGAATGCCGTAAAGAAAGCCATCCCGGTAAACGCTGGTCGCGTAATGATTCGAGAGAACTTCGTCGCTCGACCAAATTTTTTCTGGGCCGGTCTCGCTAATCTTCAGCAAGACAGCTCCGAGATCGTAACTGGCGGAGAGGAAGATCAAATCCCCCAGCACCAACGGTGTGGCAGCGCTGACAGAGTTCCGTATGGGTGGGCGAAAGGGAAATTGGAACAAAATCCTTCCGTTGGCCGGAACCGCCGCCACCAAACCAGCGCGCGTGAAGAACAAAACGTAACGCCGGCTGTTGATTGTCGCCGCGACCGGCGATGAATAGCTGGCTTCGTCGTCGGTCGCTTTCCAAAGAACTTTTCCGTTGGTCTTATCAAACGCCACGATGCCGCTCCCGTCGCGCCCACCAACGTTGAGCAGAACGGCGTTCCCCTCCACCAGCGGCGAACAGGCGATGCCAAAGAAGCCTTTTGGTGCGTGGAACTCTGTCTTGGCATCCACTGTCCAAAGGCTCTTGCCGCTGGCCAAATCCAAACAGTGCAGGGCGCCTTCTGCTCCGTAGGTATAAACCCGGCCATTGGCGATGGCTGGAGTCGCGCGTGGCCCTTCGTCGAAACCGAAATCGTCACGGTAACCTGTGGAATAATCGAACCTCCAAATCGGCTTGCCCGTTCTTGCCTCCAGGCATTCCACCGTTTCTTTGTCATCCAAACGATGGAACAGAATAAGTTTTCCCGATGCCACCGCCGGACCGCTGAAACCTTGGCCGACTTTTTTCTGCCAAACCACAGGCGGGCCGTCTTTCGGCCAGGCGTCGGCCAAATCGGCGCCTGCGTAAACGCCATTGCGCGTCGGACCGAGGAATTGCGGCCAATCGCTGGCCTGGCCAGCAGCCGCAAACAGGACTGCGACTGCAACGGAGAAAACTAGGTTCGCGTAACCGGTCAGTGACGGAGGACGGAGCGCGGACTTTTCAGTCCGCAGCAAGCTCCTCTCGCGCAACCGGGCTGCGAATCGCGTGCAGGTCGGCGTTCGAACGATGCTGCGGGCTGGAAAGTCCGCGCTCCGCGATTTGCGCCCACCTTCACTGACCGGATACAAGTTTGCCAATCTCGGCAAGTCAGCCACCCGTTCAATACCGGTAATGCTCTGGTTTGTAGGGGCCTTCCGGCGGCAGTCCAAGGTAATCGGCCTGTTTCTTGGTCAGCTTAGTGAGCTTTACCCCGATTCTGTCGAGGTGCAAGCGGGCGACCTCTTCATCCAACTTCTTCGGCAGGCGATAGACGGCGGGCGTGTATTTTTCCCGGTTGGCCCAGAGATCGAGTTGGGCGAGGCACTGATTGGTGAACGAGTTGGACATGACGAAGCTGGGATGGCCTTCGGCGCAACCGAGATTCACCAGCCGGCCCTCGGCCAGCAGGTAGATGCTGCGGTCGCCTGGCAGGTCATAGCGGTCCACTTGCGGTTTGATATTGAGGCGAGAAACCCCTTTGGCCTGGTTGAGGCGGTCCACCTGAATCTCATTATCGAAGTGGCCAATGTTGCAAACGATGGCCTGATCTTTCATCCCGAGCATGTGTTCCAGGGTGATGACGTCGCAATTGCCGGTGCAAGTGACATAAATGTCGGCCTCACCGAGCGTCTCTTCCAGGGTCGTCACTTCAAAGCCTTCCATCGCCGCTTGCAGGGCGTTGATGGGATCGATTTCGGTGACAATCACTCGCGCGCCAAAGCCGCGCAGGCTCTGGGCGCAGCCTTTGCCGACGTCGCCATAACCGCAAACCAGGGCAGTCTTGCCGGCAATCATGACGCCCAGCGCACGCTTGAGGCCGTCGGCCAGGGATTCGCGGCAGCCATACAGGTTGTCGAATTTGGACTTGGTGACGGAGTCATTGACGTTGATGGCCGGCACCAGAAGTTTGCCCGCCTCAAGCATCTGGTAAAGGCGATGCACCCCGGTCGTGGTTTCTTCGCTGACCCCTTTCCAATCCTTGACTGCCTTGGTGAACCACCCTGGGCGTTCTTTGGCGCAGCGCTTCAGGAGCTGTTTGATGACTTGTTCTTCGTGGCTGCTGCCCGGCGTATTGGCCCAATCGCTGCCTTGCTCCATTTCGTAGCCCTTATGCAGTAGCAACGTGGCATCGCCTCCGTCGTCCACCAACAGTTGGGGTCCCTGGCTGCCGGGATGGGTCAGAGCCGCCAGTGTAAAGTCCCAGTATTCCTCCAGGGATTCGCCTTTGAAGGCGAAGACGCTCAGCCCAGCCTTGGCGATGGCCGCCGCAGCCTGGTCTTGAGTGCTGAAAATGTTGCAACTTGCCCAACGCACCGACGCTCCGAGTTCCACCAATGTTTCAATAAGCACCGCCGTCTCAATGGTCATGTGCAGTGAGCCGGAGATGCGCACGCCATTGAGCGGTTTATGCGCGCCGTATTTCGCGCGCAACGCCAGCAGCCCAGGCATTTCCTGCTCCGCAACTGAGATTTCCTTGCGGCCCCACTCAGCGAGGCCCAGGTTTTTGACTTTGTAATCGTTGGTGGCGCGCGGCTTGGCGTCGGTTGGCCCCGTCTTCTTTGCATTGGTCCTGGTCAATGTTGGCATAGTGAGCTGTGTGTGATCTGTGTGATGCGTGATGGGTCAGGCGATGAGTTGTGGCCGTGCGGCGGCCCTCGAGCCGGGTGGACCGTTAACCAATGCCGCTGGCTTCTTCAATCTGACCGCAGCGCCGTCCAGTTTGGTTTTGCTGGCCGCCTTGCGCAACGCTTCAACTTTGTCGGCCTTCTCCCACGTAATGTCCGGGTCGATCTTGCCGAAGTGGCCGTAGTTGGTCGTCTTGGAATAAATCGGGCGGAGCAGGTCGAGCTGCTTGATAATAGCCGCCGGTTTGAAGCTGAACACTTCACAAACGGCACTCTCGATCTCTTCATCGCTCACGACGCCAGTGCCAAAGGTGTTCACGCAAACCGAAACCGGGTCGGGGTGGCCGATGGCATAGGCGAACTGAATCTCCGCGCTGGTGGCGAGGCCCGCGGCGACTATGTTCTTGGCCACATAACGGCCCATGTAAGCGGCGCTGCGATCCACTTTGGAGGGGTCTTTCCCCGAAAAAGCCCCGCCGCCATGACGCCCCATGCCCCCGTAGCTGTCCACTATGATCTTGCGCCCGGTCAGGCCCGTGTCCCCTTGGGGGCCGCCGACGACGAACCGGCCTGTCGGGTTGATCAGGTATTTGGTTTTCCTGTCGAGTAAATGCGCGGGAAGCACTTTCCTGGCGATTTCCTCGATGATGAAACGCTCGATGGTCTTGTGCTTCACGTCTGCCGAATGTTGGGTAGAGACGACCACGTTGGTGATGCGCACCGGTTGGTCATTGACGTACTGCACCGAAACCTGGCTCTTCGCGTCGGGCCGAAGCCACTTGACCACGCCGGCCTTCCGGGCCCGGGTCAACTCGCGGCCCAATTGGTGGGCGTACATGATGGGCGCTGGCATCAGTTCCGGCGTTTCATTGGTCGCATAGCCGAACATCAAGCCCTGATCGCCCGCGCCCTGTTCGGCGGTCTTTTTCCCCTCGGCCGCGCGGGCGTCCACCCCCTGGGCAATGTCCGGACTCTGTGCGGTGATCGCGTTGAGAATAAGCACCCGGTCGGCATGAAACACGTCGTCGTCGTGCGTATAGCCGATGTCGCGGATGGCCTGCCGGGCTATGGCATTGTAATCCAGCGTGGCTTTGGTTGTGATTTCGCCACCGACCACGACGAGGTTGCTTTTGGCATAAGTCTCGCAGGCCACCCTGCTGTACTGATCCTGCGCCAAACAGGCGTCCAGCACCGCGTCGGAGATGGTATCGCACACTTTGTCCGGATGGCCTTCGCCGACGGACTCGGAAGAGAAGATATAGTTTTTGCTCATTGAATTAGGCTGAAAAAACCGAGGCTAAAATATCATATTGACGTATCAAGATAACATGATATATCTTTTAAGCACCGCAGTCAACAATTTATTTTAGGAAATCGGCGCCTGATGCGTGTCCGAATCCGATCAGTGAAGGCGGGCGCGAAGCGCGGAGCGCGGACTTTCCAGTCCGCAGCAAGCTTCTCCCGCACAACCGGGCTGCGAATCGGGTGCAGGTCGGCGTTCGAACGGCGCTGCGGGCTGGAAAGTCCGCGCTCCGTCCGCCGTGATTGACCGGGTACGCTTGTCCGGTCTTTACTGCTGCGCAATTAGCGAAACGTGAACGCGAAACAAGTATGCAAATTGTCCGTGGGTGGTTGGCCGGCGGCAAGAAGGCCCACGAAGCGGCGGCAAATCGGATGTGCTGCATCAGGTTAAAACGATGTATCAACTGGCATGGTTCGTCAACAGACTTCTTCATGAGCAACACCTTGAAATCTCTACGCGCCCTCTCCGATGCCACGCGCCTGCGCATCGTGGCCTTGCTGGAGAAGGACGAGCTGTCGGTCAACGAATTGCAGGAGATCACGCGCATGGGCCAATCGCGGATTTCCACCCACCTGGGCCTGCTGCAGGAATCTGGGCTGGTCCATTCACGGCGCGAAGGCAAACGGACCTTTTATAAATTGAACCTGCTCGCCGATGGCCTAGTGGCTGAATTCATCCGGCTGGCTATTCGCGGGGCAAAGGAATTGCCCGAACATAGCGGCGACCAAATCAACTTGAAACGGATCATCAATCGCCGCCGTGAGCAGGCGCAAATCTATTTCAATCAGGTCGCGGGCAGGTTTGACCGGGTCTATGGGCCTGGTCGGTCGTGGCAAGCATTTGGGCATCTGCTGCTGCGGATTGTGCCGCCGCTGGTCGTGGCAGACCTGGGGTCCGGGGAGGGTCTGTTGAGCGAACTATTGGCTCGCCGGTGCACGCGCGTCATCGCGGTGGATAATTCGGAGAAAATCGTCGCGTTCGGCGCGGCCAAAGCAAAGAAGAACAATCTCAAGAACCTGGAGTTTCGTCTGGGGGATCTCCAGAACCCGCCGGTGGAACCCGAAAGCGTTGATTTGGCCATCCTCAGCCAGGCGCTGCATCATGCCGAAGAGCCGGCTAAGGCAGTTGCCGCCGCTTACAAAACTCTGCGCCCGCGCGGACAAGTAATGATCCTCGATTTGCTCACGCACAGCTTCGAGCGCGCGCGCGAACTTTACGGTGACCGCTGGCTTGGGTTTGCGGAAAGCGACTTGCATCGCTGGTTGGAGGAGGCCGGCTTCAAGAAAATTGAAATCAGCGTCGTCGCCCGCGAAGAACAGCCGCCGCATTTTGAAACGGTCCTGGCAGGAGGACAAAAGTAATAAACGACCGGTGCCTGTCCGTTGGCCCATTCGTGGTAAAAGCCGATGCCTGCACAGGCCGTGGCCCGAATGTGGATGAGATCGCTTTAAAAATGCTGTTTGACACGGTGCCCGACTTCAGGCATACATTTGCTTATGACGATTCAACCGGACGAAGTGTGGTGCGCTCCTGATTTTGAAGAGGTCTCCGCCTGCATGGAATGCACGGCGTACGTGGAGACGTTGAGCTGACGGCCAGGATCAGGCCTCCGCGCTGGCTTGCGCGCTCGCCCTGCTATTTCCCATATCCGTGGCTGCCGTAGCCGTCGGCAGCGTAGCGCCGACTGGTAGTCGGCAGTATCGCCGGTTGGCAACCGGCAGGCTGACCTCGATGCGACTTCTGCCCCATCCCAAGCCCTCAAGAGTTCTCAGCAAACATGGGCCAGCAATGATGGGACGATGCGCCTGGCTTTAGGCGAACGTCCAGTGCTCAGCCACGCGGGACCAAATGACGTGAGCCGCGGAGCGGAACTGAATGCGCCATCTCGCGTTGGTTGCAGCAATTTGCCGCATCATTTCTTAACCTCGTATGCTTCAGAAAAATCCTTCTCGGACGCACTCTCTTCGTTAAGACCTGCGCTCAACAATGGCGAAACGTTCGGCATCGGATGGACATACCATTTACCATCTCTGTCCTTAACAGTGAAGTAAGGCAAACAGCTCGATCGACATCGGAATCTAATGAAGCACATACTCCAAGTGAAGCATGACGCGGGCGAAGCCGTCGAATGCTTCAAACTCAGCGTGAAGAATTACCCCAACTCCGTCAACGCCTATGAAAGTTTGGGGCGGGTGTATTCGATGCAGGGGCAGAAGTTGCTCGCGATTCGCAATTACAAACGAGCGCTAGGGTTGGATCCGAAAAGGCAGAGTGCAGTTGAAGCACTCAAGAGGTTGAAGTAGGAAGTCGGTCGCTGGAAGGCAACCCGGCCTAGATGAACCTGCGCGTAATGCAGTCGCTTTCGGCTGCGCAGACCGCAGGCAACACGCTGCTGCTGGGAATGCCGGGGGGCTTTGTCCCGTCGAAAAACGGCACGTCAGGTCCGGCACCTGAAGGTACAGCCGAAGGCTGATCAATGGCGGGCGGGTGGGAAAACCATCCGCCCGCAGTGAACCAAATCGAAACCTGGCAGCCTTCTTACCGGTAGCCAGTGTCGTCTCTACGCTTTCGTTTCCAAGACCCTTGTGTTAGCCTTTCTCCAACGCCACAATCCCTTCTATGAGCATCCAACCCATGGACTGTCTCAACACTCGAGTTGCACGAGTTTTCGGAAAAAGCCGTTGGCTCGCTTCGCCGGTCAATGGACTTTTTTGGCTGGTGCTGCTTGGCCTGAGCCTCAACGCGCCAGGGCTGGCGGCGGCGGCAGCAGGCGGCGTCGACGCGAAGGAAACTGGCCGCGACCACGCGCATTACTCGGCGGACGATCCTGTGAATTTCCAGCACATGCGCCTGCAACTTGTCTTCACGCCGGAAGGATTGATGGCGCGGGCGTGCGAGGGGCGCGTCGAGTACACGCTGAAGCCGCGCGCGAAGGAAACCGACACGGTGCGCTTGGAGGCGGTGGACATGCGAATTCTGGCGGTGGAACTGCCGGAGCAGGAGAAGCCGCCGATGTTCTCGTATGACGACAAAGTTCTCACGATTCAACTGCCGAAGCCGCTCAAGTTGGATGAAACGCTCAAATTGGCGGTGAAGTATCGCCTGGAAGAGCCGCGCAAGGGGATGCACTTCGTATTGCCCAACGCCTCCGCGCCGCACAAGCCGCTGATGGTCTATACCATGAGCGAGCCGATTGAGGCGCGTTACTGGGTACCGGCGCACGACTGGCCCAACGCGCGGTGGACCTCCGACATCGAAGTCACCGCGCCGACCCCCTACTCTGTTGTCGCGAACGGCACGCTGGCCGATAAAACGCGTTCGAGCGATGGGAAATCAAACACCTTCCACTGGCGGACTGAGAATCCCACCGATCCGCATCTGCTGGGGATGGTCCTGGGCGAGCTGGTGGAGCAGCGAGACCAATGGCGAGACAAGCCGGTGCTCACGTTCACGCAGCCCGGGTCCGAAGCCGCCGCAAAGTTCACGTTCCGCCACGTGCCCGAAATGCTGGAGTTCTATTCCAGCCTGATTGGCCGCGATTTTCCATATCCCGGCTACACTCACATCACGGTGGTGGACCATCACCATGGCGGGATGGAACACGCCGGCTTCTCGTTCGTCAGCCCGCTTTACATCGCGGACAGCGACGAAGGGGACTGGCCGTTGGAACACACAGAATCCTGGTTGATCGCGCACATGTTGGGGCATCAATGGTTCGGCGGCCTGGTGAACTACCGCAGCGTCTCGCAGGCCTGGCTCAACGAAGGCTTCGCCACCTACCTCGACACGCTCTGGACCAGCCACCGCGAAATGCCCGCCCGCCTCGAATACGAGATGTGGCGGAAGTCGCGCGGTGTCGCCGCGGCCGATTCCAGCGAGACCGGCAAACCAATGGTGAACCGCGACCTCGCGGACGTGGAAGATGTTTATGAAATTGACAACAACAAGATTTACCTCAAAGGGGCGTGGGTGCTGCACATGTTGCGGCATCAACTTGGCAATGAAATCTTCTGGCGCGGTGTGCGCAATTATCTCCACGACCACGAGTGGCAAAGCGTCGAGACCACTGACCTGAGGCAAGCGCTGGAAAAAGCCTCTGGCCGCGACCTCGAACAATTTTTTCAGCAATGGATTTATGGGCATGGCGTGCCGCGGCTGGAGGTGGCTTACGCCTGGGACGCGCCGCACAAGCGGGCCACGATCACCGTCAAGCAAACCCAAAAGATTGACGCAGCCACGCCAGCCTTCGCATGCCCGCTGGAGCTCTGGTTCCGCGTCAAGGGCAGGGACACAAACTTCACCGTAGATTTGCGCGACGCACGGCATGAGCTCAGATACGATTTCTCCGCCGAACCGACGTTATTCTGCGTTGATCCGCAGGAAGGGTTGTTGAAGACGCTGGCGATCGATATGCCGCAGGCCATGCTCTTGGAACTGGCCAGACGTGGACCCACAGCCATATCGCGATTGCTGGCCGTGGAGGCGATGGGCAAGGAACCTCGCACCGCAGACATCAAGACCTTCGAGCAGGTGCTCAAGGACGAATCGGAATTCTGGGCCGTGCGCCAGTCGGCGGCCCAGCGCCTTGGACGGATGCAGAACGACGAGGCGCTGCAGACGCTGTTAAACGTCGAGAAGTCGGGGATAGCCAACCAGCGGGTACTGAGCGCCGTCATCGAGGCCCTGGGCGACTTTGTTGTGTCGCCCGAGGCGCATGGAACAGTTCTTAAATATGCCGACCGGCAGCAGCCGCTCAGCGTCGAGACCGCGGCGATCCGGGCGCTGGGCCAGATGCGCGCCTCGCCGGAGTTGATCGCGCGTGGTCAGGAGGCGGCGCTCGCGGCGGCAAGAAAGCCGTCGCGCCGGGCCGTGCGGTACGCGGCGTTCGCGTCGCTCCGCGCGTTGGAGGACACCAATGCATACGACGCGGTGCTGGAGCTGGCACAGCCGGTGCGCGACGACGAACTTCGTGGGCAGACCATCTCATTGCTGGGACGATTGGGCCGCCGCGAAGAAGTGCGCGAGCCGACCAGGACGATTCTGACGGCCTGGCTTTATGATCCGGACCGCGCCGCGCAAATCGCCGCCATCGGCGCGCTCGGCGAACTCGGCGATCCCCGCTCACTTGCCGACCTTGAACGAATGCGCAGCAGCGCGCGCGGCGAAGACGTGCGCAAAGCAGCGGAGAGTGCGATTGACGCCATCAAGCGGCCGGAAGATCCCAAGCGCGCGACCAGCGGGCTGATCGACCGGCTCGACACGCTGGAAAAGCAAAATCAGGAGATGGAAAAGAAATTGAAAGCCCTGACAGACCGGCTGGACGCGACCACCAAGGGCCGATCGCCGGCGAAGAAGACGGGCGCGACGAACGAGAAGAAGTGAGCAAGACGCCAATAACCGGTGGCGCGCAAAAAGAAATTCCTTATTAGTTCAGGCGCTTCGGGAGAAAAGTCATCGGTGTCTCCGTTGCTTTGGGACGCTTGCCGTTTCCATACCCCCCCTGGTAAGGTTCATTGTATGAGCACGAAGGCCGAAGCCATTTTGGAACAATTCGCCGCCCTGTCGCCTGCCGAACAGCGAGAGCTGTGGCGGGCGTTGGCGCGTCGCTTTAGCCACGCACAGCCTCATACACCGGTTGAACTCTATGGCGAGCCACTGACGGAACACGACATTGCGGAGAGCGCCCGGGTCACTTTCCAGATGCTGGACGAAGACGAGAAGCGTGCCAAAGCGCGGTGAGGTCTGGTTGGTGGACCTGGGAATGACTGTGTGGTAATATGAGGTGAGCCAATTTGAAGCAGTTTCATGAAACGCGGACTTCTGCGCTTATTTGCTCTCGGGGTCGTTTGTTGCGCAATGCGCGCTTCAGCCGTGGTGCGCTACGTGGATTTGAATAGCTCATTCTCAACTCCGCCTTACACGAATTGGTCAACTGCCGCCACGAACATTCAGGATGCGGTGGATGTGGCTGCGAATGGCGACACCGTCCTGGTGACGAATGGTGTTTACGCGACCGGTGGGCAAAGATGGTTTGACTCAGGGACGAATCGGCTGACGGTGACCAACTCACTGATTTTGCGAAGCGTCAACGGCCCTGCGGTGACCTTCATTCAAGGCTACCATGGCCCTGCAACGAATGCCGCGCGGTGTGCTCTTTTGACAACCAACGCTGTTCTTTCAGGGTTCACGCTGACCAATGGTCAGTCAGGAATTGGAAACTATCCGCAGGGTGGAGGAGTGTATTGCTATTCCCTCAGCGCCACCATTTCAAATTGCGTATTGGCTGGGAACCTGGCCAATTATGCAGGTGGCGGCGCATACGGAGGGACGCTGGTGAATTGTGTCCTCGATGGGAATTCCGCAACAAACAGCGGCGGGGGCGCATACAATAGTGCGCTGGTTAACTGCTTCCTCCTAGGTAACTCGGCCCGCAACGGAGGCGGCGCGTATAGCGGCACGTTGACGAACTGCATCCTGCTTGGCAATTCAGCGACAGTAGAGGGAGGCGGAACTTATACACTTAACAACGACCCAGTTTGCAACTGTACGATCGTTAGTAATACAGCCGATTCGGGAGGCGGAGTCCGCGAAGGTCGTTGTTACAACTGCGTCATTTATTACAACCGTGCCGCCTCTTTCCCGAACGGACACCCACTCCTGGCCAGAAACTGCTGCACGATACCGCTTCAGGGCGGCACAGGGAACATCACCAACGGGCCCGCCTTTGCAAATCTTGGAGTTGGTGATCTCCATTTGCAGTCCAATTCCCCCTGCATCAACTCCGGTTTCAATGCTTACTCACGGAACAGCGCGGACTCTGACGGCAACCAGCGCATCGTGGGCGGAACAGTGGACATCGGCGCCTATGAGTTCCAATCGCCGGCTTCGGTTCTTTCGTATGCCTGGGCGCAACAATACGGTTTGGCCACCGACGGGTCGGCAGACTTTGTTGATAGCGACGGCGACGGGTTCAACAACTGGCAGGAGTGGCGCGCTGGAACTGTGCCCACTGATTCGGCCTCCGCACTGCGTCTGTCGTCGCCTACGAGCGCACTGACCAGCCTCTCCATCTCCTGGCAGAGCGTGACTAACAGGACTTACTGGCTGGAACGCGCGACCAATCTCAGTAGTCTCGGGCTATTCCTGACCGTCGCCACAAACATTCCCGGACAGAGCGGCACGACGACTTTCCTTGACTCCAGCGCCACGAATTCAAACTCGTTTTTCTACCGCGTCGGCGCGAAGGAATAGTACATCCGCGGGTTTCGGCCAAAATTCTCTCGCGCACGCCAACGAATCGGCGGGAAGCAATAAGCAATTTCTTATCAGTTTGACGGAGATAAGGAGCGACTGATGCGAGGAGCGGGAAGAACGGGACGGTTGGCGAGCTGCGGGTGATCAAATGGCGAGGCCACGGAATCGCCGATAGCACATGGCAAATGGCCAATAGGGAATCACCGCCCATGGCCTTGGAAAGTGCCGAAAATCGCCGCTCGACCGCACCGGGCGCTTCTGCCATTATCCTTCCTGCGATGAGTGAACCCGAAAAGCACTTCTCCCTCACCCGCCGGGCGTTAATAAAATGTTGAGACGCAAAAAGCAATTTCCCAAGCTCGGGCAAAGCAGCCGCCGTACTGGAATACGCAGTAAATCCGGAACACTTATGAAACCTATACGATGGGATCCTGCAGCCATAATAATCTTTCTCGCGACCTCGGCGCTCGCACAGGCCGGCCCAGATTCTCCTGCCGTGCCTAAGTTGCGGCTGAGCGATGTAGCCCATCCCTCCGCCTATTCCGCAGAGTTGGTCGTGGTCCCCGAGCGAAGCAATTTCGTTGGCCAGATCACGATTGACCTCACCCTATCGCTACGCACCTCTTTTATCTGGTTGCATGGTCACGGGCTAACCGTAACCGACGCGCATTTAGAGCAGCATGGCCACCAGATTCCTGCCCGACCGGTCGTCGGAGGCGAAGAATTCCTTGGATTTAGTCTTGGGCAACCTGCCAGCGCGGGAAAAGCCAGGCTGTTCATCAGTTACTCGGCAATGATGTCGGACAAAGACTTCTCTGGCCTGTTCCGGCGCCAGGAAGATGGGCAATGGTATGCGGCTACGCAGATGGAGCCGACGTGGGCAAGGCGAGTCTTTCCGTGCTTTGATGAACCTGCCTTTAAGGTGCCCTGGCGACTGACGCTGAATGTAAAGCGCGAGCATACTGCCCTTGCCAATGCCCCGGTCGTCTCAGAAACCGATGAAGCCGACGGCATGAAATCCATTCGCTTTGCCCAAACACGTCCCCTTCCCTCCTACCTGATCGCTGTTGCTGTGGGGCCGTTTGCAGCGATGGATTTGGGCCATGTGGGACGAAACAAAACTCCGGTCCGCATATTCGTCCCCAAAGGCCGAACCAACGAAGCGACATTTGCCGCTCAGGCAATACCTCCACTGTTGCGTCGGCTCGAAGATTACTACGACATGCCCTATCCCTATGAGAAACTCGACCACGTCGCGATGCCACAGTTTCCGGAGGCGATGGAAAATGCCGGGCTAATCGTGTATGGAGACACAATCCTCCTCGCCCCGCCCAACCGCGAAACGATTCAGTTCCAGCGCTTCTGCGGAGATGTCTGCACCCATGAAATGTCTCACCAGTGGTTTGGCGACCTGGTGACAATGGCCTGGTGGGATGATCTTTGGCTTAACGAAGCTTTCGCCACCTGGATCACCCCAGGGATTGTCGATAGTTGGAAACCCGATTGGCGCTCCACCCTTGACCAACTGCGAGGAACTTTCGGCGCCGCCAGCGCTGACAGCCTGGCCAGCGCCCGGTCCATTCGCCAGCCGATTCAGACAGCCTCTGACATCGACAACGCTTTTGATGACATCACCTACAACAAGGGCGCGGCTGTGCTCGGCATGTTTGAATCCTCAATCGGCCGGGAAACTTTCCGAAAAGCAATCCGCGAACATCTCAAGCGTCATGCATTCAAAAACGCCACCGCCGCAGACTTTCTTAATTCACTAAGTCAAGCGGCCCGGCAGGATGTCGGTACCGCATTTTCAACCTTTCTGGATCAACCCGGTATTCCTTTAGTTTCGATTAAGACCGCCGGCTCATCCGACCGATACTCTACATTGTTGCTGTCGCAAAAGCGTTATTTGCCGGTCGGTTCGACCGGTGACATCAATCACATCTGGAGCATACCCCTGCGCCTTCGTTACCAAAGTGCCGGACAGGATGCGCAGATCGGCCTCTCATTAGACAATCAACAGCAGACCGTGAGCCTCAGGATCCAACCGTCGAGTCTGGATTGGCTGCTGCTCAATCGCGGGGCCGCTGGCTATTACATCTCTGCGTACCAGGAGGACTTGTTAAGCAATTTGTTACAAGCCGGGTCGCAGAAGCTTTCGGCGGCTGAGCGCATGAGTATCAGCCATAGCCTTTCCGCCGCCGTGGCGAGCGCAGATTTCCCACTTGGCCAGGCTCTTCCACTACAAGCAAAGCTGCTCCTTGACCCAGAGCGCCGCGTCGTGGAAATGGCAGCCGCTTTCATGAACCTGAGCGAGACGGTGCCTCCAGAACTCAAAGCCAACTATCAACGGTTTATACTCAAGAGCCTTGATCCCTTGATTAAGGGCATCTCCTGGGAATCCCCTCGCCATGAGACTGACGACCAACATCTCCAGCGATTAGCACTCCTATCTCTCGCCGCCAATGCAGGTGAAGATAGCCGGTTGATCGCAGACGCCAAACGGTTGGCTTTGGCTTGGGTGGAAGATCGTCATGCCATTCCGCCGAATGAAGCTGCGAGGGTTGTGGGGATTGCGGGTCGATACGCTGATTCAGCCTTGTTCGACCGGCTGATAGCGGAGACCAGGAAGGCCCATGACCCTTCCGACCGGGAACGGCTAATTATGGCTCTGGGTGTCTGCAAAGATAGCGCGTTGGCGCAAAAGGCATTGGACATGTTGGCTGCTCAGGCGTTTCAGCCCGCTGACTCGATGCGTCTGCTCTTCGTCCTATCAGGTCACGTCGAAACCAGGTCTCTCACCTATGATTACCTGAAGGAACATTATGGTTCAGTGATTGCGGCTCTCCCCGGCGATTGGCCGAATCTTCCCATCCTAGCCAGGGGATTCGATACGCTCGAACGCCAAACCGATGTAGAATCTTTCTTCAAGGATAAGGATGTCAGGCTTACAGGAGGTCCGCGCATAATTGCGCAGACCGTCGAGTCCATCCATCTCAACGAGGCCTACAAGCAAGCACAACTCCCCAGCCTGATCGAATTTCTTAAACAGCAGTAAACCGAGCGCCACGACTTATGCCCTCTACCAGTTCTTGCCCTATCCGCACATCGTGCCCCGGCCCCAGATCGCTCGGGCCAGTTACTGGCTGAATCGGCGGGGCGCAAATAGCAATTTTTCATCAGTTGACGCGGTCCGGCCCTACGGGCCCTACGGGAACGACAACGATTACGAGGAGGACAGTCAAGCGCGCCCGACGCGGCAGGCCATCAAGCATCAACCGTCCGCTATCAACTACACGTACAACGCCCCCTTCAACTCCCGCGCCATCACGCCCATGAACGGATAGCGCCGCTCCGGCTCGTGTTCCAGACATCTAAGGATCACCTTCTCCAAATTCGCCGGCAAGTCCGGATTGTATTGGCGCGGCGAAACAAAGTCGGTGCGGTCCTGTTGCTTCCTCAAAATCTCCAACGGCGTGTCGCCAGGAAACGGTTTCTGGTTCGTGAGCAATTCGTATGCAGCGACGCCGTAGGCAAAAATATCCACCCGATGAGTAATGGGCAGGCCCAGCAATTGTTCGGGCGCCATGTAGGCGGGCGTGCCGGGATTCTTCCTCGACATTTTCTTGGGCTTCTCCGGGATGGGCTGAGCCAGGTCGAAGTCCACCAGCCGCACGCCGGCGTTGCGCGTGACCAGCACGTTTTCCGGCTTGAAGTCCAGATGCATGAAACCGTTTTCGTGCACGTGCTCCAGCCCGTCGGCCATGTCAATGAGAATCTGCGCCACGTTCTCCACCAGCACCGGGTCGTGCCGCGAGTAAAGCTCCCTCAAGTTCGCCGCTTCCACATATTCCATCAGACAAAAGGGCTGGCCCTTGATTGTGCCGTGCTCGACGTAACCGATGATGGACTGGTGGTCGTTGACTTTGGAAAGGATTTCGCAGCCGCGAAGGAAGCGCCGGCGCGCCAAAAAGTTAAAGCGCAGCCGCTCATGCATTCGGCGCAACGCGTGGGCCTTGCCCGTGGAATCGGTCACCAGCCAGATGTCGGCCATCCCGCCGCTGTTGATCCGCTCCTGTAAATAAAACCGCCCAAACGGCACCGGCACTATGGAGAGGGCGGCGTTGGATTGTGTGGTCATACCAAGCACCGATTCTATCTATGTATCACGCATCGGCGCCTGCCGCCACTGGTAAAAGTGGTCCAACACGGTTCTGCGCGGCCGGCCCTTGGCCCGGATAATTCCCAGCGCGGCCAAGCCGCACTGGACCACTCTCTTTTAACTTCTTCTTTTCTTGAAAAAATCTTGGTTGCCGCTTTGCTGTGCTGGGAATTATCCGGGTCAGAAGGAATCCCTGGGGTTGTAACAGGAAACCAGGCGCCAACGGCAGGGCGAAAAACCACGACCCTCTCAATAGGAGTTCGGACCGGCTATACCGCTCGGCTGGCCAACCTCGCGAAGCGTCTGGAGTGCGTCCTGCTTGCTGGCGCTTTCGGGCCACCCAACGCGCCCCAAAGCGGGAGCTAGCTCCATGCACCATGCGCTTCGCGACTCTGGGTTGCGGCTTTGCTGCGCTGGGAAGTATACGGATCAGTGTTTGGCGCGCGGAACTTCTCTGGAGCCTCGTGCTCGGGATTTGGTGGCTTTTCATTTTCACGCTTGGCCTTGGCGAGGGCTTCTTCCACTCTTACAGTTATGAAACCACTCCGAGTGCTGGTTATCTACTTCGTAGTGGTCTTTCTCGGCGGGGCCGCTCTGGCCCCCTGGCTCTACTGGCTGGCGCAATCATTTGGCGATGTCTTTCCAAAAATCGCCGGCAGTCCCTTTCATCGGTTCGTCAACCGCTCATTGTTGGGGCTGGCATTGGCCGGCTTATGGCCCTTGTTGCGCAGCCTCGGCGCGACCTCGCTGCGGGACGTGGGTTTGGTCATGCCTTCCGGTCAGTGGAAAAAATTCGGGGGCGGCTTCGCGCTCGGTTTTCTTTCGTTGGCCGCAGTAGCGCTCGTGGCTCTGGCGTCTGGCGCGCGCGCGCTTGATGTCCATCAAACTCACCCTGGACAGAGGCTGCTCAACGCCGCCCTGGCTGCTGCCGTTGTCGCTGTGCTGGAAGAAATTCTGTTTCGCGGGGCGCTGTTTGGCGCGCTCCGCAAGGCTCTCAATTGGGGTTTTGCTCTGTTGGTCAGCAGCATGATTTACGCAATCGTTCATTTCATGGGAACTGGCCGCTTGAGCGGCGCCGTTGCCTGGTATTCCGGTTTCGAGCTATTGCCTCAAATGCTGCGTGGCTTTGCGAACTGGCAGTCGATCATCCCGGGCTTTTTCACCCTCACACTGGCCGGCGTCCTTCTGGGCCTGGCCTATCAGCGCACGGGGGATCTCTATTGTTCCATTGGCCTTCATGCCGGCTGGATTTTCTGGCTCAAATCCTATGGCCTGCTCACCCGCCCAATGCCAGGGACGGATCCCTGGCTATGGGGGAGTGGCAGAATGACTGACGGCTGGCTGGGGTTGCTCGTGCTCTCGGTGACGTTGCTGCTCTTCACGCGCCTGCCCGTGGCCAGGAAACCCAAGGTGGACCTGCCGGCGGTTTCGACCAACGCCGGAGGCTTGGAATGACCATGAACCGTTTTGCCCGGGCAGTCAACGGCTGGCTCAACGCCGCGTTGGGATTATTCTACCCGGAAATTTGCCAACTTTGCGGCCTCGCGCGGGCGACGGTGGGAGAAAGTTACGTTTGCGCCGGCTGCCGGGCGCGGGTGCGTTTCATCGAACCGCCGTTTTGTGAGCGTTGCGGACTGCCTTACCAGGGCGCGATTACCACACGCTTCGAATGCGCCAACTGCCGCGACATGGAACTGGCATTTCGCTTCGCGCGCTCGGCGGTGGTAACAGGCGACACCCTGTTGGGGATCCTTCACCGCTATAAATACCAGCGGGCGCTCTGGTTCGAACCGTTCCTGGCCGAGTTGCTTATCGCTCGCGCAAAACCGGAACTCTCCACCGAGCACTGGGACTTTATCGTGCCCATTCCGTTGCACCCAGCCAAAAAACGCGAACGCGAATTCAACCAGGCCGAACGTTTGGCCGCCCGGCTCAGTGCCGCGACGGGCATCCGGATGAACAACCGTTTGCTGAAACGCATCCTTCCCACCCGCTCCCAAACATTGCTCAGCCGCCAGGAACGCCTGGCCAACGTCCGCAACGCCTTTGCGATGCGGGACGCCAACCGGTTGAACGGCCAGCGCATCGTCGTGCTGGATGACGTACTCACTACCGGGGCCACGGCCAATGCCTGCGCCAAGGTGCTGCTGGCGGCCGGGGCGGGTGAGGTTTGCGTCTGGACAGTTGCCCGTGGAATTTGAATATTAAGCGAGTCTCAACTATTATTCAGTTTGTTGAAACAAAACCACCTGTGCCAGTGTCATAAATTATCATGAAAAACCATCCATTGCGTACACGCGCCCAATCCTTCGCCTTAAGAACCTTCCTCCCGCTCTGCCTGTTCTTCTCGCTATCGGCCATCGCCGCCACCGAGGAACAGCTCACCAAAAGCTTCCCCGTTCAGCCCGGCGGCAAGATCGTCGTGGACGTGGACATGGGTTCAATTGACCTTTTTGCGACTAACGCCAGCAACGAGGTGGTCGTGGATGTCTGGCGCAAGATCGGACGCAAGAAGAAAACCGACGAAGAAGCCTACCTCCGGCAACACCCGGTTGAGATCAGCCAGGACGGCAACACTGTCTCCGTTCGTTGCCGCAGCAAGTCCAAAACCAAATGGTCCTGGGGTTTCACCGAGAGAAATCAAAACGAAGCCAAATATACCCTTACCGTGCCCGCAGAATTTAATGCCCGGCTCGACACTGCCGGCGGCGCAATTTCCGCCAGCGACCTCACCGGCGAAGTCAAAGCCGATACCAGTGGCGGAGGTTTGCGCTTCTCTCGCCTCCACGGCCCGCTCGAAGGCAATACTTCAGGCGGTGGCATTCACGTCACCGACTGCGAAGGAAAGCTCAGAATTGAGACCAGTGGTGGTGGCATCACCGTCGCCGGCGGCTCCGGTTCGCTCAAGGCTGAAACCTCCGGAGGGCCGGTGAGCGTCAGCAAGTTTCGCGGACCTGCCAACCTCCAGACCAGCGGCGGCGGCATCACCCTCGAAGATGTCGCGGGGGAAATCCGCGCTGAAACTTCAGGAGGCGGCATCAAAGCCGCATTGCCTGCGCCATTGTTAGGCCCCGTGAAACTCGAAACCTCCGGCGGCGGCATAACCCTCCGCCTTCCTGCGGATGCCGCTTTCGACCTGGACGCCGAGACCTCCGCCGGCGGTGTCAGCAGCGACCTGCCTGTGGCCGTGGTGGGCAAACATGAACATGGACGATTGAAAGGCTCAGTGAATGGCGGCGGCCATCCCGTCCTGTTGCGCACCAGCGCCGGCGGCATCCACGTCGTCAAATCCGAACGCACGCTGGCGGAAGACCCGAAATAAGCTCACAAGCCAACGTTTTGGGGATCGGAGCCATTATACCACTGGCTTTAGTCATGGATCGGGTTCGCCCTGGAACTCATTGGTGTCGGGGGGCGTGTGGCCTGCCGCGTAACCCGCTTCTAAACCGCGCAACTCTGTCTGGTAAGCATCCGGGATGAAACCGCCTGGGTTCGTCTTTCTGCCGTTACCTTTTCAGTGCATGGGCGCTGCTTTGTAGAACCTCATGGAGAAATCAGGCGCCCCGGGATCTGTGAACTGCGCCTCGCCGAAGGAATTGGTTATCGCGCCGATAGTTTCCCAGAGGCTTAAGTTGGTGGAACCCAGGATTTGCCAGGTGGACTGTGGGTCGCTGTTGAGAGTCAGCCGGAAGCCGTCGGAACTGAGGCCCTCCACGCCGGGTCTATTCACGCGCAAGAATGGGCGGCTGGTGAAGTTTGCAATAATGGCCTTGTCCTGGGACATGGAGAGAGTGAGCGGATTCTGAATCCCGCTGGCATCGCCGGTCCAATTCAGAAATGACTCTCCGGGATCGGGCGCGGCGGTGAGGGTGACAGATTGGTTGACAGGATAGACATTGGCGCGCGGGTTGGCATTGACGCGGCCATGCCCGCTGATCAACACGGTCAGAGCGGCTTGACCGGTTTGCACCGCGCCGAAAATCGAGGATACCGTCTGGGTCGGGCTGGCGACGGAGAAAAACAGCGGATTCGTATTGCCCGTGGCCGCGTTGCCCCAAAAGCCGAAGTAGTTTCCTGGTTGCGGCATTCCGGTCAACCGCACCACCGCGCCATAAGGATAAAGCCCGCCGGGCGGATAGAGCAGCACCTGGCCATTCCCCGCTACGGCGGTGGAGAGAGTGGTGCCGAAAACCGCTTGGATGGTTTTGTCCCGTTCCATGGAGGTGCTGACTGCGGGATTAGTGCCGGCCGCATCTCCCAGCCAATAAAGGAATGACGAACCCGCCGTGGGGGTGGCCGCCGCCGTGACGACGTTGGTGGCGACGTAGGTTCCACCCGTGGGACTGAGGCTGACGCTGCCACCGACCGAAGCCAGTACCGAGAGAGCGTGGTTGACCAGCACCGTCGCATAGACCGTGTCTGCCTCCTCGAATTGGGAGAAATCTGAACTGTAGCCGATCGCGCGGACCGTGGAGCTCCGTGCGAGGGTGAAGGGGCCCGAATAGTAGGTGGAGGAGAAGCTTGGGAACGAACCATCCAAATTGTAAAATGCTGACCCGCTGGCGAAAGCGGAGCGGATGCTGAGGGTCGGGGGCGAGGCAAAGACGTAGGTGCCATTGGTCAGCAATTGGCTACCCAGATAAAGCTCCACGGATTTCACGCGCAGCATGGCCGGTGGCGCGCTCGTGACAGCTCCTGCCACGTTGGTAACGACGACTGTGTACGGACCAGCGTCGGCGGGCGTGGCAGAGTTGAGGGCCAGGGTCGCGCTGGTGGCTCCCCGGATATTGGTCCCGTAGAGCCGCCAGGCGTAGCGCAATGGCAGAGTGCCATTGGCGGCCACCGACAAGATAAGGTTGTCTCCAACGAACAGCGTGCGGGATTGCGGGCCGGTGGCGATGGTGGGCGCCTGGGCCGGAGCATCACTCTGGAGCCGGGCCATGGAACCGTCAGTGAAAGAAACAAAGCGGTTGCCCTGGGAATCCAACAACATTAGGGTAACCGGCAGCGGGTAATTGGTGGACCAGATGAAATTCCCGTCGGCGTCATACTTGGAGAAGACCCCGTTTGTATCGGCCAGAAACAAGTTGAATGCGCTGTCAGCCGCCAAAACCCATTGCTCAACCGTTCCCAAAGCCTGAGTCCAAACGATGGTTCCTCCGGCCAGGGATTTTTGGAGCAGCGGCTGCCGGCTGGAGTCTAAAGTCAAGCCGGCCACGTAAGCATCATTGGTGGCGCCCGCGACCGGTTTGGCATAGAAGCCCAAGGGATTTTTCCAGCCAAGTGGAGGGTTCCCCATGAACCAAGTCAGGTTTCCGCTCAGGTCGTAGAATCCTCCGACGATGAGCGAAGCGCGGTGCTCGAGAAAGCACGAATTTGTCCCGGAAAACGCGCTGACGGTTAGCGCCAAGAAAGGATCTCCAGGTATACGTGGAGGCGAGCTTTGCCAGAGCTGGCTCCCTTCGGCGGAGAATTGCGTCAGTCCGGTCGTCGGTCCGGCCCAAAACGAAGAATCCTAACCTGCGACCGAGGAGCCGCTGTCATTCACAGCCAAATCGTCCAAATGATTGCGATAACCCTGCGGGCCGAATGAAACCGCCCATTGCAGCGAGTGGTGGCTGTCATATTTGGCCAGGTAGCAGGTGGGATAGCCCGGCGTCCAATGTTGTCCCTGGTCGTTGTAATAATTGGTCCAGCCGCCGACCAGGGTGATGCCGCCAAAATCCTGCGTGCCATCGAAGCTCCCCGCGAGGTAAAGATTACCCTGGCCATCGCGCTGCGCGATAGCATTGGTCACGGAACAGAGCGTGTTGGTTTGGAAGGCCGCACCCGTGCTGTCCAGCGCGATGATGGTCGCGTTCTGGTTCGCGTACACATTCGTTTGAGCATCCACGGCGAAAAGCCGCGCGCCGACATTCGTCCTCCAGAGCAATCCCGGCGCTTGAGCCTCGACTGAACGCGCCGACAAGCCGGCCAAGAGCGCCAAACATAAGGGCCAAGGGAGCCGCGACGCCGGCCATAGCTGGTTGAACAAACAGTCTGCCTGGTGCAGACGCCGGTGAGCCCGCCCGAGTGCCCCGGGCCGCTGGCTGAAACGACAGGGTTGAGCCATAACATTCATAACATTTCTTGGGTTAAGAGACAAAATGGTGGCTGCCTCCTAACTTAATAGCCTGGCTTGAACTGTCAAGCTACTGAGCCAGTAGCTTAGCGGCGTGAGCACATCTTGGCGCCACCGATACGGATCGAGGCTGGCTTGTAGCGCAGACTGGCAGTCTGCTGTTTCGCCGAATGGTATTCGGCAGGTGGGCGGATTGCCAATCGATTGCCAATCCGCGACACAGCAGGCTTCCCCCGCGCGCGTGCGCGGGGCGCGGATTGAAACGGCAGCGCAGGCGTTGCTCTCGGCGCAGCGGTCACGTCGCCCCGCGGGTGCGCGGGGCGCGGATTGAAACGATCTGAGACAGCCTGGGCACGGCGAACTTTTCTTGCTGCAATATATGTGTAAGTGTTTACTTCAAATAAACGAAAGCCAAACGTATGAACTCCAAAAATCCGGAAGCCATAAAACAAGATCCGCCGGAGCCAACCGGCGGACAGATGAGAGCCAAGGGCCTGCGCGGGTGGATACCGGCGACGATTTTGCTGTTGGCCGCAGCGAATGAGCTTCGCATTCGCCTGTCGAGCCAACTCGACAGCAACTTCAAAAACATGCAGACGTGGTTAACCTTGGTCATTACGGTCCCGTTGTTGATTGTCTGGTTTGTGTTCTTTACACGATTGCGTTGGCGCACGCGATTGATGGGGCTGTTACTGTTCGCAGTTGGGTTCTTTGGGATCACTAAGATACTGCGTTTTGATGGCGCCGTTGACGGCTCGGGCAAGCCGAGAATCGTCTGGAAGTGGACGCCGAAGAGAGACGGCAATGTTGGGCCGCTCAGGGCAGCCCTTTGGACAAACAGCCAGCCCGCGCTGGCGGCGTCCTTCGACTCTCCGGCGTATCTTGGCAGCGAGCGGCAAGGAGTGGTTAAGGGAATTGAGTTGGAGCGCGACTGGAGGGCGCATCCACCCAAGGAACTGTGGCGGCAGCCTATCGGGCTGGGCTGGTCGGGTTTTGCGGTCGCCGGCTCGCGCGCTCTGACGCAGGAAAGACGCGGTGGAAGTGAGCTGGTGGTTTGCTATGAATTGGCCACCGGCCACGTCCTATGGGCGCATACCAACCTTGTTCAGTTCGACGGAGACATGGGCGGCAACGGCCCGCGCGCCACCCCGACGATCGCCGGTGGCCGCGTCTATGCTCTGGGCGCCACGGGCATCCTCGATTGTCTGGACGAAGGGACCGGCACGCTGATCTGGTCCCGGGAGACGCTCAAGGAGAACGCGCTGCCGAATCTGGTATGGGGCAAGACTTGCTCGCCGCTCGTGTTCGATAACCTGGTGGTGGTTAATGGCGGTTTTACCAACGCCTCAACATTGCTGGCCTATGATCGCAACGACGGTTCGCTGTTGTGGCGCGCGGGAACCGACAAGGCAAGCTTCAGTTCGCCTACCCTGGCCACACTGAGCGGTAGGCGCCAAATAGTGTCGGTCAACGCCGGCAGCGTCAGCGGTCACGACCCAGCCGATGGCCAGGTGCTTTGGGAATATGCCTGGGGTGGCGATAAATGGCCCAAATGCGCCCAGCCCGTCGTGCTCGATGGCGACCGGGTTTTTGTGTCGGCCAGTTTCAACGCGGGCTGCGCGTTGCTGCAGCTCAAAGCGGCAGCCGACGGCAGGCTTTCGGTCACCGAACATTGGAAGAGCCGGATCATGAAATCAGAATTTTCCAACCTCGTAGCGCGCGATGGCTTTCTGTATGGGCTGGATGACGGGATTCTAGCCTGCGTTGAACTGGCCAGCCGCGAACGGAAGTGGAAGGAAGGCCGCTATGGCCACGGCCAGGTCTTGCTGGTGGGCGACGTGCTGCTCGTGCAAACCGAGCCCGGTCCGGTGGTGCTCGTCGAGGCGAATCCAACCGAATATCGCGAGCTGGCCAGAGTCAATGCACTGAGCTCGAAAACGTGGAACGTGCCGGCTCTGGCGGGCGAATTTCTGCTGGCGCGCAATGACCAAGAGGCGGTCTGCTACCGGCTGCCTCTGCGCGCCAAAGCTTATGCGGCCACGAAGCCGGTCCCATGAACGAGGCAATAAAGGGTTATCAGGAGACCCATCACCACGGTTGGATGCTTCCGATGGAACTCCGTCGCGTCCTGGTAGGCCTTGGCCACGGCCAGCAGCTCGGCCTCGCCAAAGAGTTTGCCGATGAAACAAATGCTGGTCGGCGTGCCGTCTCTGGAGAATCCGTCGGGCAACACCACGCAGGGATGGCCGGTGAGATTGCTTAAGAGCATGCTTCTGCCGGTGAAGCACGGCGCCAGAAAAAGATCCACTTTGTCGAAAACCCTAGAGGATTGACTGAGAGTGACACGGATATTGAACGCGCAGAGGCCTTGCGATTGGCGCGGCGTTTCGTAGCGCCATCTCTTGACTTCCTCCACCAGTCCCCAAAAGGCGGGAAAGCTTAAGGCAAGCGAATACGATAATACCTCGCCGACAAGTTAGTCCCGCCACCAATGTCCAGATAACTCATGGTGACGATTGTGCCCATAGGCGACACCAGCGGAGCGCTGCGATCCGTAAAGTCGTTGCTGAAACTTCCTCCGGGCCCACCGTCGGCGGATTGCAGCACGTTGGTCATTCCACCGGGTGTGGTCCACGAAAGGAAGATGTTATTACCCTGCCGCGAAATCGCTGTTACCTGAACCAATGCGGAAACGGGATCCAACCGCCACAACTCAGTGCCGTGCAATCCATCGTTGGCCTCGAAATAATACGCATTGTTATAGGCCCGGTGCGGCGTCGGAAGCGAATCTGAAAACCCAGGGTTGATGTCCGCGACTTGCGACACGCTCGTGCCGTCGTATTTCCACAGTTCGTATCCGGTCACTCCGTCATGGCCCCAGAAGTAAAGCGTGTCAAAGAACGGGAAGGCATAGATGCCGGCGCTCACCGCCAGGTTGGTGATGCGAGTGACGTTGGTGCCGTCAGTGCTCCAAAGTTGCGAGTTGCCGTGGATCCCATCATTGGCTGAGAAATAAGCCTTGTTTCGGAACACGGTCCAGAACAGCGCGGCGGAATTCGTGTTGAAGACATTGACCTCGGCCACCTGTGCTAAGTTTGTACCGTCGTATGTCCAAGGCTCGAAGTCGCTGTTGTTGGTGCTGCCCCCAAAGTACACCTTGCCGTTGTATTCCAAGAGCCCTCCGAGGCCATAAGGGATGATTCCCGGGACGCGCGCGGCGTTCGTGCCGTCAAATTTCCAAAGGCCAAACCCCGCAGCGTCGCTTGCGTAGAAGTACAGCAATCCGTTGAACACCTTCAAACCATACGGATTTGAACCGTTGCCACCGGGGTAAACGTCGAAAGCGAACGTCGTGTTTGTTCCGTCGCACTTCCAAAGCTCGCGGCCATGTGAGCTTTCTTCCCCCGGGAAATACAAAATGCCTTTATACTCGACTATCTCGCCGAAATAACCGGGAAATACCCCGCCCAGCGAGGTGAAATTGGTCCCATCAAAGCGCCAGATTTGATCCACAATCGAGCCGCCGGAATTTGAAAAGTGTAGCGCGCCTTTGTAATACACCAGACTGCCGCCGCTTTCCGGATACCGGGTGGTGCTGACCACCGTGAAATTGGTGCCGTCGTACTTATAGAACGCCGTGTTTGTGCCCGTGGCCGTCAGATAATATAAGCCATTGAAAATCTGGCTGGCGCCGAAGGAGGAGCCGGCGCTGCCGGAGTGAATTTGGGCGAAACGCGAGACGGTGGTGCCGTCGTATTTCCACAGTTGGCGTCCGCTCGGAACATCGGTGGCAGCGAAATACAAAACGCCGTTGTAAACGGTCAGGCTGGCCGGACTTGAATTTGCGATGCCGGGATTGATGTCGGCCACCCTTGTGGCAGCGCTGCCATCGTATTTCCACAGCTCCACGCCAGAGCTTCCGTCGGTCGCTGCAAAGTAAAGCGCGTTGTTGTACACCGCCGGATTGGCCGGGCTGGAGCCGGCGCTGCCAGGCGCAATTTGCGTCACTCGCGACGGAAAGTTTACGCCGTCGTACCGCCACAACTCCGTCCCGTTCACCCCTTCGTTGGCTGCGAAATAGAGATTGCCATTGTACACTACGAAGCTCGCTGGGCTTGATCCCGAGCTGCCCGTCCGAATGTCCGCCACTTGGAAGAGGTTGAATCCGTCAAACCCCCAGAGTTCCGCCCCGCCGCTCGGCTCGGTTGCTTGAAAATACAGCACGCCGTTGAATTCCATGAAGCCCGATGGATTTGAGTTCGCCGACCCAAAATTGATGTCCGCCATGCCCAGGCTGGAGCCATCGAAAGTATAGAATTCGGTCCCGCTGACATTATTGCTCGCCGCGAAACACAGCAGCCCCCCATAGACGGTCAAACCTGTAGGATTCGAGCTGGCTGGACCCGGATTGATGTCCGCCGCCTGAAAAGCACTCATGCCGTCATAACCCCAGAGCTCCGTGCCCGTGGACCCGTCCGACGCCGCGAAATAGAGCACGCCATTGTAAACTCTGAGGCCGCTCGGATTCCCGCTGCCAGTTCCCTGGTGGATTTGGGCCACTAGCGACGCATTGGCCCCGTCATATTTCCAGAGCTCCAGCTTAATGGTTCCGTTGGTCGTCCCTGAACCTCGAAAGTAAAGCTCCCCATTGAATTCTACTGGTGTGCCGATGAACGAATTGGCGCTGCCGTAACTGAGATCGGTCAGACGAGTTATATTGGTGCCGTCAGTCTGCCACAACTCGATGCCATGCGTCCCATCCGTCCCTACGAAATAAAGTTTGTCATTGAAAACCAGCAGACCGCCTGGATTCCCGTTTACCGCCGTGGAATTGAAATCCTTTGCCAGCCGGACGATTTCACGAACCTGCTGCGCGCGGAGGTTTGCTATCACCAGGAGCAACGCTGCAGTGAGAACTAAAAACATCCGAAGTGGGGATGAACAGCAACGGCCCTTCTGAGGAACCATGCCCAATTGAAACAGAACAAAGCCGAACCGTCAAGTCATTCAAGTCATTTGTCATTTGCATTTCAGCATTTCAGGCAGAGTGCATCTTCCAAGTGACACCTTTGTAACATGCTCTGTACAACTTACTTGCGGAACTCACATTTTCACTTATTCACTTATGCGCCAACCGATCTTGCTGCAGTTACTGCCCCCTTCCACGCGCGGAACGCGTTTGAGTTACTTGACACTACCACCGGAGTGCGCCGATCCCTGGCGTCCCCGGCCCAACGCGCGCGCTCAATCCAGGCCGCTCGCGACCTTGGCCCGTTGCAAAACTTTTTGCGCGAGGCTGCGCGCTTTGGCGGCGCCGTCAGCCAAGACCTTGTGGACGTGGTCCGGATTCGCCGCCAATTCGGCCCGCTTGGCGCGGGCGGCGGCGAAGTAATTCCAGTAGTGTTCAAACAGTGTTTTTTTGAGGTCCCCATAGCCCAAGCCGCCGGCGCGCAAGCGGTCCTGGCAATTGGTGGCCACGTCAAGTGGGGCGACCAGTTTCAGAAGTTGGAGGGCAAGGTTCTGCTCCGCATCGGGCTTAGGCTCCTGGGGCGTGCGACTGTCCATCTTGATGCTCATGACTTTCTTGCGGAGCGTCTGTTCGTCGCCGAAGATTTCGATGGTGTTGCCATAGCTCTTGCTCATTTTCTCGCCATCGGTGCCGGCAACTTTGGCGGCCTCTGAACGGATTTGCGGCTCCGGGATGACGAAGGTCTGGCCGTAGGTTTCATTGAATTTGGTCGCGATGTCGCGCGCAACCTCGACATGCTGCTTCTGGTCCTGCCCGACGGGCACAACGTTGGAATCGTAAATCAGAATGTCCGCCGCCATGAGCACCGGGTAGGCGAACAGGCCGTGATTGGGCGAGATTCCTTTGGCGATTTTGTCTTTGTAGCTGGTGCCGCGCTCCAGCAAACCCATCGGGGTCACCGTGGAAAGCATCCAAGTCAATTCCGTCACTTCCGGCACATCCGATTGGCGAAAGAACACCGATTTCTTCGGGTCCAACCCGCAGGCCAGGAAATCCAGCGCCACGTCCAGCGTGTTCTTGCGCCGCTCATCCGGGTCGAAGAGCGAAGTCATCGAATGATAATTGGCGATGAAATAAAACGTCTCGCCCTGGTTCTGGAGTTCGATGGCCGGCTTCATCATCCCGAAGTAATTTCCAAGATGCAGCGCCCCCGAAGGCTGGATGCCCGACAAAATTCGCATACCCCAAGGTAACAACGTGGCGGGAGGAACGTCGAGCGTGGAGCGTCAGAGCGTGGGAGCGTCGGAGCGTCCCGCCCGCGAGAGCGTGGAGCGTGGAGCGTGGAGCGATGATTCAACGCTCTGACGCTGCGACGCTCCACGCTGCACGCTCCCGCGCGCGTCGTTGAACTAAGCTACTGCGTTCCTGACCGCAGCGAGCAGGTCTTCTGGTTCGTATGGCTTTTCGAAGAAGCCAACTGCGCCCAGTTGCCGGGCCCTTTGCCGGAAGTCAGGGCGCCGGCTGGCGGTCAGGAAGATAATCGGCGTAGGGGTGGGGATGTTCGCCTGAATCCGTTCAGCTACGGTAAAACCGTCGCCGGCGGGCATGGAAATATCCAGCACGACCGCATCGGGTTTGGTCTGCACGGCGGAGCGCACGCCGGACAGTGCGTCATTGGCGACAGCAGCGTCAAAGCCTGCGGCTTTCATGCGGAGGGCCAAGCCGAGGGCGATCTGCCGATCATCTTCCACAATCAGGATTCTCTTGCGCAGCTCTCTGGTCGGCCCCTTCGCAGGATGCGTTGAAGCCGGAAATGTAGCAGGACGGGTCCGGCCCTCGCCCTCCAACGCGTGTTGAACAACCTTCAGCAACTCCTCGGTTTCATAAGGTTTCCTCACCAAGCCGGAGGCCCCCAGGTTCAAGACCTTTTTGCGCAGTTCCGGATCCTGGCTTGCGGTGGCGAAGATAATGGGAGTCTGCCGGGTTTCCGGCCATTCGTTGAACTGTTCGGCCAAAGCCAGGCCGTCGCCGCCGGGCAGGGAAATATCCAGAAGGATCAGATCCGGCTTATGGCGCACCGCCAGGCTGAAACCTGTGATGCGGTCGCCTGCGATCCAGGTGGCGTGACCGTAGGCTTTGAGCCGCACGCACAGAGCCAGAGCAATTTTTTCATCGTCTTCGATAATGAGTATCTTTTTCATAGTGAATTTGTTGCAAGGGGTTTTCGGGGTGAAGGGAACGTGGAGCGTGGAGCGTCAGAGCGTGAGAGCGTGGAGGCGGCGCCGGCCAAAATGAGATTGATCGATTCCAGGAGTTGTTTTGATTCACAGGGTTTCTCAAAAAAGCCGGCGGGCTCCACCTCCTCGGCTACTCCCCAAACATCTTCCTTCCGGCTGGCGGTCAAGAATATGACTGGGATATCAGCCAGTCCAACGTGTTTGAGGCGTTGAGCGATCAAAATCCCGACTCCGCCGGGCATCCAGACGTCCATCACAATCAGGTCGGGGCGGTGGTCAATCGCCAGCTTGAGACCCGCCAGACCATCCGGCGCGCTCAGGACCTCGTGGCCGGCGGCGCGGAGGCGAATGGCCAGCGCCGCCGCGCTCTTCTTGTCGTCGTCCACTATCAATACTCTTTTCATAGTTGCCTTGGTTGTGCCTGTGCAAGGACCGCCGGCACCGGGTGCGTGGAGCGTGAGGAGGGAGTGGAGCGTCGGAGCGTCGGAGCGTGAGAGCGTGGAGCGTGGAGCGTTGGTTCGACGCTCCCACGCTCTGACGCTCTACGCTCCACTCCCTCCTCACGCTCCGACGCTCCACGCTTCACGGCCGCCTGCTCACCTGGGCGGCTGACGGCAGTCTTGCGACGGGCTGGTTTCATCTCGGAGTTTGAGCACAGATCAGTTCCTGGCCGCGAGCAGCAGTCTTGGGTTCCAGCGCGCGCGAGATGGCCTCCAGGAGTTGTTCGGAATCATAAGGTTTTTCAAAGAAGTCCACCGCGCCTAACTGTTTGGCTGCCTCCCGAAGGCCCTTGAGTTTGCTGGCGGTGATAAAGATGATGGGGATGCCCGTCAGACCAACGCTTTGGAGCCGCTGGGCCACCGAGAAACCGATTCCCACCGGCATCCAAATATCCATCAGGATAAGGTCGGGCCGGTTGTTCAAAGCCAGTTTAAGTCCTCCAAGACCGTCGGCAGCGGTCAGGACCTCATAGCCTGCGGCCTCGAGTCGGACTCCTAAAGCCGCCGCAATCCTGGTGTCGTCTTCGACGACCAATATGGTTTTCATACTTCGTTTCCTTTCATTTCATTTCATACTCGGCCTTGGCAGGCCGTAATGGTTTCTTTTCCAGATGGCCGTATCTCCGGCCCTTTGGATTTTTCGGACCGTTTCGACGACCTGCTCCGCGGGACATGGCTTGGCCAGCAACGTAAATGGGGAGAAGGCCAGGGCCTGTTTCATCAGCTCCCCATCGGCGAAAGCGGTGTGTACGATCACGGGAATTTGGCCCCAATCCTTTCTGATTTCCTTGAGCGTGGCCGGGCCGCTCAAGTTGGGCATCTTCAAGTCCAGTAGAACAATATCCGGCGCCTGCCGGCGCATTTCCTGCAAGCCTTCCTGCCCATCGCGGGCGGTACGCACGTTGTATTGCTCGGCCACCAGCAGTTGGCGCAGCATATCGAGCACATCGGGATCGTCATCAATGACCAGCAAGTTGGACTGGAGCATCTGTTGACTCTTGGGCAGAACGAAGCAGAACGTGCTGCCTTGGCCCAGCTCGCTGTCAACCCAGATATTGCCTCCGTGCAACTGGACCAATTCCCGGCACAAATAGAGTCCCAAGCCCACACCCTGTTCGGTGGTGGCGTCACCGGCCTTGACCTGGTAGAGGCGATCGAAAATGTGTTCCTGGTGTTCCTTGGCGATGCCGCAGCCGGTATCGCGGACCGACACGTGGAGCAATTCAGGGTGCGCCGGGGCTTCGCGGGCGGTGACGACGATTTCCCCGCCTGGCGGGGTGTACTTGATGGCGTTGTTGAGCAGGTTGCTGATGACCTGGGTCATTCGGTGTTCGTCTATCGGCGCGTCAGGCAACCCCGGCTGGACTTGGTGGCGCAAGACGATTTGTTTCCCGGCGGCCCTTGGGCCCATAGTGGTCACGACCCGTTGCACCAGGGTGGCCAGCGAAACCGGTTTCAACTCCAAAGCCATCTTGCCGGTTTCCAGGCGCGTGGCGTCCAACAGATCGTTGATGCAAACACGCAACTGGTTGCAGCTTTCCTTGGCGATGCCCAAATATTCCATCTGGGTTTCATTGACCGGACCGGCCAGGCCGTCCATCAGGATGGAGATGAATTCGCGGGCGGAGGTGAGCGGCGTTTTCAGCTCATGTGAAAGGGTGTGATAGAAACTCTGGATTTCCTGGTTCCTGCGCAGCAGGTCCTTGTTTGTCGCCTCCAATTCCTGCTGGATGCGGCGCACCTTTGCCTCGGCCTGTTTGCGCGGCGTGATGTTCACCATGATGCCCTGGATCTGCGGTGCTCCCCCATTTTCGATGCGCAAGCTGACGATGTCGCGCAGCCACACGACACTGCCATCGGCCGCGAGCATGCGGTACTCGAAGTTCTGATATTTTTGTTGCTCGGTGAGGCTTGAGCACAGAGTGACTGCCTTTTCCCTATCCTCCGGGTGAATGTGATCCTGCCAAAAGCCCGGCTCCTCAGTCCAGCGGCTCACCGGGTAACCCAGCAACCGCTCTGCTTGTTGGCTCACAAAACTAAACCGCAGGCTCGGCAGGTCGGCCTGCCAAACAATGCCATCCACCGAGTTAACCAGGGCTTCGTAGCGCCGAATCGAGCGTTTCAAGGCCACCGTGGCCAGTTTGGCTTCAGTCACGTCGTGAAAAATCCAGCGCGTGGCCGCCAGTTTGCCCGACTCAAAGCGAGCGCTGACATTGCCTTCCACATAGAGCTGGCGGCCATATTTGGTCAGGAAAATGCCTTCCCATGGAGAGGCTTCGCCGGAGTTGGCACTCTGAAAGTGGTCCCGGCAGATTTCGTGATATTCGGGATGAATCACGTCGAAGACACTCAACTGGGCGACCTCGGCTTCCGTGTAATCGAGAGTTTGCCGCCAGGCGCGATTGACGTAGAGAAAGCGGCCTTCGGGGGTGACGCTTTGGATGAGGTCGGTGGCGTTTTCGAACAGGTCGCGGTACTGTTCCTCGCTTTGGCGCAGTTGGGCTTCCGCCTGCTTGCGGCGGACACATTCTTGGGCCTCGTTCAACGCGCGCCGGATGGCCGGGATGAGCCTGGCCAAACGGTCTTTGAGCACATAATCGGTCGCGCCGGCTTTTAGGCTCTCGACCGCCACCCCATCGCCGATGGCTCCCGAGACGAATAAAAAAGGGACCTCGGGGCACCGTTCCCGTGCGACGGCCAGAGCCGACAAGCCAGCAAAGCAGGGCAAGGAGTAATCGGAAAGTATCAAGTCGCAGCCCCCTTGCTCCAAAGCGGTCTTAAACCCAGCCTCGGTGCTCACATGCACGATTTCACATTCGGGCCATTCGGCTGACAAACTTCGGCGAAGCAGTTCGGCATCATTGAGGCAGTCTTCAAGCACCAGCAGACGACGCGGTGCAGTCACCAGGTGTTTCATCCCATGTTTTGCCGGTTGAACTTGCCCCGAATTCTGCGCCAAAGTTGGATTTGAATGTTCCTCAGTCACATCGTTTTAGTCACAGCGGACAGAACTCGAAACCAGGGAAAAGCAAGAACCGTTCCCGCCTAGTGATCGCCTGACGATTTTTTGCGTTTTAACCACCGGCTTGCAGTCCAAGCGCTGGGCGAACTGCGTCAGCAAATTTCTTGTCTTACTTGAAGGCAGCCAGTGTCCAGCCCTTGGACGCGTCGGAAAGTCAGAGCGTCAGAGCGTGGTGGAGCGTGGAGCGTTGGTCCGACGCTCCCACGCTCTGACGCTCTACGCTCCACTCCCCCCTCACGCGGCAGGCTTAATGCCTTTCGGAAACTCCGCAGCGGCCTGTACCAAAGGAACTTATGAAGAAAAAACTTCAAGCTTCAAACCCCAAGCTTCAGGGAAACTAAAAGCGCCAAGGTTCAAAAGGCGCGCTTGCGGCTTGTGGGCTTGTGGCTTCCCTGGAGTTTGGAGTTTGGAGTTTGATTCATCTCACTCATCCTGCGGCTGCTCCGGGACAACGCTGCAGCGCGAGCGCCAGGCGCTTTGCCCCTTCCTCCCGCCTCCCGCCTCTCTCTCCCCTCTTCTCTCTTCCATCTCCCGCCTCCCGCCTGGATAAAACGAACAGGCGGGTCGTTGCCGACCCGCCTGTGTGGTTCCAACGCGTTCCCTGCGGAACTCCTTGGGAGGTTATGGGCAGTCTTTGATCTGCGGATGAATCTGATGATTGCCGTTCTTCAACTCGCCGCCGTCGTCAATGTTCGGCAGACGCACCGGGCAACCGCCAGGGAACGTGATCGTCGGAGTGAGCGCGCCGCCCGACGGGCAGGAATCGGTGCTGCTGCATTGATTCGGACCACCGGAGCAATCTACGCCGCCATCCCGGTAATCAATCCCGTGGCAAGCCGAGATGCAGTCGCGGAAGCCGAGCAGGAACGGATCTGGACCCGCCCCATTCAACTCGGCCAGCTCGGCAGTTGACAATACCCAAATGCGGATGCGATAGCGGTCTGCCGGCGGCTTGGCCCCACCCGGATGATACCCACCCGGCTCGCTGCGGTCTTCGATATCGACCCGGAACAGGCAGGCGCGAGGTTCGCGGTTGCCCTCAGGGCACGCCCAGTCGCCTACGCCGGTGAAGGCAATTTTGTTGGCCGGCGCCCGGCGCGGCTCCGGTCCCGCAATCCGATCACCCGGATTGCACACACCGTCCACCAGGACCCCTTGCGTGTACTGGCAAGTGCCGGGGCTGACAAAGCCCGTGCCCAGGCAGGCGCAATCCAGCGTGTCATAGTAGCGAGCGTGGAAGTTGCCTTCCAGGCCGCCCTTGGTATGGCGCACGTGGGTCCAGCGGCCATGGATGCAGGGATTGCCGAGTTGGTTGACCGCCAGCACCACGCAGTTGGAGTTACCGACCGGCGCGCCGACCTGGCCGCCGTGGGTGACGTAGCGCACGTCATCAGGGCACACGTCCAAACGACCGGCGCTGTCGGTTTCGTCCTGCCGGCCACCGCCGGTGACACGGCAAGCGCGGGCCGGGGTGGGACAGCAGGTCTGCAAGAGCGCCTCACACTCAGTGGTTGCCACGATGTTGGAACCATGGATGTCCCAGATGCAGTTGGTGCCTTCCTGTGCCGCCTCCGCCGCCACCCTGATGAAGTTGTTGATGTTCGTCGAGGTGCACTCAGTGAACACATTCGTGCAAAGATAGATCGGGCCAGCGGCCGCTCCCGGCGCCAGCGTGCCAATCAGCCTGATGCTGACCGGGCCGCACGGCAGGGCGTCCCCGGCGCTAAGATCCTCGCTAATGACGATGTTGGTCAGGTCAGCGTGACCGGAGTTGGTCACCCAGGCAGACCACACCACGTTGCTGGCGAATGGGCCGTTGCAATCAGTCTGGATGAACTGTGGCTTCGGCGCGCTGCCATTGACCGACACCAGTTTGGCGCAGGTGATACTGGCCGGCGTCACAACCGCCACGGCAAAGTTGGTGGAGGACACCCGTCCGGTCGCCACGTCGGTGCCAGGGCAGCCGATGCTGCCTTGGGCGCTGGCGACGACCGTGTTGGTGGTGCTATCATGCCAGGCCATGACATAGTGGTTCGTCACCGACTGGCCAACCGCCAGCGTGCCCGGGAAGTCCACCAGGCCTGACGCCCCAAGTTTGTCGTCCACGACCCGCACGGCCGTGAGTTGCACGTCACCGGCATTGGAGACGATGATGCTGTAGCAGAAGGCCGGGTTCTGAGTATCGCTTCTGACTCCATAAGCGATGGAATTGAAGTTGCCGTTGAACGAGGCGCAGAAGAGTTGCACGCCGGTTCCGTCCGTATTGGTGCACACCACGCACGCGATGCCTTTGAGCACCTTGATCTGCGGGCAACCGTAGCAGATGACACAGGTGTCACAGGCGCTCTGTGCCACGATCTCTTTGCCTTGGATGTTGAAGTCGCAGATCGTGCCCAGGGTGCTGGTCTGAGAGGCGACCGCGCCGACTGCAACTGAATAATTGTTAGTGCTTATGGCGCTGCAAAGATTCGTGCAGTCAACGTTCGCGGAGCCGCCGATGGCCAGTTCCCCGATGTTCAACGGTGACGTGAAGCACAGCGGCGTGCCGGTATTGGTAATCGTCACATTGTGCAGCGCATACTGACCAGTATTGGTCACCACGATTCTGACGATGTACGAGTTGCCCAGGGTCACCAGCGGGCAGTTCGGTGAATGATATTCAGCGAAGCTCAACCCGTTATTGGTGCTGACCAGCACCCGGCAAGCGAGGCTGATCGGGGTGACTGTCACCATGTTAGTATCGGTGGCGCTGACCGATCGAGTCTGGCTGTCCACCACCAACCCATTGGCCGTCGCAGTGACGATGTTCGTCGCATTGAAGCAATGGTTGGTGCTCACGATGCAGCTCGCCGACGCGCCCACAGGCAGCGTCGCCGGGAAGCACGTGCCGAAGTTCAGCACGTGGGTATCGTTCAGGTTGCTGTCCGCGACCACCAGGTTGGAGAGCGTGACGTTGCCGGCGTTGGTCACGGTGACCCGATAACAGAAAGCCGGGCAGTCTGCATCGTTGGCAGGATCGATGCGCACGCCGTTGGCGCTCTTCTGGTTATTCAGGTCATTATCGAACACACAAAGGGCATTCGAGAAGCAGATGACTTGTTTATAGACCTTGAGGACCGGAGTGCCGAAGCAAGTGACACTGTTCTGGCACTGGCTTTGGGCCACGATCGGTTGCCCCAGGGTATTGAAGGCACAGACGTGCCCGAGGCTTTGAGAAGCCTCGCCAACGACCGAGACCGCGTAGTTATTCGTCGGCCCAACGGTGCTGCAAACAAAGTTGCAGTCAATGGTCTTGCTTGCGCCGACTGCCAGCGAGTCAATGTTCGTGGGGGACGAGAAGCACAACGGCGTGCCCGTGCTGGTCACGATGACATTTTGCAGATCGTATAGGCCGGTATTGGTCACTACGACTCTCACAAGGTATGGCGTTCCCAGCGGCAGGACTATTGTCCCTGAGCCAGGAGGCGCGATGAAGGTTGCTCCGCCATTGGTGCTGACCAGCACGGCGCAAGCGATGCTGATGGGGACGACTGTGACCCGGTTGGTGTCCTGGGCGCTCACGGATTGGCTCCCGCCGGTCGCGAGCTGGCCGTTGGCCGTCGCGGTGACGACGTTGGTGACATTCACGCAGTGCGAGATGTCACGAACAATGCAACTGGCAGAGCCGCCGATGGCCAATGTCGCTGGGAAGTTGCAGGCGCTCAGATCGAGACTCGGACCCGGAACGCTCTCGTCCGAAACCACCAGGTTCGACAATGTTACGTTGCCCGCATTGGTTACCGTGATTCGGTAACAGAACGCCGGGCAATTCGCCGGATCGACCCGCACGCCGAGGGCGCTCTTCTGCGCCGACAGGTCATCGCTGAACGGCTCACAAATATTGGAGAAACAAAGCACCTGCTTGTACACCTTGATAACAGGCGCGCAGGCGACCGGGCAAGTGGCGCTGGTGCCGGCGCTGACCGGGTTGTTGCAAACATCATGCCCGCTGGCCCGCACCGTGTCCGTGATGCTGCACACGTCAAACGGCACCGGATAGCTGCCCGAGAAGGTGGTTCCCTCGCCAGGCTCCAACCGCGCAATCACCGACGGCGTCGGCGCGGGCGCGTTGGTCCCGAAGATGGCATCACTCAAAGTGATATTGGTAATCGCCACGTCGCCTATGTTGGTGATGGTTCCGCTATAGGTCATCACCCCTCCCGGCGCCGGAGGCACCGGCGGGCAGGCCTTGCTCAACGCCAGGCGCGGCGTGGTAAGTACCGGGCAGGTATTGGTCGCGCTGCCGCTGACCGGGTTATTGCAAACGTCATGCCCGCTCACGCTCACGATGTCGGTGATGGAGCAGACATCGGTCGGGACCGGCTCGGTGCCGCTCACGATGGTGCCTTCTCCCGGAGCCAGGCGCGGAATCGTGGCCACCGGCGTATTCGCCGCCGGCTGGTTGTTCACTACGACGATGTTGGTCACCGTCACGTTGCCGGCGTTGGTAACCGCCACCTTAAAGCCGATCACCCCACCGGGCAATCCGTTGGTGCCCGGACAAAGCTTGGCCACCGTCAACCGCGGCGTGGTCTGGACCGGGCACGTATTGTTCGCGCTGCCGCTGATCGGGTTGTTGCAAACATCACGCCCGCTCACGCTCACGATGTCGGTGATGGAGCAGACATCGGTCGGCACCGGTTCGGTGCCGCTCACGATGGTGCCCTCTCCAGGGGCCAGACGCGGAATCGTTGCCACCGGCGTATTCGGCGCAGGCTGATTGTTCACCACCACGATATTGGTTACCGTCACGTTGCCGACGTTGGTAATCGCCACCGAAAAGCCGATCACACCACCAGGAAGACCGTTGGTCGCCGGGCACAGTTTAACCACCGTCAACTGCGGCGTGGTGAGCACCGGGCAATTGGTCGTGGCGCTGGCCACAACTCCAACCCCATTGCAGATATTCGTGCCGCGCGCGGTCAAAGTATCGGTGATCGAGCAGACATCAACCGGCACAACCTCGCTGCCGCTGAACGTCCTGCATTCACCGTTGGTGAGCAAAGGATAGCTGGCGACCAAATTGGTGCCGGTGCTGAGAACTCGATCATTGAAAACCGTGACGTCGGTCAAAGGCACGTTGCCTGTGTTGCAAACCGTGCCGCTGAAGGTAAGCAGACCACCCGGCACTCCGTTGGTTGGCGGGCACTCTTTGGTCACCGAAATCGCGGGACTGGTGCACACAGTGCAAACGGCGCTATTGGTGGCATGAACCGTTTGCGGCACGTCCGCATTGTCGGTCCCGGAAGCTATCACTGTGTCGCTAAACGGCCCGCACAGGTTCCCGGTGGGCTGATAATTGCCCGAATAATTGACGCATTCCCCAGGATTTAAAGTCGAGTCGTAAGTCCTGCCGCTCGAAGTGGTCCCTGCGAAGGTAATTGCGGTAGCCGGGTCGTCCGTCACCGTAATCCCGCCAAGAACAGTGTCGCCGTCATTGCAAACGGTTCCTCTGAAGAATATTGGCTGGCCATAAACCGCCGCGTTCAACGGGGGACAGTTTGTGACGCACTCCTTGGTAATCGAAATGTGCGGATGCACAATCGTAATTACTTGTTGCCCGCAACCAGAAGGAAAATTCGCCAACGAACCGTTCTGCGCTTGGGCCCCAACCAGAAAGATAATATGATTTGTGTCGGTGGTGGTTGCTGAACAACTGAACGCAAAGCCTTGGGCTTGCGATATGTTGGTAGTGATGCCGATGGTCCTCGGCGAAACATCAGCCAGTGTAATGGTCCAACTGGTTGTGATCGTTCGGCACGAGGGATCATTGACGTGCGACGTGCTGTCGCAGAATATCTGTCCGCCCTGGAGCAGGTTGAAACTTTGCATGGCCAACTCATTGTGGTTGTTGGGATAAACCACCCAGGTCATCCCGTTCGACGCATTGCAAGATGTGCCACCCAAATTTACAGAAATGTCGTTGAGCGTGAGGGTGTCGCCAATGTGGGCCTTCACGCCATCGGCTGGGGTTACATTATCCACTTGCACGACCAGGCCCGCGCCCAGGTTCCCGCCTGATGTACAGGCCGCTCGCGCACTCTTGGTAGGCAGCAGGAAGGTTCCTAGTCCCAGCAGGGCTGAGAGGCACACCGAGGCCGGTAGTTTGACGTTTGAAGGTTTGAATTTACACATAATCTATTGCTTTCCGATTTAGTTTGTTTTTTGGGCTTGGCGTCCTTCACTCAGCCGCCGATCTTTGGCCTCACCTTTCCGAGACACATTGTTCCCGAAGTCATGGACTTCGCATCTACAAACGTTTGAGGTCGGTAGATGGTAACCAGGATTGTATTCGGGAGTGATGGAGTGCTGGCGCAATGCCCCCCATATGGGACGACGGGCCACGAGACTACGGGACCACAGGACTACAGGACGAAGCGACCACGGGACCTTGAGGGCGGCCACATTTCGCGCTGTATTTTGATTGGTTGTCATTGCACCAGGTTTGATCGTGTCTGATTCTCGCAGCCGCGGCCTGAAATACAACACAGTGGACTACGGATTTTGGGTAAGGGGGAATACGGACTACGGCAAGACGGGACTACAGGACTACAAGACTACGGGACTACAGGACTATAGGACTACGGGACTACGGGACTACCAGACTACGGGACCACGGGACTACGAGACTACGGGACCACGGGACCACGGGACTGCCTGACTTCGGGTCATGTAGTCATGTAGTCCGGTAGTCTCGTGGTCTTGTCCCTTCCCTCTTCCCTCTCCCCTTTTCCGTCCTCATCCGTGTCATCCGTGAAATCCGTGGTTAAATCACGCCTAAAAAAACGAACAGGCGGGTCGTTGCCGACCCGCCTGCGTGATTTGATTCTAGATCGGTTCCTTTCGGAACCTGGTGTCAGGCCTTATGGACAGGCCTTGATCTGCGGATGAATCTGGTGATTGCCGTTCTTCAGCTCACCGCCGTCGTTAATGTTCGGCAGACGCACCGGGCAACCGCCAGGGAACGTGATTGTGCCCGTGTTGCCATTCGCCCCCGCCGTGCAGGAATCGGTGCTGCTGCATCGATTCGGATTACCATTGCAATCGTTGCCGTCATCGTTGGTGCCGTCCTGGAAGTCAATCCCATTGCAGGCCGCAATGCAGTTGCGGAAGTGCAGCAGGAACGGATCTGGACCCGCGCCATTCAACTCGGCCAACTCGGTAGCATCCAGCACCCAGATGCGGATGCGATAGCGGTCTGCCGGCGGCTTGGCACCGCCCGGATGATACCCACCCGGCTCGCTGCGGTCTTCGATGTCCACCCGGAACAGGCTGGCGCGCGGTTCGCGGTTACCGTTGGGGCACGCCCAGTCGCCTACGCCGGTGAAGACAATCTTGTTGGCTGGCGCCCGGCGCGGCTCAGGTCCCGCAATGCGGTCACCCGGATTACACACGCCGTTCACGACGGTCCCTTGCCCGTACTGACAATTGGCGTCGAGGTTCGTGGCCAGGCAGGCGCAATCCAGCGTGTCGTAGTAACGAGCGTGGAAGTTGCCTTCCAAGCCGCCCTTGGTATGGCGCACATGGGTCCAGCGGCCATGGATGCAGGGATTGCCCAGTTGATTGGCGGCAGTCACCACGCAGTTGGAGTTGCCAACTGGCGCGCCGACCTGGCCGCCGTGAGTGACGTAGCGCACGTCATCCGGACACACGTCCACCCGACGGGTGCTGTCTGTGTCGTCCTGTCGGCCACCGCCGGTCACGCGGCAAGACATGGCGACTGGCGGCGCACAGCAGAGGCTGACCGTCGCGTTACACTCACTCCGCGCGGTAATATTCGACCCCTGAATGTTAATGGCGCAAATGTTGGAGAGAGGCGCCACAGTGCCCGACACAGCAATGAAGTTGTTGATGACCAGATTGGTGCACCCGAACGTCTCCGAGCACAGCCTCACGAGTCCCGAGTTCTCGCCTGGTGCCAGGCAGTTAGTCAACAGGAGGCTGACCGGACCGCACGGCAAGAGGTCGCCTGTGCTTAGTTCTGTGATAGTGATATTACACAAGGTAGCCTGGCCGGTGTTGGTCACCACTGCATACCAGGTCACGACGTTCGTGGCGGCCCCTGGGTCGCATGGGCTTTCGGTGAACGATTTCGCCGGAGTGCTGCCGTTGACCGACACCAGTTTCGCGCAGGCAATGTTGGCCGGTACCACAATGGCGATCGCATTAGTCGTTGCAGTCACCGACGCGCCGTTGGCGGCAACGCCAGCGCACTGACCCGATACCACCACAGTATTGGTCGTCGTCACTCCCCAATTGGTTCTGAGGTTGGAGATAGTGATGGTGCCATTCGGGGCCAGCGGTCCAGGGAATGTTCCCAGGTGGCCAAGTTTATCATCATTGATGACGATATTCGTCAGCGGATCCTCGCCGCTGTTCGTGACCTTGATTACGTAACAGAAGGCTGGGTCGTCGACGGTTGGATCGCCTGTGTTACCCTTCGCACCCGTGGCAGTATGGGCGTAACTATCGGGCAAAGCCGGGCACGTGGCCCCCGGTTGCAGGCATGTGACCAGCTTCTCCACGCTGATCCGCGGGCAGCACACGAAGCACGTGGCCGGAGCCGTGCCACTGGCATTGCCGCAAGAACTGACGCCGGTCGCGGACACTCTGTCGTTATTCGCGTCGCAAGCCGTCGTTGTGTAGGTGAAGCTATAGGTCTTGCAAGCTCCAGCGGCCAGAGCGCCCAAGTCGTTAGTGGCATTTCCGTTAGGCGCCGCGTCCACCACGATGACATCGGTAAAGTCGAGATTCCCCGTGTTACACACCGCGCCTGTTACCGTGAGGCTGTTCGGCACGTTGGTTACTATCGGGCTTGCGCAACCCTTGGTCACCGTCAGGCTCGGACAAGGACAAAACACGCTGAAAGAGCAGTTAGCGCTGTTCGTCACACACTGGCCGGTGTTGCACACGTTGCAGCCGCGCGCGGTTGCCGTATTGACAATGTTGCTCCGGCCGCACAGGGAGGAGGTGACTGTGAAATCGGCGCTCCAAGGTCTGGATCCGCCCACCTCAAGTGTCGGGACGGTCAGGACCGCGGCGGCGCCGATCAAGTCATCGAAAACCTGTACATTGGACAAGGGCACATTGCCACAGTTGGTAACGATCCCGCTGAAAGTGATCGTCGGGCTGCCATTGCTGCAGCACAAAACCACCAGGTTGGTGCTGCAATGCTTGGTCACCGCGATGCAGGGCGCTGTGCACACGGTGCAAACGGCGCTATTGGTGGCATGAACCGTTTGGGGCACGTCCGCATTGTCGGTCCCGGAGGCGATCACAGTGTCAGTAAACGGCCCGCACAGGTTCCCTGTGGGCTGGTAATTGCCCGAATAATTGACGCATTCCCCAGGATTCAAAGTCGAGTCGTAAGCCCTGCCGGTCGAGGTGGTCGCTGCGAAGGCAATTGTGGTAGCCGGGTTGTCCGTCACTGTAATCCCGCCAAGAACAATGTCGCCGTCGTTGCAAACCGTTCCTGTAAAGAATATGTTGTCGCCATAAACCGCCGCATTCAACGGCGGACAGTTTGTGACGCACTGCTTGGTAATCGAAATGTGCGGATGCACAATCGTGATTACTTGCTGCCCGCAACCAGAAGGAAAATTCGCCAACGAACCGTTCTGCGCCTGGGCCCCAACCAGGAAGATAATGTGATTTGTGTCGGTGGTGGTTGCTGAACAACTGAACGCAAAGCCTGCGGCTTGCGATATGTTGGTAACGATGGCGATGGTCCTCGGCGAAACATCAGCCAATGTAATGGTCCAACTGGTCGTGATCGTTCGACACGAGGGATCATTGACGTGCGACGTGCTGTCGCAGAATATCTGCCCGCCCTGGGACAGGTTGAAGCTTTGCATGGCCACCTCATTGTGGTTGTCGGGATAAATCACCCAAGTGAACCCATTCGACGCGTTGCAAGATGTGCCACCCAAATTCACAGAAACGTCGTTGAGCGTGAGGGTGTCGCCAATGTGGGCCTTGACGCCATCGCTCGGGGTTACAGCATCCACCTGCACGACGAGACCCGCGCCCAGGTTCCCGCCTGATGTACAGGCCGCTCGGGCACTATTGGTAGGCAGCAGGAAGCTTCCTAGCCCCACCAGGGCTGACAGACATACCGAAGCCGTTAGCCCGATATTTATTGGTTTGAATTTACACATAGTTTTTTCTCCTTTTTGGATTTGGTTTGTTCAGGGTTTGATTTTCCGCCACATCCGCCAAGCTCCGGCGTCCCCTTCATGGGGACGTTCTTTTGCTCCACGGATCATGGATTCTTTCTATAAGGACAAACGTTTGGGGACGGGAAATGGTAACAAGAAACCTGAACCGACACTCGGAAACTCAATTAACCACGGATTACCAGAAACTGAATTAACCACGGATAACGCGGGTTCCACAGAGGCACCACCTGCGTGGTTGGTGAGGAGGGCATTAGCGGCGCGCATCCAGTGTGAACTGCCGCTCGGCGGATAAGCCTCTGATTGTCAGGATGATACGCGCTAGCCAGGGATGTGGGCCAACAGCGGTGCACTCGGCAGTTGCGACAGCGCCAGCCCTGACTCAAGAAGATGAGTTATGGTGCGGCCTGCGCTTGCCGACGCGTCGCACGAGGCGGACGTTATAAAGGGTCATCGGCGGCAAGAACACCCTTGGAGGCGTTGCTGGAACGCAAAGAATTCAGCTTGTAAACGAAAAAGGGACCGCTTCGGCAGCGGTCCCTGGGAATCAGAACTTTGAGCAATTACTCGGTGTATTGGGCAGCGAATCCGTGGTAGCCTATCGTGCCCGCAGTCAGGATATGGTTAAGCCCATCAAAGGCAACCGCAGTGCCATAAGCACCATCTGAAGTGGTCTGACCCCATCGGTAAACCAGCGAGTTTCCCGAAATTGCATAACTGGCCACAAACCGCCCTCTGGCCGAGAGGGTGC
>WNGQ01000148.1_pt1 | contig 87066 bp, 77 predicted proteins | sample 5407661 | NCBI WGS metagenome assembly WNGQ01 (sample SAMN13153382, study PRJNA577476) | soil metagenome | isolation source: 60 cm soil or saprolite under Garry oak tree replicate 2 | place: USA:California | collected 2016-06-15
GCGTTGAGGAAATTCTGCGCCTCGCTCGCGTTGCTGGTACTAATTGGCTATTTTCGCCCTCGTGCATGTTCAATTGAACAGTTATCCTGTTTTGGAAGAAAACAAGCGCAAATCACAATGACATTGATTGAAATCAGAGTGCGCGTACCGATGACCAGCCCACAACATGTTTACGAAGTCCGCCCGCGCAAAGATCATCGCGTCGTCGATCTGGTTTCCGATGCGCTGCCATTTGGTTCGCTGTGGTACACCAAGCCGGATGACGCAATCGGATATGCGAAGTTTCGCAATCGCTCACATGATGCCGTGATTCGCGTTTACGATTCAGCGGCCAACGTGATTGAGATGCAAAGAGGTATAAAGCAATCTTGACAAGCGGGATTTTTTGCAAACTGTTTAAAGCAAGACCTGAATCCGGGAGAGGGCGCATCTCCCGACAGCTTCTTCCCCTTTTCAGACCTGCAATCGCAGAAGTAACCATCGGGGGAACGGAAAGGTTTGTCTTATGGAAACGAAAACTTCACCCGAATCGCTGGCGAAACATAGCTTAACCTCTCCCAAACGAGCAATATCATGAAAGCTAAACAGTCCGTCCTGCGCGTTCGACGCGCGCGAAAAGTCATCGCACAGCAAGTGCACGTTGAAGAATATCAACCAAAACCCAAACGGGTGCGAGAACATGACCCCAAGGGACCTACGAAACCACCCCGGGGCGTTTATCGGCCTATCCGGCAATCAGGTCCGCCATCATCAGTTGAAAGGAAAGCGTCATGAAAGTGCTAAAGAACGTTGATCTGACTACTGATCTATGCAATTCGAATAGTGACGGCTGGGAGCCATCCACCGCAAGTGGCGGCGGTGTGATCTTCTACACCGCTAACTACACGGCAGGTTATTCTGCTGATGGTGGGGATACTTTTGCCAAGCTGAGTTCTTATGCTCTCGCCAGCAGTCAGGGTCTAGGTTTTTGCTGCGATCAAGTGGTTCAATACATTCCGCAGATTGACCGTTTTGCTTGGCTCTTACAGACTAACGTCGATAGCAAGAATGAGAACTCTTACCTCCTCGCAGTCGCGAGCCCGCAAACGATCAAAAATAGCAACGGCACAAGCTGGAAGGTTTACAATCTAAGCTCTGCAGGATTCTGGAAACTTCCCGGCAACTGGCTTGACTATCCTGAATTGGCGGTTGGCAACAGCTATCTCTATTTAGAATTTAATGTAGCAGGCCAGGTATCGATCATTGCACGACTTCCATTGTCGGACCTCGCGAATGACACGATCGCAAATGCCCAGTTCGCGAAGACCAACGTTTACTTTGCTCGCCCTGTCCAAAACACCGGCGATGTCGGCTACTTCGCCGCAACCACAACCCAGAGTCAGCTGCGAATCTACAGCTGGGGCGAGGGCGCAAACGATCAGCCCGTGTCACATGATGTGGACATATCAGCCATACCCACTGAAAACACGCAGTCCATAAGTCCTTTCGGCACTGATTGGCTCGCTCCAATCAGTAAGGTTCGATGGGCGTCGCTCTACGGCGCGACCAGGAGTGGAAATGAGTTGTGGCTTTCCTGGAACGGAGGGCGTCGAGTCAGTGGTCAATCCAACGACACCTTTAAACAGCCACATATCGGGATTGCAATTGTTCGCACAACCGATTTTCAGCTAGTGGCAGAGAGGTATATCTGGAATCCAGACTATGCCTGCGCTTACCCGGCGCTCGCCACAAATTCGGACGGAGAAGTAGGCATCTCATTCGCTCGAGGCGGAGGCACGCAGTATGTTCAACACGCAGTAGGATTACTCACCGGAACTCAGGAACTTGTTACAACGACTTCGGGAAAAACCGTCGGGGGCGGTGGACATTATGTTAGCATTCGAAGGGCTCATCCGGATGGGACGCTATTCTCAGCTGCCGGTTACAATGCGCCGCCCGACACGACTGTTAATCCGCCTTGGATCAATCGCCCGCACTATATTCTATTTAGAAGGCATCCCTGTCAACAGTTGATGGATCGGGTTGACGCTTTGGAACGAGATGTTAAGAGCCTTCAGGAGGGGCTTGATAGCGGTGAACTACCTCCTCCACCCGTAACCCCGCAACGGATCGCCCAATTCAGGCGGCAACTTCACAAACTTGAGAGCCAGCTTCGCGCCGCAAAGACTCAGCTCTCGAAATGTCAGGCGCAGAATCCATAGAGAATGCCAGAGCTGCCTAACACGTATGTAAAGATGTCAAGTATGGGCGAAACCTAAAGAAGGAGATGATGTTATGAACGAACTATTCCCAGTCGTCGGCGGTTTGCTCGCGGGAATTGTTACTGGCTGGCTGCCACGCCGGCAAACGAGACTCGTATGGTCAATTGCGATTGGAAGTGTTGTCGGTGGCGTGGCGACGCTGGCGAGCGGCGAATACCGGCTTAGTTGGTACTTCGTGCTGATCGACACCGCGATCGCCATCGGAGCGGCGCTGAGCGTGTCGACACGCGCAAGCGATCGTAGAAAAGAATCGCAGTTTCATTGTGTGACTCACGAGCCGCCGTGTTTAGAACCTTAACGGCATATGAATCCTGCGCGTTCGCTTGCGCCGGCAATCGTGTCAGGCCACTTCGGCGCGTTGTGGATTTATCTTGGCGCCAGTACTCGGGGCCGCCGTTGGCGTCTTGGGGTGTCGATGCGTGCGGGAGCAAGGCTGTTGTTCAACGCCTTCGGGTGCGTGAAGTACTGGGAAATCATCGCTGACAATCTCAGCAAAGCCGGTTGGAGTTGGGGCTGGCTGTCAGCCTTGGATTCCAACGGGCGAACAATCTGGATTGCTGACGCACATCGCGGCAATGGTCAACGCTTCATTGTGCATGCTGATGAAATGTTGACGGCATTTATGGAACTTGAATCGCACTCGCGGTCAAAGGGATGGCTTTCTAGGAAAAGGCGTGTTTCCGCCTGTGGCCGGACGTACGACGAAGGTCTTATAGCGCTTCGTGGCTGTAGGACATTATCCTACATCACAAAATAGCTCTGAATCCGGGGTAGGGTAAGAAAAGCTCTCTGTCGGGCGATTCTTCTCCGCTTTCAGATCTGCAGTCGTGGGTCAACTACCGAGAGAAAAAAGGAAGTATCGATGAGCCCACCGATCCAGATCAAAAAATCGGCTTCACTCTTTCTCGCTGCGGCAAGACGCGATGACGTTTTCTGCGGGAATGGGGTCCAGGGCAAATCGAACACCCCAAACAAACCAAAAACCACTGATTAACAAAGAAAAAACACAAACTATGAAACCATCAATAAAATTCAAAACAACAAGCCTGCTTCTCATCCCGCTGGCGCTGGCCTGTTTTGCGCTCTTGCCAAGGGCACAAGCAGCTACGCCGGAGCTTTTGCCGGCGCCGGCACCAGATGGAGCTTACACGGGCTTCAACACGGCTGAGGGACTTAATGCCCTCTTTAACGTAAACATTGCCGTTGGCCAATTCAACACGGCTGTCGGCTTTGCCGCGCTCAAGTTCGACACCAGTGGCGCTCACAACACGGCCGTGGGTGGCCAGGCACTGTTGAACAATAACGGCAGCTTCAACACGGCGGTAGGTGAAAATGCCCTTGTCCACAATACGTCGGGCAGCATGAACATGGCGCTTGGGCAGGGAGCCCTTGCGAACAACACCGCAGGCAGTAGCAACACGGCCATGGGTTTCCAAGCGCTCAATGCCAACACCGTCTCTAACAACACGGCTGTTGGCTTTCAAGCGCTAAGATCCAACACCACCGCGGGCGGCAACACGGCCATCGGTTATCTAACCCTCCTTGGCAACACCACCGTTGACGCCGTCTTCAACACGGCAGTTGGCTCTCAGACGCTCCAAAATAACGCTATTGGCGCTAGAAACACCGCCGTCGGTGCCGGCGCGCTCTTCACTAATAACCCGGCCGCTGCCGGGACGGGACGCAACACGGCGGTTGGCGCCGGGGCGCTTTTCCTTAACACTACTGGCGTTTCAAACAACGCCGTCGGCGATCAAGCGCTGCGGAATAACATCGCTGGTAGTTTCAACCAAGCCATGGGTGTTAATGCGGCGCTTCAGAACAACGGCAGTGGCAACATTGCGATTGGTGACGTTACATTGTTTAACGCCCTGAGCGCCGATTTTAACACAGTCGTGGGTCACGTGGCCGGGGTAAATCTCACCAGCAACAACAATACTCTCATCGGTGCTGGTGCAGGTGCTGCTCTCACCGGGGGAGGCGGCAATATCTGTATCGGCGCAGGTGTGAATGGTCATGCCGGCGAAAGCGGCTTCATCCGCATCGCCAACAACAACCTGCCCGAACCTCCTATTGTGATGGCCAACTTTTCAAAAGTTCTTATCGGCGGTATCCACGATACGGCCATTACCAACCTGACGAATCGAACAGTACAGGTTAACGCGGCCGGCCAGCTTGCGGGTATCGTCGTCTCCTCGGCACGCTACAAGAAGGACGTTGAACCGATGGACAAGGCCAGCGAATCCATTCTGGCGCTTAGACCAGTGACCTTCCACTACAAGGAGGACAAGACCAACAAGCTCTGTTTTGGCTTGATTGCTGAAGAAGTAGCAAAAGTGGATCCTGCCCTGGTAGAACTGGACAAAGAAGGAAAACCCCTGGGCGTCCGCTACGACGACATCCCCATAAGGTTGCTCAACGAATTCCTCAAAGAACACAAAAAAGTTGAGGAACAGCAGGCGAGCATCACCGCACAACAGGCGACCATTGCCGAGTTGAAGTCAACGGTCGCGCAGCAGCAAAAAGGGATGGAGGTGCTCACAGCCCAGCTCGATCAACAGGCTGCGCAAATCCAAAAAGTGAGGGCAGACCTTGAAGCGAGCAAACCTGCGCCGCAAGTAGTCAACAATCCCTAAAGCCGCGCTCGCTCCAACAAAACAGCAGTACTTAACAATCAGCCGTCACGCTTCACCGTGTGGCGGCTTTTTGCTCCGCCTCCAGCTACCACTCTTTGAAATCCCCCGCGTGTTCGTGCGTCTCGATCACGTTGCCAGCTTCATTGTAAACGCGAATCACGGCCTCACAGCTTTCCGTTCGTGTCATCGAACTGGATCACGCGCTCGACGTCACCGCCTGAGTTCAGAATGCGAATTTCGCCTGAGCGAAAGCACGCGCGGCTCTGCGCGTAGTCGATTGCATTCTCTTTCTGCGGGAACACGGGCTCGACGCCCGGTGTTTCAAAACTTTCCAGCCCCAACGGTGCGGTTTGACTTCAATAATTGTCATAGCAGCGCCCGGAAATTAGATCGACGCCACATTTATCTCGGCGCGGGCGCACTTCGTAAACGTGCATCGAAAGAAAGTCCGCCCCCAATTTTATGCCACGGCGGTTGTTTGGCTCCGCATGGTGTCGCTCTTAAAAAACGTTATCAGGTCGTATAACCTTTTGTTCGCTCGCGCATATATCACCAAGTGATTAAATGCATCCTCACGATCAATTTTGCGGCCGGTCGGATGGCCAGCATCGTTGCGAGTTAGTCGAATCAATTGAAGCACCGCAGTTACATCTAAATCCAAATTGTCCGACAGCTCGCGTGGGAGTGATGACTTCGCAGTCGTAAGCCGTTTCTGAAATTCCTCAAGCTTCGTTACGTAGAAGGCTCGAGAATTTTCGAGCATTTCTTTGAGCCGTCTTGCAGGTGTTCCACTCCAATTCGCAAATGCCTCTGCGGTTTCGAGCATGCACGCCTCGGCAGCGACGCCGAGCATAACTGCACTCGCGAGGTAACCCTCTAGTTCGAAACTTTTCAGCGATTCCCGTAGATACAACTGAACGACTTCACTTGTTCCTGGCGCGTCCCGCAATAGCCGCCCCATATATCCCAGAGGGTCGTCCGGGTTGACTGCTTCGCGGTCTGCTGCGGCCTTTCCGCGTTCCGTAAGCTGCAGATACCAGTTATTCGGGTATGGATGATGCGTAGCAATCCACACAAGCCGCCGAACAACAAGACTCCACACGGCTTCATTTAGTTCAAACCACTCGACCTGGAAATCGACCCCCGTTCGACTCCTCACAACTTTGCGCAGGTCGTTGTTCCCGGCGGGGGACAGGAGCTGACCGAGAGAAACCGGGCCAGATTTGAGAAGCTTTAGTAGGGTCGTTTGTATTTCCTCCTGCGTCATCGTATCACGCGCTCCAGATCATTTATCGCCGCGCCGCCTCAATTCGTAAAGCGTACAGGAGCCGCGGGATTACGTTTTTTCATTTCTGGATTCTCGCGGGCGAACGATCTTCGTTGCTGACGCGCATCGCGATGACGGAAAGCGTTTCGTTGTGCGTGCGGATGAAAGGCTCACCGCGTTTGTCGAACTCGAAACGGCGATTGGCGCTCGAAGCGATTCTTAGAATCCGTGTCTCTGGCCTTGAAGCTCCTGGAAGCCAGCAGAACATTGAGATAAGTTTCGCAGCCGATCATGTGATGCCGTGATTCGCGTTTACGATGTAGCGGGCAACGTGATCGAAACGCGCGAGAACGCGGGCGATTTCAAAGAGTGGTGAGTTCCGTCTTGTAATGGGCGTCCGTTTTTGGGACCCTACAACCCGCCGCTCGGATCCCAATAGTAAACAGCTGACTTTACCGCTGAGTTGGTGAGCCCTGATTTGTAGCCGATAGCTTTCAAAGTCATCCCAGCCGCTGGCGGGAAGATCGTCACGCTGCTTCCGGATGTGATAATTGTTCCATGCGTGCTCGTTGGCGTACTTCCGTCCGTGGTGTACCGAATAGTAGCGCCGGATGTCGAGCACGAGATTCTCACCGAAACTGAATGCAGACTGCTCGTTTGACCGTCAGGCGCGAACGTGGGCGTGGCGACCTTAGCGGCCACCGTGTACGTGCCGCTGACTACGGCGGAATTGATGTAACCCGATCTGTACGCAATGGCCTTCAAGGTTTGCCCCGCAGCGATTGATGCCGTTCCGCTGGATGTGCTGATCAGATTGCCGTAGGTCGGCGTCGGATTAGAGCCGCCCGCTGTCCACCGGATGTTACAACCCGCCGTTGCCGTCGCGATAGTGATTGTCTTCGGATAATCAGTCGAATTGTATGCGCCAGCGATTGGGCTGAAGGTCGGGTTCGCCACGGTAGCCATGGTACTTAAAGTATCGTTGCCGCCAGCTCATGTGCGTTTATCCGCCAGATACGCGGCGGGTCGCCGCTCCAAGCTCAATAAACGCCGTCAACCTTTCATCTGCACGCACAACGAACCGCTTTCCGTCGCCGCGATGTGCGTCAGCAACGAAGATCGTTCGCCCGCTGGAATCAATCGCTGAGCGAGAGCAAGGATGATGACCCTTTGCCGGAGAAATCCGCAGCTATCGTGGACGAGGCGCAGCGCTATCGGCCGCTTTGAATGAGTGAAAGATGATGACTTCTCAGCTCCGTGGCAAACGCCCGTGAAAAAAATCATCGAGCGCGCGATCGTAATACATCCAGCCTTTGGCAGTGAGGTGATCCCTGTGAAGGTAAAGAAAAGCCGGGTCCTCATCATGCTCTTTGAATTCAACTAGTGGAAAATGGTACGATTGTACGAGGGTGCGAAGCCTCACGTAATAATCTTCGCGAGCCGAACGCGACACCCCTTTCTGATCATAGAAGTCGCCGGGGAGTGGCATACTAAGCACCAATGGCCGCGCGTGAACCCTTGCGAGCGTGCGCAAGAGCAATTCCAAATTGATCCAGTCCGGGGACGCATTCATGTCGTTCCGAAATGTTACGTCACGACGACCACGGCTTGCTTTTTCCTTCAGACTTGGAGCTATTGTAACTTTGTCCGCATCGGTAGTCTTGGTTCCGCCGACGCTCGCAATAAGCTTCGGCCAATCGAGCGTCTCTAGACGGCGCGGCGGGGCAGGCTTGAGCTTATGGCGAATGTAATTGAATGCCTCAAAATGATCCTGCAACTCTAGGATCGTAGTCTGTGCTTTTCCGGCCGGCCAGAGTACGCAGAAAAGGACGCGATCCAGCCAACGACCGGAAGCCAGTAGCTTTAACGCGAATTCAAGAAATGGGCTGTTTTTCAGCGTGCTCGGAAATTTGAGCATACGTGAAGCGATGTCCCGCTTTAGTTCGAAATTAAGTGCAGTCCCAAATGCCATTTCGCTAGCTGCCATCAGCGAAAAATTTCCCTTATACACCTCCAACCACCAGGCACCTGGCGTCAAAAGCCATTCGGGAGAAAGCGAGATAGCAACCTTTTTGTCGCGCAAGTCCGAACCTAGCGCCCCGATTTTTTGCAACATGTTCAGTGAGTTCGTGCCCTCCGCGCCGACCGGCGAAACTTGGAAACCTGTTGGTGCAGTGTGAAAAAAAATGTTTGCCCTCTCCGGCACCCGAACAGCTGTTAGTTCTGAGCTCCCATAAAGCGGCAATACGCCAGCAGCATGCGCGGCTGCGCGTTGAAACGCAAGCCCCTGGTTTTTGAGCGAAAACAACTCGGGAGCCGTCGCAAGAATGGTCGCTTGTTCGAGATGAACCGCTACCATTTCTGCGCCAACCAAAATGGCCGCGAACAAACAGGAAGCGATCAGTCCCGAAAACAAATGCGGCATGCCTTGCCTACCGTTGGCAGGTTCCATGATACCGCGAAGCTATTCCCGAGATCGGGTGCCGCAATTGAATTTCGTGGAGGATATCGCCCTACTACTCGTGAGAGCCGCTGAGGAAAGCGCGAGCACAGGCCGCAAACCGGCAAATCACAATTCATGCCAGAGCTTTTCGAACATTCAAACCCCATGCCGTTATGGGATCGCGCAGGAAGCACTTGAAGACGAACGAACCCACAGCAAGGTTCGGCAAAGCAGCTGGCCACCACGGTCTTACTGTTGGCCGCCATGGCCTCGTCGCGGTACAAACTCGCGCACCATTCGTTACCTGCTGATGTTTCGCCGATCACATGAGTTGTGATCCGCGTTTACAATGAAGCTGGCAAAGTGATCGCGACACACGAGCACGCGGGCGATTTCAAAGAGCCGTAATACGCCAAACAAAAAGCCGCCACCCGATGAAACGTGACGGCTGATTGTCACCCTGCTGCTGCTGTTTGGGCTACCGCAGCTTACTGATTGTTCAGGACTGTTTGCGGCGCAGGTTTGTTCATCTCGACTTGAGCGCTCACCTTCTGCAAACCAGCAGTAAGCGCTTCAATTTGCTTTTGCTGCTGCGCGATCTTTGACTCGAACTCCTTCCGTTGCTGCGCGGCCGTAGCTTGTAAGTCCTTCTGTTGCTGCGCCACCGTAGACTTTAGTTGGGTGATCGTAGCCTCCTGTTCCTGCACCTTACGGTGTTCTTTGAGGAACTCGTTGAGCAACATCGCGTTCACCATTTCGTAGCGCACGCTTTCCACTTGGCCTTTGTTGTTGCGAGACACGAGATCAGAGTTCACTTTTTCTACTTCCTCGGCGATCAGGCCAAAAGCGAGTGCCTGTGTGGGATCAAACTCCTTTTTAAGACGGTAGCTGACCGGCTTAAGCGAAAAGAGCGCTTCGCTGGTCTTGTCCAGAGGCTTGATGTCCTCCTTGTAACGTCGCGACGAGACCGGAATGAAATGGCCAAGTCTGCCGGTGGCTAGGTTGACTGTGACGATTTCATTAACACCTGCGCTGGGATTCTGCGTGAACGTTCCTATATTGCCGATATAGGTCCTGTTGCTCGTGTTCGCACCGACGACGTTTCGGCCGATACAAATAACGTTATTGGCTTCACTGACAGCCTCGCCGGCACTGGCGCCGATAAGGGTATTGCCAGTACCGCTGCTAACGTTGACCCCCGCTTCATCACCGAAGGCCGTATTAAGATCTCCCGTGGCGACAAATAGCGCAACATGACCGAAGGCATTGTTAAAGTCGCCGTGATTGTTGGTAAAGAGGGCAGCGTCACCGAAGGCATTGTTGCCGTCGCCATCGATGTTGCTATTGAGCGCTGAAGCACCAGTAGCCGTGTTTTCGCCGCCAGTTGAGTTGGTCGCAAGCGCCCCCCCACCGACCGCAGTGTTGTCGTTCGCGGTGTTGGCACTGAGTGCTTGGAAACCCATGGCGGTGTTGAAGCTGCCGTCGAAGTTCCCGGCGAGGGCTCCCTGTCCAAGCGCCATGTTCATGCTGCCACTGGTGTTGAAGACAAGGGCGTTTTCACCTACCGCCGTGTTGTAGCTGCCCAGGGTGTTGTGCAAGAGTGCCTGAGCACCTACGCCCGTGTTGTGAGCGCCACTGGTGTCAAACTTGAGCGCGGCAAAGCCGAGAGCCGTGTTGAATTGGCCAACGGCAGTGTTTACGTTAAAGAGGGCATTAAGTCCCTCAGCCGTGTTGAAGCCCTTGTAAGCTCCATCCGGTGCCGGCGACGGCAAGGCTGCCGGCGTCTGTGCTTGTGCCCTTGGCAAGAGCGTAAAGCAAGCGAGCAGCAACGGAATAAGAAGCGGTGATGTTCTTTTGAACTGAATTGATTGACACATGGATATTAGTTCTCCTTTTTCTCTCGGTGGTTGACCCTGCGACTTCCAAGGTCTGAAAGAGGGGAAGAAACGCCGAGAGAGAGCTTTCTTACCCTACCCCGGATTCAGATCTTTTAATACGCGGAGTTTGGAAGAAATCCCGATAGCCTGTCAAGCCAATTCGCTGCTCGCGAAAATTGTCGATTCGAGTTCCATAAACGCCGTCAACTTTTCATCCGCTCGCACAACCAAACGCCTTCCATTATCGCGATGTGCATCAGCAATCCAGATTATGCGCCCTCACGATCCAGCGCTGAAATCCAACTTCGTCCGGCTCGCTTCCAGCCTCTTGATGCGTTGCCATGAAAATCAGTTTCCGTTACAGCGGTGGTTGGGATTTCGGCGGAAAAACTCGGCTTCCAACTCTTTTGCTCTTCGACTAACATCATCCTCCTGTATCACGATTTGCAGGTTGGGCGCAATTGCTGGCGCAAGTGGTTGGCCGTTCTTGCCGGTGATCTCACCACGTGCGGTAGCCATGTCAGTTGCCAGGCGACAAAGCGTGTCACCAACTTGCATGAGGCGCGCGGCGTCACCGACGCGTGTATCTTTGTAGTCGTCGCCTCTTATCTTCCGCAAAATGTTGCGCGCCATCCGAATCGCTTGCTGCCCGGTTGTCCACGCCGTGTCTTGAACTTGCTGACGACGACGCTCGATCTCGCGGGCGCGTTCCAGCTTCGCGCGTTGCTCGGCCGCGCATTCGTCTTCGGCGTCTTGCACGAGTGCGGCCTTGATGCGGTCCTGCCACTTAAATTTGACGCTCCAGGGTTCGAGGGCTTGACGTGAAACGCCCAAGAGCCGCCCAAGTTTTGCCAAAGAGCGTTTTTCGCCCATACCGAGGTATCTTTTGAAGGCGGCGAAAGCCTTTACGGATTCGCCCGGCAGTGGTGTTGGAGATGTCATCGTCCACTTCTCTTCATGTGGTTTGCTTTCTATCGTTTGCTCTGGGGTTGTACGAAGTTCACGCAACCAAAAGTGTTTTTCGCAGGGTGGCGCGCTCCAGTTCCTCCGTTACCTTCAGTTTCTCCCACTCCGTTTGGTCGATGTGCGACTCAATCGCTTCGCGGACGCGCCGCCGTATCTCTTCCGGGCTGATGGCGTCCACTTCGACGCAGCGGTCGCCGTGCTCGGCGAGATAAGGCTTCCATGAACCTTCTTTGCCCGTTCGCTTGACCGGGAAGCCGAGCAGATCGAGGTCTGCGAAATCTTGCGGCGTGACCGCCAGCCGGTTCCAGTAAAACATCCTGTTGCAGAAGCCGTACAGCTTACTTTTGAGGCTAGCCTCGATTCTTAGTCCGCTGGGGTCATGGTCGCCCAAATAGTAAGCACAAATTGGCTTTTCGATTTCGTTCCACGCCTCGGCGACATTCCAGACGAACGTCTCGCTCACTTGTCCGCGAATGACGTTGAGATGGACATCGTATTCGTAGGTGATCGGTTCGATCACTGCGGCCATCGCATCCTTTTCCGTGAACACCTCGACGTAGTCGCGTTGGCGCGCCCACAAATCTTTCCGGTAAGAGCGTGTGGCAGTTTCCGCGAAATCGTTAAGCCCGCTCCATGACGACGGCTTCAAACGGCGTCTGGTTGAATCGACGATCCAAGAGTAGGAAATGATTCCAGCGCGGCGCAGTTTCAACACGATGCGGGCCGTTTGCTCGTAAAATTTCTGCGAAGTCGAGGGATAAAGTCCGGCAGCTTGCGCCCGGTACATGAGGCCGCGCACGGTGATCGGCTGAAGTTGCAGCGCCAGTTGCGTGAGAACAAAAGCGGCTGCGAGACATGCGCGATTGAATCCAGCGGCCACGATGTTGGCGCAAGTTTTCCGGGTGAGAGTCGAACTGAACTCGTACTGTTCACGAAGCCGGGCAAGCGTTTCATCAACGACTTTCGAGGCTAGACTCGTTTTTGTTGATCGACTCATTCGCCTTCCGCCTCCGCCTCCGCCGCCGCCTTTTTCTTTTCGCGCATCACGGCGTTGGCCGCCTTGCATTTGGCGCTCAGTCGCGGATCAACGTCGTCCGATTGCGACGCGATAAACTCGCGCACACTCGGAACGTAGATCAGTCTTTTGCCTTTAATATTGCCTTTCCGGCGCAGACAAACCGAGCGGATGTCGCCGCGCTCGATCAGCAAATAAGCAAGGCTGCGACCGATCCCGAACCGCTGTTTTAGTTGCGCGAGATCGCAGAATTCAGCGCCATCCATTCCGGCTGGCGCGATGGTAAATTGTGCATCCACGCATCGAGCATGAACGAAGTTGACGATCTAGTCGCCGGACACTTTTGCCATTAAAAAATGTCCGGCGACGTAGGAACTCCGCTGCTCTTTATTGTGTGCGCCACGTGATAAGACGTGACCGCGTAGCCAACGGAGATCGAGATTGTGTCGGGCCGGGGGCGAAGGGATTTAGCGCCGGGGCTTACCTACCGGCTGAAAGTACTGTGCTACTGCAACAGCCCGCGATAGAGGCAAGTCTAGGCTGAGGGAAACTATCGGACGCGGTTGCGGTGTGCGAGGGGAAAGCGGCTCCAAACGCGAAACGGTTTTCACGCACAAAAGCTCTGAAGTTCACGGGGCTTTTTGTGCTCAGGACAAAAGAGCTTCACCACCGCGAAACGGTGGTTTCACGTTTGCGTTGCTGGTTTGTGTTTGCGGGGAAGTTTGTCTGAGAAAATGAGACCCAATATGTTGGCGCGACGGCGGAAGGCGCGCTCGGTCATCGGCGGGTTGGGAACGAGTTTTGTAAATTCATCATAAGCTTCCGAGGAAAGAGGCAGCCACTTGGGGAAGCTGCGCTCACGACGACGTTTTCCTTTTACCGCAGCTATTTCGTGCGCTTTTAGAATTGCGTCATCGAACGGTGCAGCGCGAAGTTTTCTTTCGAGCGCATCGGCAACCATGCGCAGGAACTGGGCGGGATTTGGGCGGCAAGTGACAACGCCGCCAGCAAAAGACAGCAAGTATCTTTTCGCGTCATCCATTGCGCTGCCGTCTTTGCTGGCATTTGAGCGTTCGATTGCATCAAACGCACGCTGAATGTCGGCGGCGGCACGATAGGCAAATCGCCGTTGATTCACGCGGACGTGGGAACGTTCGTCAGGCCGCCGCTTCTTTCTCATCACTCTTCCTCTTCCGGTGTATCCGGATGCAATTCTTTCCAGCGCTCCCATCCGGCCAACGACCAGCGCTCGTAGTCGTCGTTCACGGCGAAATGTTCGTCATCGTATTTCTGGCAATTGCGAACGAACAAATAACCGAGCAGGATTCCCATCGCGACGCAGGCCACGTAATACAGCGTCCATCGCGCCGCCTTCTTCTTTCTCATCAGATGCGCGGCAGCTTGGCAATCGCCCGTTGCAAGCCCGCAAACTGGTCGTGCGTGTAGCGGATGTTCATCTCCATCGTAGAATGCCCGGTGAGCCGCATCCTGACTTCTTGCGCCACATCCGCGTCCGCCAGCGCCGTGTTGAACGAATGCCTCAACGAATGAAACGAGAGCGACGATTGCGAGCGCCCTTCACCATTGCGTTGGCGTAATATTCGGCCCTCGATGCCAGCGCGCTGCATGATGCGCTTGAACAGTGACGACAAACCACTTTTGCCGCCGCCAGATTTGCCCGCGAGCGAAGGAAACACCGGACGCGCGCCGATGCCGCGCGCCTGGTGACGCAACCATTGAGCGAACACCGGGTGGATCGGCAACACGACTTTCCGGTTCCTCTTTTTCCGGCGCGTCTTGGCCGGAACCAATTCCAGTGTCGTTAGGCCGGGGTCAACCGCTCCCCATCGAAGCTCGCTGATGTCGCGCAACCGCAAGCCGGTGTAATAGCCGCACAGAATCGCGCCTTTCCAATCGCCTTCCGCCTCAGCGACCAGCGCGGCGATCTGCTCCGGCGTGAAAACATCGCGCTCGATATCGATATCATCTTCAACCAAGCCCACGCCGACGCACGGATCGGCTGCAATATAACCTTTGCGGTGCGCGAGGTGGAATGGACTGCGCAATATCTTCAGCGCGGTGTTGACGGTCGAAGCCGAATGGCCCGCCCGCGCGAGCGAGTTGCGGAAACTTTTCAGATCGTCGTCAACGATCTCGGCGAGCATCGCGTCCGCGCGCGGCCCGAGATGATCGAGGAACTCCCGGACGATTTGCTGATATTTCATCAGCGTGCGGGCCGAAGTGCCGATCTTCTTTTCTTCGAGCCAGCCGGTGAGCCACGAGCGCACGGTGCGGAAGTGCAGCGGCTTGCCCGTCGCCTTCTCGTAAATCTCGGCCAGCACCTTCCGGCACTGGCTCTCGACCAGCCGCCCGGCGCGCCCGGCTTTGCCCGCTTCGTCCCATTCCGAAGCGATGCGCTTCGCGAGTTCGGCGTCGGTCGTTTTCGTTGAACGTTTAAGCCGCCTGCCAAGCGCGTCGGTGAACGATGCAATCCAGTACGGCGAACGGTTTTCTGAATCTTTGAGGATCGATGACATGGTTTTCTATTCCTTAGGTTGAGCCTGGTCAGAACATAGTCAGAACATCCGAGGTTGTCAAACACGTTCGCGGTTGCGCGTTTTACGAGGGAAAACGGGGTTTGCTCAGGTGGGGTGGAACGAAATGCTGGTTCGATTCCCGTTGCCCGCTATTGATCTGGCGCAATCAGCTCGCGGTTGCGCCAGGTGAAGCCCACAGCGGAATAAATCGTCAGCGCTACGGTAATCCACACCAGGACGGGACCGGCTTCACGCCATGCACGCAGCCACCATGTTGATGTTTCATTCGCGTATCGCAGTTCCACCATCGAAAGGAGGGCAAGAAAGAAAATAATAGTGATGATTTGCCACGATGTCTTTTGTTTCCCGAGCCGTTCGGCTGGAAGAATCCGGCCTTTGGCACTGGCCATCATGCGCAAACCAGTGACAAGAAAATCTCGCGCTACTACTGTCGTAGCCGCCCACGCCGGCACAGCCTTAAGAGGAACCAACGAAATAAAGGCTGCTGCCATCATGATCTTGTCCACGAGGGGGTCCATCAATTTGCCAAAATTGGTGATGACTCCGTAGCGCCGCGCAATCTCGCCATCGATAAAATCTGTAAGACCGGCAACCAAAAAAATCACTAGCGCAGCAGTGCGTGCATACTGCCAGGAGCAATTGAGCGCCACCACAAAAAGCACCGTCAACAGCAGCCGGCTCAAAGTAATTCGGTTCGCCCAATTCATTTTATCGTCATGCTCGTTAGCGGGTTGCCCTCCCGACTCGCCGTAGCCTTGCGCGAAGGCGGGTTGGCGAAGGCGGGCCGCTTCCAAATCGGCACTTTCTTCTTTAACTCATCCACGATCCATTGACTGGCCTGAAACGCTTCGTCGCGATGCGAACTGGCCACTCGCATAAAAAGTGATGGCTCCCCAACAGCGATAAATCCGATCCGGTGATGGATGATAACAAGCGTAAGCCCAAATTTCTCTGCAGCCTGCTCCGCAACCCCCTTCAACTGGTGCTCGGCCATTTCCCGATGCGCTTCATAATCGATTCCATCGATCACATGTCCATCTTCAAGTCTCCGAACCACGCCCCAAAAATCGACGACCGCTCCGGCAGCGAGATCGACATCTGAGGTGGCGCAAGTTTGTAACTTGCAGGAGGCAACTTTCAAAGTTGCGTCACATTCTTGCGCTCCCCCCTCCAAGGGCGCTTCGGTCAGCAAAACCTCACAAACAAAATTTGCCATGCTCTCCATCTCCTCGCTACAGTGGTTTCTCCCACTCTAACGCATCAGGAAAGAAGATACTAAAGTGATTCCGAATCAATGTGATATTGGGCTGATCGGTCTAGGTGTCATGGGCGAAAACCTCGCCCTCAACATGGAATCGAAGGGCTTTTCTGTCGCCGTGTTCAACCGCACGACCGAAGTCACCGAGAAATTCGCTGCCGGACGCGCCCAAGGAAAAAACATTCAGCCAACGCGCACGATGGAGAAATTCGTCGCTGCGCTCAAAAAACCTCGGATAGCGATGATGATGGTGAAAGCGGGCGCGCCTGTGGACGCCGTTATCAATCAGCTCGCGCCGCCGCTCGAAAAAGGCGATGTCATCATCGACGGGGGAAATTCCCTTTTCACCGATACGCAACGTCGGGGTGAAGAATTGGAAGGCAAAGGAATTCATTTTGTCGGCATGGGTGTTTCGGGAGGCGAAGAAGGTGCGCTCAAAGGCCCTTCGCTCATGCCTGGCGGTTCACGCGAGTCATGGGAAATCATCGCTCCTATTTTCCGCAAGATCGCCGCGCAAGTGGATGGCGAGCCATGCTGTCGTTATATGGGCCCCGATGGCGCCGGTCATTACGTCAAAATGGTACATAACGGAATCGAGTACGGAGACATTCAATTGATCTGCGAAGCCTACGCCATCCTCAAGAACGTCTTAGAGATGGACGCCTCGCAATTAGCCGAGATTTTCGCCGAATGGAACGAGGGCGAGCTCGACAGTTACCTAATCGACATCACCTCGCTAATTTTTCGCAAAATCGATCCTGAGACTGGCAAGCCACTGATTGATATGATCCTCGACAAGGCCGGACAAAAAGGAACGGGCATCTGGACGCTTCAATCCGCCATCAGGCAATCTGTCGTAATTTCGACAATTAACGCCGCCGTTGAAGCGCGCGTTGTGTCGTCACGGAAAGAAGAGCGCATGGCTGCGTCGAAAATTCTGCCGCAGCCGAGAGCACGAAAATTCAAAGGCAATCGTAACCGTCTCGTGGATGCAGTGCGCGACGCGCTTTACGCGTCTAAAATCGTCTCTTACGCGCAGGGAATGGAACTGCTTCGAGCAGCAAGCGGTGAATACAAGTGGAACCTCAACCTCAGCGACATCGCTACCATCTGGCGGGGTGGTTGCATCATTCGCGCGAAATTCTTGAACCGGATCGTCGAGGCGTACCAGCGCGACGCTGCGCTACACAACCTTCTGCTCGATCGCTATTTCACGAAGATTATTAAGAAAGCGCAGCGCAACTGGCGCGTTGCGGTATCGACAGCCATTAAACACGGCGTAGCTGTCCCCGCGTTTTTCGCCTCGCTCGCCTATTTCGATAGCTATCGTCAGGCGCGTTTGCCAGCGAATCTCTTGCAAGCACAGCGCGATTTCTTCGGCGCGCACACTTACGAGCGCATCGATAAACCAGGCGTTTTCCACACCGAGTGGATCGAGTCGGAGCAAAAACCCACCGAAAAACCGACCGAACCGAAAACACCCGAGCCCCATCACGCGGGCGAGTGAGGAATCGTTGAAGCGTTGGCGCGAGGGAGTGACGCGTTTCGACACCGCTTTAACGCTTCAACGCATTAATGAAAATCGTGTGACTCGCTCCCGACGAGTTGTTCGTGCGCAACCGGTCTGATCTCGTGTGCTTTGATCAAAACCACATTGTCAGAATTCTGCACTTCGCCTTCGATGAGCAGAAAGGCTTCTTCAGTGATCACGAGCCGGAACCGTTCGAACAAGTCTGGCTCGATAATTGCATTTGAAACGCCGGTCTCGTCTTCCAGGCTGATAAAAACAAAGCCCTTCGCCGTACCCGGACGCTGCCGGGAAATCACGTTGCCGGCGATTTGGATGATCGAACTGTGTCGCGCCTTCGGAAGATCGATTGCGCGCCAAATATTCGGCAAACTTTCGCGCAAAAGTTTCATCGGATGTGGGCCAGTCGTCAGATTCATTGTGTCGTAATCCGCTTTCACTCGCTCGGGTAACGTCATTGGCGTCAAAGGCGCGTCATCCCGAGCGGAGCGAGGGATCTCACAAAAGGTAGTGGCATCTTCTTTGTTCGCAGTGTGATCAAAGCTTCGTGGATGAGGTCCTTCGCTTCGCTCAGGATGACACCCGTAGTTTGTTAGCAAATCGTCATGCAATGTTTCTTCCGCGTCCCACATTGCCGCACGGCGATGCTCAGCAAAACAATTGAGCGCACCCAATTCCGCTAATGTGCGCAATTCATCTCTTGAAAGCGGGACACGACGCTTGAAATCATCCAACGAATCGAATGGTCGATCCCGTCGTTGCCTAACGAGTTCCTCAGCGTGTTCCTGCCGCAATCTGTTCACCACGCAAAATCCCAACCGCACCGTGTTGTCATCGAGGACCGTGCAACGCCATTCGGATTGAAAGACGCAAACCGGCTTGATCTTCAGCCCATGCCGCTGCGCATCTTTGACAATCGTCGCAGGCGTATAAAAACCCATCGGCTGGTTGTTCAACAGGCTCGCATAAAATTCCGGCGCACGATGCACTTTTAAATACGCGCTGCCATACGCCAGAATGGCGAAACTGATCGCATGTGACTCCGGAAATCCGTAAAGCGCAAACGATGAGATGGACTGGACGATTTTGTCGATCTTGTCCGGGGTCACACCTTTGCGTTCCATCGCTATGCGCAATTTTGCACAGACCTTGTTCATCCGTTCTTCAGAACGATGAAAGCTCAGCGCGCGACGCAACTCTTCCGCTTCGTCGCCGGAAAAATCCGCCATTACCATTGCGATCTTGAGCATTTGCTCCTGGAACAACGGGACACCGAGCGTGCGTTTTAAAACAGGCTCCAGACGCGGATCAAAATATGTGGGCGGTTCGCGTCCAGCGCGACGCGCCAGATACGGATGCACCATGTCGCCCTGGATCGGTCCCGGCCGAATGATTGCCACTTCAATCACGACATCGTAAAAACATTCCGGTTTCATCCGCGGCAAGGTGGCCATTTGGGCGCGACTCTCGATTTGAAAAATGCCGATCGTGTCGGCGCGCTGCATAATCCCGAACGTCTTCTCGTCATCTTTCGGGATGTGCGCCAGATCGAGTGGCCGGCCGCGTTCGCGACATAACTCAAATGCGTCCTGCATCACCGACATCATGCCAAGACCTAACAAGTCCACCTTCACGATGCCGAGATCTTCGCAATCGTCCTTGTCCCATTGCGCGACGACACGACCTGGCATCGAGGCGTTTTCCAGCGGGACAAACGAACTGAGTTTGTTCTGGCAGATAATCATGCCGCCGGAATGCTGGCCAAGATGCCGCGGCAATCCGTAAATCGCGTGATACAGCCTGATGAATGCCGGCATGCGCGGATGCGCTTTTGGCAACCCTGCCTGCTCAATCTGCAATTCGAGCTCGAGGGTGTGGGGAAAATCGCCACTGGCAAAAAGATGGGAGAAACGATCGATAACGCTCGGCGCAAAATTGAGCGCTTTGCCGATTTCGCGCGCCGCACTGCGTCCGCGATACGTGATTACGTTCGCCGTCATCGCCGCCCCATGTTTGCCATAGCGCCGATAAATTTCCTGAATCACGGCTTCCCGGCGATCGCCGCTGGGAAGATCGAGATCGATGTCCGGCCAGCCTTTGCGGCTCTCGTTTAAAAAACGTTCGAACACGAGATGGTTGCTCACCGGATCAACCGGCGTGATCCCTAGGCAATAACAAACCGCACTGTTCGCGGCGCTGCCGCGGCCCTGAACCATGATGTTGTGTTCGCGACAGAAATTGACGATGTCCCAGACAATCAAAAAATAGCCGACAAAGCCGAGCTTTGTGATGAGCGCAAGTTCTTCTTCGAGCTGATGCTTCACCTTGGCGCTAATGGCGGCGTAACGTTGTTGCGCGCCGAACCAGACGATGGTGCGCAAGAATGAATCCATCGTATGACCGGCCGGCACCGGATATTCAGGAAATTCGTACCCAAGATTTTCCAGCGAAAACGTGAGCCGCTCGGCCAGTCGCGACGTATTTTCAATCGCTTCTGGTAAATCGCGAAAAAGTTCGCGCATTTCACGATCGCTTTTCAAATGGCGCTCGGCATTTTGCGCGAGCAACTTTCCGGCAGTATCCAGATGAGTGTGCTCGCGAATGCAGGTGAAGACATCCAGCACTTCGCGCCCGTACGGCTTCGCGTACTGTACACCGTTCGTGGCCAGGATCGACAATCGACTCGCGCGCGCAAGATCGACAAGTTCACGATTGATGCGGTCTTCGCCGCGAATGAAATGCCGCTGAAGTTCCACAAAAACATTTTCGCGACCAAAAGCATCGATCAGTAATTTGGCGCGGTTTGCAAAACTCTGAGTAGCGCATGCGTCTCGCGTGCTGGTTTCGGCGTCGCGCCGAAACAATCTTTCTGAGGATTCGCCACTCGTCATGGAATTCGCACGTCCAGAAAAGTTCGCGATGGCGAGGACGCCCTCGCCAGCACGCGAGACGCATGCGCTACCCAGAAAAACGACCAAGCCTTTCGCGAATTGCTGCAGTTCATCCCACCGCACTGCGCATTTTCCTTTCTCACTGCGCAAATGCGCCTGGGTCAGGAGTTCGCACAAACTTTTGTAGCCGACCCGGGTTTCGACCAGCACAGGCAGAATGCTGTCGTCTTCCATCGACAACTCGCAGCCGATGATCGGCCGCACATTATTTTCCCGCGCGGCGACAGAAAATCGTTGTGCGCCGTAAATGCCATTGCGATCGAGCAAAGCCATCGCCACCATTTCCAACTCGGCCGCGACTTCAGCTAATTGCTCCGGGAACGAACCGCCCCGCAAAAAGCTAAACGCGCTGCACGCATGTAACTCGATGTAACACATGGCATGTCATCCTGAGCGCAAGCGAAAGATCTTCCCTACGGCGCATTGATCACGCTGGAGACTGAGAGTGATCGATCGCCTTGTTATGAGATCCCTCGCCCCGCTCGAGATGACAATTTCAGTCATAGATTCCATCAATGTTCCAAGTTCCTTCGCTCTCGTGGCACCGAATCAAACTCTCGTCCTCCAGTTGCAGATCCCATTCGGCGCGCGTCCACCATTTTTCGTCCCACCAATTTCCAGAAGACAAATAGGGGCCGTGTTGCCTAACGACTTTGCCGCAGGAATCTACGCCGCGAACGTGCGCAGGCGTGTCTTCATCCAACAAGACTGATGCAGGTGCGGCGGGCCGAAATCTTCGTAGCGCAGGCCGTGGCATCGACATCTTGTCGATAGGATGGGCTGGAAGCCCATGCCACGTGAACGGTTCCATCCGAAATGCATCCGGTCGATGGGTCTCTTCCAAAACCGGCGTGCCGACTCGATCAGCGCCGAGGAATGCGGTCAATCGCGCCAGCGATTCATAAAGCTGATTGGGATTGCGTAATGTGGTTTCAAATAATCCGAATTGTTCCCTGGCGGGTTTAATTGGCTGCGCACTAAGCGCGACAGCAATGATCGGATGCTCCAATTTAAAATTCTCCAGATGCGTGTACAGCATGCGGAAGAGAAGATCGACATCATTGGTCGGCTGCGGAATTTTGAAAACCCGCTCGTAATTGTGTTTGCCTGCAAAAGTGATTCGTAGCGTCAGTTCTTTTGCGACGAGATAAATCGCGCTCAACCGCACTGCGAGCTGCTCCAAAAAGCGGCGGAGCATGAACAGGAGCGGCTCGGCCGTTTCAATTTCATTTTCAAATTCGAAACTCTCCTCGAATGACTCCGGCGGTCGAACCAGTTTAAGCACTCGATTGGATTGCCCGTTCGCGCGCTCCCACATTCGGATGGCTTCGGGGCCAAGGCGTGCGCCAAGCTGCTCCTTATCCAGCGCCGCAAGCTGCCCAAGGGTATGAATCCCCCACTTGTGCAGGATCGCCAGGATTTGGTGGATCTCAGGTTGTCGATCTGCTGGGGAATTCGATAACGAAGAGCGCTTCATGCGCTCAAATTAAGGCGAACGATCAATATGTTCAAGTGAACATTTTTTCTTCTACCTTGTCGTGTCCAGCGAAGTCTAAGGGCATCTCTTATTGTTTTTCTGATCCCATTATACGTTGAGATTTGATTCGCTCACTTCCCGTTCGCTCAGCCTTCGGCCTTCCCGTCTATGTCGCAGCTTCCCAAGCTGCTTCCTTCTCGACTTCGTCTCAGCCTTGCTCGAAATGACAGATTTCCCTGAAGGACCATGGACCAACCTCAAATTATTTCCACGTGACACCTTGGGAGCGCTTGCAGGAAAGCACGGCCGTAGGGTCTGGTCACAATGCGATTGTCGAGAATGACGATAATGCCGCGGTCACTTTTCGTTCGAATCAAGCGCCCTACGCCCTGGCGAAGTTTAAGGATCGCCTCCGGCAACGAATATTCCGTGAAGGGATCGCCGCCGCGCTCCTCGATCAATTCGAGTTTTGCTTCGATGAGGGGATGATCGGGCACGGCGAATGGCAGCCGGGTAATGATGACATTGGAAAGCGCTTCGCCGGGAACATCCACGCCCATCCAGAAACTGTCTGTGCCGAAGAGAACCGCGCGTCGGGTTGTCTTAAACTGTTCCAGCAAAAGACTTCGCGGCGTGCCTTCGCCTTGCATGAGAAGACGTAATTTCTTGCGCGAAAAAAATTCACGCATCCGTTCCGCCACTTGCTGCATTCCGCGATAGCTCGTGAAAAGGACAAACGCGCAGCCCTCGGTCTTTTCGACAAAATGCGCGATCCAGCGCTCCAGCGCTTCCTCGTAACCGGAGTCGCGTGGATCGGGCATTTTCTGCACGATGAACACCTTCATTTGTTTGCGAAAATCGAATGGACTGCCGAGCAGCAGCGGCTCGGATTCGTCCGCGCCGATGCGTCCCCGGAAATAAGCGAGATCGGGGCGGCCCACTGAGAGCGTGGCGCTGGTCATGATGCACGAGCAATTGTCGCGAAAAATCATGCGGCGTAGCACGGGCGCGATATCGATTGGCGCCGCGTTGAGTGTAAGAAATTGCGCTATCTTTCCCGTGCGCTCGACCCAATAGACATGCTCGCGCGCACTCTGCTCCAGGAAAGCCGCGACACCAGTGCGAGCATCACGAATCCGCCTGGCGTATTCCTGTAATTCCGCCTTCAGGAACTCGTCGTTGGCTCGTTTCGCAACCTCGGTGATTCGTGCGTGAAGCGCGGTCAGGCGGCCAGTGATCGTGTCCGGAACAAGATCGACATCGCGCACGCGAAATTCGCGGCCTTTTTTGAAATCGCATTTCGATTCGACTGCGCTGAAAAACTTCTCTGCATCGTCCACCAGATTAGCCGCGAGCCTTACTCCCTCCGCGTCGCGCATGACGGTGAAGAGCCCTTTGCGCGTGCGCGCGTTATAGAGCCTCTGGATTGTCGATCTCAGGCCGTATTGCGAAATCCCGATGCCGATCTGTCGCGAGGCGACCTGCTCGACCGTGTGCGCTTCATCCAAAATGAGGAAATCATTCGGGAAAAGGAAACCGCTCTCCCGTTCTTCTTGCGCCTCGGGGCTTCCCAAAAGCATAAAGAGCAGGGTGTGATTGATCACCAGGACGTCGGCCGCCAGCAGACGTTTGCGCGCTTGTTGATAAAAACAGCGCGGATCCTGGCCGCACGTTTTCTGTGTGCAGATGTGCGCTTCGCTGCAGACTTGCGTCCATACTTTCGGGTCGGGCTCGACTGCGAGATCGCTGAGCGAGCCATCGTGCGTGGTGCGCGCCCATTCTGCCAGGCGGTTCAACTCGTTTTGCTCGGGCCCGGTGAAAAGCTCGTTTACCTGCTGCAGCGCACGGTCGAGTCGTCGCGGGCAAAGATAATTTTGCCGGCCTTTGATAAGCGCAGCTTCGAACTCGACCGGGAGAATCTTTTTCAGGATGGGGATGTCTTTGTAGAGAAGTTGCTCCTGAAGGTTGATTGTGTGCGTGGAGACGACTGCCTTCTTGTGCTGCGCACGCGCAAATAAAATTGCCGGAGCCAGATAAGCGAGTGATTTGCCGACCCCTGTGCCGGCCTCGACCACAAGGTGCCGTTCTTCCTCAAGCGCCTGCGCCACGCTGGCCGCCATGTCCTGCTGTTGCGGACGAAACTCGAAGTTCTTTGCCTTGGAGAGCAGGCCCTTATCGGAAAAAATTGCGTGGATTCGCTCGACAAATTCACTGCCCAAGATTTTTTTTAGCGCGATCATTTGAAGTGGAAATATGGCCAGCGCCTTAACGCTGAGTCAGGATAGCGGAAATGCTATTGTAATTCGGCGATCGCAAATCGAAATTCGAAAATCCAGTGAGACTGCTTGATCGTTACGTCCTTCGCAATTTTTTGCAGGTGTATTTTTACTGCATCGCAGGCTTCGTCTCCATCTGGCTGATCTTTGATATCAGCGACAACATTTCCACATTTATCGACGAGCGCATCGGTCTGCTTCTCGCGGTGCGCTATTATGGCACGCAGGTCCCAGAAGTTTTCATTATTCTACTGCCGGTTTCTCTGCTGCTCGCGCTTCTTTTTACCCTGGGGCGAATGTCGCGGTCGAACGAAATCGTCTCCATGCTGACCGCAGGCGTGAGTCTGCCGCGCGTGCTCCTGCCGTTGATCGGCATAGGACTACTCACGGTAGCAGCAAGCATGGCGCTCAATTATTCGCTTGCACCGCACGCCGAGCTCGCGCGCAAAGCTTTTCTCTCCGAAGCGCGAGCGCGGCCCGAACGCAATATCGAAGGACAAATCTTTCGCAATCGGACTGACGCTCGCACCTGGTTTATTCAGAATTTTCGCCTCGGCAGCAACACGTTTAACAATGTGCAGGTTCTCCAGCAGGACGCGAACGACAATATCGCCACCAATTACGTTGCGGCTCACGCTTTCTACCGGCCAGAAACGAAAACGTGGGATTTGGAGAACGTAAAAGTCGTCCACTACGATCAGGCCGGCAACATCACCACCGAGCGAATTTATCCCTCGCTGACAATCCAGCAATGGAGCGAAACGCCGTTCCGGCTCGGGAGCGCGAATGTGCGCGCGGAATTTCTGAGCTTGCCGGAGCTGCAGGAATATCTCCACTTCAATGCTGATTTTCCCGCAACGCTGCTCGCACCGTTCCGGACGCACTTCCAGTATCGGCTGGCTCTACCGTGGACGTGCCTGGTGGTCGTCTGTATCGCCGCTCCGCTTGGAATCGGCTACTCGCGCCGGGGCGTGCTATCCAGCGTCGCGGCTGCCGTCGTTCTGGTTTTTTCAATGAACTTTCTCGTGCATCTCTTTCTCGCGCTCGGCGAAGGCGACCGCGTTTCTCCCTGGGTCGCGGCCTGGACGCCGAATCTGCTCTTCGCCGCGATCGGGCTGTATCTTTTTTATCTTCGTGCGTCCAATCGCGAAGCGCCTGGCTTTCATCTTTTCACGGCACGGCGTATAGTTTCACGATGAACCCGCTTCCAAGTGAATGGGCGATCAGGCATCGCGCCGATGCATGTGCTGTGACGCAGCGGCGTTTTGTGCCCGGCGAATATTTCTACACCCTGCTCTTTCACGATGCCGATGGCTACCGCCGAGAAGATTTGAGCGAAGAAGCTTGGTTCAACCGGAACCAGAACATTCAGCCATTCTCGTTCTGGAAATCGCGTTATGAACCGCAGCGAACTCCGGAGCCTCTAATCAGGGAAAATGCAGAACAACTCTTTTGCCATCTGATGGCCTCGAACGACCCGCCGGCAAACGCATGTTATGTCCTGGCTGTGATGCTCGAGCGGAAACGCCTCTTAAAACAAGTAAAGACTGAACAGGGTCCAAAAGGGCGTGTTTTGATCTATGAACACAACGCCACCGGAGACGTATTCATCGTGCCCGATCCACAATTGCGACTGGATGAACTGGAAAACGTGCAAGGTGAAGTTGCGCAACTGTTAGGTACAGCCGCGGCGGCGCCGTGAGAATCAGTTCCTTAAATGACCACCGAAGCTCCACCACTCAATTACAAGATCGGTAATGAGCGTCTGATCAGAGTCACCGACAAGGCAGCGAGCAAACTAGCCTGGCTACTTGAAGAAAAAGGCAAACCCAGTGGCGCCTTGCGCCTCGCCGTCGTGGGCGGCGGCTGTTCCGGACTGCAATACATGATGGATTTGGTGGACGGTCCTAAAGAGCGCGATATTCTCGTGCCGACCTCCAACGTGCGATTGGTTGTTGATCCGAAGAGCGCGCTCTTCGTCAGCGGCTCGGTGCTCGATTACAGCGACGACTTGCAAAAAGGCGGCTTCAAAGTCACAAATCCAAACGCGGTCGCGCACTGCTCCTGCGGCGAAAGTTTTGCTGTCTGATTAGCACGACTCAGGTTCTTGACGCATCCAAGCCACCTCGCTGCCGTTCTGTTATCTGTTCATTTGAACTTGAACAGGTTCCGCTTTTGGCGATAATAAAGAATGCTGACCGAGCGCCAGAGAAACATCCTCGATTTCATTCAGCGTGAACAGCGCGAAAAAGGCTTTACGCCCAGCACGCGCGAAATCCAGCGTCATTTCGGTTTCGCCAGTCAGACATCGGTGATGCAATACATTGCGGCGCTAGAACGCAAAGGTTTTGTAGACCGGCATGCGCGCAAGGCACGAGCATTGATTACTCCGGCCACGAAAGTCCGGATCACTGATGTTCCCATTTACGGCCAGATCCCAGCCGGGATGTCAGCGCTGACTGAACAGACAATCGAAGGTCATGTCTCACTCGATACACGCTCCGCCAACGTCTCAAAAAATCGCGGCACATTTGCGCTGCGAGTCCGCGGCGACTCGATGATCGACGCGCATATTATCGACGGCGACATCGTGATTTTGGAAGACAGCAAAGAGGTGCACGATGGCGATATTGTCGCCGCGCTGATCGACGGCGAAACAACGCTGAAACGATACGTGATTGAGCATGGCCGGCCGTATCTCAAGGCGGAAAACCCACGTTATCCCAATTTACTTCCAGCCCGCGAACTGAAGATTCAAGGCGTGATGGTCTCGCTGGTGCGCAAGCAAGAACGGCGCAAGAAACACTGAGTGAGAAGTCAGAGGCGAGAACTCAAAGTTCAGAAGTCGTGCGCCCGGATTCGGCCAACTATCAGATCTAAAGCGGCTGCAGCAGCAACGAAACGATTGATCAAGAAGAATTTGGCTTTTTAAACGCCTAGCTTGAGTGACTAAGCGGTTGCGCAAATTGCTGCAACGTCAGTCTGCCGTGGTCGTTATCGTATTTAAATGTTCCCTTGAACATATATCACCTGCCTGCCATCTTTCTTTGATGACTGCAAGCGGCAAGATTATCGATCTTCGGAAACTGTTGGCGGAGCGTTTCCCCCCCCGACAGATCGGGGCCGCGGCAGCGACGCGTTTCATTATCGGGTTACCTTTCCTCGACCAAGCGGTCGGCGGTGGATTGCCAAACGGCGCGATCACGGAATTAATTAGCCCACGAGCAAGTGCAGGAACCGCATCGCTCATTCACGCGCTGCTGCAATCGGCGCTGCGAAATTATTATTTTGTCGCGTTGATTGATGGTCGCGACTCGTTCGATCCATGCGCGCTTGACCATTCCTCGCTGCGTCACTTGCTTTGGGTGCGTTGCACCAAAGCTTTAGAGGCAATTAAAGCGGCGGATCTGCTTTTGCGGGACGGGAATTTTTCGCTGGTGATTGTCGATCTTGTACTCAATCCGGTGGAAGAATTGCACAAAATTCCGCAGACAAGCTGGTATCGCCTGCAACGGCTCGTCGAATCGGCGCCTACAGCATGTCTGGTTCTCACGCGGCACGGAATGGTCAGTAGCGCACAACTCAAAATGGTTCTCGAAAATTCGTGGAGCCTCGAAACGTTCAAAGAAGTCGATGCGATCTCGCAATTGCGTTTTCGTGTGCAGCGATCTCATCTCAGATCAGAGGTCAGTTATTGATGTTCGCGACAATTTATCTGCCGAATTTTTATTTGCAGGCGGCAATACGTCATCAGCCGGAACTGCGCGCAAAGCCCGTAGCCTTGATTGAAGAACAGGAACGCAAACCCCTTATCATTCAACTGAACCAGGCTGCGGAAAATGCCAGAATTTGCAAATGGATGACGCCGAGCCAGGCTTTGGCGCGATGTTTGCAGGTCGTCATCAAAACGCGCGTACAGTCGCAAGAAAATTCGATCCAGGAAATTTTGCTTCACCATGCGTTTACGCTCAGCCCGTTTGTGGAAAACACCGCCCCGAGCATTTGCACCATTCAATTTACAGACAATCGCAATCTTGTGCCGAAGCTTTCGCGTGTAATCGAACAATTGGCAGAATGCGACATCACGGCTCAAGCCGGGATTGCTCCCGCGCTGGATGCAAGTCTTCTCATTGCCCACCTGGCGCATCCGGTTTTGCAAATTGAGAACCCGAAAGAATTTCTTGCGCCGTTGCCGATTGAAACGCTCGCAATCTCGTAAGATCGCAACTAGCCACCTGGCGGGCTGATTGTCCGACCTGACTCCGGACGTCTGCGTTCGATCAAAAGGCGATAGACAAAACCGCCCACCGCGCCGCCCACGAGCGGCCCAATCCAATAGACATAATGGTCGTGCCAGAAATTTGCGGCGACAGCCGGCCCGAAGACGCGCGCGGGGTTCATGGCCGCGCCCGTTAGCGGGCCTCCGAACAAGATGTCGAGCGTGATTGTCGCTCCAATCACGAGGCCCGCTATGCGCCGCGGCCCGCGTTCATCGACCGCAGTCCCATGAACCACAAAGACGAGGAAGAAACTGAGAATGGCTTCGACCAGGATCCCCTGCGCCGCCGTGAGATTAATTGCCAGTTGCGGAGTGCCAGTCACGACCACATCGCGTCCGAACAAACCGAGGCAAATCAAAGCAGCCGAGATTCCGCCGAGACATTGCGCGATCCAATAACGAAGAGCGTTCGACCACTTCATATGACCCCCGCAAACCAGCCCGAAAGTCACCGCGGGATTTAATTGCCCGCCAGAAATATGCAGGGTCGCAGAAACAAAAGCTCCAATGGTGAGACCGTGGGCGAGTGCGACGGCGAGGACGTCGTGCCCGGCGGTTTTGATCGCGCCGATGCCGACAAAGATCAGCGCAAATGTCCCGATGAATTCTGCGAGCAATGGTCGAAACCTGGTCATGCCTGGGATGCAATCAGATTGCGCAGCCGTTGACAACTAAAGATGTCGATCTCGTTCGCCTCACCGCCTTCGCGCAGCTACGGCGCGGCAGGCAGCGGCGTGGCTACTGCAACGTAATTCGGATATCGCTCGTGCAACTCTCGACTCAGCTGATCTGCTTCGGCGGTTTTACCAGCGCGTTGATAGGCAGATGCTGCTTTATCCAAAGCGCGCGGCGTGATCGCGGGATCATCATAAAGCAAGGCGACCCCTTTGAACGCTTTACCGGCGTCATCGAAATTTCCGCGCTCCAGTTGGACGTCGCCCGCCAGAAGACGCGCTTCCGCATTTACGCGACCCTCAGGTTGCAGCACCATGATTTCCTCAGCAATCTTCTGCGCGTCATCCGGTTTGTGGAGGCTGATCTTGATCGCACCGAGCGCCAGCAACACCTTAGCCTTGCCTGCCGGATCCTTGGCGATCTGCAAATACTTTGCGAACGCGTCTTCCGCTTCGGGGAGATTTTTCCGCTTCGTTGCAGCGTCTCCCAGATAAAATAAAAAATCAGGTTTGACGCTCCCCCGATTGTCGATCTTTGCCAGCGCGCTCAGATACTTTTCCGCGGCTTCGTAATTTTTTTCGTTGTAATACTCGATGCCGAGCCATTCCAGAACTTCCGGCGGCACATTCACATTCGGGCTGGCTGCCATGAAATTGTTCACCTCTTTGGTGAGGGCAGGCCGGTCTTTCAGATAAAACTGGCACAGAATGAGCCGGAGCGACGCGAGGTTGTAGTATTGCTCTTTGTTTAGTTGCCGGGCCGCGTTGAGCGCGGCCATCGCCGTTTTATAATCTTTCGCCTCGAATGCGGCCTTGCCGATGTAATATTGCGCCTGCGCTGCGACAGAACTCTTCGGGAATTCTTTCAGTAACTGGCGAAACGTCTCCTCCATTCCTTTGGTATTTTCCTGCTGGCCCAGGATCAAAGCCCTCATTTGCAATGCCGCCTCCCGCTCATGCGCGGTAGGATATTTCGAGAGAATAAGGTCTAAGTCCGAAAGCGCGGCGTTGTAGTTTTTATCCTGTTCGTAAGCCAGGGCGCGCTGAGCCAAGGCCGCCGTCACTTGCGGGCCGTCTGGAAACGTCTGCACGTAATAAGTGAAGGCTTCGATCACGTCCGGCGGGCTTTTCATCTGCAACTGACACAGGCCAAGCTTGTACGCCGATTCGGCGCGCAGCTTGGGCGAAAGCTGAGAGGAGCGCAGCTCTCCATAGGTGGCCGCAGCTTCGCGGTAATTCTGTTGTTTGTAGAGTGCTTCCGCTTTTAAAAGCCTGGCCTGATCGGCGCGCTCGTCGGTAGGATTGGTGGTCAAGAATTCATCTACTTGGGTAATTAGAGCTGAGGGATCGGAGTTATAGACGTTGATCAATCGTTGATAAGCGGCGTCCCTAGCCTCCTCGCGGTCTGGATATTTCGTTATGATCTGGCGATAGAGTTCTTCGGCTTTATCGGCGTGGCCAAGTTGCCGTTCGCTGTTTGCAGCCAGCAACAACACCTCTGCCTGAGCTGCCTCGGGAAGTTTATCCTGTTCTTTTTTGTAATCGGCCAGCAACTGCGTGTATTGTCCGGTCTGATATTGCAACCGGCGCAAACCGACCTGCGCAATCGTGCGGAATTTTCCAGCTTCAGGCAAAGTGCGGCCTTTTTGCAGTAACGCTGTGGCCCGGTCAACCAGTGTCTTGTCAATCTTGCCCTTGTCTGCCTGGATAAGGTCCAGCGCGATCATGCCTCCGCGTACGGCTGACTCAGCTTTTAAAGCCGGCTTCTGCGTTTCGTTGGAGAGCGCTTCGTATTGTTTCAGCGCATCGATTTTTCTGCCTCGCCCCACGAGAATAGAGGCAGCGGTCCACCGCGTGTCTTCCCGGTAGGGATTTGGGTTCCCCACTTCGGCAATCTCCAAATAGATATCGGAGGCCTCCTCCTTGCGACCAAGCGCTTCGAGACAGCGTGCCTCGAAATAGTGCGCCGAAAGCGCCACGGCCGGTTCTTTTGATTTCGCCGCGGAACGATGAAAAAGCGGAAGCGCTGCACCATAGTCTTTCTGCGTGAAAGCCATTTCCCCCAGTGCGTAGGCGGCAGGACCGGCAAACTCGCTGTCGCCAAAATCATTCAGTACCTTCTGGAAATTTGTGCGCGCGTTCGACGGTTTATTGAGATTCCGGTAGCATTCGCCCAGCGAAAAATAAGCGTTGGCCCGGCCGCGTGATCCGGGATAGTCGTCCAGGTATTTCTGGTATTCTGGCGCTGCCAGATCGTAAAGTTTGCGGGTGAACAGCGCGTTTGCGTAGTCGAGCTGACGGCGATCGGGCGCTTCACTATCGCGCGTGCGCGGCTCGTGCGCTTCTTCTGTGGAACGGCGCGGCGGAGCGGCGTTCAGTTCATCCAACGGCAACGCGCGTGCGACTGGCGGCTCATCGACTGGCCGCGCCCGGCGCACTTCCGGCGTCCACTGCGCGAGCGCCGTTGCCGTTGTCCAAGCCAGCGTCGCCAGCCCCAAGAGACCAGCTGCGCTTCGCGTCCTTTTCATTTCGCGGTCGCGAAAGCTACGTTAGTGACCCCGGCTTCGCTGCAAATATTGAGAACGCCAATGATGTTTTTGTAGGCGCCCGCCTCGTCGCCGCGGATTACGACAGCCTGTTCGGCGTTGAGTTGAACCAGGCTTTTGAGCAACTCGCTCAGTTCAGCTCCACTCAACGAGCGGCGGTTTACGACCACGCTGCCGTCCGCCTTCACATTCACAACAACATCTCCAATGGGCGCGCTTTTTTCTTTGGCAGCCGACGCTTTCGGCACTTTCACGTCCAGTTCCGTCTCAGTGCGCGCTGCGTTCCACGTCAACAGGAAAAAAATCAACAACAGCAGGAGCACATCCACCAGCGGCGCCAATTGAATGCCGGGATGATGCAGCGGCGCGTGACCACGCAGATTCATATGAGCAAAGGAAGGATATCGAGCTTGCGAACCATTGACGAGCCGGCCAGCCTACAGTTCGTCTTCAATGAGCACCGGAGTGCGCTCCATCCGCTTACCATACTGCAAGGAGAGCAAAGCCAAAACATGGGTCGAAGCCGCTTCCAATTCTGAAATGAGCTTTTGCGCTCTGCCGCGGAAAAACGCGTAGAAGATCATAGCCGGGATGCCAATGGCTAGCCCTGCTGCGGTGTTGACGAGCGCCTCACTGATCCCTCGCGAGAGTGCCACGTAACGAGCCGATCCAACATCGGCTCCGAGCGCGCCAAAGGAATGGATAATTCCAAAAACCGTCCCGAGCAGGCCGAGTAGCGGCGCGATCATCCCGACATCGGCGAGATAAATCACGCGATTGTTCAGGCTCGCCGCGACCCGGGTGCCTTCCGTCTCGGCGATCTCACGGACTTGCTGAAAATCTGCATTCGGATTCTTGGTTGTGAAATCGAGCATTTTTTGCACCACTCGCGCGATGGCTTCGCCGTGCCGATTCGAAACGGCGAGCAACCCGAGATAATCGCGTTTGCGCAAAAGCGCGTCCGCCGTTGCCATGTAACCGCTGGAGACCACAGTGCCTCGCCTGATGGTCATCAGATAAACGATCACGAGCATCACGAAAAAGATCGACAAGAGAAAAAGTGGAATCATGACCGGCCCCGCCTTGATGAGCGTGTCCATGATCGTCTGGGAGCGGGAAACCTCAGGCACCAAGGGAGGCGTGGCAGTCTGTGCCAGTAGGGAAGGCGCGCTCGCCAGCGCGGCAAAGAGCAGAAACAAATTCTTCATGCTGCCAAAAATCGCATAACGATATGCGGAGCGGTCAGTGATGCAAATACACAACCGCAAGATCAAACCCAAACTAGCTCGCGCGGTTGCTAAACAAATTTGATTCCGAGGATCTCAGCGGCGCACGCGGAAAATGTGCGCCGGTTGAATTTGCGGATCGAGCTCGACATAATTTCTGCGACCGCCCCAGGTGTAGATCGCATCGTTTAGCAAATCCTGCACTTGATAGACATCGCTCTCCATTTGCCCGAACTGATCGATCGGAACATCGACATATGAATGTTGTTTGCGATGCGGATCGAGATTCACGACAACAAGAATGATGTTGTCCCGCGCCGGCGTCATCTTGCCGTAAAAGAGAATGGCGTCGTTTTCGGCCGGATAAAATCGCAGATTGGTGTAAGATTGAAGCGCGCGGTTTTCCCTTCGGATTTTGTTTAAGCGGGCGATCCAATCCTTGATGTTTCCTGGCGCATTCCAGTCGCGTTCCTTGAACTGGTATTTTTCGGAATCGAGATATTCTTCGCGGCCCGGCAACGCCTCATTCTCGCAAAGTTCGTATCCGCTATAGATGCCGTAGAGAGTGGAGAGCGTCGCAGCCAGGAGCACGCGAATCATGAACGTCGGCCGGCCGCCTTCCTGCAGCACGAACGGCAATATGTCCGGCGTATTCGGCCAAAGATTCGGCCGAAAATATTCGCTCAGCTCGGTCTGGGTCAGTTCAGTAAAATATTCAATCAGCTCGCGCTTAGAATTTCGCCAGGTGAAATAGGTATAACTTTGGTTGAAGCCGGCTTTGGCCAGCGCTTTCATCATCTTCGGCCTGGTAAATGCCTCAGAGAGAAAAATCGCATCAGGAAATTTTTCCCGGACGCCCTCGATCAAATATTCCCAGAACGCGACGGGCTTGGTGTGCGGATTGTCCACGCGAAAGATGCGCACACCGCGCTTCGCCCAAAAAAGGACGATGCTCTTTGTCTCGGCCCACAATGCGCGCCCGTTCTCGCACCGAAAGTTGAGCGGATAAATGTCTTCGTATTTTTTCGGCGGATTCTCGGCGTATTTGATGGTACCGTCCGGTCGTTTGTAAAACCATTCGGGATGTTCCTCGACGTAGGGATGATCGGGCGAGCAATTGAGTGCGAAATCGAGCGCGATTTCCATTCCGCGTTTTCGCACCTGTTTTTGGAGCCAGTCGAAGTCCGCAAGTGTGCCGAGCGATGGCTCGACCGCCTTGTGGCCGCCCGCTTCACTGCCAATTGCCCACGGTACGCCCGGGTCACCCGGTTCGCAGACGACGGAGTTATTGCGTCCTTTGCGATTCGTGTAACCGATCGGATGAATCGGCGGAAAATAAATGACATCGAAACCCATCGCCTTTGCGTCATCGACCCGCGGCAAACAACCGCGAAACGTCGAGCCACGATCGCCACGACCTTCTGCAGAGCGCGGAAAAAATTCATACCATGCGCCGAATAACGCCGCTGGACGATCCACATTAACGCGCAGGGCCGGAGTGAACTCACTCGCGTTCGAACGGTCCGGATAAGTCGCCATCAACACCTCGAGCTCGCCGGATTGCGCGATGGCGTTAATCTCTGAATTCGCACCGGTGGCGATTTGTTCGAAAAATTCCAGTAACCGCGTCGCGTCCGACCGGTCGCGTGCGCGCTGAGCTGCCGCTTTGACCAAAGCTGCACCTTCCAACGCTTCGCTCCGCAGCGAAGTAATGCCGCCTTCAAACTTCGCCGTGAACTCGCGTTGCCAGCTGCGAAAAGTGTCTGTCCACGCCTCGACCGTGTATTCGTGAGTGCCCTGATCATAGAGAGTGCAAACACCGCGCCACCGATCGTTATCGACGAATACCATGGGCGTTTCCCGCCAGGCGCGCTTTCCCACAGCGCGCCATTTCAAGACGGCAGCAACCACGTCGTGTCCGTCCTTGAAAATGTCCGCCTCAACAACGAGATCTTCGTCGATGACGCGCTTTACCGGATAACGGCCGCCATCGACCAACGGTTGCAGATTCTCGATGACCGCGGAAGGAAAGGCCCGAGGCATGGGCCATCAATCAACCGAAATTCACCGGCTGCGAAAGAAAAATCGCCGTGATCTAAGAAGGTATGCGGGATTACACCGCGAAATAAAACGCGCACTCGTAGAGTCCCGAGTTGCGAATCATTTGGCGGCGCACAGGAGCGCGAAGCACCGCTTCGAACATCTCCTGCTCAAGGCGGGCGATGATCAGGTAACGCTCGAGCATGTTCATGATGGGCGAGTGACATTCCAAAATGTGTGGGCCGCCTTCTCCGTCGCCCTTGAACTGCGCCATGTATCCCTCCGCATCACGGATGCGAGCGAGCCATTTGGCGCGCTCTACCACGGTACCTCCTCTCGCCTTGGCTTTCAGCGCCGCGGTCTTTTTCTCAAAGATATTGTAAAGGAGCTTTTCCGGCGCGTTCGCTCCGTAGATTTCCCGAGCTGATCTCAACAACTCGAGCGTGAGCTGGTTGCTATCGGATTGGAAAAGATCATGGCTGCGGCGGGTAAGCCGGTAAACCATCTCCGGGCGTCCCATTTTTTGTGGCCGGCGCCAGGTATCCAGGTAGCCGTCGCGTTGAAGGGTTAGACAATGTTGTTTGATGCCCATGTAGCTCATCCCCATTTTTTCAACCAACTCGTTGACGGACATGCCCTTGGTGCGCTTGAGCGAGTTGATAATTTCGAGCCGTTGGGTCCGGCCAATTTCTGCGATTAAACGTTGATTCATAAAAGTGAAAAACTGAAAAACAGAAGCGGGGGACTTTACACGGCGCTATCTTTAAAACGCAACATTAAAATTTATGCAAGCTGCGGGGCGAACGCAATTAGAGCTGGCTCAGATTTCCTGGCGAGCCGGCATCAGCGATGCCGGCTACAGCGATGTTGATCTTACACAAATGGAAGCGAGACAACTTCGACCAGAAATCGCGTTGTCTGGCGATCCGGCAGGAATGCTTCGAGCTTCGCGCCCACATCGTTGAAACCGCGTTTCACGTAGCCGAGGGCGATCTCCTTTCCAATTCGTTCGCTGCGCGTGGCGCTCGTGATCCAGCCGGCTTCTTTGCCAGTGGCGGAGGCGGCGCCGAGTCTCATGCCAGGCTGGAGCGGCACGTCGCGCAGCGAAATCAGGCCACATAATCTTTTATTGGTCTGACCGGACATCTTGATCCGCGAAATCACTTCCTGGCCAATGTAACAGCCCTTCTCGTAACTGATCGCGCGATCTTCCAAGTTGGCTTCGACGGGAATGATCTCCTCCGTGAGTTCACATCCCCAACGAGGGATGCCCTGTTCGATTCGCATGATCTCCGCAGCGTTAAAATCGAGAAGCTCAAGCGCAGATGATAATTGCTGCAAGACAGCATTATGAACGGCGATGTCAGTCCATATGTCCCATCCGGGCTCGCCGGAACGGCGCGCGGAAACAAGCCGGCAATTGCTCAGACTCGGCGCGACCGGCGACAATACATGAAAGATGGAAAATTGGTCGGTGACGTCTTCGATCTGAACATCGTCGGCGATCACGTAGTGCTCCAGCCTGGCCGGCAGCATTTCTCGCGATTCGGGATCGGCATCGACGAAAAAGCAGTCCGGCCCGGCGGAAACGAAAATGTGCGCGTTTATCTTGCCTTTTCCGTTGAGTACGCACGCTTCGATTGCAGCGGTTTCACTGGCCTTGCGCAGGTCATTGGTGATCTGCCCATTCAGAAAACGAAGACGATCGCTCCCGGTGATGCGAAGCTTTGTGCGTCCGGGAAAATCAAGAAAGAAGGCTTTGGGTGTCCTCATCCTTCTTTGGGCGAAACAGCCGTCGAATGCTTTCGAAGTTGCCGCACGCGCTGCACGAGCTGCCTGAGAAAGCCGCGACGCGGTTGCACCTCTTCTTTTGCCTTTCCACCGGACGAACTCGCCGCCGTTGGTTCAACGGCGGCAACGATAGGAGTTTCCTGATGAAGCTTGGGCTCTTCCGAAACACTCATCATCCCGGGAGCTGGCGGAGTGGGGTCGGCGGTGGCTTGCAGGTCCTGGGCGATCGCTTGAGGCTCCGCGTGATTCGCCGGGTCAATTTCTGAAAAATACTTTCGCGCGACCGCAGAATAATCTTCGTCGCCACGCCCCCACTGCATTTGTTCCAGCAGGCGGTCGCGGGCGGCGGCGGTCACCCCGAGGTCGAGATTGTGCGATAAACCAAGTTGATTGGCGATCTGCATATCCTTGAGCATGTGCTTCACGGAAAAGTGCGGTTCAAAATCGCGTTGGGTTATTTTTGGCAGTTTCATCGCCAAAGTGGCGGAATGACTGGCATTGGCTTCCATGGCTTCGACGAACTTTTCCACCGGCACACCTAAAGCCTGCGTCAACGCCAACGCTTCCGCCAAAGCCTGGACGCTCGCCGCCGTAATCATGTTGGTTGCGATTTTGATCGCAGTCGCCTGGCTGATCGCGCCAATCTCAATGATCTGTTTGCCGCTCGCTTCAAGAATGGGACGCGCTTCGCGCAATGCTGCTTCACTTCCCGCAACGTAAAAAACGAGTTCACCCTTTTGGGCAGCAAGCTTGCTCCCGGTAAACGGCGCATCGACGAACCGCGCCCCGCCACGTTCGATAATGTCCGCCGCGGCGCGCATGGAATCGGGGGCAACTGTTGAATGCGCAAGAACTATGTGTTTAGGCGCGAGCTTTCCGCTCAGACGCTGCACAGTCTCCAGCAGCGCCTCATCGTCCGAGACAAAAATTTGAATGTAATCACAGAGCTGGGCCAGTTCCGCAGGCGAGCCGACAAAATTAGGAACGGGACGCGGCGTCCGGTTCCAAACGAAAACCTGAAACCCTTTGCGGCGCAGATTCGCAGTCACTCCGCGACCGATAATTCCGAGACCGATCACTCCAATCTTCTTGTGCGTTGGATGGGACATGGGCGTCCGGCGCTCCCTAGCGGCCGAAATTCCTCATCAAAACTGCGGGCAAAACCACTGGCAGGCAATGCAGAAGTTCGTGGGCCTTCCAGTTTTGCTTGCTGTCATGTCGAGCGAGTCTCCCTCTCCAGCGGATCACTGCTTTTTTTTATGGCAAAAGATTCCTCCACCTCGGTCGGAATGATAAACGGTAGACTACTTATGAGCCGGATTGGCTAGCGCGAATTCAGATAAGTAGTACGCAGCGACCGCACCGACAATCTGGAGGCTTTGTGAGCTGAGCTTGTCTATCGTATCCTCGGCTGTGTGCCACCATGGGAAACTAAAATCGATTAGGTCGATCGTCGGAATCCCGATTGCATTCAACGGCGTGTGATCATCAATCATCTCCCGGTCCAGATAAGTGAAATAACTTCGCAATTTGAGTGCCTCGGCCGCTGCGAAAATATCTCGCGCCATTTCAACAGGTGAATCCGTCGGCAACGTGATCTTCAACGAACGTTGGCCCACCATGTCGAACAAAATACCGCCGCGAAATTGTTTGGCTTCGCTGGTTCCAAGCTGTCTTGCGAAATAACGGCTGCCGTAGAGTCCGTCCTTTTCCGAAAAACTTTCATACGCTTCTTCGCCGTCAAAAAACACGAACTCAATCTTTGCAGCGAGATCAGGGTGCTGCGCGAGTACTCGCGCGAATTCTAACAGCAACCCTGTACCCGAGCCGCCATCGTTCGCGCCCACAAACCGGATGGTGTCGAACGTCTTGGTTTCGTAGTGGGCGCACAACAAAAAAGAAGGTGCGCCGTTCCCGTGCACGGGGAATCGCGCGATGAGATTCACGAAGCGAACTTTGCCACGAGGCGTGTCGTCGGTGAAAGCCTGTCGACTCACTTGCCAGCCTGAAAGCCGAAGCTGACCTTCGATATAATCTCTGGATTTTTCGAGCGCCTCGGACCCGGGCGGACGCGGACCAAAATCTACCAGCTGCTCGACGTGAGCAAAAGATTTCTCGCCGGAAAATTCTTCCCAAATCTTCGCCTGCGCGGCGCGCCCTGGATCCGCGCGAATGACTAACCCGAAAAGAACAAAGACCAGAAAGACGCGCGGCCGATTCACGCTTTAACGTTTCACCAGATCAACGCCACAGCACGCAGCGAAGTCAGCTCTCACTAGGCGTCAGGCCAAGAGCGGTGACGATCCGCTCGAGATCATCGTTTCCGTAATATTCGATCTCGATTCGCCCACGTTTTTCTCCGTGGTGAATAGCCACATGAGTGGCGAGATGCTCTTGCAAACGGTTCTGTAAATCCTGGATCGCCGCAGACGTGCTCGCCTGTTCGGAAACGCGCTGCTTCCGCCGGGGACGGCCGATGCCAAGCAGGCGGGCAATTAACCTCTCAGTGGAGCGCACTGTGGCGTTGCGCCTCAGAACGGTTTCCGCAGCCAAGAGCTGTTCCTCCGGCGTTTTTAACGCCAGCAAAACTTTCGCGTGTCCAACCGTGATTAAATTTTGGGCGAGCCAGACCTGGACTTGTGGATGCAGATCCAACAAACGCATCGCGTTGGCCACCGCCGCCCGGCTGCGTCCGACCTTCAACGCGATATCTTCCTGTCGCATCGCGAATTCGTTCGCTAATCTTGCATAGCCTTGCGCTTCCTCGATTGGGTTGAGATCGGCGCGCTGTAGGTTTTCGATCAGAGAAAGCTCGAGCACTTCCAAATCACTTGCGCTCCGGATAATCACCGGCGCTTCCGTCAGGCCGATCTCCTGCGCTGCGCGCCAGCGGCGCTCGCCCGCGATGAGCTCAAATCGAGTGCCAACCTGTCGAACAATGAGCGGTTGAATGATGCCGTGTTGCCGAATTGAATCGATCAATTCCTGCAACGCTTCGCGCGCAAAATCTTTGCGCGGTTGCAACGGGCTCGGGGTGATGCTTGCGAGGTTGATCCGATGAACTTTTTCGCCCGTCTCGGCAACCTCCGCTCGTGGAGCAGGCGCGGGTGTGCCAATGAGTGCGCCAAGACCTTTTCCAAGACCCGATCTCGCCATGCGCCTGAGGCTACCGGAACACGTCGGTCAACGCAAACTCAACAGCTTCTGAAGAGTTCGGGTTTCTCCCACAAACGAGGCTACAGCGAAGCGCTTTCGAACGCGATGCTTTGATATTTCACCGGATTCAATCCGGAATTGTATTACACAGCTGCCGTCACACGAGCTCGCTCTTGCACCGGCTGGTCGTCAAACATAGCGTCGGGCATCATGCCAGACCGCGGGTTGTTCACATTGGGCCATTCGCCCGATCCAGACGACGCGTTCATGTTTTATGCGATCGCGAAAAACAAAATCGATCTCCGTGGTTATCGATTCGAACATCGACTGGAAGATATTCAGACGCTGAACGAACGGGCGCGGCGCGGCGAGCTGCATATTTCCGCGATCTCGATCCACGCGTACGCGTACGTCGCAGACAAATACGCGCTGCTGCCCTGTGGCGCGAGCATGGGCGATGGATACGGACCCATCGTTGTTCGGAAACATCCAACATCCAACGTCCAACATCGAACATCGAATGAAGATGGCGATCTTGTCGATTCCTTGCGCGGCTGCGTGATCGCCGTGCCAGGCGAAATGACGAGTGCGTTTCTGGCGCTGCAGCTTTTTCTGGGAAAATTCGATTATCTTGTCGTGCCCTTCGATGAAATTTTTGACGCAATCAAAAGCAGTCGCGCTGACGCTGGATTAATCATTCACGAGGGCCAGCTCACGTATGCGCGATCGGGTTTTGAGAAGATTATCGATCTCGGCGAATGGTGGAAGTGCCAAACTGGCTTGCCGCTTCCGCTTGGAGGGAATGTGCTGCGCAAGGATATCCCGAGGCCGGTGCAGCATGATCTGTTCGAGATTATCCGCGAAAGCATTGATTACGGTCTGACCCATTGGGACGAAGCGGTGCGCCACTCGCTTCCTTACGCGCGCGACATGAACGTCGATCTGGCTGGCAAATTCATCGGGATGTATGTGAACGAATTCACCTGCGATTACGGCGAGATCGGGCGCGCGGCGATTCGGAAATTCCTGGAGGACGCTAGTGACAAAGGCTATATCGACACTCCAATCGACGTAGAGTTCGTCGAATAAATCAGCGCTGTTTCTTCGGTTTCTCGACTTTCTCCACCTGCTTAACAACAAAGGATTTCGCGCGGGCAAACTCTTTCTGAAAACCGTTTGCGAAATTCTGCGGCCCGTACTGGAAGAGCACGACGAAACAAAAAGCCAAGACGACAAACAGAACGAGCCAGAAAAGCCCGCGAAGAAAAGCCATGGGTCATAGCCTAACTTGCTCCATGTGGAGGGTCAATCGCTGGGGTTGATCTGTTAGACAAATTCGCCAGGGCGAGCTCGTCGGCCGAGACAGACTGGGAGTCTATCTTCCTTGAAGCGCGCGGCGAAACTGCCATGCTTTTCGCGCCATGCGTGTGCCGCTGCTCGATCTTAGCGAACAATATCGCGCCTTAGCCGAGCCAATCCATGAGGCAATTGAGGCTGTCCTGGCAAGTCGCCGCTTCATCCTCGGCCCGCAAGTGAAGGCGTTCGAGAAGGCGATCAGCGACTATTCCAACACGCCGCACGCGATCGGCGTTTCATCCGGAACAGATGCTTTGCTGGTAATTTTGATGGCGCTTGGAATTGGGCGCGGCGATGCAGTTATTACGACGCCTTATGCATTTTTCGCTACGGGTGCATGCATCGCGCGCGTTGGAGCAAAGCCCATCTTCGTTGATATCGATCCGGACACCTACAACATCAGTGCCTCTGCCCTTCAGAAATATCTGGAAAAAAATTGTCGAACCGATTCTAGCGGTGATTTAACGACGCCAGACGGCGAGAAAGTCCGCGCTATTCTTCCGGCGCATTTGTTTGGGTTGTGCTGCGAGATGAATGCGATCCAAAAAATTTCAGAGCGCTATCAGCTCCATGTGATCGAAGATGCAGCGCAGGCGATTGGCGCAGAATATCGATTTGGCGGAAAAATTGCGAAGGCGGGCACGATGGGTAAGGCCGGTGCGCTCAGTTTTTATCCTTCGAAAAATTTGGGAGCCGCCGGTGATGCGGGAATGATCATTTGCAGCGATGATGAATTGGCGACGAAAGTGCGCATCCTCCGCGAGCACGGGATGGAACTGCGTTATTACCATCGTGTCATCGGAGGGAATTTCCGCCTCGACGAGATGCAGGCCGCGATCCTCTCGGTTAAACTTCCGCATCTGGATAATTGGTCGGCAGCGCGGCGGGCCGCTGCGGATTTTTATCGCGCGGAATTCATGAGGACCGGACTGACGGAAAAAATCACGTTGCCAGCCGAACCTTACCGGGGGCGCGGTTTACCGAATCACCACATTTATCATCAATACGTTATTCGCACGCCAAGGCGGGATGTTTTGCGCGAACATCTCGCCAGGCGCGAGATCGAGACAGCGATCTATTATCCACTCGGATTGCACGAGCAAAAATGCTTTGCACATCTCGGCTACAAAAAGGGCGATTTCCAGAAGACCGAGCGGGCCGCAGGCGAGGCGTTTGCCCTGCCGATTTATCCGGAGATTTCACGCGAAGCGCAGCGATACGTGGTCGACGCCATCGTTGAATTTTTCGAATAAACATCGACAATTAGCGTTCGCATGCGCAGGCAGGATATCTGTGCTCTGCTTGCAATTGCGGGTAGGTACCGAAGCGGCCAAACGGGGCAGACTGTAAATCTGCTGGCTTCACGCCTTCGCTGGTTCGAATCCAGCCCTGCCCAATTCCACTTATCGATCGCATTTCGCGATTGATAATTCGCAAAATGGTTTCGGACGTCAATGGCCTCGGCGCGAACCGCCTTCGCGGCGACCGTACCCACCGCCGCCGCCATAGCCGCCGCCTCCACCGCCGTAGCCGCGTCCCCCGCCACCCGGCGGACGAGCCTCCCGCGGGCGGGCCTCATTCACGGTCAATTGGCGACCTTCCATCGTTTGGCCATTGAATTTGGAGATCGCATTTTGGGCCTCCTGTTCCGAGCCCATGGTGACAAAGGCAAATCCCCGCGATTTGCCGGTGAATTTATCCTGCATGAGAGTAACTTCCTGCACCACGCCAGCCTGTGAGAAAAGCTCCTGCAGTTCGTTTTCCGTCGTATTGAAGGGAAGATTGCCCACGTATAATCTAGTTGCCATTGAGTTTATTCTGGAAAACGCAGCCCGGTCACTGTTCCCGCCTATCGGATTTCAAATCGCCACTGAATAAACTCAACTGACAATCCACCAACTCCCAAGCTTCCGTTTCCGTTTCGCCCCACTTTTAGAATGCTTCTTGTAAGAAGGCAATAGAAATCACAATCAATTTTTCTTTCTCAAAATGACTCAATCTGGCGATGCGAATGGGAAGAAGCGCGCTGCGCGAGTCGCTGTGGTGGCAGCGGGCGTGGTCAGTCCGCTGGGATTCGGCTTGAGTGAAACGCTGGATGCGTTGCGTAAGGCGCGCGACTGCGTCACACCGGTGACCCGCTTTTCAGTCACTCAATGTCGATGCAAGACAGCAGGGCAGGTGCCCGATGATCGCCTGCTGAACAAAAAGCGTGATACGCGCGCGCAGCGTTTGCATCGCGCCTCGCACATGATGATTGAGGCGCTGGGAGAAGCACTGGCGTACGAGCCTCAGCTCAAACCTGAATTGCTGGTAATTGGGACCACCAGCGGCGGCATGTCATACGGAGAAGATTATTACCGATCTTTACATCGACACAGAAGTTTGCGACACGCGCCTGCCTGGATCGCGAATTACCCAGCGCAAAAACCGCTGATCGACGCGCAGGAAGCGTTTGGAATTTCTGCGCCATGCCAGGTGATTGCGAATGCCTGCGCCTCCGGCACAAACGCGATTGGTCATGCGTTCGAGTGTGTGCGGTCGGGGCGCTACCAACGCGTGTTGACCGGCGGATATGACGCGCTCTCGGAGCTGGTTTTTGTTGGGTTTGATTCTCTCCAAGCATCGACGCCGGAGAAATGCCGCCCGTTTGATCGGCATCGCACCGGAATGGTCCTCGGGGAAGGCGCAGCCATTCTTGCGCTGGAAAATCTCGATAGCGCTCACGCGCGCGGCGCGCGTATTCTGGCAGAAATCACCGGCTACGGAGTGTCCACGGACAATTTTCATCTGACGCAGCCGGATCCGTCAGGCGTTGGGCCGCGGCGAGCGATGGAACGAGCGATTGAAAGCACCGGTACAGAGGCCCTAAGACTCGATTACATCAATGCGCACGGAACAGCTACGGAGCTCAATGACGCAGCCGAAGGCAAGGCCATCAGCGAGTTGTTTGACGGGGTGCCGGTGAGTTCGACCAAAAGCATGATGGGGCATTCGTTAGGCGCAGCAGGCGCGGTCGAAGCGGTTGTCTGTTTGCTCGCTTTACGGCATCAATTTCTCCCCGCCAATATCAATTTTCGCGCTCCGGACGAGGCCCTTGATCTGAACATTGTTGGCAACGAAGCCCGGCCCGCGCCACTCCGGACAGTGATGTCGAACTCCTTCGGCTTCGGGGGAACTAACGCCTCCATTGTGATGCATAAGTTCGAGACATGAGCCTGGCCATCGCCGGCATGGGGTGGATCACTCCACTCGGGAGCGGCGTGGACGCAGTCTGGAACTGTTTGCTTTGCGGCGAGCAGGCGTGCGGTGAAAAAATCACCGAACAGCTTGGCAAACAATCTTACACTGCCTTCCGAGTGCCTGAATCCGCGTTGACCAGTTTGACGCCGCATCCGCGGCTCCGCCGTGCCAGCGTGATTTCGCGATTCGCCGCAGCCGCAGGTTTTGAAGCGTTGAAAAACGCAGGAGTCAACGTGGACGAAAAGACTGCGGAACGAATCGCTCTCGTTTTCGCGATTTCGAATGGCGGAGTGATCTACACGAAGCGTTTTTACCGCTCCATTGTTGAGTCGGGTGCGCAATCAGCCAGTCCCCTGTTGTTTCCCGAGACCGTCTTCAATGCGCCGGCGAGCCATCTCGCGGCCATCCTGGGTGTCACCGGTGCCGTTTATACGTTGGTAGGAGACGGCGCAGTGGGTCTGCTGGCGATTAAAATGGCCGAGGACGTGATGGCGAATGCCACGTTTGACTATTGCCTGGTCGTCGGCGCGGAAGAAGTCGATTGGCTCTTGTGCGACGCGTATCGCCGGTGGCGACTGCTTCGCTTCGAGCCGCCGGTGGAGCCATTCCGCCAGCCCGCCCGAGGAATGATTTTGAGCGAAGGAGCAGGAGCAGTCCTCCTTGCTCGAGAAGGTTCGCCGATGATCGAACGCATAAATCCGGGCGGGCATTACCGCAAGCGCGCTGAAGCAGAAGAAATTTTGAAGCGAATTCTCTCCGACCTCAATGAAACCAGAATCGATTTCGTTCTGTCTAGCGCAAACGGCACATTTGTCGATGAAGCAGAGCGCAAGGCATTAGCACAGGTTCTTCCAGGCGCTCTGGTTTACACGCCAAAACCGGCGCTTGGCGAAAGCGTTGGCGCGGCAGGAATGTGGCAGATCATTATTGCAGCGTTGGCGCTGCGACGCGGCGAGCTGCCGCCGTTGCTTCACGCCGAGCTAAGTAGCCAGTTGCGGATTTCGACTGCGCGCTTGTCCCTGCCGCATGCGAACGACGCAATTGTGTTAAGTTGTGGGCTCAATCAGCAGGCCGCTGGTTTGCGACTATCGATTCGATGACTCTCGACGTAATTCCTACATTTTCTCGGCCTGCGCGCCACATGCTTTTAACTTTGCAGAGAGCGTTTGCTGCGGTACCTTCGGCGTCCGCCATGCCAAAGCTGCTTCTATCGCTCGTCGCCCTTGCCGCGGGCGTCGGTTTGGTCAGAGGCGCGATCAAAACGCCAGAGAACGCTCCCATCGAGATCACGTCTACCGGACAAACCACGTACGAGGGAGGGCTGGCGACGGCGCGAGATAATGTGGCCATTCATGTGGGCGACACAGATATCTACGCCGATTACGCCCAATACAATTCCACCACACACGAAGTCGAGCTGAGGGGGAACGTGCGGATTTACCGAGGCGTGAGCTTCTATACTGCCGAGAGTGGTATTTATAATATCGACACGAAACAGATCCGGGCCATCAATGCGAAAACGGAATCCCAGCCTTATTTCTTAAGTGGCGAAGCAGTGACGGAGATTTCCGAGAATGCTTATCGGATAACAAATGGAACTTTCACCACGCACGATTCGTCGAAGCCCGATTTTCACATGCGCGCGCATACCATCCGCGTGTATGAGAACGATCGGGTGATTTTTCAGAACGTGACGTTTTACATCGGCAATGTGCCGGTGTTTTGGTGGCCGTACATGTATCAATCGCTGAATGACTCATTCAGCTTCCTCGTCTCACCGGCGTACCTGAGCTCATGGGGACCATCTCTTCTGACTCAGGTGAGTTTCCCCATCACCGAGCAGATCCGGGCACGACTTCGGCTGGATTATCGGGGCCGGCGCGGTCTCGCGGTTGGCCTTGATTCTACCATAGATTATGGGAAGGACGACAGCAGTACGGCCAAGATCAGGTCCTATTACATCCAGGATCAAAATCCGAATTTGAATCAAACAGGGGTACCGCGAAAGGATGTCCCCACTGGACGATACCGGCTCAGTCTGGAAGATCGAACTAATTTTACCCAGGACATCTACGGCATCGCTAATATCACCAAACTCAGCGACCAATGGATTATGGAGGACTTCTATCCGGCTGAGTTTCGTATCGATCCTGTCCCGGACAACGTCGTCGCGCTGACCAAGATCAACCCGTTTTTCACCCTGACAGGAATCGCGCGTTTTCAAGCGAACCAGTTCTTCACGACAACGGAACGTTTGCCGGAAGTGGTATTGGACGTTAAGCGTCACGCGCTTTTCGGGGGACCGATTTTTTATGAAGGCGAGACTGGCTTTGCTGATTTGCGGCTACAATTCCCCCAGGGTTCGGGGTTCGAGAATTATGGCACGTATCGCTTCGATACCTTCCATCAATTAACTTATCCAAACACGTACTTTGGATGGCTTTCCATCGTGCCGCGGGTTGGCTTTCGCGGCACCTACTATGGTAAGACGTGGGACCTGGGGACGACAACCTTCGTACCACCTTCAAATCCGCTTGTGCCTGACTTTATTCTCCCGCCCCCGACGTTGGCTAACCCGATCAAGTTCAACGGAGATACATTTCGAACAGTCTTCGATACAGGCGCAGAGGCCTCTTTTAAAATCTCGCGGAGATGGGAGGACGTACAAAGCCGCGCGTTCGGGCTGGATGGACTGATGCATGTGATCCAGCCATTCACAGATTTTTCATACGTTTCGGAAAGCGGAGCGAACCCCACGTCAATTTTGGAATTCGATCGGTTTTTGCCTTCCACACAACTGCGGGCGATCGACTTTCCGCAATTTACTCCAATCGATGCAATCGATAGTTGGACTGTCTGGCGGGTCGGTGTTCGCAATCGTTTGGAAACGCGGCGCGACGACGAAACGATGACTTGGTTTGAACTGGACAGCTTCTTCGACGTGAACTTCGAGAATCCGTACGACCGTACCGATTACTCAAACTTTAATAACAACATCCGGTTCACTCCGCTGCCGTGGATGTCTTTCACGATTAACTCTCAAGTGCCGGCGTTTGCCAAAGGTTTTACGGAGGTCAATACCATCGCGCGTGTCCAACCGCTGGCCAATCTGCAATTGGAGGTCGGGCATCGTTATTTGAACGACAATCCCTTTTTCAATAGCAGCAGCTTGTTTGTTGTCGGTGGATATTGCCGCCTCAATGACAACTGGGGTGTTGGCGCCCAGGAACAATATGAAGCCGCGACCAGCACGCTCGAGGAACAGCGCTACTCGGTGTACCGCGATCTATCCAGTTGGGTCGCCTCAATCGGTGGAGTGATACGGGACAATGCCGGGGTGAAAGAATATGGCGTCATCTTCACGGTGACGCTCAAGGCGTTCCCGAAATTTGGATTCGATTTGAACTTCGATCCCACGTCCCAGGGACAATGAGCAGACACGCCCGAAGGACGTTGACGTTGCTAGGGGCAATGCGCTACTGGCGTTGTGATTGATTACGCCCGGTTTCGCTTATGGATCTTGCAATTATCGGTTCGGGTTACGTCGGCCTCGTCACCGGCGCGTGCTTCGCTGATGTTGGCCATAATGTCATTTGCGTTGATAACGACCTGGAAAAAATCAAGCTGTTAAAAGGCGGGAAAGTGCCAATCTACGAGCCTGGACTGGAAGAATTCATTCATCGCAATGTCTCGGCGCATCGGTTGCGTTTCAGCAGCAGCATCAAGGAAGGAGTCGATCACTCCCAGATCGTTTTCATCGCCGTTCCTACTCCGCAACAACCCAACGGCGATGTCGATCTTAGTTTCATTGAGAAAGTCGCGCGGGAAATCGCCGGCGTGTTGTCCGATTATCGCGTGATCGTGGACAAGAGCACCGTCCCGGTGAAAACCGGCGAAAAGGTGGCCGAATCGATTAAACGCTACAATCGTCACGGCGCAAGCTTCGACGTGGTCAGCAACCCGGAGTTTCTGCGGGAAGGCTGTGCGGTTGCCGATCTGATGCATCCTGATCGGATCGTGATTGGAGCGCAGAGTGAGCACGCCGTCGATCTCATGAAGAAGGTTTACGAACCATTCATGGCGCCGATTCTGGTGACCGACATCAATAGCGCCGAGCTGATCAAACACTGTGCAAACTCATTTCTGGCGCTGAAAATTTCCTACATCAATGCAGTCTCGGCGATTTGCGAGATCAGCGGCGCCGATGTCGAAAAAGTCGCCGATGGAATCGGCATGGATCATCGGATCGGCCGGGATTTCCTCAATGCGGGAATCGGCTACGGCGGCTCGTGTTTTCCCAAAGATATCGCGGCCTTTATCGCAATCAGCGAACAGCTTGGTGTCCCGTTCGATTTGCTGAAAGAAGTGCAACGGATTAACACCGCCCAGAAGCGGCGTTTTCTGAAAACGATTCGAGACACGCTCTGGGTCCTGCGGGAAAAACGGATCGCTGTCTGGGGGCTCACGTTCAAGCCGGATACAGACGATGTGCGCTCCTCAGTGGCGATTGAACTGCTGGCGGATCTCCTGCGCGAAGGCGCACACGTTGTCGCCTACGATCCCAAAGGAATGGAAAAGGCGCGCGGCGTGAAAGCAATCGACGCAGCCGAGTTTGCACCCTCCGCGCTCGACGCGGTGAATGACGCCGAAGCACTGGTCATCGCCACCGAGTGGAGCGAATTTGCCAACGTCGATCTTGCGGTGGTGAAGGAAAAAATGAGAACGCCCATCGTTTTTGACGGGCGAAATCTATTGGATCCCGAAACGATGAGACGCCTGGGTTTTCACTATCATTCGATCGGCCGCAAGAGTGTGACGTCTCAATAAACATTTTCGCGAACATCTATGGCGCGGCTCTCAGCTCGCCAAATTGCGCTGGGGGCGCTGCGCACATGGCGAAGAGAAAGACGCTTTGCCGATTCCGTTATTTCGCGGTCGTTTGCCAAGACGGATCTTACGAAGTCCGATCGCGCGTTTGCCCTCGAGTTGTTTTATGGCGTCCTGCGCAATTTGACTTTGCTCGATTTCTGGATCGGTTGCGTGCGCGCCTCCCGCATCGACGTCGATCTTCGCGACATCCTGCGGCTTGGCTTATACCAACTTTTCTTCCTGGAAACGGCTCAACACGCAGCCGTCTTCGAAACCGTAGCGCTGGCGCCAAAGAAGCAGCGAGGGGCAATCAACGGCCTGCTTCGCGCCGCTGGACGAAGACGCGAAGAACTGCTTAGCCGGGGCAATGCGCAGCCGCTTTTCGTTCGCACCTCGCACCCCCAGTTTCTCGTTACGCGGTGGCAGCAGCATTACGGCGACAAAAACGCTGAAGCATTGTGCAAATGGAACAATCTGCCTCCGCCGGTTTATGGCCGAATCAATCGGCTAAAAATCGATCCGGAAAATTTCGTCCAGCTTTATCCAAGCTCGCGAGTGCTGGCGGGCAATCCTGATTTTGTGGAGTTTGACGATCTATCGACCAAGGCTCTCGATTCAGGTCATTCCTACGTTCAAGATCCAAGCACCGTGCTCGCCTGCCAGTTCCTCGATCCGAAACCTGGAGAAAAAATCCTCGACGCGTGTGCAGCGCCGGGCGGGAAAACGGGCTACATCGCGGAGGTTATGCAAGATCATGGAACCATCATGGCATGCGACCGCGATTTGGAGCGGTTGGAAACACTGAAGCATAACGTCGCGCGGTTGGGCGCCGGAATTATTCATCCTGTTGGTCACGATTGGACACGCGATCGTCTTCCAAAAGAAATTGCTTTTGTGGCGCCATTCGATCGCATCCTAGTTGATGCGCCGTGCAGCAACACCGGCGTGATGCGTCGCCGCGTAGATGTGCGTTGGAGATTAACTCAGGCGGATTTCAAGCGTATGCAGACTCGGCAGCTCGAGATTGTGCGCGCTGCGCTTCCATTGTTGAAGGCGAATGGTGTCCTTGTTTACAGCACATGCAGTCTCGAGCCGGAAGAAAACGAACACGTTGTTCGTCGTATCCTCGCGGAGATATCGAGCTTGCGCTTGGAAGCAGAAAGATATTCGCTGCCCTTTCGCGACGGTTTTGATGGCGCTTACGCAGCGAAACTTGTCCAAAGCGCGTAACCCCGCTCGAGTTGCATACGGCACGGCTGATGGAATGATAAGCGCCTATGCACGATGCCCGGTTTGATAAGCTGGCGAAAATTCTGGTGGAATATTCCATTCGCCTCAAGCGGAATGAAACGGTCCTGATTGAAGCATTCGATGTCCCAGATGAAATGACCATCGCGCTGATTCGCGCGGCGCGTAAAGGGGGCGGGATGCCCTTTGCGCAAGTGTATCACGCTCGAGTCAACCGCGCGCTCGCGCTTGAAGCCTCGGATAAACAGCTAAGCCTGTTGGCGAGCCACGAACTGGCACGGATGAAAAAAATGGATGCATACATCGCCGTGCGCGGCAGCAACAACATCACGGAATTGTCCGATGTGCCGGTGGATACGATGAAATTGATCGCCAAAAAAATGCAGCCGGTGCAGGACCAGCGCGTAAAAAAAACCAAATGGGTCGTCTTGCGCTGGCCGACGCCATCGATGGCGCAACTTGCCGGAATGAGCACGGAGGCATTTGAAGATTTTTATTTCAACGTCTGCACGCTGGACTACCGCAAACTGCAGCCTGGCATGAAGGCGCTGAAGCGGCTGATGGAAAAAACAGATCGCGTCGAAATCAAAGGACCCGATACGGATCTTCGCTTCAGCATCAAGGGAATTCCGGCGGTGATTTGCGGCGGCGATCGCAACATTCCCGATGGCGAAGTTTTCAGCTGTCCGGTGAAACATTCCGTGGAAGGACATGTGACGTTTAATGCACCAAGCATCTATCAGGGGATTGGTTTCGATGGCATCCGTCTCGAATTCAAGAATGGAAAGATTGTCGACGCGACCAGCAACGAGACGGAAAAACTGAAAAAGATCCTCGATTCAGATGTGGGTGCCCGATACATCGGCGAATTTTCACTCGGGTTTAATCCGCGCATTTTGCAGCCGATGCGGGACATTTTGTTCGATGAGAAGATCGCGGGTTCGTTTCATTTTACGCCGGGACAGGCTTACGAAGAAGCCGATAACGGCAATCGGAGCCAGGTGCACTGGGACATGGTAAGCATCCAGCGGCGGGAATACGGCGGCGGGGAAATTTACTTTGACGGTAAATTGGTCCGTCGAGATGGCGACTTTTTACCGCACCCCCTGCAAACACTCAATCCCGGCCGCTTCATCAAAGGGACCTGAGATCGATACTACCATTTCGGGACAGCGGCGCCGGGAGAACAAAGCACCACGGTTGAGACACGGAGCGTTCGCGCTCGCTCTTACAATGGTTGAGGCTTCGTGCTAAATGGCATCGAGTTCCAGTATCTCGCTATCGCCGCTGCCGGTAAGGCGGACATTCGCAACATTAAAGACAGGTGCTCCTTCGATGGCGCTCGGATCGGCGCCAGCCAACTGCACAGAAACTTGCCTAGAAGTGGAATTTAGAACGACTCCGGTTATTTCAAAGCACGTTGAGAATTCCACCTCTGCCATCTGGAAGTCTGCCGTAACCTGCACATGGGCCTTTCCTGGCTCAGACGGAGCAAGCTGGACCATGGCGGCGTCGTCTGAACTCGAAATCGGCTGCAAGGCTGTAACCTCGAATGAAGGCAAAGCGATGTCGACTGGTTGGTGCGCTAGTTGCTGTCGCTGACGTGTCGATTTGATAAGCCGGACTGTCCCGAGACCAGAGTCTGCAGGCTCAATTTTCGCGACTTCGAAGGCCACCTGCGGATGAATCTGAGGTTGGGAACGTTGCGATGAGGCAAGGCGCATCGTTACGATCTTTGATGCGGGCCGCACTTGCAAGGTACGCACCTTGAAAGTTCGTGTTAGTTGTACAGAGACGATCTCAAAGGAGAAAGTGAGCTGCACAGGTGTGTGTGCGGCAGAAACAGGACGCGGTGCGTTTGCGGCGAGTGGCACTTCGGCGGGTTGAGGCTGTTCAGATTGTTCAGACATGGTCAAAGATGTTGTTGGCGAAGATACAGGTGCGTTGGAAATATTTGGAGAATAAGATGGGCCCACGGCAACCTCCGCAATTGCAGGATGTTCCGTCGCGGAAATGGGTATTTGCTGGGCAACCGGTTGGCCTTGGTCGATTGCTTCGAACTGAGGCTCTGCTACCGGCTCAATCGCGGGTGCCACAGTCTCTTCAGCGACCGCGGGGACTTCGTCCGGCTTTTCTGCTGGCCCGGGCATTTGCCCAACCGGTTGGCCTTGGTCGATTGCTTCGAACTGAGGCTCTGCTACCGGCTCAATCGCGGGTGCTACAGTCCCTTCAGCTTCTGCGGCAACTAAACCGGCTGAGCCCCCAAGGACCGGCGCGGTCACCTGCTGTGCCTTGTGATCCGCTTCCGCGTTTTGATAAGCTTGGGCTTGTGAGACTGAGCCTCTCAAATCCGCCGAACTATCAAAAGCGCGGCGCGATTGCGTTAAACGCAAGACCGTCCGCTGCATCAAAGGCTTCGACGCCGTTAATTGTAACGAAACCTGGCGGGGCCCAGCGAAAAAACCATTACCCAAAGCAATGCCCTTTTCCAAGGGCGATGTGGTGGGTTTGCTGAGATTAGACGTACGCGACCCGATGAGAGATCCGTTCGGGAAGTGACTTGGTATATTGAACGTGTAGCGTCGACGCTGGGAAACAACCACCCCAGCTAAAAGTAGGATACCGGCCAACAGCAATCCGCCGACAAACCATGTTCGCCGACTCGCCGTCCCGATAACGCTAGGCTGAGAGATTTTGGTCGGCGCGACCGTCGTCGCGGGGCTGGTTGCGACAACAGGCGCCGGAGATGGATTTGGCTGACTAACGGCTGACTGATCATTTTGCCCGTGGAGAGTGGCAGATGAAGCGATCGGCGTCCCATTCGGGGCAGCCGTCGTGGCCGTCGATTCCTCGCCGGGGGACGATCCCGTAACAGGAGCTGGAGACGCTTCCGGCTGGCTTAATCCAGCCGCACTCGGCTCTTTCGTCGAAAAAACAGAAGCCTGTTCAGCCGCTGGTTCCAGACTCGTGACTTTCGTCCCAGCAACCGGCGGGTTCGCCACTAGGCCCGAAGAAGCAACCGATTCGGCCTTCGCCGTTGCTTCTCGTTTATTCGCCGCGGCAACGCCATCAGGAATAGGACTCGGCTCAATTGCCGGAGCGCTACCGCTCTCGGCAACGAGACTACCGGCTTCAAACGCAGGCGCGGAAGCAACTTCTGGAGCTTGCATCCAGCCAGCGTCATAAAGGGCGTCGGCAAAAATATTATTCAGCCCTTGCGAATAAATCTTCTTCGCCGAAGCGACCCAGTCAGCCGCCTTCTCCCCATTGTTATGTCTAAATTCCCAGGCCGCCTGCGCATAATACAGTGCCGGCGTATCTCCAGTGAACTGGAATTGTTCCATCATCGACTGCGCCCGGCTTTCTTTCCCCTCCAACAGGAGCGTCATGTAAATCTTGAATTTGATCAGCTCCGCAGCCTGATTTTTGTCACCACCGGGCGTTCGCTCAAACAACGCTTCGAAACGCTCTCGCGCCTTTGCGTAGTCTTTTTTCTTAAATGGAACCTGTGCGAGATTGTATTGCGCCTCACGGAATTTCGGATCCAGTTTGGCCGCTTTTTTGAAGGAAGCCTCCGCCTGGTCGAACTCCTTGTGCTCCATCAAAATTTCGCCACGCAAATTCAGAGTCGCGGGTTGATTCGGCTCCGCCTGATCCGCCTCATCGATTAGTTTTCGAGCTGCCCCAAGATCGCGCTGCCGCAGCGCCTGCTGCGCCTCTTCGAATTTCGCGCGGCCTGTCGCCTTTGCTTTTTCCTTGCGCTCCGCGGCCGTCATTAGCGGCATAGAGGCCCTTCCCTCGCCACCCGGTCTTTCTAGCCAGCCCACCTCGTAGAATGATTCCACGAACAGCTTGTTCAGTTGCGGCGAAAAATTCTTTTCCGCGACTGCCATCCAATCTTTCGCCTCCTTGTCATTCTTGTGCTGGAGCGCGACAGCCGCTTTGACGTATTGAACAGCCGGGGTATCGGACGAAAGCTCCAGCTTCGCCAGAATGGAATCGACCATGTTCTCTTTACCTTCCAGCAGATACGTGAGCAGAATCTTGTATTGAACGAGCTGTGTCGCTTCGCTCGCTAAATCGGATTGACTGCTCGAAAGCAACTTCTGGAAACGATTCCGCGCCTCCTCCCAATTTTTTTGGAGAAATGGAATTTCGGCCAGATTAAACCGCGCGTTCCAAAATTTGGGGTCGATCCGTGCCGCTTCCAGCAAGGCAGCTTCAGCTTTGTCATAGATGCCCTGCCGCATCAGGATGACGCCGCGCAGATTTTGCGAGGCGGCGAGATCAGGCTGGCGGGCATCGAGGGCGTCGAGTTCCTTTAGTGCCTGCGGAAAGTTGTTCGTGTCGAACTCGCGAAACGCCTTGTTGTACATTTGCTCCAGTTCCGATTTCGTCGGAGCCACGTTTTCCGCTCCGAACGAAGTGATCGCCAGCGCTGCCACCGCAACAATTCCCCAGATTCTCATGAGCCAGGACTGAAGCTTCGTTCCGCGCTTCTGACAAGTGGAAAGTTGCGTGATCTTCAGTCCGTCTCGGAAAAATTGACGCAATTCAAATTCGTGATGACCCGTAATCCTTCCAAGGTCAAATGAGGATGCACGGCATCGATCTCCGGCAACTCTCGCGCGATTAGCTGCGCATATCCGCCTGTCGCTACGATATGAACTTTTTTGCCCGGAAACTGTTCCGCTCGGATGCGCGCAAGGATTTCGCGCACCAGCCCTCGATAACCAAACACCGCGCCGGACAACATCGCTTGAATTGTCGATCTGCCGACAGTGCGACGCGGTTCTTTCAACGAGAGCTTCGGCAGGAGCGCCGTGCGTTGGTAGAGAAAGTTGGTCATCGCTTCGAGTCCTGGTGCGATCACGCCACCGATGTAAGTGCCGCGATCGGAAACGATGTCAAAAGTCACCGCCGTACCGAAATCGACCACGATAGCTGGAAAGCTGTAAAGCGCGCAAACGGCGGCAGCGTTCGCCAGCCGGTCGGCTCCGATTGTTTGGGGTTTAGGATAATCGATGCCCACCCCAAGCTTCAATCGCGGAGTCAGCCAAAGCACTTTCGTTTTCCCCGCTACCTGTTCAATGACTCGATTTTTTTTTGGCACAACCGAGGAAACAACGAGCATGTCGATCTCGCGCCGCCTTATGAAACGACGAAGAAACGCGGCGTTGAATCTGGCGGTCCCGAGCCGCGTCGGCCGCCCAATTCGCGCCCGCGTAGCGAACGTCAGTTTCGTGAATGAATTGCTGATATCAATCAACACATACCTGGATACGCGAGCCACGAGAGCAATGCAGACACGGAACCGCTCCCCGCGTCAAGCATCTGTCCCATATCACCCATTTGGCGCATACCCCGCTTGCGACACTCTTCCCCCGCACGTAGCCTCGCCTTGTGAGAAAATTGGTGCATCGCCCACGCCGTTTGCGGCGTTCTCCTGCTTTGCGAAACCTCGTTCGCGAAATACAATTGAGCGCGCACGATTTTGTTCTCCCGCTGTTTGTCAGCGAAAAGATCGACCAACGCCGGCCAATCGCGAGTATGCCCGGCGTTTTTCAGCTCCCAGTGGAGGAGGTTGTCGACGAAGCCCGGCGCGTTCAGGATCTCGGGCTCCAGGCCATTTTGCTCTTTGGCATACCGGCGAAAAAAGACGAACAAGCCAGCAGCGCATATGCGGAAAACGGCGTGGTTCAGGAGGCGCTACGCGCCATCAAATCAAAATGCCCGGCGTTGGTTGCCATCACTGACGTCTGCCTGTGCGAATACATGAGCCACGGCCACTGTGGCGTCACGCGCATCGACGGCGACCACTTTCATGTTCTCAACGACGAAACTGTCGAACTTCTGGTAAAGACTGCGCTTTCTCATGCTGCTGCCGGTGCAGATATGGTGGCGCCGAGCGATATGATGGACGGGCGCATCGGCGCGATTCGCGAGGCGCTCGACGCAAACGGTTTCGATCAAATTGGAATCATGAGTTACGCGGCAAAATTCGCATCGTCGTTTTACGGGCCGTTTCGCGAAGCCGCCGAGAGCCCGCCGCAATTTGGCGATCGCCGTTCCTACCAAATGGATTCTGCCAATGCAGATGAGGCATTGCGTGAAGTAGCTCTTGACATCAACGAAGGCGCGGACATCGTGATGGTCAAACCCGCTCTGCCGTACATCGACGTCCTCTGGCGCGTTCGTGAGCGTTTTGGCAAGCCGACCGCGGTTTATCACGTGAGCGGTGAATATGCGATGGTCAAAGCCGCCGCTGAAAAGGCGATCCTAGACGAACGCGCTGCCGTTCTTGAGATCATGACCGCCCTCAAACGCGCAGGCGCGGACATTATCGTCACTTATTGGGCATGCGAGCTCGCGCAATGGCTGCGCGAATAAAAATCCTAGTCAAAGCGACTTCTCGCCAGACACGCCAAACGACACTAAAAAAAGCCAGACAGCTATACGCGCACGAGCAAGTGGTGAGCGGTCATTTCCTTTGGCTGCGGGAATCCCAGCAGAAACAGAAGCGTGGGCGCGACATCGGCAAGGATCCCATTCTTGCAGCGAAATTGCGCCGCGTCTTTGGCGACATAAATGAAATGCACAAGGCTGCTGGTGTGCGCTGTGTTCGGTGATGCACTTGACCAGACATCGACGAGCCTGTTGCGAATTGCCTCCGCTCCTTTAATTTGGAACTTGGCGTATGCTGCGCGCGAAATCCACAATTTCTGCCGTCACACCGAAAATCATCTTGCTACTGCTTTCCTGTCTATTCTTGGTGAGCGCGGCGATTTTCGGACTGGTCGGCAGTTACAGAGTGGATGTGCTGCGTACAGATTTGGCGAATGCCATTGCCGCCCGCGATGTGGCTGAACGTCGGCGGGTGACTCAGGAAACGGACCTCAAGACCCGCGAAACCGCAGTGGCGGGCGCAGAAGCGAAAATCGCAGAGGCAGAAAACAAGGCGACAAAAGCTCAAACTGAACTCTTGAAACTGCAGAACGAGAAGGCGGAACTGGAAAGCAAATTAAACGCCAGTCGAAACGAGATTGCTTCCCTGCAAAAGCGGATCGGAGAAGCACGCCCAGCGGCCAGCCCTTCGCAAAATCCGGACACCGCATCAAAGCCTAAGCAGCAACCGACAACTCCACGACCGTCCGTACAAATTGCACAAGAGTCTGTCGAAGAAGCAACACCTCCTCCGCCGCCACAACCGAAGCGGCGGAAAATTGCGCCAAGGAAGACACCCGAGGTCGTAAGTACCCCAGAAATCACTTCGTATTCTTCGGCGAAAGCCCTTGCGACCTTCACGCCCCTTCCCAAGTACCCCGCTAGGGCACGTTCGCCCGGCGTTACGGGAATTGGACTTTGCATTGTGTCGGTTGATCCGGCGAGCGGCAGTGTAACCGGAGCTTCAATGGAGCAAAGCACTGGAGACCCGACCTTGGATAAATCCGCGGTCAATGCGTTCCGAAAGTGGCGATTTAAACCTGGGACAGTCTCGAAGGTTAGAATTCCTATCGAATTTACCATGGCCGGTGCCTCGCATTAGCTGAGGGCACGGGGTCTCCTTCATCGGAGACTGCCGCCAGTGAAACCGTTTCTGGAGTGCGCGCCACAATTGGCCGCGGCATAAACCTATCTTCTATCGTGACGAATCTTCCAAAACCGCGTTACGTCGTCCTATCAGTCTTAATCTTTCGTTTTCTCAGGAACGTCCGCCGGGCGCACATCCGTTCGGAATCTCAGGCCCTCGCCATCTACGGTGAAGAAGGCTGCGAACACGGAATTTGGACGTATGGAGCTCGCTGGCGCGCCGACTTCGTTTGTTGACGAAGAGAACCGCATTCGTAAAGCTTCCGTCTCCGTCCAGCAACGGAAATGAAGGAATCTAACCTCGGTTTCGCTCATTTTATTTCCCACTTTGTCGCCTGTCAGTTAGCAGGATTACAACCTGAAGTGGTGGAAGGTAGTTGAAGCTCTAGACTCTCGGCATCGCGACTTCCCGAACCAAAACAAACCTCACGCGCTGAAACGCGACGGCTAATTGCGAAAAGCCGGAATGAGCAGATTGTGCCCGGTCATCTCTTTCGGTTGTGGCAAACCGAGTAGAAAAAGCAGCGTGGGCGCGACATCGGCAAGGATCCCATCTTTGCAGCGAAATTGCGTCGCGTCTTTGGCGACATAGATGAAATGCACAAGGTTGCTGGTGTGTGCGGTGTTGGGTGACCCGTCTGGGTTGCGCATCTGCTCGCAATTTCCGTGATCGGCGGTGACGAGGCATTTGCCGTCGAGCTCGAGAAGCTTCGTGACGATGCGGCCAATGCATTCGTCCACGGTTTCGACGGCTTTGATTCCCGCCTCGACGATTCCGGTGTGCCCGACCATGTCGGGATTGGCGAAGTTGAGAATGATCAAATCGTAATTGGCCATGCGCGCCAGCACTTCGTCGGTGACCTCGCGCGCACTCATCTCGGGCCGCAGATCGTACGTCGCCACCTTTGGTGACGGAACGATTTTTCGGTCCTCACCCGGAAAGGCACGCTCGATCCCGCCGTTAAAGAAGTAAGTGACATGCGCGTATTTCTCCGTCTCGGCGATGCGCAATTGCGATTTGCCAACTGCGCTCACCACTTCGCCCAAAATGTGCGCGAGCTTTTCAGGCCCAAAAATGAAGGGCGAAGGATAAGTCACATCGTATTGGGTGAGCGTGACGAAGTGGACTTGCGGCCTAACTTGCCGATCAAATCCATCGAAGTCTTTTAGCAAAAACGCCTGCGACAACTGGCGCGCCCGGTCGGCGCGGAAATTGAAGAACAAAACAGCGTCGCCATCGCGCACGCGCTGCTCGTTGACGTAAGAGAAAATCAACGGTGGCATGAACTCATCTGTCTTACCATTTTGATATTGTCGATCTACCGCGGCAGAGGGCGACGATTTACACACTTCGCCGCGCCCGAGAACGATTGCGTCCCAGGCTTTTTTTGTCCGGTCCCAGCGGCGATCGCGATCCATCGCGAAGTAGCGGCCTACAACCGTGACGATTTTCGCGCCGCTCCTCTGGAGCTCGTCCTCGCAAGTTTTCAAATAGTCGGCGCCGCCAGTTGGGGATGTGTCACGCCCATCTGTGAACGCATGCACGAAGATTTCCGTGACGCCTGCCTCGTGAGCAGCATTCGCCAGCGCGATCATGTGCGAGTAGTGGCTGTGCACGCCGCCGTCGGAAACGAGTCCGAGAAGATGAAGCCGATGGCCTCGCGCTTCGACGAAGGTTTCCTGCAATATCTGATTACGAGTGAGCTCGCCCGCGGCGATGGCCTTGTTAATCCGAGTCAAGTCCTGAGAAACAATTCGGCCGGCGCCCAAGTTGAGGTGGCCGACCTCCGAGTTGCCCATTTGCCCTCCGGGCAAGCCAACGTCAGTTCCGCTGGCGCTTAAGGTACTGCCCGGATACTCCCGATAGAGTTCGTCGTGAAATGGTGTCCGGGCAAGAAGGGTTGCGTCGCCATTCTCTTCGCATTTGTCGCGGCCACCGGGATTGATGCCCCAACCATCGCGAATGATGAGGATGACTGGCCCGGCCATACGGCCCTCAGTTTGCCGATGATTGCGAACAACGACAAGCCGTTCTTTTTTTCCAATGTGGCGCAAGTCCGCCACCGCGGATTTGTCCGGTGGCGAATTTTGAACTTGCGATCTTTCAATGCGCAACTTGCAAAGTTGCGCCACAATTTGAAATGAAATGGCGCAACCAGTTGCTGGCGCTTTTTTGTCTTCTCGTCTTTGCCGGGCTGGGCGTTCTTTACTTTCAACACTGGGTCATCCGGAAACCGTTCGGCATTATTTTGTTTGTCGGGGAGGGCCTTTCCCCTTCGCGACTCGCCCCGACGCGCGCTTACGCAGGCGCGAGCACACGCCTGAGCCTCGATTCAATGCCACACGTAGCTTTCCTGACGAACTATTCGAAAGACTTCGCCGCTCCGGATTCGGCGGCTGCCGCCACGGCAATTGCGACCGGCGTTCGAGTGCCTAACAGCGCCATCGCCATCAATGGCGATAAAAAACCGATAACGAGCATCATCGAGTTAGCTCGAGAATATGGACGCGCCACCGGCCTTGTAACGGACACAAAACTAACTGATCCAACAAGCGCCGCCTTTTACGCACACCCGGCTGATCCGGACGATCTTGGGAAGATCGCGGCTGAATTCGTAGATGGAGGCAAGATCGACATTGCAATGGGTGGGGGCGCGTCGCAATTTCTTCCCGCTAGAAAGGGCGGCGAGAGACAGGACGGGCGCGATCTTTTGCTCGAACTCCGCGGTAACGGTTTTGATATCGTTAGGACTCGCGCAGAACTGGAGGCGGTCCCGGCATGGCGCCGTCCGAAGCTCTTCGGTGCTTTTAACAATGCGGACCTCGCGTTTGCAAACCAAGTCGAAGAACGCGGCCAGCAACCGAGCCTTTCGGACATGGTACGGCGGGCGATCCAGCTGCTTCAATATAACGTCGGCGGATACCTTCTCGTGGTTGATGCCGGTCTGATGCGGAAAGCGGCCCAGGAAAACAACGGGGAAAGGACGCTCATGCAAACAGTTGAATTGGATCGCGCAGTCGCAGTTGCGCGACGTTACGCGGGACAAAAATCGACAATCATTATCTGCGGCGACGTCGCAGTTGGTGGCATGACTTTGAATGGTTTCCCATTTCGGCACGACAACGGTATCGCCTTGCTCGGGCTGAATTCTGCCGGCCAGCCGTGGATCACGTGGGCGACCGGTCCACACGGCACAAGATCTTACGGGGCAGCGAACATTCCGGGTAAGCAGCCGAATGAACAGCCGGAAGCGCCTGTGGAACCGGCCGCGTTGTATACAAAATCGGCGCTGTCCACCGTGGACGACGTCGTCGTTTTTGGCAGCGGTCCCGGGACAGACGCGCTGCAAGGGATACTGGATAGCACAACGGTTTTTAAGATCCTCCGAGGCGAGCTCTAGCACCTCGGCTCCGGTGAGATTAAAAACGGCGAAGCAGCGCCGTACCCCAAGACGCGAAGCGCGTAATGTGCGCCCAGCCGAGGGCGGCGTTTTGGAATGCGGTCCCGATTTGTCGGCACTGCGTTTGTCCGTACGAAACAATCGCTCACTACAATATTGATTTTCTCGCCGAGTTAAGAGACACTTGCGACCCAGACCGATGCAGCTCGCAAGCGCATTTTCACGACCGCAGACTGTTCCTGCTGTGCCCAAGGCCGCGCCGAAAAAGGCGCTGTGGATTCTCAATAGTTGGCGCGACCTGATTCTTTACGTCGGGACGCCGCTCTTCCTGGTGCCGATGTTCCTGCTCGCGCAGGCGCGCTGGAGCGCACAAGACATTTACGTTTTTGTGGCGGCGTTTGGCGCAATGGGCCACCATCTCCCGGGAATGATCCGCGCCTACGGCGATCGCGCTCTGTTCAGACGCTTTCGCTGGCGTTTTATTTTCGCGCCGATTTTTCTGCTCTCGGTTTGCGTAGCTTTTTACTGGTGGGACCTGAAAGGAATCATTCTCATTGTCTTCTTTTGGGGTGTCTGGCATGGAATGATGCAGACCTATGGCTTTTGCCGAATCTACGACGCGAAAACAGGATCCTTCGCCGCACTGACGCGCCGGCTCGACTTCGCGACCTGTGCCACCTGGTTCGCTGCGGCGGTGCTTCTGTCACCGCAGCGCATGACCGATACACTCGAGACGTACTACGCCAGCGGCGGACCATTCATTCCGCCCTGGCTGTTGCACAATGGACAGCAAGTCGTCCTAGCTGTTGCCATCGCAGTCGCGGTTTTGTTCCTGTTCAATTTCTCCCGGATGTGGGCGGAAGGAAAACGCCCAAACCCGGTAAAGCTTGCGCTGCTGGCGACCACGATTGCTTTCTGGTGGTATTGCAATAATGGCGTCACCAACATTCTGGCGGGCATCGCCCTGTTCGAGGTGTATCACGATGTGCAGTACCTCTCACTCGTCTGGATTTACAATCGCAGCCGTGTGGAAAAGGACAGCTCCATTGGCGGTTTTATGCGCTTTGTTTTTCGGAGAAGCGGTTCACTAGTCGGATTGTACGTGGGGCTGGTTTTTGCCTACGGCTCGCTCGCCTATATCAATACCCAACTTGAGATCGAAACAATCAAACGCGTGCTTACCGGTGTAGTGGCAGCGTCGGGTCTTCTTCATTTCTATTACGACGGATTCATCTGGAAAGTGCGCGACCGCTCCACGCGCGAAAATCTCGGTCTGGCTGCTGGAAAAACGCCTGCGGCAACACGCGAAGTTCTACCCACCGGGCTTTTGCACGGGCTAAAATGGGTTGGAGTCTTTGTGATTCCGCTCGGCGCGCTCTGGATCGGGCAAACGCGTAGCAAGACGCCAGAACTAGAACAAACAGCACGGATCGCGTCAGATTTACCTGGCAGCGCCCGCGCCTATCGCAAATACGGCTATAGCTTGCATAAAGCCGATCGTCTCGACGAAGCAGCAGAGCAGTACCGCATTGCGCTACGTCTCAATCCGAATGACAAGGAAGTGCACTTCTGGCTTGGCCAGGTTCTCGCTTCCCAATCACAATTAAGTGAAGCACGCAGTGAACTGGAGGAGGCCTTACGCAGCGATCCACGCAATGGCGAATATCATTCCGAATATGGTTGCCTCTTGGAACGGCTCGGCCAGAAAGACGACGCCAGCGCCGAGCACTTGACCGCTATTCATCTGGGGCCGAAATCCGGGCGAAACCACTACGAGTATGCGATGTTTCTTTTCCGGCAACGCAACCTCGATCAGGCCATCCCCGAATTTGAGGCAGCGCTACGGCACAACCCGAAACAACCCGAAGCGCACTATCATCTTGGCAGAGCACTCTTTGTAAAAGGCGACCTTGAAGGTGCGAAAGTCCATTACCTGGAGACCGCGCGGCTCGATCCCAAGGCGCCCGTCCACAGCGGCCTCGGCGCCGTCTATTTCCGTCTCGGACAAACCTCAGATGCGATTGCTCAATTCAGGGAAGCTCTGCGTTTAAACCCGGATGACGCAGAAGCAGCGGAAAACCTTCGCTTCGCGTTAGCCACGCAGACCCTCGGCGGTTCGACACCGCGCTGAAAACTAGGGCGACGTTCGTGATGCGATCGCTCGCGAATCCCAGCTCAAGAAATGGTCACGAGCGAAGAAGATAGCGCTGATTAATCGATTGAACCCAACTTGGTTGGATCTTGTTGCCGACGTTTTGCAAGACAGATAACAGCAAGAGATTTCTCCACTCCGCTTCGCTCCGCTCGAAATGACATGGTATTTCTCAACGAAGTTTGGCACCGCTTTTGGGAGCGCCCTAAACGCGCTCTGTCTTAAACAATGACACCGGGCAAAGAGAATGGCCTAACTCCGTTAGGAGCGCCTTTCCGATAGGCAAACGAACGCCACAAGCGCTCGCCGCCAGTGCTATCGAGTAGCAAGAACGCAGACCGTGCTTAAAATCCCGACGGGCGACCTAGAATCACGCGAACGGACGGGTCTTGAGCGAGCACGCCCTCAGTAGTAAACCGGCCTGGGCCTGCCTGGTTGATTTGGCGGCGGTCCCAAACCGTTAGCGAATTAAAGGTTAGCGTCCCGACTGGGCTAATTTTCACTCTTTGCGGAATCTTGGATCCCGTCACCCAAACGTACGCATAGCGCTCACCAGCTGGCGGTGGCACCACCACCTGCTCAACCCTCTGCGGGCCCGCGAACGCAGTGCTTGCCGCAACCGACAGTATCAGCAACACAGCCGCAGACTTTATCATGCTTGATATTTTCATAGCTTAAAAACCTCTCCTTGAACTTCACCCTATTCAACCCTGAACACAAGGGTGAGTTTCGCAAAAGATTTCACCGAAATCCTTTACACAAGAGGCAATGCTCGTTGCGATTACCTAAAGAGGAGCACCTGCTGGAAACTGAACAGGAGAAAAAAGAAGTTCTTGCGGGCAGGATGCCGGATTTTTTCAGCAAATCCAAAGACACTCTAAACAGAAGGCAACGAAGGAGAACAAAGATCCGACCGGATTAAGGACCGTCCTCAGGTTATCCGCCTTTTCCTAGAGCGCGTGCATCAGCGAAGGCTATGAAACAGAATCAGAAACGAAAAGAAAACTCCTTGCCAATACGATCCTTGTTTACTGCAAACAGGATCGCCGGCTGCCCTTGGTTTCCTTCATCCGCACGTACACAAACCGTCCCAGGTTATCGTAAGTGCTGCCCGGATAAGCGACAGAGTTGCCATGCTCGAATCCAAACATCGTTGGTGGATCCTGACCGAAGATATTGTTCACACCCACGGTGATGGTGGTGTTGTTCAAGATATTCTTCCAGCACGGCATGACATAAGGAACCGGCGGCGCTTCCTTCTCTTTGCCTACCACTTCCTTGCCACCCTTGGAATACCCAGGCACCGGCGCCGCTTCCACAGGAGGCGTGAAGATCAGGCTATAGGAAAGTTGCGCATCTGTAAACCAGGTCGCATCGACCCAGTGCTCCCTGAACTTACCATCAAACTGCTTGGCAAAGGTCTGTTCATTGAACCCGTCCACAGTGTGTAAGGTCCAGTTCAGGTCCCAGTTGTGCCAGGTCCAGTCGAGGTTGGTGACTCCTTTCCACTTAAACCAGGCATCACCGCTAGTCACGTCGCCGAAGAAGCTGCCCGCAAACCAGTCGTTGTTGGTGCGGCCAGCTACCTGCCATGGTCTGTCTCCAGGGTAATTGAAGACGAATTCGTTCAGATACGTCCACCGGCTTAAGAGTGTAAATGTCCCGACGCCGGTCTCGATTTGGTACTGAGCACCGAGGTCAACACCGTTCGCTCGCATACGCCCGCCGTTCAGATAGGGGCTTTCTACGCCGGTGTAACCGCCTGCCGCGTCAAAGAGAGCCGCCGGCCCTGTCGTCAACGTTGGTTCCGAAGGAAGCGCGATACCGGGGAAAATGCCCGCATTATACCCGTTAACTATCACCGAAGGCGAAAGGAACATCGCAACCCCACTTCGCTCGACATCCCAGAAGTCAACCGTCAACGTTAGCGTTCCCCACTTGGGCGGAATCCACTTGGGCGTGTAAACCAAGCCTCCTGTCCAGGCACGGTCATGTTCCGGATGCAGGTTTCTGTTCGGAAGATTCTCGATGGTTGTTTCCGGATCCGCTACGTCCTGGAGCTGGTTCGTCGCGCTCCCCGGCGGACCAAACTGAGCAGGAGCGAAGCCGACAAAGTGGACGGGTCCCAGAAGGAACCTTTCCGGGCCATACAACTGAACCAGGGACGGCTGAAGGTAGCCTTCACCCCAGGTGCTGCGAAGCGTAAGCTGTTCGTCGAACGGCTGCCAGCGTAGCCCCACCTTGGGCACCGCTGCATTGCTATCGTTATTCAGCCATTCCTCGTACCTCACTCCGGCGGACACTTCCAATGAGTAGAAGAAAGGTATGTGCCACTTGGGGCTGAAAATTGGAATGAGCGTTTCCGCATAAATCGACCACGTTTTACGCCCGGCGTGAACGGGAGAGATCCTCCCGACACCAGCGTTCTCTTGTAGGCGGTTTTGGTCGTCCGGATCAACAATGAACGTTGCCCGTTCGAATGCGCCGCCAAAGGCGAGTCCCACGCCGCCGGCTGGCAAATCAAACAGGTCAGTTGTGTAAATATTCAAGTCTAATGTAGCGAGCTTCGACGTAAAAAGGTCCCTCGATCTCAGCGTCGCGAAATCGAGCAATGGCGCGTTGCTCGCGATCGGCACCCGAAAGTCATTGAACGGATTGTACGGAATCGTCTGTCCAATGAAATCAGACGAATTTGGATTGAAGAGCGAGTCGTTCGCGTTGTTGATCCGCTCGAACCGCGGACCATTGACGCCCTGGAACTTCGAAATCTGTTGTTCCTGGCTGTACATGAATCCTCCGTCATAGCCCCAGGTTCCGTTAAACAGCTTGTCGCCTTTTACACCCACCGTGAACCGTTCGGCTATGTTCTCGTTGTCGATCAAACGGTTGCCGAAATCGGCAAAGCGCGCGCGAGTGCCACCAGAGAGGATCTGTTCAAACGGATTGAATGGGTTAAAGGCGCCAAAGGGCATCCCGACTTCCGCCGCAGTCGGAGTATTCGGCGGCGACACCTCCACACCATTCACCACCGGGAATGGATGATTTGGCGGGACGAAGAGCACAGGGCTGCCAGGGGTCTCAAAGCTGCCCGTGGCGACTGGGGCAAGTTCATCGTGCGTTTTTGCATCGACATAATAAAAGTCGCCGTACATCCGCAGCTGATCATCGCAGATCTTGTGCTCGAACGCCGCATAACCCCCCCAGCGCTCCTGTTTCGGGAACGAACTCGAGAAGAGGTTAAAGTCGAAGCCGGGGAGCCCACCGCCGCCTCCCCTGACACGGGAGCCCTCATCGAAGATAAACGTGTTGACCGGCGCTAAACCGTTAGTGCCGGTCGGCGCCGTGGTAAAGATTTTCGTCAGCGCCAGTTGATCGGGAGTTAGCACAGGAGCCGGCTGCGGGTTCCCATTGGTATCAAATGGGTGCAAAGCGACCTGCGGGCTGACCTGAACATTCCACGGGCTGGAGTTCGTGCTCAAGAAAAACGGAATGAGCGAGTTGCCCCGGTCGTGGTTGAACATGTCATGATGCTTATAATAGAACATGTCACCAGTGATACTGGTTTTGTCGTCGCCCACTCCGAAGAGAATGTCGCCGTAATATTCGGCTGCGTCTTTATCCAGCGTGTCGCCATATCCAATGGTTACCTGTGCGCCGCGGTAATCTTTATAGAGTTTTAAGTTTACCACGCCGGCGACCGCATCCGCGCCGTACGTGGTCGAAGCGCCATCTTTCAGAATCTCGACGCTCTGAATAGCTGGAACGGGAATGGCGGTCAAATCGACGAAGGCGAATCCGGAGTTGGCGGACCCTGGAAACGGAGCAACACGGCGGCCATCGAGCAGAACCAGCGTCGCGCCGGGGTCAAAACCGCGCAGGGAGATCGAAGCCGATCCCGCTGGCCCAGCCTGGCTGGTCCCGTTGTTTTGCACCGGAACACTGCTCGCGCTCATTACCGGCTGAATCTTAAGAAGCTGTTCCGTGGTGGTGCCTTGACCTGACTTGTTAATCAGGTCGCGGTTGAGATTGAACACCGGGTTGGGACCCACCTCTTCCGCGGTCGGAATGTTCGAGCCGGTGACGATCACGCGCTCGACCTCCGCAGCCGGGGCGGGTGCCGCAGCCCCTGGCGGCGGCGGCGGCGGCGCGGCCGCGCGCTGAGCAAATGCGTTGGATGCTACAATGAATGGAAATCCGACGCTCGCCACAAGTGCGATGCGCGCGAATCCGAACTTATTTAGCACGTTTTTAATCATTAGTTTCTCCATTGGTTTGGTTAGGTTTAGGTGCGTTTATGAAACTTTTTGAAGCCTGACAAGCTTTTTTTTCATTTTTTTTTGAACGCTTGAGAGGCCCATTTGTCTCCCAGCGCCCCGGTCTAAACGAATCCCCACAGCGGTGGCAAGCTTTTTTTCAAATTTTTTTAATTTTTTTTTGAGCGGCTTTTGCGGCCGCGTTTGTCTCGGTTTGAGTGCGCCCCTTATTTGAGACGAATCTGTGAGAAAGCAGCGTCACAAATTTCGATAGCGCCGAAGTGCGTAGTTTGGATTCCCGCTTTCAAAATGCCATGCCCCACTGGAATTACGATGGGCGCAATTGGCCGGCGCCAGACCGGGCGCTCGAATCTCGATTCAACTTACCAAAATTGAGCACATCTTGCGCTTCGACGCGACAAGCGAACGCGCAGTTTTCGGGGCGACTTGCGACGCACCGTGGATTTGACTGCGGATTGAGCCGATGGCGTTACGACGCGGGGGGAAAGGCTCACTTTCTGATGCCTGCGAGATTTTTCGATGTACAATGAGCGCCGCAAACGTGATTTCGCACAAGTACAAATGCATTTTCGTTGAGGTGCCTAAGACCGGTTCAACCAGCATCCGCGCCATCCTGGGTAAGGCTTGGAAGCCGCATCTGAATTTGTGGCAGATCAAAAAACAGATGGAGACGTATTGGACGCGTTACGGGGGGAGAAAGAACCGGATTCTTGCGTCTTTGTATTTGTTGCTTCCGGAAGAGCGCCGCAGAGAAATCGGACGCAAACAATTCGAGACCTATTTCAAGTTCGGATTCGTTCGCAACCCGTGGGACCGCGTCGTTTCTCTTTACGAGCGCACAGAGGCGTTACAACTCAGAGACAAAATGACGTTCGACGAATTTGTCGATTGGATTCAATACAGCAGCGCCACCTGCGTTCACTCATCCCCACATCGGTACCAATTGGATTGGTTTGTCGATCCCAACGGGAATGTGCTTGCAGATTTCATTGGGAAATTTGAACAACTCGACGAGGATTGGGCCTTTGTAGCAGAGAGGCTGGGCGTGAGCGAGAAGTTGCCCCATCGAAGGGAAAATCCGCGGGCGCGGCATTACACTAAATACTACACGTCACGGACCAGGGATATAATCGCGAACAAGTTCAGAGTGGACATCGAGCATTTTGGCTATGAGTTCGCCGGATAAAATTAAAGCGATCGTTCTCACGTGCGATCGGTATCGAGCAACAACAGAGCACGTGATCTTTCAATACGACCGGTTGTGGCCGGATCACCCGTTCGTTTTTCACGTTCCTTACCAAGAGCTTGGCGGAGTGGACACCGAACGGGTCAGGTACCTAACCTCGCCCTCAGATATTAAGGGGACCGTCTTGCATTTGCTGGCGGAGATCGATGATGAAGAATGGATTTACTGGTGCGTGGACGACAAGTACCCGATCCAACTTGTCACCGACAAAATCGCGAGCCTGATTTCCCACGCCATGCGTTCACCGGAAGTAGATGGTCTTTTGTTCTGCCGATGCAGGGCGACCCTGAATAATCCCAAACTGACTCTTTACCCGCGCAAAGTTAAGAATCCATTTGGTGATGTTTACTTCGAGCGAAAAGCTTGGTTTCAAATATGGATTCATCAGATCCTCCGCGCCAAAGTGCTCCGATACCTTTTCACCCATTTGCCGGACCACATTCCCAGTGCAAAGGCGATGGATGAGCTCAAAGACGATGTACCCAAGTTGGCCGAGCACCGTTTATTTGTGACGAAGGAAAATTTGGCGATCTTTGGAGAAAGCACCCGCCGCGGCGTGATCACGCAAAATTGTTACGAGAGCATGATGGCGGCAGGAATTGAACTGCCCGAATGGTTTCGCCATCCGAACGGTGAATATGTAACGCTCGGGAAACTTTAGCTTTATTTCTCCTCGAACGTATAACCAAAACGTTCGATCTCCGCGACAAATCGTGCGCGCACGAATTCGCGAAGCTCATCGTCGTAATATTTCGAATAATGTTCACGGTTGGAGCGGTTGTACTGCGGCAGCGTCGGTGGCGAAATGCTTAGTGCCTCGCAAACGATGCGAAAGTCGCTGGCCAGGTTTTCGAAGCGCATGATGTAATCGACGTTTTCGAACGGGTCCTCTTCGCCTTTATCCAGCCGCAGGTAATCTGCGACTGACACGGCCTTTGAAATGACCTTCCTGAATTTTTTCCGATTCCAGGTCTCCGGACTTTGTGTAGGCGTGAAATAATAAGACACCATCCTGTCCCACGGATTTCGTACGCATGTAAACTTGTAGAGGTCGCCAAAGTGAGCCTCGCCGAGGGCGGCCCGGTACTCGGCAAGCGTAGAGTGTTTCTTGATCTTGTAGTTCGGATTGCGCAGCCCAAAACGCTCGACCCCGTCCTGTTCTCGCCGTAAAGGCACAAGCTCATCCTCAGAATAATCGCGGAGGACGCTTTGAATCGAATTACCAGCCGTCTTTGGAATGTGAATAAAGAGAAAACGTTTCTGAAAAGAAATCATCAGCGCGCAATTGTGGGATTATTTTACGGCGCGTTGCCGAATTAGGCGAATACTGGCGGTTATTTATCAGTCGTGCGACCTGTTGGTGGCTGGAAGCGAGGGCGCTCCATGATCCTCTCTCACAGATACAAATTCATCTTTATTAAGACGGCAAAGACCGCTGGCACGAGCATCGAAGTCTTTCTTTCCAAGTATTGCGGTCCCGCCGATGTCCTGACCCCGGTCACGCCGCCGATCGAAGGACATCAACCGCGCAATTACGAGGGATTTATTAACCCGATCCCTGAAATTCTTGAGAGACCAGGCAAATTTTTTTCGGCACTGCGACATTCAATCATCAGTCGCGAGAAATTTTACCGTCACATGCCGGCTTCTGAGGTGCAGAAGCGTATTCCTGCCGAAGTTTGGAACAGCTATTTCAAATTTTGCGCGGAACGAAATCCCTGGGACAAAGTTTTGTCTCACTACCATATGCACGCCGCCCGCGAAGGCGGTTCGCTTTCCCTGGATGAGTATCTCGCTCGTGGCCGGTTCCCGATTAACTATTTCCGGTACACCGATCGCGGCGGCACGAAAATCATCGTGGATCGCGTTCTCCGCTACGAGGACCTGATGGCCGAACTTGGTGAAGTCTTCTCGCAATTAAACGTCCCTTTCGATGGAACCCTTGGCGTCGCAGCAAAATCCGAATATCGGACCGATCGGAGGCCGTACCGGCAGGTATTCAACGACGAACAACGACGAATCGTGGAAAAAGCTTTTGCTAAAGAAATCGAACTGCATGGCTATCAGTTTTGAGTCTCAGGCGGGCCCAGGGATCACTCACAATCTGAGCTTGTCGTTTGCAGATTCCTGCCACCGATGAATCTCGCCGCTGAGGCGCGAAATAACTGGCGCATATTGTCGATTCTCGTAAAGATTGCGCGTCTCCAGCGGATCTTCGCTCAGATTGTATAACTCATTCAAATCCTTGTCGCGCAGACAAAGCTTCCACCCGTCGAAGGAAACAACAGCGCGAGTAGACTCTTCGACGGCACGCTTGATCAAGCGTCGCCGAGCTAGCGATGTGCCCTTTTTTACTTTCGTCCGGTTTGGCGCCCACTCCAGAAATACGTTCTCTGGTGGCACTGCTTCTTCGTTAATTAGCGGCAGCAGACTCTTGCCGGCGCACTGGGGATGGTTCGGGTGGCCGAGAAGATCGAGCAACGTCGGCACAAAATCGATATGACTGACCGGTTGTAACACGACTTTGCCCCGTTTCTGATCAGGCAGCCGAATCAATAACGGCACGCGCGCGGCTTCCTCGAACATCACTTCTTTGCCGAACAAACGATGTGCGCCTAGGCTGTCGCCGTGGTCGCTGGTGTGCACCACGATCGTGTTGCCGCTTAAGCCAAATCGCTCCAGGCATCCAAGGATGGCGCCAATGCTTTGATCCACCAGCGTGATTAGGCCGAGATAGCGCTGCTTAATACTTCGATATTCTTCAGGGGTGATGCCAAAAAACAATTGAGCCGGCAATCGCTGGCGATCCAGGGCCGCTTCGGCTTGCTGCCATTCGCGCATCAAACGATAGCGCAGCGGAATGTTTTCACTCTCGGGAAGAGTGGCGGTTAGATCGAGGTCCACTTGATCGAGCGGATGTTCATCGTTGAGCGGGCCGTTGTAGGGTGAGTGCGGTTCTACAAAGCCAACAACGAGAATGAAAGGATCGCGGTGATGTTTTTCGATGAATTCGCAGGCGTGTTTTTCGAGAAACTTTGGACGCGAGAGTTCGAGCGGCATGTTGCTGATGGCCAATTTTGAGAATCGTCCATTCGGCTTATCGGGCGCAACGCCGGCAGAAACAAGGAAGCTTATGTAGTCGCCGTGATCGTCAGTGGAAATCCATTGTTGAAATCCGCGCCCGGCAGGTCCTTCCTCGCCGAGATGCCACTTCCCGATGTACGCAGTGCGATAATCTCTGTCCTCCATCAGCTCGGGGAAAACACGAAACCGTGGATCGAGTGGAACGTTGTTCTTAGTGCAACCGTTAATGTGCGGCCAAGTACCCGTCATAAGCGAAGAACGCGAAGGCGTGCAAACCGGATGAGTGACGTACGCGCGCTCGAAGACTACAGATTCAGATGCAACTTTGTTCAGATTGGGCGCGTGCACCTTGACGCCTCGGTAGCAAGAGACGGTGTCCGCTCTCTGTTGGTCCGGCAGGAAAAGAATCAAATTTGGCTTTCGCTCTGCAGCCATAGTTTTCAGGTCACGCACTAAATCAGCCCTCGCCGTTCTTGCAATCGGCTCGCGGTTTTTGTGCTCCAAACGCGATGAACGAGAATGCTGCTGAAGGAATGCATACTTTCTTTCGCCCCTGTCGGGACTCGCGCGTTTATGTCACAAATAGCCCAGCGTTAAGACGCCGACCTATTACCATTGCAAAAAAACATCTCTGGCCGCACCGATGATCTCGCCGCCTAACTCTTCGTGAATCATATTCTCATTCGTCCTATCCGTGTAATTCGTGGTTATCGGCTTCCGCGACAGAAGTGAGTTCGCTCTCTTTCGAGCCGAATGGTGCGTACGAAACGGATGGAAGACGGAGCCCCTTCTCGAAAAAGATTCGTTCGCGCTCGACAGTTGCGCCCCGGCTTACAAAAAAGTCGCCCAGCTCGGACGCGTGGTAATCAGGGGGGTTGAGCTCAAAAAAGATTTTGCCGCCGGGCGTGAGGTGTCGCTGCAAATTGCGCAGCAGAAAATCCCATTCCGCCGATCCCCAGCTTCGTTTTGACGGCTGGTAAAGGTTAAACCTGACCGAAAACGCGGTGATCCAATCAAATTTTTGACCAAGGTCGGGCAGTGGCTCGAATGCGCAAATCTTCCAAAGCACACGTGGAACATCGAAAAGCTCGACCAACTCGGTATACAGGTCGATGTGTCCGACGTCGAGGCCCAGGACGGAATGGCCGAGTTTTTTGAGGATGAACAGGAAAAATCCGCCTCCGCAGCCAAGGTCGAGCACGCGTTTGGGCGTTGAACGATGGAGTTTTAGATCTTGCACGCGTTCGCGATTCACCCTCAAGTAACGATCAACATCCGCGTATTTGGAGAATCCCTCAGGCGAACCGGCGTAGCGTTGCTGGATTTCGCGCAACCGTTCCTGATCGATTTTCGCCCGCAGTGGCGCCAGTGGCAGCGGAAAAAAGGAGCGCCGCACTCTCCGCCACGCGCGCCGATAGGTTAGCGGCTGTGCCAGTTTGCGGATTTTGTGCGGGAGTTTCATTTCAGAAATCAAGTAATATGGCAATCCGCGCATGCGAACAAGATCTGCATTCCCAGGTACGAATGGCGTCGATCCAGCCACAGACGAACGCAGATGTACACAGATAAGGGATGCTGGAATTTCAAAGTTGAAACTTCATTGCGCAAGGAGCCATCGGAATTGTCCGCACAATCCGGGCTAAATTTTCCCTCGCTCGATTGTTCTGAGAATGATCGTAGCGATCACACCGGCGAGAAGCGAGCCGGCGAGAATGCCTAGCTTTGCTGCATCCACCGGCGCGGCTTCGTCGAACGCGAGCATCGCGATGAACAGAGACATGGTAAAACCGATTCCCGCTAGCCATGCGTAGCCGAGCAGAGATCGCCAGCCGATGCCGTCTGGAAGTTTTGCAATTCCGGATTTCACCGCAGCCAACGCTGCCGCGGTAATTCCGAGCGGTTTGCCGATCAGCAGCCCCGCCAACACCCCGAACACGATTCCGGCGTGCTCGATTGGCCCGCCGATCCTGACTCCCGCATTGGCAAATGCAAATAGCGGCATTACCACAAATGCTGAGAAATTGTGCAATGCATGCTCGAGCCTGAGGGTCGGAGCAGTCACGCCTTCGCTCGTATGTTCGAGCGCGAAAAGCGTTTCTTGTTGTCCCTTACTGGTCAGCACAAGAAAATCGCCGGTCTCAGTGCGATCGAATTGATCGAGGAGGGCACGCGCCCGGCGAGAAAACTGCGTTGCGTTAATTCGGGTGTGCGTGGGGATCGTAAACGCGAGCATGACTCCTGCCACAGCGGCGTGGATTCCAGATTCGTGCACGAAATACCAAAACACGACTCCCACCAATAAATAGAGCCACAAATGGCGGACCCCGATCGCGTTGAATCCAATCAACATCACCAGTAACACCGCCGCGCTGCCGAGCGCGCCCCATGCGATTGCGCTTGAGTAAAAGAGCGCAATCACGATTACCGCTCCCATGTCATCGACGATCGCCAGCGCGGTCAAGAAAACTTTTGCCCCGATTGGCGCGCGCGGCGCGATCAAAGCGAGCGCACCCAAAGCGAAGGCGATGTCGGTCGCCATCGGGATCCCCCATCCGCGCACGCCCGATCCAGTTCTATTGAACATCCAATAAATCGCCGCCGGCACGATCATGCCCCCGATCGCGCAGGCGATCGGCAGCGCAGCCTTTTTTGCAGATGCCAGCTCGCCGACCAGCAGCTCGCGCTTGATTTCGAGACCGACCAACAAGAAAAAGACCGCCATCAACGCATCGTTGATCCACTGGTGCAGCGTCAGCGAGAGCGAGTGATCAACGATTCCAATTGTGAGCGGTATTTCCCAAAGCTGCTCGTACGCTTTGGCCAGCGGCGAATTCGCAAGTACAAGCGCGGCAATTGCGAACAGCAGCAGAATCCATCCGCCGACCGTCTCGGTCCGGAAAAAGCGTTGAAATGTGGTTGGCTGGATTCTAACCACGAATAGACACGAATGGACACGAACTCATAAAGAGGTTGCCCCCTAATCACGCGAATTCACGCAAAAAAATCCGTTTTGGTCATTCTTCTATTCGCATCATTCGCGGCGAAATGTGCTATGCGAAAAGCGGCGAAGCGTCGCCGCACTTTCCAAAACCTCGGGGCCTGGACATCACAGAGCAACATTCATACGCTAGTTTGGTGTTCACGGGTCTGATCGAAGAGGTCGGCAAGGTTGTTGCGGTGCGCGAAAGTAATCACGGCACTCAATTGCAAATTGCCGCGCCGCGCATTGCGAAGAAAACACGCGGCGGCGACAGCATAACCGTGAATGGGTGTTGCCTTACATTAACTTCGCGGGCCGGCGATCGCCTCACTTTCGATCTCCTCGAGGAAACAATCGCTCGAACGAATCTGAAAAAATTGCGACAGAAGGATTCGGTAAATCTGGAGCGGGCCTTGCAGGCACGAGGGCGCCTCGGCGGACATTTCGTGCAAGGCCACATCGATTGCGAGTCGCCAATCTTCGCCTTCGACAAAGAAGGCGCAGATTTTCGATTGGAAATCGAGTTACCCAGCGAGTTCGCACACTATGTGGCTTGCAAAGGTTCGATCGCCCTCAACGGAATCAGCCTAACGGTTGCTGATGTATTTCCGAAAAGCTTCGTCGTTTGGATCATTCCGTACACGAAACGCCACACCAATCTCAATCACGTGCAGCCTGGTGACCTGGTGAATGTCGAGTTCGACATTCTGGCCAAGTACGTCGAGAGAATGCTTTCGCGCTACCCTAAAATCTAACCACTAATGAACACGAATGTGCACAAATTGATAGAGAGCCTGCCCGCTAATCACGCGAATTCACGCGAAAAAATCCGCTCTGTTATTCTTATTCTTCTTTTAGGTCTATTCGCGTCATTGGCGGGCAAATCTGTTTTGTCTCCCGTTCGCATTCATTGGTGTCCATTCGTCGGTTACAATTACGATGACAGCGCGTAGCTCGGCCACAGGGGGTCCGCGCTCTCGCATAGTCGGCATAATCACATCGCAGGTGGATCTGGATCGCGCCGTGCGAATGCGCAAGCCGCCGGACTTATTCGAATTGCGGCTGGATTGTCTCGTGCGTCTTGTCGATCAATTGGAAAGTAAATTGCCGAGGTTATGCGCGCCGCTCATCATCACTGCACGACATCCCCAGGAGGGCGGTGCGAACAAATTGTCAGTGCGGCAACGACGCGCCTTGCTCGCTAGATTCTTAAATTACGCCGACTACATCGATGTTGAACTGCGCTCGGCGTACGCTCTGCGTTCGTTGCTCACATTAGCGAAGAAGAAAAAAGTGCGGCGTATCATTTCATTCCACAATTTCAAATCGACACCCGCTCCACGGATTCTCGCGGCCAAAGCGCGCGCGGCCCAAGCGCATGGAGCAAATTTCTTCAAGGTCGCGACACACACAGACACGCCGGCCGAACTCGCGCGTTTACTCGATTTCATCACAAAGAAGGACGTCGATCTTCCCGTGACCGCGATGGGCATCGGCAAACTTGGGGCAATTTCGCGCGTCCTGCTGGCACGCGGCGGCTCGGCTTTGGTTTATGCATCGCTCGCCGCGACGGCCAACATCGAAGGGCAACTTTCGCTCGAACAACTTCGCGCTTTCGGAATCATGACGACGTGATTCGTTGAATTGTTAAATCGTCGCTGCCGTTTGCCCTTCCCGCGATGCGTATATCTTTAGACAGTAACGCTGCTGCCATGTCTTCGTCCGTAGTTTTGCCCAAGCAACTGCCGGTGATGCCGCTGCCGGACGCGGTGCTCTTTCCGCACGCATTGCTCCCCCTCTACATTTTCGAGCCACGATATCGCAACATGCTGGAACACGCGCTTTATCAACATCGCATGTTTTGCGTGACCCTCATCAAACCGAGTTGCCCCGAGTGGCACGCACCGGAAGATTTCTTCCATCTTGCTACCGTCGGATTGATTCGCGCCTGTGTCGGGCGGGGCGATGGGACATCGAATTTAATCCTGCAAGGTCTGCAACGTGTGCGCTTCGCCGGTTTCGAACAGGAAACGCCGTTCCCAATCGCCAAGATCGACATCGTCGAGTCGCGCGACGCAACCACTGTCGAGACCGAAGCGCTTGGCGCGAAAGTGCTCGAGCTTTACGCGAACCTGAAACACGACGGCCGCCAGCTGCCGGCGAAGGTTGATCGATATCTTGCAGAATTGCACGACTTGGAAATGCTGGCGGATCTGATGGCTTCGACATTCGTCAACGATCCGCTGCGACGGCAACACATGCTTGAAGAAGGCTCTCTCAATCAACGCCTCCGTTTCCTTATCAGATATCTGCGCGACGAGATCGGTAACGCGACTGCATAACGGGGCGGCGTCCCTATCCAACAATCCGCGCGTATTCTTCCATCAAATATCGGTCGGTCATTCCCGCGAGGTAATCGCACACGGTGCGATGCAATCCCTCCTTCTCAATCCGTCTCGTCGCGTCATCACCGAGCCTGTCAGGATCGACAACGTATGCTTCAAAAACGCGTCGCAGCATCTCGCACGCGCGCCGGTTCACTTCGGATACGCGCGGATGATAATAAACATTTTGATACAAAAATTTCCGGAGCGCGCGATTCGCTTCGGCTAATTCATCGCTATAGCGAATGAGCGGCACGGGCTGTGCGCGCACCTCATCCGCACTTTGCACGCCGGATTCAGCAATCGATTTTGCGCTCGTCGCAACTAGGTCGTGCACCTCCTTGTCGATGATGTCGCGAATAATCAACTTTTGAAGCTCGGGTTCCCGCGAACCCGGGTAACGCGCGAACACGGCATCATAGCTTCGCCGCCAGACTTCGTTCTCTTTCAATTGCGCTGCGCTCAAAATTTCAAAATCGACGGCATCATCAAGATCATGACTGTAATACGTGATCTCGTCCGCGAGATCCGCGACCTGCGCCTCTAACGATGGACAGCGATACTTTTCTCGCCTTCGCGTAGGGAAATCGTAAAGAGGTTCGTGCTTCTGCAAACCCTCGAACACTTCGAACGTCAGGTTCAGACCGGGAAAATTCGGATACGGATTTTCGAGCAGATCCACCACGCGCATACTCTGCCGATTGTGATCGAACCCGCCGTGCTCGCGCATGCATTCGGACAGCATCTCCTCGCCCGAATGTCCAAAAGGCGCGTGTCCCAGATCGTGCGCAAGCGCGATTGCTTCCGCGAGATCTTCGTTGAGGCCTAACGCGCGTGCGATGGTACGGCTGATCGAGGCCACTTCGATGGAATGTGTTAAGCGAGTGCGTAAATGGTCGCCTGTCCCATTTAAAAAGACTTGGGTCTTATATTCCATGCGGCGAAAGGCGCGTGAATGAATGATGCGTGCGCGATCGCGCTGAAATTCAGTTCGATAAGAGTGGCTGGGCTCGGAATGTTGCCGCCCGCGTGAATCACCCGATTTTTGAGCAAACGGTGCGAGCATCGCGCGCTCTGCCTCCTCCATTTGCTCGCGCGTCTTCCAATTTTCGCTCATTGCAAGGCCATATGTGGTGAAAGGACAGTGGTTAACATCGTCATTCGTGGTTTGTTTTTTCCGTCTCCAATTTCTCGCGTAGTGACCGCTGCGTCCGGCGTGCTTCCAGTTTCACGACTAACAAATCGAAAATGGCCAGTAACATCGCCGTTAGCGTCAGCCATGCACAAATTAGCCAGAACAAGATGAACCAGGCCGCATGCTCGGGCGAGTTGAGGACCGATTGCAGAAACGTGGATCCGGACGCCAAAAGAATGACTGCAACTACAATCAGGACGAACATTGTTTTCCGCCGAGCGTTCCGCTCGCGGATGAGTCCGCGCGTCACGCCAATAATAAAGGAAGTCGCGCCCTGTGCCTTTTCCTCAGACGAATTGTTTGACACGATAGACTGAATTTGCCTGCGCTCGCGCGCTTGCTACTTATCGATCTTACAATCCAAGAAATCCGAAGCAACCATGTCGAAGAAAACTCACAGGAAAAAACAAGTCACGCCCGAACGCCTGCAGCAACTTGGCTTTGCCTACGCGCCCCCGCTCATCATCAGCGCAGCGGTCTCGAATAAAGTTTTCGACACCCTCGCGACCGGAGTGAAAACCGTCGAACAGGTGAGTAAGGAAACCGGCGCGTCGGCGCGCGGTCTTCGCGCGATCATGAATGCGCTCATCGGACTCGAACTTTTGAAAAAGGATCGACAAGGAAAATATTCGCTCACGCCGGAGAGCGCTTCCTTTCTCGTGACCAACAAGCCCGGTACGCTCGCGGGATTTTTCCGGACGATCCTCCCGCAGCTTGTCTCCAGATGGCTGCAGCTAACTGAAGTGGCGCGCACTGGCCGACCAGTAACGGCCGTGAATGAAGAAACGGAGGGCACCGAGTTCTTCAGCCAACTCGTCGAGAACATCATCCCGATGAGCTACGGCTGCGCACACAAACTTGGGGATCACTTGAAAGTCGGGAAAGCAAAAAATGAATTGCGCGTTCTCGATCTCGCCGCGGGCTCCGGCATTTGGGGCATCGCGCTGGCGGAAAAATCGCCGCGCGTGCGCGTGGCCGCTGTCGATTGGGCGGGAATGATTCCGACCACCAAACGAATCACGCAAAAATTTGGCGTCGGCGATCGATTCGAATTCGTCGGAGGCGATTTGTTGGTAGCAAATTTTGGGAGCGGTTACGACATCGCGACGCTCGGCCATATTTTGCATAGCGAAGGCGAAGATCGCAGCCGCCAGTTGCTCAAGAAAACGTTCCGCGCGCTAAAATCCGGTGGCACTGTCGCCATTGCAGAATGGCTCGTGAAAGACGACCGCACCGAACCGCTACCCTCGCTGATGTTTGCCGTGCAAATGCTGGTCAACACAGAGAAAGGCGACACCTTCAGTTTTAACGAAATCAAAACCTGGCTTGAAGAAGCCGGCTTCAAGAAAGTGCGCAAGCTGGACGCGCCCGGGCCGTCGCCGCTCATTCTCGCGACAAAACCTTAGTTGTCGATTACCAGCGTCTTCGAATCGGCTTCTCATCGGCGCACCGAAGTGCTTTCATAGCGCAAGATGAGAAAACAGAAAATAAAATCTCCAACTAAGATCAAGGCGCGGACGGTCTCGAAGAATCTCAAGGCGAACGATCCTTACCGCAAACCTGCCCTCCGCAGCGAAGCGTTTGCCAGAGCGCTTACCGATGCAAAATCGTGCGTTCATGATCGCGAGAGTCTGCAAGCGCTTTTCGTCGAAGCAGCGAGAAAGGCAGCAGCCGTGTCAAAGGAACCCTTCAAAGAGAACTGGCCTTATCTTCAGACCATGCTGCGTTTGATCCGCGCGCACCATCGCGGCGAATACACGCAGGTTTCCAACGACGCGCTCTTGTGGATCATTGCTGCTCTCAATTACCTGATTGATCCATTCGATTTGATTCCCGACAAGACACCGTTTCTTGGCTTCGTCGATGACGCCACTGTTGTCGAATTTGCGGTAGCTAAAACCCAGCAAACGCTCGACGATTTTATGACATGGGAAACAGCGGTGCGGTAGATATCTGGGGAGCACAGGCTGCTAGCCTGTTCTTTTCGGCAGCTTGCCGAAAAGCTCTTCGAACATTCGACCCGCGTAGTGTTACCACCCCATGGGGTCATCGGCAGGCTGCCGAGGACTGCAGGCTAGCAGCCTGCGCTCCCCAGAATCCACCTTAAACCATTAGCAATGCCGGATTCTCCAGCAGATGGCGCAGTTCCTTCAGATACTCAGCGCCGAGCGCGCCGTCGATGACGCGATGGTCGCAGCTCATGGTGATCGACATTCGATGGCCGACACCGATTTGGTCGCAATCGTCGATCACGGGAACTTTTGTCATCTTGCCGACAGCCAGAATGAATCCCTGTGGCGGATTAATCACGGCAGAAAAACTGTCGATCCCCATGCCACCGAGATTTGAAACGGTGAACGTGCCGCCTTGAAATTCTTCCGGCTTCATCCGCTTGTTGCGGGCGCGATGTGCCAAGTCCTTGGCGAGTTCGCTGATCTCGCGCAGCGATTTGTCTTGCGCAGCGCGAATGACCGGCGTCAATAGTCCATCTTCGATCGCGACCGCAATGCCAAGATCGACATCGGCATATTGGACAAACGCATCGCCATCGAAAGAGGAATTCACACGCGGGACCTTCACCGCAGCCATTACCGCAGCTTTTAAAACGAAGTCGTTCACTGTGATTTTCGCGGCGTCTGCGCTTTCGCCAGCGGATTTCAATTCCTCACGCGCTTCCATAAGCGGCCCAGCATCGACGTCGATGGTGAGATAAAAATGTGGAACTGGTCCGAGACTTTCCACTAGCCGTTGCGCAATGATTTTGCGCATCCCGGAAAGTTGAATGCGCGCACTTTCGCCAGCCTTAATGGCCGCTGGGACGGAAGAGGTTGGAGCGGTGGGCTTTGATTTTGCCGCGGCGCGCACGTCGGTTTCGGTGACACGACCTTCCGGGCCTGTGCCCTTCACGCTCGAAATATCGACGCCAAGCTCAGCCGCGATTCGACGCGCAACGGGCGACGCTTTCACGCGCGCTTCTTCAGGCTTTTCGATTGCCGGTATCCGCTTTTCAGCTTCAGGTTCTTTTTTTTCCACCTTCGGTGGCGGCGCCTTTTTCTTTTCTTTTTCTTCCGCTTTCGGTTCCTCCGGCTTTTCTTCCTTTTTTACTTCCTCTTCCTTCGGCTGCTCTTTTTTCTTTTCCTCTTCTTTGGCTTCCGGCTCTTTCTCTTTTTCTTCCTTCTCCTTCTCTCTTGGCGCTTCCTCGCCTTCACCGCCGACGAACGCGATTTTGTCGCCAACGTTTACCTTGCCGCCTTCTTCCACATAAATTTCGGAGAGCGTGCCGTCCTCGGGCGATTCCCATTCCATGGTCGCCTTGTCAGTCTCGATTTCGGCGAGCACTTCGCCGGCGGAAACTTGATCGCCCTTCTTTTTCTTCCACGCGACGAGCGTGCCCTCGGTCATCGTGTCACTCAACTTGGGCATCTGGATTTCAGGCATAAATACAAGTGGCGGGTGACAAGTGACGGGTGACGAGTTTTCTTACGCGTAGCAGACCTTTTTTACAGCGGCCATGATTTTGTCCGCATTAGGCAGGACGGCTCTCTCGAGGCGTTCGTTGTAGGGCATCGGTACATCTTCTTGTGATACGCGCAGAACGGGCGCATCGAGCGCATCGAAAATGTTTTTTTGAATACGGTAGCAAACCTCCGCGCCGACGCCGCAAAACGGATGATCTTGTTCGACAATCACCACGCGATGCGTCTTTCCAACCGAATCAAAGATCGCTTTTTCATCGAGGGGCTTGATCGAACGAAGATCGACAACCTCCGCAGAGATGTCTTCCTCTTCGAGTTGGGACGCAACTTTGAGCGCGAGCGGAACGGTCTGCGCGTAACAGATAATTGACACATCGCCGCCTTCGCGTTTCACGTCCGCTTTGCCGAGCGGAATCAGCAACTCTTCATCGGGCGGCTCGACCATTCCTTTCGAGCTGTAGAGTAGTTCCGCTTCCAAAACGAGCACCGGATTGTCGTCGCGCACGGCGGTCTTCAACAACCCTTTCGCATCGCGCGGTGTGGCCGGCGTGCACACTTTCAGACCGGGCACGCTGGCGTAAAAGTTTTCCGTCGCGTGCGAATGCGTGGCGCCCAGCTGATGCGCTGGGCCGTTCGGACCGCGGAATGTGATCGGAATATTGAATTGACCACCCGACATCGTGAACATGTTTGGGGCGTTGTTCACGACCTGATCGAAAGCGACTAGCGAAAAACTGAACGTCATGAACTCAATGATGGGACGCAAACCAACCATCGCCGCGCCGACTCCGAGGCCTGCAAATCCGTTTTCGCTGATTGGCGTATCGATGATGCGTCTCGGCCCAAAGCGCTGAAGCAATCCGTGGCTCACTTTGTATGCGCCCTGGTATTCGGCGACTTCCTCGCCCATCAGGAAGACGTTGGGGTCGCGCTCCAGTTCTTCCGCGAGCGCTTCGTTGAGTGCCTGACGATATGTGATTTCTCTCATCGTCTCTTCCCTGCAGTGGCAGTCGTGTCGGCTGCAGACTCATCGGACCCCGCAGGCGGCACGGCTGCCGCTATAGCCCCGTCGGCATAGGTATAATCGTAGAGTTTATCGAGCGGCGGTTCGGGACTTTTCTCAGCAAACTTCACCGCAGCCAGCACGGTTTCCTTCGCACGCTTGTCGAGCATATCGAATTGCTCGTTGGTCAATTTTCCCTCGCGCGTAAGCTGCGCGCGCAAACGCGTGATTGGGTCGTCCAGGCGATATTTTTCCAGCTCCTCCTTGGTCCGATAACTTGCCGGATCAGACATCGAGTGGCCGCGGTAGCGATATGTGCGCACTTCCAGAAACGCCGGATGGGGTTCTTTCCGAATCGAATCGACAATCTCAGCGATCTTGTCGCGCACTTCGCGAAAGTTCATTCCATCGACAATTTCTCCGGGGATGTCATAGCCCTCCGCGCGATCGACAATTTGCTTGAGCGAGGTCGACCTTTTCACCGACGTGCCCATGGCGAAAAGGTTGTTTTCGCAAATAAAAATGATCGGCAATTTAAAAAGAGCGGCCAGATTTAACGCCTCGTGGAACGCGCCTTGATTAATTGCGCCGTCGCCGAAGAAGCAAAGGGTCACACGATCTTCGGCACGGTACTTCGTGGCAAAGGCCATCCCCACGGCCAGCGGAACGTGCGCGCCGACGATCGCGTGACCGCCATACATGTGATTTTTCCGGTCGAAAAAATGCATCGAGCCGCCGAGGCCCCGCGAGCAGCCGGTCTCTTTCCCAAAAAGCTCAGCCATGCAGGCGTTCGCGCTAGTACCGCGCGCCAGCGCGTGAGCGTGATCACGATAAGCGGTGATGATGTAGTCGTCGTCGCGCACCGCAGCCACTGCGCCGCTCACCACTGCTTCCTGACCGATGTAAAGATGACAAAATCCGCCGATCTTCTGCGCTTGATACTGCTGACTGGCGCGCTCCTCGAAACGCCGGATCAACAGCATCAGCGAGAGCATCTCGACCTCGTCGCGCTGCTCTCCCGGCTGCATGGCGGTCATCCCGCAGCGGCGGGACGGAACCGCGCGGCGCGGGCTCGCGATCTCTCCGTGCTTCGCCCCACATTCATGCAAACAACAAACAGCAAAGTGAAAACAAGATCGCTGACGAGCGAATTGCGGAAAAACATCCAGCTGGGCGTCGCGCTGTATTGAGGCAATCCCACCGTGAGCGATTGAACGAGTCCTGCGAAATTTTTCGTGTAACCCGGATCGCTCAACCAGGAAAACGCGTTGGTGACTGCGTAGAAAATTGTCGATCCAACAACGGAAGCCGGTAACAGTGTCTTCAGCGATACCCGATTCTGCAAGAGAACTCCAATGCATCCGACGACCGCGAGCGCCGCATATCGGACGAGAATCTGCGGATCGATCAGCGGCGCGCCGTAGCGAAAATTAATCACCGCATCCGAAATAAACAGCGTCACCAACGGTACTGAGAACTTATATTTCTTTGGGAGGTACGCGGCGCTGCAGAGCGCGATTGCTGCCAACGGCGCGAAGTTCGAAAGCCAGCTCGCGCCAGAATGAATCAAGAGTCCCGTCGTCACCCGATAAACGACAGCCGAAAAAACGAGAAGAAGAGCGGGAATCATTCTACAGAATCTATCCGGCCGGCGAGATATGCAAAGGGCATTTACTGTAGTCGAGTCTCTATGAGACGCGCCCGGTGCACGCACTGCAAGCACCTCGACTCCGCGCTGCTCAACAGGAAAGCGGCTGCAACGGATTATTTCGCCGCCGCCAGTACTCTATTTAACCGCGCTTTGCGCCGATCGGCGGCGTTTCGATGAATGATCCCACGCTTGGCGGCTTTGTCGACCGCCGCGATCGCGGCGCGGATTTGATCTGCGCTCGGTCTTTCTGAAGAATGCACCTGCCTCTGCATTGTGCGCAGTCGAGTGACGACGCTGCGATTACGTACCGATCGTTTCAAGGTCTGGCGAGCGCGTTTGGCGGCTGATCTCGTATTGGCCATGGTTAAGTTAAAACTTCGCGGACGTGGATGCTGGCCACGCAATCGCGATTGTCAACTCCGAAAGAGAGCGCACCCCAATTTACGGGCGCGACCGTTACGCGCGCGGAATATTTTGAGCGGCCACCGTGCCCTTGTTCAGCACCGGTGCGCCCTTACGCTCCTGCGCTTTTCGTCGTTCTGCAGCAAGCGCTCCCGCCATTCGCATTTGCTCGGCGCTGAGCGTGCCTGAAGTCGATGCAGGCTCAGGTCGCTCCGGACTGTTCAGTTTTTCATTCTGCACAACCAACGTATTACTAGTCGGCATCGGACGCGCTTTTGGAACCTTAGGCAATCGATCGGGAATGATTTGCACCAGCGCCCCGAGTGGAACTTGACCGTAAAGCACGGCAATGTCGGCGGCTTTCATTCTGATGCAACCGTAGCTCGCCGGACGCCCGATTGTCTTTTCTTCCGGCGTGCCGTGGATGTAGATGCAGCGGTGAAAAGCCTGCGCGTTTTGGGTTTCAAGTCCGCTCAGCCAAATGATCCGCGTAGTCACCGGATCGCGGCCAGGAGCATTTGGTTGGAGAATTTCGCCGGTCAACCGCCGATTGTGGAAGACGGCGCCGACTGGCGCGTAGTCGCCGATTTTTTGCGCGACCATAAGGTAGCCGAGCGGCGTCGTCATTCTCCCTCGAAAATCCCCTAGGCCGTACTTGGACGTTGAAACCGGGTAAGTTGCCACTCTCCCCCCATTCTCCAGAAGCATCAGCTTCTGCTCGCGGATACTGATTATAAGACGAGGCGATGTATCGAGCTGTGTGGCAGAAAATGCCGGCGCGATCGAAACCAGACTGAAAATCACAGCCAATGGCCGAAACATGCGCAACTTCTTAGCCGATAATTTGGGTTTTGTCACGCAGGAATTGCAGCGGCGGCGCGTGAGCCGCCAAAAGTAATTTTTGGCCAACGGCTCGCGAGCGAGGCGAGAAAGACATAGAAGAAACCACATTGGAACATGAGCAGGAACGGCACAGACAGGAACTGGTCATGTGTGATTGCGAACCAGAGGAAGTAGGTGAAATAAATCGCAAAGCCCAATTCCGCCAACGGGAGCATCGGCTTGACCGGGCGGTACCTGCAACTGCGCCACGATTGCGATTTGCGTTCGATGCCGTACTTGGGCGTGCGTGTGAAATCGGATTTGTGATTGATCAGCGCTTCCACCACAGCCCGCGCATTATTAAGGGAAAGGCCAATCCCAAGAGCTAGCAAACACGGCAGATAAAGAATTTCCTTAATCCATGTGCGCGGATGCAGCTCCCGCTGCGCCCCAATATAAAAAACCGCC
>WNGQ01000078.1_pt1 | contig 86020 bp, 79 predicted proteins | sample 5407661 | NCBI WGS metagenome assembly WNGQ01 (sample SAMN13153382, study PRJNA577476) | soil metagenome | isolation source: 60 cm soil or saprolite under Garry oak tree replicate 2 | place: USA:California | collected 2016-06-15
CTCCGCCACAAAGAGCGACATTGCCGTTGGCCTTGGCCCCGATCTCGCGGAAGCTCCACCTCGGACGTGTTCGCGGGCTGTCGCGCAAAACAATCGAAGTCCCCTTAGCCAGTAAAAAGCAATCACCACCGGTAAGGGGAATCGGCTCCGCAATCCCTTCCACACTCAGCCAGCAGTTGCCGCGCGAAAGCATGGCGAAGTGTGCGAAATCTGTGGGTGACATCTTTTTGTCGGAAGGCGTGACTTTTTCTTCGGTCTGGTTTTCCTGTTTTATCCCCCACGGGGCGGTGGCTTCGAGCCTGTGCAGACCGAAAGCGGTCACGTGCATCGTTCTAAAAATGTCTGTTATTGAATCCAACTTGGCATCTCTCTTTTGGACGAATAGACAAAATATTAGGACTCCCGGGCAGTTCTCGTCCACCGCTGAAGAACTCTACTCTACTGTACCGAATGTCACGTATCTATCGAAAGGAGTAATTATGGGAAAGCTTGAAGGAAAAGTTGCAGTTATCACGGGTGGATCGAGCGGCATGGCGCTGGCGAGCGCCAAGCGCTTCGTTGAAGAAGGCGCATACGTTTTCATCACGGGCAGGAGGCAGGAGCAGCTCGATGAGGCCGTCAGGGTGATTGGTCGGAACGTGACGGGCGTGCGCGGTGACGCGGCTAATCTCGACGACCTCGATCGTCTGTTCGACACGGTCAAGCGGGAACAGGGCAAGCTCGACGTCCTGTTCGCGAGCGCTGGCAGGGGCGACGCCTTACCACTGGGCGAGATTACCGAGCAACACTTCGATGCGACCTTCGGCCTGAATACGCGCGGGACTCTGTTTACGGTTCAGAAGGCATTACCGCTGTTCAACGATGGCGGATCGATCATCATGACCGGATCCGTTGCTTCGGTGAAGGGATTTCCCGGTTTCGGCGTGTATGCGGCGAGTAAGGCGGCATTGCGCTCCTTTGCACGCACGTGGCTCAACGAACTGAAGGGCAGGAATATCCGGGTGAACGTGCTGGGCCCGGGGCCGATCGCCACACCGATGCAGGAACAAGTTCTCACCAAGGAGGCGAAGGAGATGTTCGAATCCCTGATCCCGCGGGGAAAGATGGGTCAACCTGAGGAAATCGCGACGGTCGCGCTGTTTCTTGCTTCCGACGATTCGAGCTTCGTGAACGGGGTGGAGTTGAATGTCGACGGCGGCTTCTCGGCCATCTGAGGCCGGCGGTTGGGATCAATCAACATGGATCGGAGGAGAACTATGAGCTACGCAATCGTAGGATTCGGAAAGATAGGTCAGGCCCTCGCCCACGCGTTCGCCCGTAAAAACATCAACGTGACTGTCGCGAGTCGCCGGCCGCCTGAGGCTTTGGCGCCGCAGGCTCGGGCGATTGGACCCAGGGTCGTCGCCAAGTCGCTGCGGGATGCACTCGAGGCCGACACAATCATCCTGGCGGTCCCGTTTGGGGAACACCGCGAGGTTGCGAAGGCCCTGCCGAGTTGGGAAAGCAAGACGGTCATCGACACGACGAACGCGTTTGGAGTTCCCCCTGAAGAGCTGGGCGGGCTCCTGTCCTCCGCCTTCGTCGCGAAGGCGTTCACCGGCGCTAAGCTCGTGAAAGGTTTCAATCACCTGGGTGCAGCCATTTTGGCTACCGACCCGGTCGTCGAAGGGGGCCATCGGGTCGTCTTTTTGTCGAGCGATGACGAGGACGCGATCTCTCCCGGGGCGGATTTGGCCAAACAACTCGGGTTCGCACCCGTCAAGCTGGGAAAGCTCAACGAGGGTGGCGCGCTGGTGCACGCACGCGGCCGCGCTTGGGGTCAGCTCATCTTCCAGGATTTGTTCAAGAAGCAGCAGTAATCAATCTACGAGCGTGCGATTTGGCCCGAAGAAGGATGGTTCCGAAACGTCGGATTAGATCGGACGCACTTGATGTAGACGAAGGAGAGATTTCAATTAGCACCGAAAAGAATGTCCAGATTGTGAAGAATTTTCTTGCGGCACTCGGCCGCCGCGACAAGCAAGATCTGTTGGCGTTGTCTGCCGAAGATATTGAGCGGATCATTCCGGGCGAGGCCCGGCCGCTGGCCGGCACGCACCGCGGGCACGCTGGATTGAATAACTTAGTTCAGAAGGCTAACGAAACGGTGGAAACTTCGTACCCGGAACCCACCGAGTTCATAGCGCAGGGAGACCGGGTTCTGGTCGTCGGCTTCGCTAGGGGGAGAATCAAAGCCACGAATAGGACGTTCGAGGACCATTGGGTCTTCGCCATTACCATTCGAAATGGCAAGTGACGAATATCCGTGAGTATGTCGACACGCAAGCACTGGCGCGGGCCTCCGAGACGGCCGCGAGCCCGAGGCCCTTACCCATCGCGCTGTTTCGTCTCGGCAATCTGAATCGGCGGATCTCGGTGAGTGCATGATCGCCAATGTACTCTCTGAGTCACGATCAGTAACGATAAGTCGGCCAGTGTAGAGTGGATCGTCAAAAAGCACCCCAGACTCGCGAGAAGTCGGCTTGGAATTATGGACTACGGAGCTCATGATGAGCCCGGTTCAAGGCCGATGTGATCGTTCACTGCATTGCGAAAGCGCTGTTTGCTCCCCTGGAAGACACCTGAGCGGGTGTTTGACTACAAGCGGACTTGATGGCCAATTAAATTTTAGCGTGCGAAAATAACTGCTCGTTCCTAATCCGGGTACGCTTCCTCGAACGCCATTCAGGGGATGCCACATACCGGAGAAAGTGAGAATCTCCATGAATCTACTCCGCTTCAGGCAGGCTGCCGCGATGGTTACTGCCCTCTTCCTCATTTCGGCTTCCTTCGCGCAGACAACTGGAGGTGACAATGTCGATTTGGACGCTCTGGCCCAGATCAAGACCGAGGCCTTCGAGCACTCGCAAGTGATGGAGAACCTCTTTTGGATGTCCGAGGTGTACGGTCCGCGCGTCACCAATAGCCGCAATCACAAGCTCGCCGCCGAATGGGCTATGAAGCAGATGCAAGAGTGGGGACTTAAGAACGTCCACCTGGAAAAGTGGCCGTTCGGCTATGGGTGGCAGATCAAGCATTTCTACGCAGCGATGGAGACGCCGGTCTATGCTGCGTTTACCGGGTTCCCGCTGGCATGGACGCCTGGTACGAACGGCCCGATCACGGTCGAGCCGGTGTGGGCGCCCATCCACTCGAAAGCAGATTTCGCCAGATACCATGGCAAGCTGAAGGGCAAGGCACTGCTGATGTTTGATCCGGCTCCCCTCACGCTCCACACGCGGGCGGACGCGCAGCCTTCCCCAACAGATGAAGAAATTCTGGCACGCGGAGAACAGCGCGGGGGTGGCGAGCGCGGAGCGGCAGCCGGCGCGACACTTAATCGCGACCCCAGCGGGAGGGGGCGCCCCGGTGAAGGCCAGTGGGAGTACACGCCAACCTCGCTTGCGCTGGCCAGTGCGAAGAACGGACTCCTGCGCAACGAGGTCAACGCTTTCCTAAAGGAAGAGGGTGTGGCCATTTCGATCACGCCGGGTTACAACGGAGACGGCGGTACGATCTTTTCCACGTATGGTGGGTCGGAGAATCCCAAGGATCCAATTCCACCTCCGATCATCGCGATTGGGGCAGAGCAGTATAATCGCCTCGTCCGCCTAGTGCAGCACGGTATCACGCCGAAGCTGAACTTCGATATCGCAGTCGATTATCAGAAGGAAGACGAGAACGCATTCAATGTCATCGGCGAGATTCCGGGTACCACCAAACCGGACGAGGTCGTCATGCTCGGCGGTCACTTTGACAGCTGGCAGGGCGGTACCGGCGCCACGGATAACGGCACGGGATCCTCAGTGGCGATGGAAGCTATGCGCATTTTGGCTACGTTGCACAAGCCCATGGCGCGCACGGTTCGCGTTGCTCTGTGGGGCGGCGAAGAGGAGGGCGTCTACGGCTCAACCGCCTACGTGCAGCAGCACTTCGCGCAACGCACAACCATGGTGAAGACCCCTGAGTACGACAAGCTGGATGTGTACTTTAACGACGACGGCGGCTCCGGCCGTTTCCGCGGAGTGTCGGCTGGAGGTACGCCGCAGATGGCAGCCATCTTCAAGTCCTGGATTGAGCCCATCAAGGACCAGCATATCGTTGCTGTTTCCGGCGGGGATCAGTTCAGACCCACCACGAGGCCCGGTGGCACGGACTCGTCCGCGTTTTCGTGGATCGGCCTGAACGGCATCGGTTTCCAGCAGGATGGATTGGAGTACGGCACCCGTACCCACCACTCCAATGCGGACACCTATGACCGCGTGCAAAAGGCCGATGTGATGCAGAGTTCCATGATCGAAGCGTGGTTTGCCTACAACGCAGCCACCCGCGCAGAAATGCTCCCACGCATCCCAACCCCGGCCCCAGACGCCGATGCGAAGAGCCATGAGTAAAACGCAACTTTAATTCAAAACAAAGCGTCAGGCGGCCCAGAGTCTCACGCTTTGTCACTGCACCAGTTGCCGGGAAGATCGGTCACAAAAAACGCCCTCGTCATCCAGAAACGGCTTCGAGGACATTGGCCGAATTAGTAAATGAACAGTCGGCCCCCACGGGCTTCGTTCGCTGTTGAGCGCGCCTCTCGAACAGATCCAGTTCCTGATTGGCCCTGTGCCGCTACAAACGACACAACGGATTCCGAAAGAGCACCCGTAGAACCACCGCCCGGCGGGGACCGTATGTTTCCAGCGTACTTTCTTTACCGTTAAACCACCAGAATACCCGCTAAAAATCAGCGTTTTGACACTTTCTCCACTTTGCGGATATCTTGCCCCCGCGTTGACACAGAATTCTCGCTTCCGAAATTGTTCCGTCGAGCGAGAGGTCAATGAAATGTAGAAGGAGGCAATTGGCCATGAACTTCCCAGGCAAACTGTGGAGGAAGTCTTTCACAAAACCGGTACTGTGGGCCGCCATTTGTATGTTGGCGGTGACGCCGGCCTTGCCTTCGGCGATGCTTTGGGCGCAGAACCTTGGATCAACTCCACAAACCAATGTGGCTGTCCAGGGTGAGACTGCAGCTCAACCCGAAGGTACGTTTCTCAACTTCATCAACTGGATCGGCAACGTCATCGCTCCGATCGCCGCTGGAGGCGCGATTGTAGGCGCGATTGCGGCCTGGCTGACTGGTCGCGGCGTTGGCAGGTGGCTCATTGCCGCCGCAGCGCTTCTTCTTGTCTCGGGCGTAACCCGGCTGATCGAAGCCTTTATCACCAATGGCACAGGAGGTGTGACTTAGCCCGAAAACATTCATGCAGCTTGGACCTTGGAAGATCCAGACAGTCCGGGCGAGTTGTATCTGGACTGTCTGGCAGGCAGTCACGACTCTGACGAAATAGGAAAAGGACAAACAATGCCGACCCCGCAACTGCTTGCTGATGTCATCAACATTCTGTTGCTCCTGGCACCAACGGCCGCGGTTGTGTCCCTGATCCTGGCGGGCATCAACCTGAGACGTGAAGGGATCAGCAGCATCACCGCTGGCGGCGGGTTCGCCAAATGGATGTTTTGGACAGTGGTGTTTCTCACTCTGGCGCCGCTCCTGGGCTGGTTCTCTTCATTCGGAATCAATACCAGTCTTCCCAGTGGCACGGCGTCGACGGTGAATTCGCCATGGTTGGGTGGAATACAGAGAGACATCGCCTCTTTCGTGAGTGACTTTGTCGTGGCCCGCGCTCTGCCGACGCTGGCCGCCTTCTTTGTCGTACGGGCAATCCTGGACACGGCCGCCGGCGAGAATCCGCTGCTGTCAGTTTTGTCGGCGATGTTTCTCCTGACCGTTCCCGCGACCCTGGCTCTGATTAAGAGCTTCAACACGGGAACGCAGTTCGCGACGGCGGACGTGCTGGACAGCCTGTGGAACCATCTTGCCGGCACCGTCCTTCCAACGGCTTCGGCGCTGGCGATCGTTGGCGCGATATTCAACTTCGCAGCGAAGAAACCATTTCTGCACCTGGTCGCCGTGGCAATGGCCATGCTGTCAGTAACCGCACTCTGGAAACTCATCCTGGCGATGGTGGCGTAACACGATGTCATTTGATCACGGCATATTGAACCTCACGAATTGGGCCGGCAACGTAATGATGCCGACCATGGCGGCTGTCTTCGTCATTTTGGGAATACTGCAGTTTTCAAAAGGGCGAGATTTTTCCAACAGCCTCTATGGAGTCCTTGCCTGTCTATGTGTTTCCGGTTTGACCAGGGCAATAGAAACCTTTGCTTCGCAGCGGGCCTTTGACAATCCAGATCGATATTGGATGTCGATCGTCACGCTGATCAATTGGTTTGCAAACGTAATTCTGCCCGTCTACGCCGCTGCACACGTTGCTCTGGGCATCATGCGTGTTGCCGTCCACTCCCAAATCAACCCAACTGCCGGCTGGTTGCGCCACTTTACTACGGCCGCGCTTTGCCTGCTGGTGTCAGGGTTGCTCCGGCTCGCGGAATTCTTTGTAGCAAACGGCACCGCGGGGGTGAGGTAGAGGGCCACTCTTATGGCAAAGCTTGACGTAACCCCGGTCTACCGAAATCTCCGCACCCGCGTGACCTTCATGGGCCTCGAAGCTGAAGACCTGTTCGCGATCATGGCGATTGCCGTGGTCATGAACATTGCAGGCCGCTTCATCAACCGCGAGATGTTCGGAATACCCATGAACATGGTCCTCCAGTATTTCGTACCTGCGCTGTCGGTTCCGGCACTGATGTTGTTCAAGTACGGGAAGCAGCGCGGGTATCTGCTGGACTGGGTGTTGTTTCACACCAAGCCTCACGTGTATTCCGCGCTCGAACGTGACCACGAATTAACGAAACCCTATTTCAAAGACGAGGACTAGGCCCCCATGCCCATTACCAACGCCCAATTCGTGAGCTCTCTCGGACAGCCCAGACTGTGCGAGCAGCTAAAGATCCGCGACATTCTCGATGACCTGATGGTCCAAATCAATGGCTCTTTCGTGGCCGGTTACCACGTCAGCGGCCTCAACTCCTACTATGCGAGCGACGAGGAGCGCAATCGCACGAAGCTGGCATTTGAGGCCCTGGTCCGCTCCCTTCCCGAGCGCTCGATGCGCATGCAGGTGCGCTTTGAAATCTCCGATGGAGTGGATGATCTGGTGGGCCGTTACCGGCGCGAACAGCGCAATCCGAGCCCTGTACTTCAGGCATTAGACCAGCAACAGACCGAGGCCTGGCGCAAGAAGGAAGCCGACGGCCACTTCCTGCGCCACCTGCTCCATTTCTATTTCATCTGGGACCCGCGAATCCATCATCAGTCTCCCGACCTGCAGCTGAAGAAGAAGATGCGGGGCGGCGGCATGAGCATGTCGGCGAAAAAGTGCATCCAGCGCACGCGGCGAGAACACATGGACCTGGTCGCGGAGTTTCGCAGCCTGATGTCGGGAGTAGAAGCGACCCTGCGGGCGACCGGGATGAAGATTCAGCGCATGAACAACGACGAGCTGTTCATCGAGGTCAAACGCGCCCTCAACCCGCTCGGCGATGACCAGCACCCGTACCGTCCAGCCGATTCAACGCTGACCTATGAAAGCGCCAGAAGTCAGATGGCCAATGTGAACATCGAGGACGAACTAGACGACCACATCAAAATCGGTGGCCTGCTGTACTCCTTCATCAGTCTCAAAGATCTGCCTGATGCGACATTCCCCGGAGTGCTCCGGGAGTTAGTCGTCATGGACTTTCCCATGGTGATCAACGCCGAAGTAAGCCTGCCCGACCAGACGAAATCGGTAAAGCAGTTCAAGAGCCGCCTTAAAAAGATGACTGCGGCCCAAAAGGACATGGGCGGAGGCTTCCGGCTCAACGTTGATGCTCAAGTGGCAGAGAAGCAGCTGGTCCTGGTCCTGCAGGATTTGATCTCCAGTTCCCTAAAGGCATGCCAGATGAGCTTGACCATAGCCGTTCGCACATCGAAGCCTGCGCAGAACCAGCTTGAGGCCAGTGAAGCCGAACGCACTCTGGCCGACCGGCGCCAGAGAGTGCTCCATGCCATTAGCAGAATGAACGGCGCTCGAGGCATCGCTGAAACGCTGGCACAAAAGCGACTCCTGTTTTCAAGTCTGCCCGGGATGGCGGAAACCAATAAGCGCGAACTGGATGTTCTGACACTCCATGCGGCCGATCTCTTGCCGGTTGAGATGCCCTGGAGCGGAACCAGGAACTCACCGTTGATGCTCTTTGAAACACCGTACCGGCAATTGATTCCCTTCTCTCTGTTTGATTCGAGCCTGGGTGACGCGAACCTCTTGTTCATGGCCAAGAGCGGGAGCGGCAAGACCTTTGCCGTTCAAGTCTTCCTGCTCATGACAGCCCGGGCGAAGCCGTTGATCTCGATCCTCGAAAGAGGAGATTCCTACGCTCCATTAATGGACCTCATGGGCGGAAGAGTGATCAATATCGATCTGGACGCCGTTGAAGCGCTGAATCCCTGGGACCTTCCTGTGGGAATGAGGCAGCCAACGAATGAAAAAATCGCCTTTCTCAAGAACCTTACCCGCCACATGCTGGGCGAGAGCCAGGGATCGGACTCGGCGTTGCTTGACAATGTTCTCACCGAGGCCATCGCTCGGGTCTACAAGCGGTGCGCGATTCGCCACTCCAATCCGGTCCCGACCATGAACGATCTTCGCGAGGAACTGGCCAACTGGCGGGACGAGGAGAAGATGCAACGGACGATAGATGAAGCCAAATTGGCGTCCATCAAGCTAAGACAATGGACCGGCGAAAAAGGAATCTACGCGAAGCTGTTCGACAGCTACACGACCATGCGGCTCGACAACGACTGGCTTTTCTTCAATGTTGAAGGATTGAGTTCGGACCCGCGCCTGGAAACTGCGATGAGCATGCTGATCGCAAATGCCATGGCCGCGCGCGCTACCGGCAAAACAGGACAGCCCAGCATCACCGTCCTTGACGAGTGCTGGTCGCTCCTCGATTCCCCGGCCCTCGCGCCGGAGGTTGTGCAACTGTTTCGCACAGCGCGAAAAAGAAATTCTAGCGTCTGGGGAATATCGCAAACGGTAGAAGACTTTGTCGGAACGGAGTTTCAGCCTCGTGAACATGGTCCGGGGATACTCAAAAACGCCACCACCAAGATCGTGGGTCAACAGCCCGGAGACGTTTCGCCTCTGGTCAACCATCTTCATCTCAATCCGGTCGCCGTGGGCGAGATCAAAAGATTTGGCGCGCCACGGAAAGGACAAAGCGCCGAGGTGCTGCTGGTCATCGGCGAAAAGGCCGAGACCACGCAGACGATCAAGATTGTCCCAACGCCGTTGGCCTACTGGATTTCGACCACATTCCCGCGGGAACGCAAATACCGGAAATGGTTCTTGCAGGCGAACCAGCATAGACCGCTGATTGACTGCTATCAGGAACTTGGCAAGAAGTTTCCGCACGGTCTGGCGGACCTGGCGCAGCTTCCCGAGGAAATCTCGGGCGCCGTCAATGATGCCGCCGCCGGGTCGGTTAGACAGCCAACGGATCAGGTCCATCAGAAGGGAGCCGGGCAATGAACAATCGAACCAAACAAAGCTCCCATGTTCTTGACGTGCTGGTGCTTCTCGCGCTCTTGCCCTGTGCGTTCATTGTGGCCAACAGCGAAGGATGGCTGCTCGGACCATACCAGAATATGGACCCAGGTATGTGCTTGGGTCCATCAAGCATCGTTAGTGATTCGGCAATGCTCGATTCAAGGGGAGTGCCGGGGGTACGTGATGACGCGATGCTCAATACAACGTGGAACCCATCCGGAGATGAAGGTATAGGTCACCGTTGGGTTAACTGGTTCAGGCGAACAGAATCTAAGTTGGCGATTCGATGGAATCGCAGGATGAATCCTCTAGGGCCATAGGATCACAGGCCGCCAATAGGAAGGACAGCAGATATCTAGCCGTTTTACGAAAACGAAGGAGTGATTTCAACATGTCAACCGTGATTTATTTCGCCGCCTTTGCCGGGTTTTCCTGGCTTATCTTCAGCCTGCGCAGCAGGAAGACTATGGCGGCTGCACTGATCGGAGTCGTCGTTGTGACGGCGCTGGTGGCTCCAATTCAAGCCGAAGCCCAAGGCAGCATTCTCACCGTCGTCCAGCAAATTGTGAGTCTGATTAACGGAGTCATCAACAATGCGTTGACCGCGGTCAACACCGCCCGCTCGGCCATCAACAATTATCGGCAGTTGACCTTGTTTCCGCAAAACCTGCTGAACGCGGCAAGGTCACAGATCTCGGGGATGATCGGTAAGTTCAGGCAATCGATGGCCAACATCGTGAACCTGAATCTCAACAGCGCATCTCTTTCCGCTCCACAGAACCTTGAGACCCTGTTGCGCGGTCACCAGACCTCGGGAATCACGAACATCAGCCAATCCTTTTCGAATACTTTCGGAGCGATGCCGGCCGCGACAGACGCAAGCCCATCGGACCGCGCTTTGGTTGATGTCGATGACGCCTTGGCCCAGGACAGCCTGAAGATGACCGTCGCGACTGATTCGGCAACTGACGTCGAACTCCAACAGGCAGACGCACTTGAGGACGCCGCCAGCCAATCCGCGCCTGGATCGGCGCCGTTCCTGACTGCCTCTGCCTTGAGCGCTACCGTCAGGAGCCAGGCCCTGGTGCAAAAGATGTATGCCGCGGAGCTACGCGAGGAAGCCGCGAAGCTTGCCCACGAGAATGTGCTCAAGAAAGAAGGCGCCGCGTCGGCAACCAATTTGCGGCAGGCCCTCCAAAGTCTGTTGCAGCACAAATAACAGTTTCAATCAGGGAGAACCATATATGAACTTTGTCGAGAAAATCTTAAAGCCAGCCGGAACGTGGACATGGAAACACAAGCTCCGTCTGACCATCCTCACCGTGGCGCTTGTAATCACCGCACCCAAGGTCTTACTGGCGCAGCTCCCAAGTCCGTGTTGCGCATTGCTGCAGATCGGGCTCCAAACCATCAATACCACGATCAAGAACGTAGTGGGAGGAGGCCTGAACAAGATTCTGGGAGTTGATCAACAGATTCAGCAATTTGAGCAGACGGTGATTTTTCCCATCCAGCAGATCCAGCAGGCCATCGGCGTGGTCAAGGGCCTGCAAGTCAATGCCGGACAGATCAAGTCGCTATTGAAGATCAATGTTCAAAGCGCAACTCTGCCGAATTCGCAGCAGCTTGAAAAGCTATTGCTCTCGCGGGACCCGAGCCAGATTGGGCAGACCGGCGCCAACTTCACCGCCCTCTACGGGCCGGTGCCTTCGCAAACAGACGCCTCTCCGAATGTGCGCAACGTCATCGACATGAATGACGCTACCGCCCAGGCGGCGCTGAAGAGATCGATCCAGATCGACGCGCTGGCAGACCAGGAAATCCAGGCGGCGGACCAGATCGATCAGGGAATTCAAACGGCCGCGGCGGGCAGCGTGCCGATCATCGAAGCCCAGGCTGCCGCGTGGGTGCTCAGGTCTCAGGCCTACACGCAGGCCGCGGTCGCCGATCTCATGCGAGTGAGAGGCGTGTCATTAGCAAACTCAAGTGTCGACGTGAAAATGGGCGCCAACAACAGTACAGCGTTGCGGCAAGCGCTGCAGAGTCTCTTGCAGCACAAATAGCCAACAACCAGAGGCTTGCGGAGGGACCGCTTATGAATTTCTACTTCAACCAGGTATTGCGAACGGCGCTTGATGGAATCGATTCGAGAGGCGTGAGCCAGGCCACTGTCCAATTGGCGGGATTGATCCTTATCGCAAGCCTGCTCTATGCCGTTTATGAAGCGTACCAGAATGGCGGCGATGTGCGGCAATTAGGCCTCGCCGGGATCAAATATTTGGTTCTGGGATTGATGCTCAACAACTATCAGGCAATCTTCCGAGACATCAATGCCGCATTCGATGGGGTGTCCGATTTCATGTTCAACCTGAGCGGCGTCGGTGATGTTGGCCAGGCCTGGATGAACTCGATTTCGAACGCGCTCACAACGCAAGGCGGAGTGGAGTCATTCTGGGGATTAGCAGTCGGTGGCGGCGCGGCAATTCTGGGGCTCGTCCTCCAAATTTTGGGCTTCATTATTCTCCCGATCACCTACACGCTATTCACTCTGGCCTATGTGTTCTATGGATCCGTCTTGTACGTTATGGGACCGCTCATTCTGGCCCTCATTCCCACGCGGGCGCTGGGAAAGCTAGGGACGACCTATGCGGTGAATCTGATGATTTTTCATTCCTGGGCGTTGTTGTACGCCATCCTCCAGATGTTGATGACCGCGATCCAGATCAACGATCTTCAGGCCATGGCCAATAACGGTTCGTTTCTTCAGGGCTTTGTCGGTGCGCATGCAATGGCGCTGATGGGAGCGGCCAGCCTCATCTTGTCGGTCTGCATTGCTCTGATTCCATTTCTGGCGAAACACGTTATCTCCGGCGACGTCGGCTCGACGCTGTTTGCCGTAGCGGGCACCATCGTTGCCGCTGCAAAAACGGCAGCCAGCGCCTTTGCCGGCGGCGCCGGGGCCGGAGCCGGAGGAAGCGGAGCCGCTGCGGGAGGGAGCGGCGGTGGGGCGGGTGGCGGGGCGGGGCCAGCCGTCTCGTCCGCAAGCACACCGCCAGTCCCGGTCAGCGGACCATCCGGATCAGGTGGAGATCAACTAGAGAGCGCGGCGGGCTTCAATCGCAGCAGTTCCACACAAGCTACGCCTACTCCTCCTCCGAGGGTTGGCGGTCAGGGGGATGGTGACAGCGGCGGCGAGAGCGATGGCGACCAGGAACACCTTGAGACTGCGGTTGGGTTCGGCCGATCAACAAGTACGAGTCAGAGCAGTCGAGGAGCGGCGAAGGCTCCAGAGGAGCCAGTCGGAGTCTACGAATAGGCTTCATTGGCAAGCGTTATGAAACCGGCGCAGCACGCGCGTAGAAAAAGGAGTTGAAATGAGTGCAAAGCAATCGTCCAGCGCAGTTCCAGAAGTAACGCGCTATACAAAGTATTACGAGCACGACGGCATGCTGCGCGCTTATGCCAACCGCGCCATGTTCCTGGCCATCCTTTTTGGGGTCCTTGCCCTTGGATCGCTGGGGTTTGCGATCTACGTCAGAATTCAGCCGCCAACGATCATTCGCGTGGACAAAGATGGGACCGCATCCGTAGTGGGCGCGACTCGCAAGGACGATACCGCGGCACTGGCTAATTTGCTCGCAACAGGCAGCCAGTATCCGGGGAATGACACAGCGACACCGACGGACCTCGAAGGACGCGCCGTCGTGCGCCGCTTCCTGGAGCACTACCTGCAATACACCCCGGACTCGGTCGCCCGAAATCTTGCCGAATCCCTCAACATGATGACCGCGAACCTGAAGACCTACACCATGAACCGTCTCAGAGATGACGATACGATTGGCAAAATTAAAGAGGGGCACATCATTTCAGACTTCAGGATTCGCTCAATCGAGAAGGTCCCTAATACGGCCTGGAGCTTTATTGTCTTTGGCGCCAAGGAAGTTCACCACGTAAAGAACGGCGCCGAGGTCACCGATACTTTGGTGGCTAAGTACGCCGTTCGTCTTGTCGAACAATCGCGAACAGAAACCCATCCCAGCGGCCTGCTGGTCGCGGAGTATTCCGAGCAACAAATGACCGGCGACCGTCAGTCCACGCTATTGCAAGAGAGCGAGTTGGAGAAAAAGTAGTCAACGATTTCAGCCGTGGGCCCATGATTTGTAGCCCCTTACGTCCCGCCAGAGGGCATGTCTGGTAACGAGCTACGGAGAAGGCCGCAAGAAGGAAAGTTTGCGGCCACAGAAATGGAGAGCAGGCAAATGAATACTGGTAACGGCTCAGCACCGTCCGAAACGACCTTAAAGCCGGGCAGCGGACCCGCGGGAGGCGCCGCACCGCCTTCCGATGACACCGCGAAAACCAGAAAACGGAAGCCCACAACGGAAGAAGTGAGTCACGGTAGGTTTTTTTTGGCCAAGAAAGAGGCTTCAGGCGGATCGCCGGCCCTGGGGCAGGAATTCACACAAGAGGGAGAGGCCATGGTTGAGGCCTTCAGGACCGGCGGGACCTATTACCGCATCGAGGAATTCAAGCCGGTGGCTGATTTTGCCAGTGGCATGCCGGCGCTAAAGAAAGATCCCGTCCTCAAGAAATAGGCGGGCACCGGCACAGACTTTTCTTAAGACGATGTTTGTCTCAAGAAGCAATCCGCAAGCTCTATTGCGGTTGAGTGCTGGTCCGGTTTGAAGCATGAACCTGGCTGGAAACCTTAACGAAAGTTCCACCAGGAAAGTGCCGAGAACCGCTCCGGCGGCCTCCGTACCGTTCTGGGGACAGATCGAAGATCGATAAGGAGGAAATGGAAGAGATGTTCCGAGATCGGTTCATCATGCATTGGAAAAAGATACTGCGGCTCTTCTCGGTGGTCCTGGCGATCGGAATGTTCAGGATGATTGCGGAGCAATACCTTAATCAAGGACCTCTGCGCGGCCAGGACATTGTCCTCAATGCGCTGTGGTTTTTGGTCTTAGGAGCTGCATATGCGTTTGGTCGCGCCGTGTGGGATTGGGTCAAACCTTTTGCCCGCCGGTGTCATGGATTCACCCTCGTGATGCGCAAGGCTTATCAGGACTATTGGAAGCCCAGCGTAGCCACAAGCAAGAAGGTGTATCCATTTACCAGGCGCGCATAACAACACGGGGCCGCTGACAGATCAATTCTGTAGCTGACCCGCTCGGAGGTTAATCGAGGCAAACAGCTTTGCTCGTTCGCAAAGCTCGAATGCCTCAAAGCATCGCAACACAACAAATCGTGCTGGCCAGGTGCTTCGCCACCCGGTCGAAATTTTTTTCCAAATTTTTCGGCAAGGGCAGCGAAGAGACTGGCACGGTCTCCTCGTCTGCCTTTGCCTGACAGATCAAAGGAGATTCGCGATGACACACCTCGTAAAACATGAAATGAATCCGGTGCCAGCCATTGAGATCGACCGGCTTGGACAAATGACGAGAAAGCCCATGGACCTGAGCAGAGAAGCCCAATTGACCAACAGCCTCCTGCGGAGCCTCTACAAAGACATTCGCGTGGCCACGGTGGAAGTGCCAACCGAGCCGCTCGATCTCTGCGAGCAGGCAATGGTCGAACAGGCATTAACGCAGCTTCATCTGGACGGCGTGCGCTACAGCCTGATTGGGGCCAGCGGCAGTGCGAAAGAAGGGCGCTTCTATGCGGTTGAATCGAAATTCGAGAAGCCGCTCGCGGAACGCTTCAAGTGCTCCCCGCAGGCAGCTATGACCTACCTCGGCATCCTGGTTTCCTCCTGCAAAGTCATGATTGAGGAACCAACGTCGAGAATTCTGATCGTAGATGACCACGAGCTGGGGACGAATGATTGCCGGGGCTGGATGTCACACTCCATCTTCCGGAAGCTTCGCCAGCGGCACGTGGAAGAACTCACGAAACGAGAAACGAATAAACGCATCGCGCGGCTCAAAGCACTGCGGGCAGCCGATGCAACCTTCTGCCTCAGCGAGAAAGAGGAGGAGGAGTTGGGCGAACAAGCCAAGAAAGCGGCCAGGGTGAACGCTCTCCAAGGCGAAAGGCTATACCAATTCCGGCTTGCCTTTGAAAAGACCCAGGCCAAAGGGTCTTTCAAGATCATGCCGGATGAGGTTGCAAATGCACTGGAAGCGGACATCATTCTGCCGAAATCCTCGGTGAAGCCAAAATACACTGGGGGTGTGGTCAAGACCTTGTGGTCGATTCTGGGTAACCGCAAGGGCGATCGTTATAGCGGTCCGGTCGCTATTGGAATCCGTGACTTTTCCCGCAGGCTCTCTTTTCAGTCAAGCTACACGCTGGTCGAGCATGCCCCGCTGAGCTCGATTGAACTGGAGATCAAGCCACAAGCGCTGCGAGAGATTGAGCGTGTCCGCATGGCCTACGAGGAGAAGGACTTTAGCGAGCTCTTCAAGTTGATCGGCGCCACGGACACTCAGAGAGTGATCGAGGCCGGAGAACATGCCGACCCCGAGTACACCAGCAACGAATACACAGTAGCCGATGCCTGTCTGATTGCGGATGGTACTGGCTACATGCTCAAACATCCCTTCGTGAACGGACACCTGCAGAAAGTCCTGGCGCGATGGGCCTACAGGCTCTTCACCAGTGGTGGTTTCGTCCTGCCGGGCTTTGCTCTGGCGGACGATGGCTACCTCACGGTCCACAAGGGCAAGATCTATTCCGGGTCGGACTGGATTCCACGCAACACAGCGTCCGCGGCACTTCTATCCAGGCGCGGTCTTGTGGTCCGGTATCCAATCCGTATGAAGGAGGACCTTCTGCCGATTGAACTCCTGGGCAACATAGAAGCCGCCTCTCTGATACGGGAACATTTGGAAAAGCAAGGATGCAAAGTAGCATCGGACTTGGCCCGCAAAGTCGTTGACCAACAACTTTGCCTGGCCGGTACTCTTACTCTGCATTCAGAGACCGCGGCACGTAATGGTGGCGACTTTGACTTTGACATGGTCTGTGTCGTCGAAGATGACAAGTTCCCGCTGTTCGTCGAAGACCGCTTCGGGTACCGGGAGCAGCACACAAAAGAAAAAGACAAGACCCCTAAACCGCCCAGCCCATGGTGGAACCTTCCCCAGGTTGCCATGCAGGCGCGAGGGAACCAAATCGGGTCCATCACCGATCTGAAGACCTCTTGTCTAGCCAAGGGACGTGACGATTTAGGCAAACTTCTGGTCGACCAGCTGCAGAACGCGCTTGACCAACTCAAGTTCGGAACGCAGCCCGATCAGGAACTGATCAGGAACATCCGCAAAGAAGTGGACAAGGCGCCCTGGCTCGCATTCAAGCAGAAACGCCGCATCGACGAGATGCCCGTACACTTGCCCGGCGTGGATGTTGCCGACAGGGTCGGACAGCTCTACAACTTCTTGCGCAAAGAACTGGGAAAACTCTTGGATGACTCGGTGGCGCCGCTCAGTGATTTCAGGGGACTCATGGGCGGCCATAACTTCACCAAGGACATCCACGACGAGTGTTTTTTCATTAACCGCTTCTATGCCAGCGAAGTCCAGAAAACCTTGGCCCAGCGGCAAAAACTCCTCGAAGAACTGGAGCACGCACAGGCCCAAGTCAATAGCATGACCAACGATCCGGAAACGAGAAAGCAGCTTCTTTTCCGGCGCAACCAGGCTTCCGCCGCCTATCACGAATATGAAAAGCGAGCGGCAGATGACCTGAAATCCCTCATCCGGAAGGTCCGCAGTTGGGGGCAATCGAAGAATGGAACGCGGTTGTCCTATATGTCTGCCCTGCACTCCATCGTATGCAGAGACAGACGCACGGCGCCGGACCGGCCAACGCCAACCGGCACTGGGTCAATCGTCTTTTACGCTTTCCCGCAAGAAGTGGTCAACCAGATCGCGGCGCGCACCGGGGGACGGCCTGTAGCTGTGGACATCCCCGAACTCTGCGATGGCGAGGTCGAAATTGATGGGGAAGGACGCATCTTCCTCGTCAACCGGGTCGAAGGCGATAACCGGTCCTACGAAACCTTGGTTTTCCTGGCGCAAGTCACGAAGACGGGGGAGGTCTTCCTGGACAGGGACAGCAGAGGGAATCCGGTGATCACTCATCGGATCCGGCCATTTCCCATTCAAGCGGGCAGGAGTGAAATCAAAAACGGGAGAGTCATCTTCCCGGATACACAACAACGGCCGCAGGTTCCGGTCAAAAAGATCGAACCTGAGGAGCCAACTGAGTAAGGCCCCCATCGCAAAGGAGAACTCCCCTAGTTCTCCTTTGCGGGGAAAAAACGCAGAGAACGACGGCATATTAAACGAGGAGTTACCAGTATGAAATGCAAATTATTGGCCAGCGTTGCGCTGGCTGCGGCCATGGCGACCAATGCCAGCTCACAACATGTCGACTCTTATTCCAACACTCGCAGCGAGATCTTGCACATTCAGACGGCGCTTAACCACCTGACCGTCATTGAGGTAAGCGATCCGGTTGTCTCCGTCGCCTCCGGCAGCCCGGCCTTCAAAATTGAATGGAGAGAGAACAAAGTCTTTGTTCAGCCCACCGAAGGCAACGTCGCTACGAACCTCTTCATCTGGACGGCCACGCAGCGGTTCAACTACGAGCTGGGTGCGGCTGGCCCGGTCGAGAAAATGGATTTTGCCGTAGACCAGTCGCCTATTCAGACGCCCCATCCTGCTCCGGTTGCAGTGGAGCCGGCCGGTCCACCCGCGCAGATGCTGTTGTCGGCCCGCCCAATACGAATGGAATCAACGAAGCGGGGCAAACGGGCGATTGAGGTCATCCTCCACGACCATTACGAGGCGAATGGCCGGCTGTTCGTCCGTTATTCATTGCGCAATCAAGGCAGCGGGACTTACAAGGCAGCAGCGCCGCAACTGTATGCGCTCAACGATGCAAGATATCCGCAATCTTTGTACAGCTTGGTGGACTCCCAGCTTAACGAAGAGCAGATCCACCACTTGAAGATCAAAGAGCAACTTCCTCTAGAAACCATCACGAACCAATTGTCGGCCACGACATTGGCTCCCGGACAAGAGGTGATTGGCGTGATTGCGGTTCAAGCGCCACCCAGGAACGCACCGGCAGTACTGCGCCTCCAATTCGCTCCAAACAACAATGATGAGGTCTCAGCCTTTATGGTGCGTTAATGCGCCAGGCCCGAGAGCAGAAAAGATATGGACGTGCGTTCACTATCTCAGCCAACAAACCGAAAAGAAATCGCCTGCATCCTGCGCGCCGATATCAGTCGACGGTCTGACGTCGGAATCGGCAAGGCGGTTTTGAATCTGTTCTTAGAGCCGCAAAATCCCTTTGATGCTAGGAAAAGGCGGCAGCCGCGCAAGCTGGCGATACTAAGTGCACTGGTTCTGATCGCAGCCTTTGCTTGCTTCGCATACTTCAATCTGGCCAGCTAAACCACAGGAGTTCTCGATGCTCGCAATCTCCGACTCATTGATCTGGCTGTCTTTCAGCCCATGCCTTCACGCGCCGGTCCAGCCCTCCCGTCCAGGGGAGATGAGGCCAGATTCTGCAGGCGCCATAGGAACAAATCATGCAGCGCGATTCATTTGTTGACCGCCCGCAACGCCCACCCCTGCTCGACGGCGCTGAAATCCTGATTGCCATCGGCATAATAGCAACGACGTGGCTGGGTGTTTACATCGCGACAGCGCGATTTCATCTCACCAACCGTCAGGTAGCTGAGTTGGCCAGCTACTTAGTCATTGCATTTCTGGGAATCGGCGGGACCTTGTTGTTCTTGCTGACCGAGAGATCGAGACGAGAAAAGCAGTGGCCCCATCCACCGATGGTCATTTCCCGCCAGCGCGACGAAGCCGCAGTATGCCGGGCGTATCAAGACAACTCCATCGTTTTGGGATACGACATCCATGGCAAACCGTGGTTTTGGCCCGACAGTGTCCGGGTCATGCAAACGATTCTCCTGGGGCAGAGCGGCGCGGGCAAGACTACCCTTTTGAAAAGCATTATCACGCAGGACCTGTATCGGGTCGTCGGCACGCCCGGCCGGCCGCGACGCATGCCGATGATTTTGTTCGATGGCAAAGGCGACCTGGAGTACTTCTACGATCTCTTACCGCATGTGCATCGGGCCGGACGATTGCACCAACTTCGCATCCTGAACCCGGCTCGCCCCGATCTCTCGGTGCGCTACAACCCGTTTTACTGCAAAGACGACAATTACATGGCCGTGGTCAACATGGTCTTTGGCTCCTTCAATCTGCACGATGAGTTCTTCGCCAAGCATCAGCTGAACTATCTCGCTGACATTGTTCGCGTTCTCGTGTACACGGGCCTGAAGTTCAACTTCTACGATGTTCTGGTGATGGCCATTGACCAGGAGGTGTTGACCGAGCAAGTCGAGGTCGCCCGCCGCAAGATTGCCAATGACTCCTCGTTGTCCGTCCAGCGGCGGCTCAACTTCGAAATGTCAGTGAGAAACCTCAATCAATCGTTTGCCGATCGCGACCGCGTGCCGAAGATTCAGGGTCTCCTGAATGAGTGTATGACCTTCCTCGACGATGAGCTCAGCGTCATCACCGGCCCTTACGAGGATCTTCTTTCGATCGACGAAGTGATCGAACAGGACTTGATCTTGTTCGTCTCCCTCAACGTCAATAAGAACACTGAACCTGTTAAGGCCCTGGGCAAGATGATGCTTCAGAATCTGCAACTCGTTGTTGGTGAGCGGTATGAAAATGAACAACAGCGTCGCCAGGCACACCGGCCCATGGTCAGCGTTGTCCTCGATGAGTTCGCCCCTTTTGGATACAGAAACTTTGCGCAAATACTGCAAACGGCCCGTGGCACCAACACGGCGTTTCTGTTTTCCATGCAAAGCCTGCCGCAATTGATGCAGGTTGGCCGTGGTTTCAAAGAAGACGTATCCAGCGCACCCAACACCACCATAACCATGCGCACCAGGGACGAAGAAACCGCCCGCTACTTTATGAACGCATCCGCCGAACATACAGTCACCAAGAGAAGCATCTCGACGGAACGATTTCGCTTCTTCGGGTTCGAAAAGTTTACGAAGACCGACCGCGGCACGGAAAGCGAAGCCCGGGAGACACGCGCGCAAGACGAGCACATCAAGAATCTCCCCAAGGGACAGATGGAGATTCTCCAGACCGACGACACGCTGGGAACGCTCCATCAGCTGTTGCACGTTCGGCCGCCTGCCAGTGTGGGAGTTCCGCTGTTTGAACCGCGCCTGTATCCGAGACTGCGTCAGTCTCTCGAACAATCAAAAGGGGCAAACCTGCGTTTTAAGTCGAACGGAATGCCTGCCACCTCCAAGTGGGGAAGGCGCTAGCACCGAGGAACTCATGACACGATTCATTAGAGCAATACTCATACTGTCGGGAATCATCGGGAGCATGAGCTACGGACAAACTGCAGCTCCGGATTCGAAGCCCAGGCACACAGCCTCCGCGAGGCAGTCGCCTGCCCCGGCGCCACCTGCCGCAAAATCGCAAGCGGACCAACGGCCGTGGTACGAAAAGCTATTTGCACGGATTAACCATGATGATCTCGACTACGGTACGTGGTTGGAACAACGCCGCCGCGCATTCCATGATGCACAGATTGGCAATCCGTATTTCCAGTACAGCCTCTGGCTGACCGTTGTGCTCTTTAGCGTTACTGGCGTATGCGTAAAACTCTGGATCGACAAAGGCAGAGTGGTCCTGATTACCGCCGGTATGATGGCTGACCTGTACAACCAGGACCTCCTTTCAAAGCAAGCAGCCGAGGAAGCCATTCGCCGGTACAACGAACATATTGAGGCGTGCAATCGTGCGTTTGCCATGGACGGGGCCGAGCCGCACTCCATTGGCTTTGCGTCCCCCACGCTCGAGGGCGAACTGAAGCGTGTGAGCGAGGAACTACAACGGGCCACTGGCGAGGTCGCAAGACTTACTCAGGAAAACGAGACCAAAGCAAGGACCTTGGCTGGACTTTCTCTGCGTCTTGAAGGAATCAGCGCAGCAGAGGAAAGCGGCAAGGTTCCTTCGTCCGTTGACCTGTCCAATGCCGATGGCAAGCTGATCCAGCACATCAACCTTTTGCAAGAACGACTCTACGTCAAGGACAAAGACAACAAGAAACTGAGGGGAGCATAGGTCGCGATGCTGGTGGCCGTCTCAGGATTTGGCAGTGTCTGGCGCGCACGAGTGCGTGAGACTGGCGGCGCCCGGACCAGGGTCGAGTCGGCGTACTACAACACAACCGGAGTGTTGGTGCACGGGACCATGCGGCAACGGCCAAAGATCTCCGGTTATGTGCGTCTCAACGGCGACAGCGGCTTCGATCCGAATTATCCTTCTCGCGCAATTGAGACCGTCTTTGAATGCGCTCCGCCTTGTGTGTGGAACGGCGATAATAAGTTGCTCCTGAGAAAGATGCTCAGGAAGCGCGAACGACCGGACGTGTTCCTGGTGGTCTTGCAACATGAACTTCACGGCGCGCTCCCGGTCGGAACTGGTCAATGGCGCTCCGGCGATACATGGCTCATATCCTTGAGCGAATACCGGAGCCAACAAGAGTCATTGTTCTTGGCTCCGGCAAACGCGTGGTTCAAGACATCGTTGGGGTTTTGGGTTGTCGAGCCGCTCACCCGGCCTTGGCTTTGCCGGCTACGGTTTGACGGCCCAAACTTGAATCCCAAGCTGGAGGACCGATGCGGTACCTTCCAGGCTCAATAGCGTTAAGTGAAAGTCGGGACTACCCCTTGTTGCGGATTGTCCTGCACTGCCGCTTCGTTACGCACAAGCAACTCTACGAACTTTCCCGGTTTGAAGCATTCGAGCCGTCAACCAGGTCTTTCAACAACCGCATCTCGAGACTTGTAAAGCATGGCTTGCTGCGCAGTCAGAGAACCGCCTTCGCTGGACGAGTCTACTCGATTACAGCCGCGGGGCTTGCTCCTCTCATCCGCCGGGGAGAGTGCTATACCCTTTCCACAAGCGAGAAAGACGTTAATGGAAACGACGCAGCAGTTGCCCACTGTTTAGAGATCAACGAAATCCAACTTTGCCTGAAGAGGTCCGCCATACTAGCCCGGTGGGTGCCGGAAACGATGGTGCGCTCCAGGAACGAACTGACGAATTTCGGATCCTCCAAAGACTACGATGCTTTGGTCAGCGTACGGCTGAACCATGACGTATTCGATTTTGGACTCGAATACGAGCGGACCCCCAAGGCGGCGCAGTACTATACCTGGATCCGGAAGAGGATTGATGCTGATCAGCAGGTCGGCTGTATCCTTTATATATGCTCAAATTTCGACCTGCTGACCTACGTCGCAGGTCGGCTCCGGGATTGCCGAATGCCCATCTATTTTGGTCTGTTTTGGGAGTTCGTGAAGGACCCAAAATCTGCTAGGCTTGTGTCCCAGGCCTCAGTGATCCCCTGCTCACTAGAGAGTCTCGTCACAAAAGCGAAGATCGTGTAGGATGACATCCTCGATTAGTGCTTTATAAGCGGAAGTTGTTAATATTTTGGCAGAGTTGCTGGGCTCGCTCTCTGCTTCAAGTCATTGAATTCACGCCAGATCAAAATTCTGGCGGGACAGCCGGTTCTCCAGAATTCTTGCAGGAAACTGCTGGAGACCTGATTCCTGAATGGATACTGTCGACGTATTCCCAGTAACTCTCAACCGTTCACCCGCAACAGAGTTTGTTTGAGCCTGCGTCTTAGAGACGAGGAGAGCGAGTGGGCGAACCAGAATGCGCCTGACCATATGACGCAGTGCCGGCTGCGCGGCAATTTTCACGGCTAGCCCTGGCGACACTCGTTCGTAGAAGCGAATGAATGCCCGCCCCCAGCCATGACGCGCCCTCGGGACGAAGCTCCGTGCCAGAAATTGGTTTCGTAGATTGTTCAACGGCAAAAAGGTGCGACACAGCCGCTTCCAGGAGAGTGGTCGGAGTTACCTCAACCCCAGCACTCGTCAGCAGCTCCTTGCCAACAGTAGGATTGAAGCAGCGTCGCCATTTCGTTGCCGTCGCGGATAAAATAAACCCCGCTGCACGCCCTTCTCGAAAAGGTCGCAGTGTTAACGTCTTCGGAACCAGCCAAGATTCGGGCACGGTTGCAGCCGGTGAAGTTCACGCGACTGATTGATTCACAAGCACTCATGTGCCTTTAAAAAAGGCCAAAGCGGAGGTGAACGATAGGATTTCGGCGAATTTGCCGCCTAACATAGCGGCTCGGTAAGGACGCACCGTGGACCACAACTCATCGAAGAATTTGGGAGAGGAAGCGCTGATGCCGCGTAACAGGAAATGGGGAGGTACGCACGCGGGAAACGGTTGACCCTCTGCTACCCCAAAAAGGAAATGACCGTTTAAAATGAACCGTTTAATAGGAGGCGACCCGATGGCTTCGAAACCTGGAGAAATCACTCAATTGTTGGTGGCGTGGCGACAAGGGGATGAAGAAGCGCTGCGCAGGCTGATGCCGATGGTCTACGGAGAACTCAAGCAGATGGCCAGCCGTTACATGCGCCACGAGCGGCCCGACCACACCTTACAGGCTTCGGCTCTCGTCAATGAGGCTTACATCCGGCTCGTCGATTGCCAAAACATAGGGTGGGTGGATCGAGCCCATTTTCTCGCTATGTCTGCGACTTTAATGAGGCGTATTTTGGTGGAACACGCTGAACATCGCAACCGCCTGAAACGCGCAGGCGGGTGGAAGAAGGTGCCGTTCGACGAAGGATTCGAGTTGGGGAAGTCGCCTGACTTCGACGTTCTAAAGCTTGATGAAGCCCTAACCGGCTTGGCGGCTGATTCTCCTCGTAAGGCACAGATCGTCGAGCTGCGATTCTTCGGTGGCTTGAATGTTGAGGAAACAGCACAGCATCTCGGCGTATCAACCGCCACAGTGAATCGGGAATGGCGTGCTGCCAAGGATTGGCTAAATCAAGCGATGGCATGAGGGCCCAAAGCGCAAGACCGTCGCGACCGCATTTTACTAAGGGGTTGGCAGGCGCGATTGCGGGAGGACGAATGAGGCTAACGTGTGCGGTTGGTTTGCATGCCTGGCAAGGCTGCGTATGCACAACTTGCAGTCGGACTAGAGATGAAGACCACGTCTGGTCCAAGGATTGTGCGCGATGCGGACGATGCGGTGTGACGCGGCTGGATGCGCATACGTGGAGCGGCTGCAGGTGCGATTGTTGCGGCCAGACTCGGGATGTGCAGCATGACTGGTCCAAGGATTGTCAGAAGTGCCGGCGATGCGCGTCTATACGACGAGATGCCCATAGATGGAACGGTTGCCAATGCGAGGCCTGCGGTAAGACGAGAGACGAGCAGCACGATTGGTCTGCAGATTGCGAAAGGTGTGCCGGGTGCGGAAGGCTCCGGCAGGACGCTCACAGGGTACAGGGCGGGACGTGTACTGTCTGCGGCAGGACCGGATTTGCATCCGAGGAGTACTTCGGAGAAATCGTGGGTCGTCCCCTCAGGGTGTTCCGCTGCGAGACGGTAAACGGCTGTCGACTCGCCTGGGTCGTACGCGCTGGCGATAAACAGTCAGCAGTGGTGGACGGTCGGCCAGGACCGGAATTCGACGTGATCGGCAATGCGCATACCGTTGCATTCGTTGATGGCCAAGTCGTAAAGGGATGCGGCGAAGATCTGCGATTCAGCCCCGACGGCCGAAGAGTGGCGTATGTTGCACAGAAGGGTGCCAGGAAGTTGGTGGTCGTGGATGGTCAGCCGGGGTCGGAGTATGACGGAATTGGCGAAGGCAATCCAATTTTCAGCGGTGACGGGAAACACGTGGCCTATGCAGCAACAAGAGGCCACAAATGGGTGTTTGTCGTTGACGACCGGCCAGGGCCCGAGTTCGAGGCTATCGCCGAGGAGCCGATCATCAGCGCCGACGGCATGCGAGTGGCGTATGTAGCAGCAACAGGAGGCAAGTGGTTCGTGATAGTGGATGGCCAACCAGAGCCTGCATATGACAACATCGGCTTTGGTTCTCTCAAGTTCAGTGGTGACGGCAAACACGTCGCTTATTTAGCCCGGAACGACGGAAAGGCTTTGGTCGTAGTGGACGGCCAACCTGGACCCGAATATGACGCAATTCCCGATGGCACGCCTATTTTCAGCGGTGACGGCAAGAGCGTCGCCTACGTTGCCAGGAAGAGCGGAAGACATTTCGCGGTGATCGATTCGCGGCAGCATTCCGAGCATGATGTGATTTTACCTAGTTCCCTCCGCCTTGCCCCAGATAACCGGGTGGTTTACGTTGCAGTAGATGGGAACAACTGGTTCGTGGTTGTTGATGGCCAGCGAGGGCAAGAGTTCGACGGAATCGCCAAGGGGAACCCAATTCTCAGTCCCGACGGCAAGCGCTTGGCGTATGCTGCTCGCACCGGCGACAAATGGATGGTTGTGGTGGACGGCACTGCGGGGCCACTGTATGACGGAACCGCTAGAATAGAATTTAGCTGCGACGGACAACACTTCGCGTACTTAGCCGAGAGACGAGGCCGGTGGACGGTAGTACTGAACGGCCAGCCGGGGCCGGAGTTCGATGCCATAGGCGTAGGCTCTTCTGTCTTTAGCGCTAACGGTAGGCATATGGCCTATATAGCTCAGGCTGGTGATATGAAAATGGTGATCTCCGACGGTTTGGCGGGGCCAAAGTTCGACGATATCATCAATCGCTACCTCATCCTGAGCGCCGAGGGTAACCGCATAGCTTACGTAGCCACTGAGAGCGGAAGGCAGTTCGTGGTCCTTGATGGGCACGAAGGGCCACGAAATCATGGGTTGGTTTGTGGCCCAGTACTTCGATCGGATGGGACCTTAGAGTATTTGGTCCGAAGACTAAAAGGAGCCAACTCTCTTCTATATCGTATTACGCATCAGTTCAGCTAGGGCGTGAGACCCCAAACGCCGCCTAGCTTAGCTTAGCCCCTATAAAACATGGCCTAACCGCTGACGAGTGATCATATGCAGATGCCCTTGCAACTCAGAGTAGGTGATGTTATCCAGAGTCGATGGGAAATTCATAACATCCTCGGAGGGCTGCAGCAAAGCGGCATGGGCGTTGTCTATGTTGTTTGGGACCGTAAGGATCGAGAGGCTTATGCTGCAAAAACGTTTCAGGACGAAGCGTTCGCCGCAAGTCCGCTGATAGCCGAGCGTTTTGTTCGTGAATGCTCTATCTGGATCGAACTTGAGAACCACGAGAACATCGCACAAGCTCGATTTGTCGAAAATATACTCGGAAAGCCATTCCTTTTTTTGGAATACGTAAACGGCGGAGATTTGAGCAAGTGGATCGGCACAGCGCGCTCATCCGCAACCGTTTCTCAGATCTTGCTTTTCGCCATGCAGTTCTGCGACGGGATGGATCACGCCTTCCGGCACGGAGTCAAGGTTCACCGCGATGTAAAGCCGCGAAATTGCTTGATCACGCGTAATGGCGTATTGAAGGTGACTGACTTTGGTTTGGCTAAGGCGCTTTTTGACGAGTTGTCTGCGCCGACGAGTCTGGCGTCACTACCAAATCGACATCTGATAGACATGTCTCGCACAGGTAGCTTGGCAGGAACACTGGCTTACATGGCCCCCGAGCAATTCGACGACGCCAAGCGCGTCGATATTCGAGCAGATGTTTATTCATTTGGGGTCATGTTTTACCAGATGATTACCGGGGGCCTGCCCTTCGAGCCTGGCTCGCAGGCGCAGGCCGAGAATGCAGTGAAGGAATTTGAGCGTCTACACAAGACGCACCCTCTACCGCATCTGCCTCCTAATGTCTTGGGGTTAACGAAGAATCAGATTCTGCAAATTGAATCGATCCTACACACGTGCATTGCAAAGGACTGCAATCGAAGATTTCCCGATTTCAGGGAGTTGGGGATCGTATTGCGGGAAGCCTATCACCGTCTGACGGGTTCCGCGGCTCCTGCAGCTAAGGCGGGGAAAGCGCCGGACGTCAGGGAACAGATTCGCAAGGCTACAAGCCTCGATAATCTTCAGCGAGCCGATGCAGCTGTGGTGACGTTCGACGACGCTCTGTCACGAGGTGAGACAGCCTTGGCGTGGTCCGAGAAGGCCAAAACTCTTGCAGGATCGGGGCGTCTGGACGAAGCGTTGTCATGCTGCGATCAGGCGTTACACTTCGATCCCAGGGAGTGGCGGGCATTAGCGATTCGAGGCGCGGTCTTAACACAACTCAAAATGCCGGACAAAGCGTTGCTTTGGTTTGAGCGTGCTATTGAAATCAATCGCGAAGACCCACCTCTTTGGTGCGACAGAGCCTCGGCGCTAACTCTGGATGGACGGCTGGACGAGGCAGCGGTCAGTTATGACCGTGCGCTCGAATTGGACGCTGACTGCGAGGCGGCCTGGACCAAAAAGGCAGCCGTTCTGGCGCAAGCCGGCAAGACGCATGAGTCCTTCGCATGTTTCGAACGCGCTTTGCGAATCAATCCCCGCTCCGCCTTTTTGTGGATGAGGCGCGGAGAATACGAATATATGCTAGGACATGCGGACGAAGCGATCGAAGCCCTCGAGCATGTCATCGAATTGTCGGAGGCGACCACCCTAACCCAATCTTCGGCTTTAGACGAAGACTTGCGCTTAGAGGCGTGGTGTCTGATGGGAGTTGCATTCTTAAGAAAGCGCGAGTTCTGGGATGCGATTGGTTGCTCGGAATGCGTGCTAGAAGTGAATGCCGAAGCTATGAAAGCGCTACTTGTCAAAGGCGCCGCCTTGAAAGCTTTGCAACGAGACGACGAAGCTATAGTGTGTTTCGACGAGGCCCGGCGGTTAGGAGCATCTAAGCAGCTGATCGACGAAGCCGAGGAGCTAGTCGAATTATCGGTATCGGACGATAGTCCAGGCACTGCAAAGCGGACCCAGGTATCGGACCGCGCCAGCGGTGCTCATGCTCTTTTCGAGGCGGCGGATTTGTTAACGGCCAGCGACTTCCGGGCATTTCGAGAGGTCGGCTTAAGAAGAGCCGCCCAGGAGACAATAAGTTCACCTCGAAAGGTCGAGGTCAGCGCTGAGGCTCTGGCCGTATTCTACTCAGGCGATATGTCCCCATCCGTCCTTATCGAAAAGTATGCGGACGTCCTTGACGGCGTTCTTTCTGCGATTGATCTCGCCCGTGCCCCGACTATAGGCCGCGGGCAAGGTCCGGCATCCCTGGGACCCGGCCGCAGCACTCTTCAATTAGCGTATCGAACAAATTTCGAGATTGGATTAGAGGATCTCCGCTCGCACGTTCGGTACCTGCTCATGATCGCCCGCATTCTCCGGAGAACGAAAAGAGATTTGAAAGCCGAAGCCGCACGCAAGCGGTTGCTCGAACTTCTTGAATGGCCCCTGACCACGATAAAAGCCCGGCAGGATTGCGTAGAGATTTTAGTATCTCTGTTTACGTTAGCAGACGAATTCATCGATGTTCAGGAGCATCGATCCGCGGAACGCATATACTCGCGACTGGCTGAACTAATTTCACCCAACAGCGAACAGCACCTTAAGGCTCTCACGGGTCGAGCTATCGTCATGGCAAATCGGAGACGGTTCGGGGAATCCATTCAGACACTCAAAACCATCATTGCCCAGTGGCCTGATTTCTCCGCTGCGCAAGAGGCGCTTTCGAGGATTCGCAACGCCAAGTCCGCAGATGAACTAAAGGCAAAGCAAGAGTTCAGCGAGATCAACGCTGATCTTGAAGGTACACCTATCGCACAAGACCGTATGGATCTGTTCTGGCTGGACCGCGGTGTTCTAGATACGCTTAAGACCGTTGTCGAGCACTCTGACCGATACAACATCGATGCGACTCACGTTCAGGCACGAGAGGGCTCGGACGCGGCGCGGGCAAGCGCCGACGAGCTTTTCGAAAGCGTCAAGGCCAGGGTTAACGCTGGGGTGACCAGCCTTGCCGATATGGACTGGGCACTTGGTATCGATCCCATTGCTATGAGAGCCGAAGACGCAGCCAAAGCTGGGGATTACGCTGGTGCCATCTTGCTCTACCGACAGGCATTAAGGCAGGCGCCCGGCTGCGATTCATTCCTAATGAGCCTTGGTTCATGTTACGCCGGCATCGGCCAGTTGGACACCGCGCTCCGCTACATGAACCGCGCCGCAGAAATCAATCCTCGCAGCCACCGAATTGCCCAAAACCTGGCTTCTCTGAGGAAGCATATGGCCGACGAGGAGCGCGATCAAGGACCCATTGCCGACGGGCGTCGGGAGCAATAGCCCGACGAACCATATAACGTTAGCTAATTATTGAAACCGGTGTTTTGGGTTGGCCCTGAGGAGGTGTCTCGTATGCCGTGGTTTTCCAAGAAGGAAGCTGAAGCTAATGAAGCAACTATCCAATGGCTCATTGATGGTTTCACTCCAAGGACCATCGTGGCAGAGAGCCTTCTCTCCGCGTTGAAAATAGAGAGGACGCCTCTGTCTGTCCTGGAAGCGGGGATGTTGGTACTGATCAGAAACATAACCAGTTTAGCAATCGCAACTCGGGGCACGGTTTATAATTCTGATCGAAATTCCCACAGAATTCAAAAGGCGATTAGAGAATGCTTTCTCGGAGAGTTTGCTGCAATTGCCTGGAAGGCCGGGCTCAATGCTGAAGCTTTATCCTCCCTTTGCTCACAGCGCGTTTTGAGCTATCTGCCGGTTTTTGACGAATACCAGAAAGCGACTCTCGAAGCCGACTACGACGGGCAAGCCTTAATTAGAGTCGCTGACGTAGGAGCCGCGGCCTTGACCGGCAGCCATGAGGGGTATAGCGTCGAGGCGTATGGACTCCTTACCTGGATCGGCCACACCGAGGTTGAGATGATCAAAGTGGTCAAAGCAAAATTGAACGAGTCCAAATAATCAACGGAAATCGACCCTCGGTCGAGGTCACAGTCCCGATCACCATAGCCAGTCGCCGATGCCACTCCAGGCTGCATCGAGGTGGCTCGCGGCTTGACGCCCCAGTCGGTCGGCAACCGCCTGGTGCGCCGCCAACATCAACCTATGACCGCCGCTTGCGTTCAATTTACAACCGATGTCGCGTACTTCGCCCTCACGGCGGGGCAGGTACCCTGGCCAGGAGGAAATGAGCCTCTCCACAAGTTCCATGTCTGCCGGGCTCAACCTCGGCAACGAGGCCCGGCGCCCGCGTTCATCCGCTATCCGCTGGAGCGCATCCCGCCGGTCTTTGGCTTCTTGCTTGCGCCAATTCTCAGCCTTTCGTTTGCGTGTTTCCTCGACCCACGGCTTCTGCGCATAAATCAACAAGCCCGTGCCGGCCCCTACACCAAGCCCCAACAGCCATGAAGTCATGGCGGAAAGCCAATACGAAGCTAACCACAATGTCATGCCCCCCAAGAAAATGCCCATCACGAAAGCCGCCGGCAAATATTCTGATGGGGACCACGTTTCCAGTGGCGGCGTTCTGTGTACATCGTACCCGCCGCTCGACAAGAACTCACCGTCCAAAACGCCATGGCAGCGCGGGCAGGTCGGAAAGCCGCTGGACATCGCAAATACCATCGCACCGGACTCGGCGGCCCGCTGGAGGGCTGTACTTCGATTGAAGACCGCCCGGCAATAGGGACATGCCCACTGGGCATGCAGTGCGTTTAGCGCCAGCTCTCGATTGGGCATAGGATTCTCCTGGTCCTACCAATTTGCCGTGAAATCGTAGCCGGCTCGCCGCGTGGCTTGAAAATGCGAGCAGTATGAGCGCCGCTACCGCCACACATCATTAGGCGCGAAATCCGGTTCATTCCTATCACTCAAGTGATCGTTGGACCGATTGCGCGGCACTATGTCGCAGAAGTGTTACCCCAAAGGTTCTCCCAACGGATGCCCAGGTCGCTAATGCTACGGTAGGCGCGTCATTTTTGTCGTCGTTAAGGAGCGCGCCTTGGATCACGACTTCGAGCCCGCCATCCTTATACTTGTCAAGAGTTCATTGGCGGTGTAGAGCGCCTGCCGTCTCTCTTCGTCGCTCTCGTTCGCGATCATCTTCGCGATGAACTCACGGGCATGATCAGACGCAAGCGACGGAAAATCTTTGACCATTTGCCGTCTGTCATCCATATTGCTCGTCGATATGAACGCGTCCAACCGTTTGAGTAGTTCCTTCACTTGATCGACGCTAACCGACGTTAGCGCTTGACGCTTCAGCGCTCGCAGTTCTTCACGGGCGAGGATTTCAGCCATGCCAGCATCTATTCCTTTGTCACGACATATGTCCACGGCGAGCTTATGAATTAACACATGGTTTTTCGCTGCCTGAGATGGCTGAATACTGGCAATTCTCAAAAACACTTGCACGGCCGCTTTGTCAAGGAGCGCAGGATTGTTCCCCATGAACTGCTGCGCGGCCTTCCACGAATTAGTGGCGATGAAACCATTGACCAGGGGATAAAATCTGTCCAGGGGATGTCCCGGCGGCGTAGCAGCCGTTTTGCGACGCTGGGAAGTCGCGGTGATTTTCTTGGGTGGCAGCTGAAGGCCGAAGTTGTGGGTCACACGGTACAAGCCCTGCCCCTCTTCGTCCAGCTTGCCAGCGAAATACTCTAAAGTGCCGTCCGAGCGAAAAATAGGCCCACAAATCACCTGTTGATAATCGGGCCCGCGGCGTCCATCCGCGACGACGAACGTCTTGCCGTCGGCGTTTGCTGCATAGGCGACATGGTTCCCGTCAATGCTAAACAAAGGCCCGGCGACCACGTCGTCAACTTCCGGCCCAAGCTGACCGTCCACTACCACCAACCACTTGTTGCGCCTTCCGGCTACGTAAGCAACGCGCTTGCCTCCGGCACCGAAGATAATGCCTTTGCGGATTCTGTCAAACCCCGGCCCCGGCTGTCCGTCCACAACCGCCAACCAGTTGTCGCCCCTTTTGGCTGTGTACGCCAAATGCTTGCTGTCGCTACTGAAAAGAGGATAGTCCTCGCCAATCCCGTCATACGTGGCCGCGAACTGACCATCCGCGACCACGCACCACTTCCCTCCCGTCCCGGCCACATAAGCAAAACGCGTCCCGTCCGGGCTGAACAGTCGTTCACCAACTCCAGGAAGCCCTGGCCCGGGCTTTCCATCAATTACTATCAACGTTTTATCACCCGAAGTAGCACCGTAGGCGAAATGCGTGCCGTCCGCACTAAAGAAAGGATCATCCTCGAGGATTCCGTCATACAGCGAGCCTGGCTGACCGTCGACAACTACGATTCGCTTGTCGTCCTTAAGCGATGCCGCATAAGCCAGACGCCGGCCATCGTTGCTGAACGTGGGAATGCTGGCGATACCCCAATACTCGGGCCCGGACTGGCCGTCGGTCACCACAAACTGGGTTTCTCCTTTTGTAGCTATGTAGGCTACATGCTTACCATCTGCACTCAAGGTTAGGTGGCTAACGTCGTCATATGCTGGACCCGGTTTGTCATCGACAACTGCTAACCACTTTTCTTCTTTTTTGGCGACGTACCCAATGTGCTTGCCATCCAGGCTGAATATGGGCGGCTTGACACCATCCCACTGGGGGCCTAGCTCGCCATCTGCCACAACTAGTTGCTTCCCGCCATCAACTGCGACATAGGAAACCCGCTTGCCATCGTTACTGTAGACGAGTGTGCCAGCGCCAATCGCGTCATGCTCTGGCCCTGGCTGTCCATCCACGATCATCCTCCACCTGTGGCTTAATTCCCCAGGGCGCTTGCTGGCTGCCGAATACGCCACGCGCTTGCTATCAGCGCTGAAGCGGATAGACCGAGCACCGATGGAGTCATATTCCGGTCCTGCGTGTCCGTCCATGACGACCAGTTCCCTGCCAGCCCCGATAGAGGGGCCCATGTGGGCGTGATATGCCACGCGGCTACTATCTGGGCTGAAGGTGATAGCGAAGATGAGGTCAAACTCCGGCCCTTCGTGGCCGTCTACCACAACCACTACCTTGTTGCCCTTACGGGCTGAATAAGCCAAGCGTTTCCCGTTGGGACTGAAAACCAAGCGGTCGGTACTATAGGCGAAGGTGCCCAAATAGTATTCGATCTTGCCATAGTTCGGCCCCGGAACCCCATCCAAAACCACTGACTGGCTGGCGCCTTTTTCTGCAACCCATGTCACATGACATCCACTAGCAGCCGATGCATGAACATACGCCTTCGGTGACTCATCGATTCCGCACAATCGCTCCTCATGGGCGAGGCCGGTCTTACCACAGAAGGCGCATACCCCTTCTTTGGCCCTGTGTGCATTGTGGCGTAGCCTTCCGCAGTCGGAACACTTCTCACAGTCTTCGACCCAGTCGTGCTGCTCGTCTCTGGTCTTGCCGCAAGCAGTGCAGCGGCAACCCCTCCATTGATGTGCATCGCGTCGCTTCAAGCCGCACTGGTGGCACGCTTCGCAATCCTTCGACCAGTCATGGTCTTGGTCCCTTGTTTTGCCACAAGACGTGCATCGGCATCGCTCCCATTTGTGCGAGCCGAGCATGCAGAAAATCGCCATTACGATGCACTCGACAATGCCAACGGCTTGCCCCGGTCTCGCCGGCTCAGAATCGTGCCGCCTGCGACTCCTTGGCGGCTTTTGGGGTTCTCGTTCTTCACGCAAAGTCCACTTTCGGCAATTGGTCCATCAGTTTACTCCTTAAGGCCTCCGTGTCGTCAGTGAATGTGTGCCGAATGGGCGGCGGGCCGAATCGTCACGACCTAAAAATTGGCCCCACGAGCGCCCTGCGTAAAGCCAACGAATGCTAACCAATTGGCGCGCAATAACTTCGGTCACGTTCGCGAGGAGCGCTTTCACCGTCTGGAGCGATCAGCAATAGCAAAGAAAAAGATGAGTGATAGGTTTCCGGTGAATTTGCCAGCTTCTGTCAGTAGAGGAGGAGACACGGATGCGGGGCAGCCATTACGAAAAAGAGCCCAGGCATATTTGCTTCTGGGTGGCGACAAATTCGCAATTTCAACCAACTGGAACCGATCACCCTTCCATACAACACGATAGGTCGGGAACCGATATCAGCTTCCATCAACCTGGAGGAAAAATGAAGAAGAGTCAAAGAAATGCCAGTCGCTGTCTTTTGCGGTTGGTTGCCGTCGTGATTGGAGTGTTGATGTTGGTTTTCACCGATCCGGGAACGATCTCTGCCCAAGACAACTCGGGAGAGCCCCAACTTCGCGACCAGGTGCGGCAGCGGATCGTGGCCCAGATGAACATGGCCAACAATGCCGCGGCGACGTGCAAGCGCCAAGTCAGGACTCAGGTCAACAACGAAAAGCAGCGTGAACTGCACTGCGGATGTTTCGGGTCTGCGGCGGCGCAGCAAGCAAGTATCCAGGGATTGCTGGAGGTGGGCCAGCAAGCCATGGCCCGATGCGAGTTGAAGGGCCTTAAGGTTAAGGAAGCCCTGCTCAAGCGGCTCGAGGATGAGCATGTGGCTCGTATGCGCCGGCTGTTAGGTCAGTTTCAAACGCAGGCAACCGCGTTTGATGCCTGGACCCGAGAAGCGCAGGACGGAGCCAAAGAGGCGTACGCCAAAATCACTGACATGGAAGTCGGTGCCATCGCGGCGGAACTCACCGCTGCCAGCACCGCCGCGATTGAAAAGCGCCTGGACCTCATGCTCGACAAGGCGGTCTCGCTGCGTGACCCGCGCCGCGTACGGTCCACAGAGCTGAAGTCATTCGTTCTCACTCTGCGCGATGAATTGCGCGGAAAGACTCGCGATGAGGTAAAAGGGATCATCCTTGCGCGTCTAGCTGAATCTCGCCAGGGCATCCGCGATTTCGCCGGCATTCGCGAACAGCTGTCTTCCGGAATTGCCCGTGCAGCGGTCCCGAAACCAGGAGAGAACCCGTCGGGGGAGGCGCTGCGGTCGTGGCTTGACGCCAGTTATTCCGGGATTCTCGCGAGCGTGCAATTCGCAGAAGAGCACGGCTCGAAAGCTGTCCTCGGGTGGAGTAGGGCAGCCGGCGTCCTGGGCATGGCGCCGGATCTGATCGACACGGCGGCGATCCTGTATCGCACGTCCGTTGTCGGATCGAATATAGAAGGTTTGGAACAGCTGCGCTCTGCCGCCGAGGCTGAACGCGGGAGACAGCACCTCGAGCTCACGGTAGTCGTGGGCTTACGGCGCGAACTTGAACAACAGCGTCAGCAGTTCGAACGCGACGCGAAACCATAACGACAAGAAACAACAAAAAGGAGAGTTGAGATGATGTTCTTACGTGCAGTCGCAATTGCAGTCCTTGCCAGTGCTCTTGTGCCGGCGATTCTGGCGCAGGATCCATCAGTGGCCGCCTACACCGCATCCGCGAAAGCGAATTGCATCAAGCTCAAACAGGAGCGGGATGAGCTGGCCCAAAAGGCCGCGCATTTCACGGCTGCGAGTCCGCAGAAGCAGCAGGAGTTGCAGAAGAACGTGGAAACTCTGAACGCTCTTGTGGAGTACACCGAAAAAATGATCGCAACGCCGCCCAAGACGGCCGGGGACATCGAAGCCCATTCCAACCAGATTCATAACCTCATGCAGGCCGCGAAAATGGCTGCCAGCGATGTGAAGGGAGATATGGGGATGCCACGAACCAGAATTGAGCTCGCCATCCCCGAAGACTTGAAGAATTTGGCAAACCAATGGATAAAGGAGGCCAAAACCAAGAACGGGGACATTCATGCCAAACCTGACACCGACTTTTTCCGGATTCGTGCAAACCAATTGAATCCCGCAAACGTCAATGGCTCGTTCAAGGCCACCGACGCTCAGGATGCGAATCAGATCAAAAGCCGGGACAAAGGGAAAGTCGAAGGGGGAGTCATGCTGGAGGGAGTAGCCGTAAACCTCCCTCCTATCGATCCCAAACGTGTGCAATACGATGCATCTCTCAACGCCTTGGTGTTGGGAGATGCTGTCTATTTCAGTAAGACTAAACCTTGGGTTCTGGCGGCGCTTTGCCGGGCCATCGCGGTTGATAACCATGAACTGGTGGGCGTTTCGCTCACCGCTCCCACCTACACAGTTGTCGGAGAGGGTGGCAACCTCTACCGAGATACGGCGCTAGGAAGGGATCTTGCTCTTGGGGATGGCTTCCTGCGCGACATCGTCTTCCTGGAAGGGCACTGGGAAACTGGCTATAAACGCCCCAACGATTTCGTCCCCAAAGTCTCAACAGCCCGGAGCGCTACGCTGATTGTTCGTTGGAGCTTCCGCGACTACCGGTTTCGCACATCGAAGGATGGAGAGATCCAACTGGCAGGAGCCAATGTGGAGGCCAGAGTCATGCCGGTGACCATCGCGAAAGATGGAGGTTTTGAACCCGACCTGAACCAGATCACAAAAGGATTCAAGCCTCCGGCAGAATACGTCGCGAACGCCGAAAACGTCGCACGTCACTTCAACGACTTTTACATCCATGAACTCCTCTTGGCGCGAATCCTGGCTTATGGCGCCGACGCATCGATCCTAAGGTCGATGAAGAAGGCTGGGGTCAACCTTGAAACACTTGCACGCGACATCGCGGATCAAAGGAGCTAAATATGAAAATCGTTGCCTGTTCATGCTTTGTCCTTTTGGGCCTTTTCCTCTCCCCGCCCGCGCCGGCGCAGAGCCGGTCATTGCCTCCGCACGTGCAACGCTGCGACGGGAAATATTGGACCGAACCAGGCTATGTCGTCGATGATCCGAAAAGTGCTGCTGTAAAGTGGGCACCCGGCATTCAGTACCGGTCCTGCGGAAATGTAACCCAGCCCCATATCATGGCCGACAAGAGGGAAGGCTACTGGACGCCCGAACCCGGCTATAAATGGGCGCATTTGGATGCAAATGGAAAGCCCACCGACTTTGCTGTTCAGTGGGAACCCGAACAACACCTGCCAACCTGGCCTCATGTTCATGCCGGCCAGGCGGAGGGGAGTTATAGCCCGGATAACGGCTACACGTGGGCGCATCTGGATAAAGATGGACATCCTACCGACGCCGCTGTTCGCTCGCTAACACCCGCCGAGTTAGCTGAGGAAGCTTGCGAAAAAGCCATGCACCGGCCGATGGACGTGCCGGTCGCGCTTCGCGCGTGCAATACGTCCGTCAATCGATACCCCAAAGAGTGGCAGGGATATCTGGACCGTGCGTACCTCCGCATGCGTCTCGATCAGTTTGACGGCGCCAAAGCGGATCTGGACCATGCCAACCAACTGGTAAACACTGCACTCTCCTCCGGTACGGAGGCTGGCGAAGCCAAGCACGGAGCCGACGCCATTCGAAAAGCGAAGGAGAGCCTGGAGCTCTCGAAAACCTTAGAGCCGCTTTGGGTAGCCTACCTCCGAGAGCTCGAGGCGGCGGGGCCCGCCGCCTGGGAGAACTGGAGGGCTGCACCTTGGTCTCTTTACAGGAAGAATCATCAGGCTGCCGAAGGTCAGGTTCAGGCACGCAGATTGAACGGGGTTGTGCAGTGAGGAATGAGTTGATGATGTCGGTCGGGGATGGCCCGTGGTTTGCAGAACCAACTGGCATTTGCATGGACCGTCCCTCCGACTCGGATTTTTTCCAGTGTCTTTAACGAGCAGTTTCCTGCTTCATAGCTCCTGACCACGTCTTGCCCATGTAGCTGAAGATCCCTTCCCGCATGTGGAAAATGGCAGCTGGCACAGGTTTCTTCCTTGTAGGCAAGCAGTATCATCGTCAAGCAAATATTCAACATCAGACCGAGACACTGATCATTCTTCTGTCATCTGGTTGGAGGCAAGGCTGTATAGGATTTTCTTCAGAATCAGTGAAATTGATTTCGGGAGCTGTGGCGAGTATTCTCATGAACCGTGTCACCCTACAACGCCTGTAGCCTCTTTGCCGTGACTTAGCCATGTTATTGACGTGCCTTTGGCATGTACGCCGCACCTGCAAGGCGTCATATTTTCAGGAGCTTAGCAATTGACTACCCCCAAAAACAACTGTATTCGGCCTCACCGGCATCCATACCGCGCGATGAAGATGCACAACGTGTCTTCCCACCTAGTGAAAATCGTGCGATTGCGTTGTTGCAGCAGATATTTCCAGCGGCGAAATTCGTGCCGCTTTCACCGTGACTACGCCGTCAACGTTCTGAAGTTTACCTTCAATCAAAAGATAATTGTGGCGCATAATCGGTACGCGGTACTTCTCAAATATGTCCGGCATAACAACCGCACGGGATACGCCGGTCTCATCTTCGAGGCTGATGAAGAGCAGCCCCTTGGCTGTTCCCGGCCGCTGTTTCACAATGACGTTTCCGGCGATACGGACCAATGTTCCATTTCGCTTATTCGGCAGATCAATTGCCTGCGTTACCTTCATGGCCCGCAATTCAGCGCGGCGGTAACTCATGGGATGCCGTCCCGTAGTAAGCCCAACTCCGTCGTAGTCGGCGATCAGCCGCTCTTGGGTAGTCATTCTGGCCAACGGCGAGTCCTCGTCGTCGTGTTCAATATCCCTCAGTAAGGGTCCGGCATCTCTTGCCGCTCGCACTACCTGCCAAAGAGCATCGCGCCGGTGCGTCCCGCCGTTGAGTTGATTGAGTGCACCGATCTGAGCCATCGTGCTGAGTTCGCCCTCTTGCAGTTCAGGAACTCTCAACTTGAGTTCGTTGATGGTTTGGAATGGACGCAATTGCCTGCGTTCCACGATGGCCGCGGCAGCCTCTTGTCGAAGCCCAGAGACATAGTTCAACCCCAGGCGAAGCACGATATTTCCTCCCTCGTGCTCAAGAGTGCATCGACAACCTGATCTCAAAATGTCGATTGGCTTCACCTTAAGTCCGTGTCGTTGGGCATCTCGCACCAATACAGCCGGCGAGTAAAACCCCATCGGCTGGCAGTTTAGAATGGCCGCGGTGAATGCCGCCAGGTAATGGCACTTGAAATACCCGCTGGCATTGACAATCAACCCGAAGCTCCCGGAGTGTGATTCAAGAAAGCCGTAGAGCGCAAAGCTTACGATGCAATGGACAATTTGATTTTGCGCATCAAGCCCAATGCCTTTGGTCGTCATGCCAGTTCTGAGCTTTATTTCGATCTCCTGCATCTTCTTTTGTGACCGTCTGCTGCCGAGCGCTCTTCTCAGCTCCTCTGCTTCACCCCCGCTAAAACCCGCTGCGACCATCGCCATGCGAAGCACTTGCTCTTGAAAGAGGGGAACGCCAAGGGTCCTCCTGAGCACAGGTTCCAGTAATGGATGAGGGTATGTAACCGCCTGTCTAAGTTGCCTTCGTTCGAGATATGGATGCGTCATTTGACCAACGATTGGGCCGGGACGAATGAGGGCCACCTGTACCACGATGTCATAAAAGATTTTTGGAGCGTTGCGCGGAAGCGAAGCTCTTTGCGCTTCGCTTTCAACCTGAAACCAGCCCACTGTATCTGCCTTACGGAGTGCTTCGTAAACTTGGGGGTCGTCTTTCGGTAAGTAGGCAAGATCGACTGAGCGGCCGTAATGCTCGGGAATAATTTCCAGGCACTCTGCAAGGACGGCCATCATCCCGAGACCAAGCAAATCAATTTTCACCAGTCCGAGAGCGGCGCAGTCGTCTTTGTCCCATTGGCCGACCACGCGGCCAGGCATGCTCGCGGGCTCCAGAGGAACGATGGAATCAAGTTGTCCTTGACAGACAATCATTCCGCCTGAGTGCTGGCCGAGATGGCGAGGCATGTCCTGGATTCGCTGACACAGATCAAGGTATTTGCTGATCTTGGGATGGCGAAGATCAAATCCACCCTTCTTGAACTGGTTCTCAATCGAATCGTCAGGCCCCTTCCACTCAAACGATCCAATCAGCCCCGAGAGCTTATCGATGGTTTGCCCATCAAAGCCCAGGACCTTGCCCATTTCTCTCGCCGCTGAGCGCCCGCGATAGGTGATGACGTTTGCGGTCATGGCAGCGCCCTCTTTGCCATATTTTTGGTAAACGTACTGAATGACCTTTTCGCGTGGATCGCCGCTTGGAAGGTCAAGGTCAATGTCAGGCCATTCACCACGCTCCTCAGAAAGAAAGCGCTCAAACAGCAAGTCCATTCCCACGGGGTCGACGGCAGTGATCCCAAGGGAATAACACACTGAGCTGTTTGCTGCAGAACCTCTTCCCTGGACAAGAATGTTGCTCTGGCGGCAAAACTGAATCAAGTCCCAGACGATCAGGAAGTAACCGGCGAGTTTCAATTTCGCAATCAACGCCAACTCACGGTCGATCTGGCGCTTTGCTCTCTCGTACAACTCTGGATCTCGGACATACCGCACGCGTGCGCCCTCCTCCGTGCGCTTGCGAAGAAAAGAGTCCGGCGTTTCCGAGTCGGACAAAGGATAGGTGGGAAATTCATATCCAAGATCGGCAAGCGTGAAAGACAAACGGGAAGAGACTTCGAGCGTATTGCCAATGGCTGCGGGAAGGTCGGCAAACAACCTGCTCATCTCTTCGCCAGACCGCAGATAACGCTCTGCATTTTCTGAAAGCAGCCGACCGGCCGCTAGGAGATTCTTTTTGTGACGGACGCAAGTGAAGGCATCAAGGATCTCCCTGTCTTCGGGTTTTGCATACTGCACGGCGTTGGTTGCCACAATGGGCAGCCTGAGACTCTTGGCAAGCGCGACAGCAGCTTGATTGCGCGCTTCCTCAGACCGGTTGAAATGACGCTGCACTTCGACATAGATGTTGCTGGGGCCAAAGATGCTGATCAGCCGCTCAAGTTCTTTTCTGCCTTCAACGGTTCCACCGCGTTCGAGCGCAGCGGCCAGTGGCCCTTCAATGCCACCTGTCAGCAGGATCAAGCCCTTGGCGAAGTCCTCAATCTCTTCAGGCGATGAGTAGCCTTCGCCCTTTCGCTTCTCCCGAAGCTTGTATCGGGTAATAAGCCGGCAAAGATTTTGATATCCCCCGCGAGAATCCGCGATCAGCGAATACCGGATTTCTCTTGCGACGCCCTTTGTCTTGGGATTTGCAATAGTGACTTCGGCCCCAATATGCGCCTTGAGTCCATGTTTTTCTGCTTCCAAGTGGAAACGAGGACAGCCGTAGACACCATCACGGTCCAGCAACGCCATGCCGGGCATGCCGTAACCAGCCGCGGTAGCTGCAAGTTCTTCGGGCAGCGAGGCCCCTTCAAGAAAGCTGAATGCTGATCGGGCATGAAGCTCTACGTAATTCATGGCTAGTCATACATCCCATCGACAAACCACCTGTTCTGGCCATCGTTGTAAATGCGGTACAGTTCTATCCGTTCCCCCTCAAGGGCAATATCCCATTCCTCGCGCTCCCACCGTCCGGTTCCTTCCGACCAAGCACCTGAAGTTCGCCACGGCCCTGAGGCTGCGACGATCTTGAAGGAGGAGGATGGACGCGAGTCAAAACTGATCGTGATTGGTTTTCCTTGGGTCACTCTCACCGATGCCGGCAACGGCGGACGGTAGGGCCGAACTGCGAGCCGTGGCTGCCCCGGGGAAGAAGATCCATCGGAGACAATCGAAAACTCTTTCAGAGCAAATGCATCGGGAGAATGTGTATCCGCAACAACCGGCGTCCCAACCCGGCTTCTGCCTTGCAGGTCGGTTTCGCCCACAATACCGCGAACACGAGCCAGTAAAACTTGCAGTTGCTCGGGATGTGGCGCAATCCGATCAAAGAGGCCGCCTTGTGTGTACCGGAGAGCAGCGGGTTGGGCTTCTAGCAATAACCTCTTCACCGGCGCGGCCGGCGGATGCTCAACGAGATCCAGATGCAAGAGCTTGAACAGTATCCTTTGCTCCTGTGTAGTGATGGGAAGCTTGATGCTGCGTTCATGAAGCGTTGAAGAGGCAGATCGACGATCGTTGTCGCGAAGATCACGATCACGACGTACTTCAAGTTCAAGCCGAAGATGCAAGCAATTGGTGCCGAATGAGCGTTCCCGCAGTCTTTCAACCAGCTGGTCGAGCAGGCGATTCAAAATGAAAGCCAGGGGTTCGAGGTCTTCTATTGCATCTTCAAATTCAAATGTCTCAACAAACCGAAGCTCCTGTTTTGCGGGAACAAGTTGTCTGTGCGCCTTTCCCCGCGTGATGCTCTGGAGTTCAAGCCCAAGTTGCCCGAAGCGTTCGGAGAGTGGGACTGAGGGCAGTTTGGCGAGGGCGCCGAACGTCAAGACTCCCATGCTTGCAAGGCGAGAGAGGGCATCAGGTGGAATATTCAGAATGCCGAGTGGAAGCTCCGCAAGCCGTGCCTCCTCTTCTCCGGGTTGAATGACGATCACACCGGCAAAGCCGAGCGCTGCATAAAAGGCAGTGGCGGGATTATCCGCGGCAGCAACATTTGTGTGAAATCCTGATTCCAATGCCGCGCGCGATATGCTGGCTGACAATTGAGCAGGTGGTCCGAACAAGCGCTCAGTCCCCGAGATGTCCAAGATCACGCTGCCGCGGGCTGTTGATTCTATTTGCGAAGAGAACGATCCGGCGCACTCAACCAAGGCCGTTTGTGCGGATTCCTCGTGGTCTGCGGAGCGTTGATGGAGTTCCACGCGAGGAAAGGACTCTGCCCGCAACTTGGTAATCCCGGGCGAGACTCCGTGCTGCCGGGCCAGTTCATTACAAGCGTATACGCGCAAAAGGGACGCTGCGCCATCGAGAACAGCAACCGCCCGGCTGTTTACTGACAGTCCTCTAGATCCAGGCTCTGAACGCAACACCGCCTGTACGGGAAAATCAGGAGCGTGGATGCAAGCAAACATCTCCCAACCCCCACTGGCAGGATGCCGTGAATTGCGGCCTGACTGCCTGCGGGGGCTTTCGGTCTTCCGTGCGGGCAACCATAGCCTCGATTTTGAGCTGATCTAAAAGTAATGTGTGTGCGAGATCATGGTCTCCGGTCCATTGCGGAGGGCAAGACATCATGCGGAGCACGAGTCCTGCATAGCTGCTGCCGCTTGGCTCCTTGAGTAGAAACACTAAAGCCATCGGCTTGTCTTCAACGGCACGACTGAAGCGAAACCACGTGGACAGCGGGACCTTGGCAACCAACTGAGGAGGCACATCAGCGAGATCAACTACCAGCAAGCCGAACCCGCCACTGTGCATCACCAAGTCAGCAACGGCAAAAGCTTGCTCGACCGGCCTCAATTCCCGCTTCACGTTCCTGATCTTCTGTGCGCTCTTACTCTCCCCACCACAGCGTATCCATAACATCCGGGAGAGCTCTACTCCGTTGGCATTAGCGGATACCGGATCAAAGCGGTCCATCGCATCCACAAGAACGCAACACTCCCGGCGTTTTGTCGCGCTTGCCAGTAAGGACATCAAGAGCGTGGTACGCCCAGAAGATGAAGGCCCGCAAATCTGTGATAGCGCCTGGCGGGGAACACCGCCGATCGCTGAGTCTATGGAAGCGATGCCGGTAGGCAGCATCTCCCGGCCACGCCGTTCATAGAACCCGAATGCGCCAGGGATTTTGGCAGTGACTTGATCGCGGATAAGGGCAACGGAGGGCATAGATACGGGGTGTTTTGTATTCGCTTTTTATTCGTCTTTAGTGTCGATTTTCGACTCGTGCGGGAGTGGTTGTCAAGAGGACACAACCCTTTGTGGTTTTAGGCAATGGAGACCACAATTTGTGGCTCATTCATCAAAGGCCGCCCAACCGAACCTAGCTGAGCCCAAGTTCACAAAATCGCCGTCTCCGTGAGCATTTTGCAAATGCCCAAACTGCGTCTTTTTCTTGGCCGTGATTGCCAAATGGCATGGAAGCCATTGAGTTTACCTGGCGCACATAGTACCGGACGAACAGTCAACAAAAGGAGGATAAGAAACCATTACTCGCTTGCGAAGGCCGACGAGGCACACACACGGGACTGGCAGCAAACCCTTCACTGAAACCGAACTCCTGACAAAGGGCCATGCCGAGTTCTGCCTGCAATTGGCAAAACTGTACGCCGATGAGGGCAACACCAGCACCGCCGCATCCTGCTGTCTTGCCGGCCTTCGAGCAATAGGTGGCATGTCACGCCCATTCGCCGTGCGAGATCAACTGGATGATCTATTGAACTCGAAAAGCCGCGGTGACCATCCGCTTGCACACTCTCAAAAAGATGCCGCGCCCAAAGTTCGGCTAAACCTCCGACCATACCCCGGACACTCACATCGATCTTCGGTGGGGCGTCACGATCGAATGTGTCCCGATACCAAACTGCCCACTCCTCTGTCAACATCGTCCTCTTTCGGCCTCCGCGCGCGATTGTCATGGGACAAGTTGGATTTCGAGTTGGACGCCGCCATTGCCGTCGTGCTTCAGCTTTTCGGCAGAGTCGATAAGAAAGCGGTATGTTCCGGCGCCCGCTCGAAGGGGCCGGCCGCCGATTGTGACCTTCAAGTTGGGGCTGGGACCGCCGCCCCCCGCCTCCGCGCCGGTGGACACCAGCGGCTTGAGCTCAACGCTGAGGTCCTGTCCGCGCCGGAACCACTCGGGCGGATCAATGTTCGCGCCCTTCTTGGGGTCGTACAGCTTCAATACCTCGCTGCGCAGCGCCACCAGAGTCTGATACGTGTCGTAGGATTTCCAGTAACGCGTGCTGGCCATCAGAAAGATCTTGGCTGCAGCTGCTGCAGTCCCTTCCTTGATCAGGTATTCTCTTGCGGCCTCGCCCTCGAAGTATTCGCCAATAATCTTCTTCAGCTCGTCGGCGGCAAGGTCCTTGGCGATATCCTTGGCCAGATCACCGCCATTTTTCTTCCAATTCTTCCACTTGTCGTATTTCTTAGGATCAAGAAACGGGTCCTTGGGCTCCAGCTTCCAGAGCAGCGCACCCTTGGCCTCTTCATATCTCTCGAGCGACTCTTGGAGCTGTTTCTCCGCCTCGCGCAGGGTCTCGTTGTTGGCTCTCGCGGCCGTAAGCTCCTCGATAACTCTAATGTTGTGATTCTTCTCGAAGGTAAAAGCGGCAGCCTCGATGATATTTCCGTTGACGGGATTCTTGACAATGCCTTTGCCAGTAGTTCTCAGGATGTCGTCGGGCAACAGCGTCTCCGCGGGATCTTCCCAATCTTTCTTGAGCTCGATGTCGGGCTCATAGAACTCGATGGAGCCAAACATTGCCGCCTCGGTTACTTTCTTCGCCAATTCAGCGATGACGCCGACAGGACCTCCCTTGGCTGCCTTGACCATGTCGATGCCGTAAGAACAGGTTTCCACTCCGGCCTGCAAATAGGCGGAGGTCATAATGGCGTTGGCCCAGGCCTCCCCGGCTTCCTGTGCCTCGGCGTGTCGGGCGAGGAACTCCGCTTTGGCTTCATAGCGGCGTCCGTTCATGCGCTCGAGGCGATCGGCCGCTTCCCATATTTGGGGATCGAGCTTGCGCAACGCTTCATCCGGCGACCAGAACTCGGCGTGATACTTCACTGACGGCCCCGAAGCGACGCGGACATCGCTAAAGCGCGGGATGGGAGTGCCCTGCACGAGCTTCTGCGCAGCCAATGCCTCGGAGAATTCCTTGGACGCCGCGGCAAACGTAGCCTGCGCCTTGGTGGCGCTGTCCTGCGCCGCAGCCACCTTGGCGGCCTGCTGGTCGTAAGCCTTTTGGGCCGCGGCAACCTTGGGCTTGAACGCCTCGAATTGCGCGCGCGCCGCTTCGACCTCGCGCGTGAAACCCATATCGTCCATCACTTGCTTCAAGTGCGCCTCTTGGCGTGCGACTTCCGCCTGCGCCTCTTCGTATTTCTTCTGGAAATAGTCGGACGTGGTTTTAGCGCTGACCGTCACCGGCTTGCCCGGCTCTAATTTGTTCGCCTCGTATAGCTGACGTGCCGTCTCGGCCTTGTTCGTCGCGTCGCGCAAGGCTTTCTGGGCATCGCGGTAAGCGCTAGTTTTTTGCGCCTCATCGGGCGTGCACTTTGACGCTTTTTGGCCCGCCTGCTGCTGGGCTTGGTTTATCTTCTCAAGGTGCTGCTTCAGACCGCCGAGCGTGATCTGCTCATTGTCGAGGGCCTTTTTCGCCGAGTCGAATTCCGCATCGGCTACGATCAGGTGCTGGTTGGCCGTATTTAGGCGCTCGCGCACCTTGTCCACATACTCTTTCCAGCCCGCATAATCCAACTTCATGTCGGCGATGTAATAACGAATCGGTTCACGGACGAGCGGCAGAGAAGTCGTCGTGTCCTCTACTCCAGTAATCTTTTTTTCGTTTCCCGTAACTTCCCAACGTTCTTTCTTGCCGATGAGCTTGGCGTCAATGGTATGGCCGTCGGGGTTCAGGGTGCCGCGGATGTAAACGGGCTGGCCGATCAGAAGCTTGCGGACCCAGTCCGGAAGTTTGCTGTTGACCGTTTTTTCATTGAGGGTGTCGCTGAGGTCGAGCGAGGCGCCGGACAGTTGGCCAGTAAAGTTCTCATCCTCTGCCGTAAACATGACACTGTCGCCCTGCTGGCGAACCTCGTAGATACGCATCTTGTCGCCGGTGGTGGACGTCCATGTTCCGTTCAAGTCGGTCTTTTTGTCGTATTCCGACCAGGCGCTGCCCTCCGGCTCTTTCTGCGCCGCTGTCCCAGTCGCGAGAACCGCCACCAGCACCACCAGCGCACAAAACGACGGCACTACGGATCGCAGTCTCATTCAGCCTCCCTCCACGCCGGACAGCCGGCGTGTGCTTCAGGAACTCACGTCAAGATCGGAGTCTTCAGACGACTTCGGCGGATGGGGCTGGTCCGAAGCCGTATCCGGACCGGTATCAACCTTTTCGCCCGCGCCCAGCAGGGCGTCTTCGTCTTGCGCCTTGCCTTCGCCGGTTTCCGTGGAATCGTCATCATTGCCGGAACCACGCAGCGCCAGAGCAATGGCCGTGGCGATGGCGGCGCCGCCAGCGGCTTTCGGCGCATTGTCGCGTGTTGCGCCACAGTCGCCCGGACCGGAGCAATCGCCGGCCCACGCAGCCGGAGCAAGCAACCAGGCCAAGCACAGGAAAGCAAAAATGCGGAACGTCGAACGGCGGAACTTCATGGTCGAGTACCTCCACGGCGAAACCTGCAGCGGGCCTGCAAGCCCGCCGCCACTAACCGAGACGCAGGAAGTGACGTCTCTGCGTACCTCAAAACCTCGCGTATTTCTGCGCGACCCGTCCCAGGACCGCGCCGTAAGCGATGTGCCCGATCATGCTGACGGCGATGAAACTGAAGCGGTCCGTGACCCGGATAAACGTGGGGAAAACGCCGAGCATCATGAGCTCCATCACGATTCCGTAGGCGAGGCCGAAGAGCCAGTGGCGCTTCCCGAACATCAACACGTACATGATTCCGAAAGAGAGCCCGTTCCAATAGTGATAAGTCCAGCCAACGACGTGAGCCGCGGTCGTGGATTCAGGCCGGCCGGTGATCCAGCTGCCGAATATCAGGATGGGAGCGAATCCGTTGTAGCCGAAGATATGAGTGTGCTCGATGATCAGGCGAATGCCGTCGTAGGCGATGGTGGCAGCGAAACCGGCGAGCAGCCCGACCCGCATGCCGTCGATCACGATGTCCGCACGCAGCCAGCGGGCCAGTGCGGCCAAGGTGAACAGCAGAAACACAGAAGGAATCCCGAAGACCATCAGGAAAAATGACATCGGCAGAAGGCCGGCCAAATGCACCAGGAGCGCCGCCAGGGAAAGGCTCGCGCACACCAACGCGATGATCCGCAGCGCCAGCGTGGTGCGAGGGGATGCGGCTTGCCTGTGGGTCAGGGTGCGCGTAGCGACCGTCATTGAGAAACTCCGGCCGGAACGGCTTTTTCGGTACGCGGCGCCTCGGGAACCAACGCTTTCTCCGCGCGGCGCGAGATGAAGAAGAGCAGCTTCGAGAGGACAAAACAGAGTGCGACCGTGGGAAGCGCGCCAAAGATGTCGGCCGCGTCATTCCCCCGCCACTGGAAATTGTTGTACAGGGCCGCGCCATATTTCGCGTGGACCCAGTTCATCAGCGTGGAGAAAAAATTCAAGCCGACCAGCGCGATGACCACATAGCTGCCCGCGCGAAATGTGTTGCGGATCTGCAGCTGCCGCCGCACGGCAGGCGCGGCGGTCTTCCAGCTCCGCGCCATCCAGCCGTAGTGACTCGAAGCGCACGTCGCCAGCAGCAGCAAAAAAGTGGTGAGGCGGCGCGCATCGAAGCCGGGCAGTCCGCCGGCACGCGCCGCGATACGGTGGAAGGGATAAAAGTCTCCCGTGTCAACGTAGACCAACGTTAGCAGAACGATTGCCATGCCGGCGTTGAGAATGGCCTTGTAGCTTTGATATTCAGCAGCTTCCTCCGGATCGAGCTGTGCCGAGACAGGCCGCAGCGGCGCATTGATGTAGCGCCACAACAGAATGGCCAGCAGCACGGTGCTCACGATGGGAAGCTGAAGCCCCGGCATCTGGAACAGGAAAATCGACCAGACGAAATTGGCAAACGCGTTGGGCAGATGCGGCAACAACATGATAATCAGGAAGAGGGAAGACCATGCGGCCACAATCGCTGGATTATGTTTGACCCAGCGAATGGCAGCGCCCAGCACGCCGCCGGGCTTTTCCGTGACTGTTGCTGAGCGCACCCGCTGGATCCTGGCTGCGAGGAAACTACCCGCCTTCAACAGCCACGCATCCGCGGGAGAGAAAGAACTTTCTACGCTGGCCATCCTGAGTTGTCTGGTCCGTCCGAGCACGGAGCGGAGGCGTCGATATTCGGACACCTTCCCGGCGAGCAGCAAGCTCAGAAGCTGATGCCATTCGTCGAGTAGGGACGGCTGCGGCGTTGCTGGCTTCCCTGCTCGTTTTGTGACCCATGCCTCTTCAAGTACCTGCGCCGCGATGAGAAGTCCCAGAACCAACCAGGGTGTGAGTGATCCAGGGACCACCAACTGGCTGTAAGTTTGCTGAACCGCAGGTGGAAGCTGTCCCTCTACAGCGACGCTTTCGGTAGCGGCGTATAGCAGAGCCGCTGAGCCCACGCCTAGAACCAACGGGCGCGAGCGCAACAAACGCGCGCTGACCGCTACCACTAGGGCCACCAAGCCGCTCCAATATCCGTAGCCGGCGATGACGTCTGTGCCCATCGAGATCGCGCCAGAAGGGACAAAAGTGAAGCCGAGCTTCTGCTGGGCGGCGGTGCTGTTAGCAAGCCACAGGCTGACCGCGTCGTACCCGAACCCGACAAGGAACGCGAGCAGGAAGGCGTCGGCTATGGTTACAGCGGCAAAGCGGCGGCGCAGCGTGAGATACACGGGCAACAGCAAAGCGAATTGCAAAACAAGCGCTTCCAAGACTGCGAACGGAGGGTTAATCGGCGGAATCAGCCGAAACAGAATTGGCGCGGCTAGAGAACCGCCCAATCCACCCACCAGCAGAAACAGAGCCAGCGCCCGGCCGCTGAGGGTGACCGTCGCGCAGACAATTCGAATGAGCAACAGAGCCAGCACGGTTTGCGAAACGATTTGGAATAGTGGCAACGGACCCCGCCTTCTAGAAACTTTACCGGTTCGTAGGTTTACTTGTTGCGAGTGAAAACGACCGGGAGTTTTTCTTTTTTGGGGAAGGTGACGCTGTAGGAGCCGTCCTCGGCTTCCTTCCACACTACCTTGTCGGTTACCAGATCGCCCTGGATGGATTCTTCATCCGGGGCGACAGTGGCTTCGATAACCGCGGGCCGGCCGACAACCTGCTGGCGGACCGGATCTGGCATGTCCGGGGAAATCTCGTCGAGAACCAAGCTGTGATTAAGTTTCATCTTGTCGTAACCGTGCGCTCCCAATGCCACCGTTCCGGAGTAGACGCTCTTGCTGGCCGTGAGGGTAGTTTTGCCGCAAGCATCGATGATGGTCACCCTCCCTGCCGGACCATGCCAGGAACCGTTCAGATCGCAGCTCACCTTCACGTGAACGCGGTTTTCAAACTTGTGATTTCCGGATAGAGGGATCTCATTGGGGCCGTTTCCGTGAATACCACCTTTGCCTGGCGGAGGAGCTTCGGGAAAACCGGCGTTGTACCGCACCACTTCTCCCTTGACGGTGATGGTCGCTTCGCCACGCTTTTTCCCGGTGATCTCAAGGCGACCGTCGCGGATACGTGCGATGGCGATCTCCGGATTCGTGCTCTGCACAGTTTCATTGATGGTCTGGACTCGGAACGGATATTCAGAAAGTTTGCACTTGCAGACGGTGACGCTGCTCTCGGCCACCTCTACACTCGCCTCCCCACCGTTTTGCTGGTCACCACCGTCTTTGCCCTTATCCTGTCCCTTGCCGCTCTTTGCAGACTTATCGCCGCCTTTGCCGGACTTGCCGGCGCCCTTTGCAGACTGGTCGCCGCTCTTGCCGGACTTCCCGGATGTTCCCGCTTTGCCCGCCGAGTCCCCGGCGGTCGTGGGCTGGCTCGGGCCGGCAGGAGCCTTGTCCTTGGCAACTTTGACCTCACCGAACAGGTGAGCACGGCTGCCGAGTTCAAGCGAGCTGGTGCGCTTCTTGGCAGCGTCGGCCTTCAGCGAGTCGGCTTTTTTGCGGAGTTCAGTTTGCTGGGCGGGAGTGGCAGTGGCTGCCACTAGCGCGCTTGGGCGACGCCCGAGCAAATCGACGATCTCCTGCAGAACGCTTTGCAGCTGGGCGTCATCTTTCTCCCATGCCTTCATCCCTGCCTCGATCCAATCGAGCTGCGTCTGCCACGCAAATCCCTGTTTTGCGAACACCACCTGCGCGGCTTCCAGATCCTTGAGATGGGAGACATAGAAGGGTTTCACGCCATTCCACGCGTCGGTCAACCACGCATTCGAGTCTTCCACGTTTTTCAACGCGTTCTTGGGGACGCCGTTGCGGGTGTACGCCAAGTCCAGAGTTCTTGCCGCCCCTTTCGCGCCGTAGAGAAATTCCATCGCTTCCTGGCGGCCCTGGATCTGGTCAATGGATTTCTGGACCTTCTTCTTGGCAGTAATCAGGTCCACTTTGGCCCCTGTCTGAGGGGTTGCTGTACTGGTCAGGAAAAACACTACGGCAAGCAGGAGCGCGTGTGCGCAAACATATCTCCTGGAACTAGGCGACGAGAGTGGTTTGAAGAAAAAGCGGTAGCGCGAAATCATCGACGGCTCCGGGCTGCGATATACGTTAAAAATGCCAGTTGACGATGCAAGAAGCTCCGAGCCAATCAGTGCGACCCTCCAGCACCGATGGTCAGGAATGATGTATGAATTAATCCGGAATTTCCTTTTTGACTTCCAAAACTGCAAAGATTGTACAACAGGGTTCCCTCCTTGGCACCTTTGAACAATAATTACCATCTCAGTCTCTCCCGAAGTTCTGCAAAAGGGCAGCCATTCTCGATATTGCCTCCTTCGTACTCCCGGTTTGGCAACATTCCAGGCAGCGGATATTGCCGCTGAAACAGATTTGACTGCTAAACTCTGTGAAGTCCCCTCCCTTGCATTTATCCCGGCGGCGCTGGCAACCGGGCAATATAACCCAGCATGGTTCCGAATCGCCGCCGGGTCAGATGTCCTTCCGCCAGCATCAGCCAGTAGTACCGCGCGTGTTTCACCAGCCGTCCTCCGGTTTTCACCAAGCGCTGCTGCAAACTCGTGAACGACCAATTCTCGATTCCCTTGGGCAGTGCCAGCCGCCGCCACAAATTGCCCAGGTTGTATGCCAGCAGGCTCAATGCGAGCCGCACCTGGTTCGAGCGGAAACGATGGCAAGAAAGGCGCGTCATCTTTACCGCCTGCCTGCCCTCCTTGATCCACTGCTCCGCCGTTCCCCGCTTGTTGTAGAAGCGCACCACCGCCCGGCTCGGTGTCTCCAGGTTGGTGACGATGAATCCCACCCTCGGGAACAACTCCCCAGCATGGAACTCCACCTTCGCCACTACCCGTCGCGCTGTCTTCCAACTGGCGGCTTGATACAAAAAGCCTTTGTACCGGACCACCGGTTTGTGGCTCGGTCTTCCCACGGGCCGCGTCAACAGCTCCGCAATGTCGCGCTCCAGGTTGTCGTTGGCCGGGATGCGGATGGCGTACTTCACGCCACGCTTCTCCAGCGCCTCGTAGATGTCCGGCTTGGCAAAGGCTGCATCGGCGCGAAACACCACTTCCTTGCCCAGCTTCTGCTGCCGCTCGATTTCAGAAATCAGCAGTTCTTCCCAGTCGTCGGCGCTGTGCACATTTCCGGGGCGCAGCTTCGCAGCCAGACAGTCGTCCTCACCGTTGAACAGCAACAGCGGGTGATAACAGGTGGATTCACAGTGACCGTTGTATGCGCTGTTCTCCTGTTGGCCATAGACTGGGATCTCGGTGCTGTCCATGTCCAGCACCACCCGCTGCGGAGAGTGAATGGTTTCCGCTTTAGCAATCAGCTCGCGGTTGATTGAAGCCAAACCAGCCAGGTTGCCTTCTTGGGTCAACAGCTCCGTCTCGAACGATTGCAACCGGGACGTCAGCGCCGCTCCGCGCTCCCAGATTCTTTCCGAACCCATGAGCCGGAACGTAGGATCTTGTGCAAGACGTTCGGCGTCGTTCACGTCCTCATAGCCCGCGAGGCGACTGTAGATCGACTGTCGTAGCAAATCCGGCAGTGGTAATTGCGTGTTCTTTCCCTGCCAGCCATCCGTCGGGTGTTCGCTGATAAGTTCGCTCAAACCTAAGCGCTGGTCTAACTCCCGTACCAGTAGCAAACCACCATCCGACGTCACTCGCGATCCTTGGAAATCAACCTTCAAAGAGCTGTTGAAAGACAGTTGAAAAGGCTGATTTTGCTTTTCACCAATTGGGTCCAGGACCTCCAAGAGTCGATTGTGCACTCAGAGCCGCATCAACACTGGCGTTACTGTCATCATACGGTCACCTACGCCAACTTCAAAAAGGAAATGTGGGTTGAAAGCCCTTCATCCCTCAACATTTGCACGTGACCAACAATAAACAACCAAACCATTTGAAAAGGAGGATTAGCTATGGCAACAGCAAATAGCGTGTCACACGCTGTGGTCCAAGAAGGCGGCCGCAACTTAACCCCAGTTGATTCGTCAGGAATTCAAAGCAAGCAGGATTTGTTAGACAAGTTAAAAGAGCCCTTCGATCCCGATGCGATCAGCTGGGTGGTCAAAGCAACTTCCAATGGAAGAAGGGGAAAGCAGGGCTTGGTGCTACCTTATGCGGATTGCCGGACCTACAGCGGGAGACTGAACGACGTAGTCACAACTACGGGCTGGACGGATGAATACTCGGTGCAGGTGGTTGAGGGTTTTCACCGTAAGCAAAAGCAGAAAAAAGAAGCAGACAAGCCCGTTGCGGGAGCAAAAGTCCTCGTGGTGTGTAAGTTAACGATCTTTGGTCTCGGAATACACTCTGGCACTGGAGAAGCATGGGCAGATGACGACAACGTGCTGACCAGCGCCGACGCGCAGGCATTCAAGCGGGCCTGCAGCGACTTCGGAATTGGCCGCTACCTTTATGACATTGAGGGTCAGTGGGTCGACCTGGATGACCGCGACCGGCCTGTGACCAGCCCGTTACTTCCAGAGTGGGCCATTCCTGAACATAGGAGAACTGGTTCGGGTTCCCCGTCGAAGTCCTCTGGTGTAAGGAAGGAGACTGCCAGCAAGCGAGACGCAATTCCCGAAGAGCAAAGAATCATGATCGAAATTATCTCGCTGGCGAGTGAGGTCGGAAACCGGTTGGCTGTTGCTGCAGTTTATGAGGTGCGGGGTGTGTCTCCAGAAAACCAAGGCAAGCACAGCTTCGTTCCCATGAAGGATTTGCTGGCGAAATCCGACCGCGCCGAACTCAGAGCGGTCTTCGAAAAACTCGGTATCGTAAAGCGCGGGGTAGAGCGGGTCAAAGCGGCAATGGCCATAGTTGGCCGGGAGGAATACACAAGGTTCTGCTCCGGGATCAAGTGTCCAGGGGGTATCAGTGAAATTCCAGACACCAAGACCCTGGCTCAACTTGTCCAGCAGCTTGAAGATCGCGCCAAGCAGATGCCCAACAAGAAATCTAAGGGAGCGACATCTGGAGCGAAGCCTTCGGGACGCGATGCCAAGACCGGTTCCGGCGGCAAGGCCAGCGCCACTCTCAATGACTTACGAAACAAGCTCCTATCTCTTGCCCAGGAACGGTCGTCCAGGGAACGGCTACGGGTTGGGGATGTTGTCTCTTGGGCAAGCGAGGGTAGATTCCAGTTTCGGGACATCGGCCGGCTGACGGATGCCGACACAGAGTCCCTGCGGAGGGCTGTCGATAAGCTCGCAGGCGGGCAATAGGAAAGGAGTCCAGCGTGAAACAAGTGCAATTAACAACCGACGGTTCGTGCCTGGGAAATCCTGGGCCGGGCGGTTGGGCCTGTATTCTTCGATGCGAGAATGCGGAACGCGAACTGACCGGGCAAGAGTCGGTCACAACCAATAACCGAATGGAACTGCTGGCGGCCATCAGCGGGCTGACAGCCCTAAACCAGAGATGTATGGTTGAAATCGTAACCGACTCCAAGTACGTGCGGGACGGAATTACCAGGTACATCGCCCGCTGGAAAGCAAATGGCTGGCGTGCAGCCTCTGGTGAACCGGTGAAGAACCAGGACCTTTGGGTAAGGCTCGACGAGCTGGTAGCTGAGCAGGAAGTTCGTTGGAGTTGGGTGAAGGGCCATGCTGGAGATCCGGATCAAAATCGTTGCGATGCTCTCGCCTTGGGGGCTGCTCGATCACAGAAGTTGCAGTCTGAAGTCTCAGGCTGCCGCTCGTAGCGGGCAAGACGCAACGAAACCTATCCTTTATATATAGGGGATGTCCGCTGGCGCAGGATTGACCCTCACCCTTAACGCCTAAACCCAATTCTTACACAAAGATAGCTTACTTAACGTTGAGCGGCATTGAGCCGCAGAAAGGAAAACTTATGTTTGGACGAATGACCATCGACAAGGTGCTCGACCTCGGGGCAAATGTCGATATACAAACCGCCGTGGGCGCCCTGTTGGCGATGACCGAATGCGCGCGCGTCGAGCGGTGGATACAATTTCCCGCTTCCCTACTGGTAGTCCTTGTGTGCCAGGATGACCCGAAATCAGCGGCGGTTTTGTATGTTCTCGACAGAAAAACCAATACCTGGTTCGTGATTGACTTTGAAGATCAGCAATTCGGGGGATATTCGGTTGAAAATTGCAAGCAGTTACTTGAGGACTGCGGCTTGCTCTCGCTGATTGAATGGCCCGGTCTACTGCGTTGCGGAGTGAATTGGGTGCTCCAGCCTGGGGAACAACCCACGGCGGTCGCCTGATTGCCAAGCATCAAGCTGACAGTTTCGCCCGGCTTTTTGGTGGGCAAGGGCCGGCTGGCCTTTCGTAAAACCCTCTAGAAATCAGTATTAGACAAGCCTCACCAACAGAATACCCGCTAAACATCAGTGATTTGACACTCTGGCCCTTCGTACCTACGATCAGCCCAACGCAACCTCGTTGGGACTGTTGGGCGAAAGAACGAGGAGGTGATTCCTATGAAGCCGGAAGTAGTCGCAACTCCCGAGATCGTCCAGGCCTACTTCCGGCTGTTTGTTAACCGGAGGGCCTATACGGTCCAATCCATGAAACCTGATCCACGTTCGGGGCGGCATTACTACTTCCGTCCTACGGACCGCTGGACGAAGAAACCCCTGGTGCTCGGGCAAGACGTCATTCGACGGCACCTCGAAGGAGCGATCACCATCGGTCTCTATGCAATTAACCCGAGCAGCCAGCGATGCAAATGGGTGGTCATAGACGCCGACTACAAGAACTCCATGGAAGACCTGGTTAAGCTTCAATACCATCTGGGGCAAGAACAGGTCCACGCCGCTTTGGAGGCGAGCCGGCGGGGCGGTCACCTCTGGATTTTTCTCGGCAGCCCGCTTCTCGCGAAGGAATGCCGGATCTACATCTACAACCTTGCATTGAGACTCGGCGTGCCCGTGAAGGGATACCGCACCGATGGCGTAGGACTCCGGGATGGAATTGAGATATTTCCCAAGCACGATGAAATTTGCACAGGTGAATTCGGCAATGCCATCCGCGGACCCTTGGGAATCCATCGCTCATCCGGCCGGCGTTATTGGTTCTATAGCGCTGATTACACCCTGGAAAAACAAATGGCATATCTCACCGGATTGGCGAAGGTGACTGAGGCCCAACTGCGGGCCGCGATCGCGGGGATGGAACTCCCACCGGGCGCGCGGCGCGAAGAAGATCCATTCCCGGCGTCTTCGATGCCCAGATACACCGGGTCAAAGAATTCACTTGCACGACGTGAGTTTTGCATCCTCGATTACAGTTCCCAGCTCGGCCGCCTCCGCAAAGTAGGCAGGAACTATGTCGGCCGGTGTCCATCATGCGCCCAAGGCGGGCGTGATCGTAGCGGCGACAATCTCGGCATTCGCATCTCGGACCCGCGGTTCTACCGCTGCTATGCCGGGTGCATAAAGCAAGAAATCCGGGCGGCACTCGGTCAACCGATCCGTGTCCGGCAGACCAGCTGAAAGGCAGGTAGGAGATGAAAAAGACAGAAAAACAGGCTCGGTCGAAAAGACGACAGTTCACAGGGGCTCTCGGATTGCCGCTGCCACGGAGCGGCGTACGCATCCTCAAAGATGCGGGCATCTACGCCAATTCGACCATTCAGATTGTTCATCAGGAACTTCGCAACCGCTATGTTGTGCGAGGCCTCGAATCAGGCGGCGCTACGGCAAACGTGGGCCGTTACGTAACGTTCACCGACGATCAAGGGATGCCACTCGAATACTTGCAGCCCGTCGAGGCTTTTGGAGTCAATGGACTCCACGCCGTCGTGGTTGCGGACTCTCTTGTTCGCGTCGAGATGGTCCGTAACGGCCGTACCTATGACCTGCTCGTCACGCACCACGCGCCGGAAGAAGCGGCCAACGGACGGAAGCCCGGCTCGCACACCCGTATTCTGTTCCGGGGTCATCGGGGACGGATAGAGCTTGACCTGACCGGACGAGACAAGTCACGGGCAGGGTCTGTTGAACCCACCTTCTTGTCTCTGTCTCTCGAACCCGTAACGTATCCACCGCAATTTCGTTCCGTGGTTCAGGCAATAACCAAGGCCGTCAATTGCCTCAAATGCTCTCATTCTCATTATGTGAGAGCGCCACAGGCCCAAACAACTGCCGGCACCAGCGCAGCCGCCGTTCCTGAAAAGACAGTTGAGGTCACTCTATGAAGTCCATGTCACGCTTGATCGCCTTTCTTCCGCTTGTCGCTCTGCTTGTCGCCTGCTCCTCACAACCTCGAATTGACGCGCATCTCGCCGGGGAGCGGATCGATGAGCAACTCGACAAAAAACCCATGTGTATTGAGGTGGGCAAGCTACCACTCAAAGTCTTTGACTCAGGCGCAAAGAACATCAATGATCTGCTGGTTTCAGCGGGCCTGTTCGATAGAAGCTCGTTGACAGAGTCATATTCGCGCTATCACGTGTACGCGTTGAGCGCCCTGGGAAGCCCGTACTACCGCGACGGCAAGGGCCTGTGTTACGCGACGCTGGAACTCGCAGAAGTGACGAGCTACACTGCGCCAGCAACCAGCAGTGACGGCAGACTTCTCGCGCACGTCGAGTACACCTACAGAGCAAAGAGTGTGGCCCCGTGGGCGTTGAACGAGGGTGTGCAGCAGAGCTTCATCAGAATTCGGCAAGTCGTATTGAGCCGCCAAACGCCGATCAAGGCCCATGCAACCTTCTCCTATACGAACCATGGCTGGCGTGTCGAAGACTTGGGAATCCATGAAGTATGGGGCCAGCCGCTATGAAGAAGCAGATCAAACGCAGGTGCTTGATCGCCTGCCTGTTCATTTTTCTGCTGGTGGCGATTGGCGGGGGCCTGAGACTGGGCCCGTTGGCCGCTTTGATCGCGGCGGCAACTGGCACGCCGCTGATCGTGACCGTTGCGCGTTGGTGTTCCGAAGACATGAATCGACGCGCCACTGATACAGACCGAAGGGGCGAGCTCGAACGCAATCTGGCCGAGTCGCAATGGCGCGAGGCAGCGCTTCGGTCCCATTTGCGCGCCTTCTTCGCTCTCCACCATCACTATTTGGATCACGACAGCGACTTTGAGGGGTGTGCCATGCCGGCCTGCCGCGCCTGTCGCCGATTGCTCGATGGAGACGATTCCGTAATGGCTGTTCGGAACCAATCCGCCGGCCAAGTCGCTTAGGAAAAACACCATATGTTTGGCGCACAGAGGATACCTGTTGATTTGCAGTGCCGGGTCTGCCCTCGCGTGTGCAAGATTGAGATTGATTTAGAAGACCTCTCGCGGTGGGAGCAAGGCGAAATGGTCCAGTATGCATTTGCGGATGCCCTGGGCAAACAATACTTAACGCCAGCGGAGAGAGAGCTGCTGATTAGCGGTCTCTGCGACCTCTGTTTGCAAAAGCTCTTTGAGGGGCCGGTTCGGGTAATGCCTCTGGCTCCGAAGCAAGGGTCGACAACAAACAACGAATGACTTGGCTATGCTCCGAGTTGCGCAGACGGAGCGGGCGTAGGGCATTCACAGACTTTGACGGAGGAACAGTTTTTATGAGTACGACGCATGAAAGCGTGACGGCCATTCTGCGCGGCCATAACCAAGCAACCGATAGAGAACGAGGCCTTGAGTTCCCGCGGCGCTTCACGCAGGCCGATAAGGATCCATTTTCCTATGTGGGGGAATGGGAGTTGCGTGCTGCGGCCATTCACAACGAAAAAGGCCAGGCAATTTTCGAACAAAAGGGAGTCGAAGCGCCAAGCAGTTGGTCGCAGACTGCCACCAACATCGTTGCTTCAAAGTACTTTCATGGAAAGACAGGAACTCCGGAGCGCGAATCGAGCGTCCGGCAGCTTATTTCACGGGTAGTGGACACGATCACGGAATGGGGATTCACCGGTGGATATTTCCGCACTCCTGGCGATGCGGACGCGTTTCACGATGAGCTGACCTATTTGCTCGTCCTGCAGGCGGCGTCATTCAATTCTCCTGTGTGGTTCAACTGCGGCTTGTGGCAGAAGTATGGCCGAAGCGCGAATGGAAAGGGTTGGTTTTGGAGCACAGACCGTAAGGTAGTGGAGCAGGAAACCGAAGCGTACCGGCATCCACAATGTTCTGCCTGTTTCATCAACTCCGTCGACGACAGCATGGAAAGCATTCTTCGGCTAGTCCAAACCGAGGGAATGCTGTTCAAGTGGGGATCGGGCACGGGCACCAACCTATCGCCGCTCCGGTCCTCTTCCGAGCAGGTAAGTGGCGGAGGCACCGCCTCCGGCCCGGTGTCATTCATGCGCGGCTATGACGCATTTGCTGGCGTGATCAAGTCTGGAGGAAAGACGCGGCGTGCCGCGAAGATGGTGATGCTGAATATCGATCATCCTGACATCCTGGAATTCATCGAGTGTAAAGCAAAGGAAGAAGCGAAGGCGTGGGCGCTCATCGCCGCTGGTTACGACGGAAGCGTTGACGGCGCCGCCTATAGTTCGATTGCTTTCCAGAACGCCAATCACAGCGTGCGAGTCCCCGATGAGTTTATGGAGGCGGTGCTGGCAAATGCCGACTGGACCACCAGGAAGGTCACCTCCGGGGACCCGGCCACAACTCACAAAGCTCATGAACTTCTGAAAAAGATGGCTGAGTCAGCATGGAAATGCGGCGATCCGGGCGTGCAATTCGATTCCGAGATCAATCGCTGGAACCCATGCAAGTGGTCGGGGCGCATCAATGCTTCAAATCCTTGCTCGGAATACATGTTTCTTGACGATTCGGCCTGTAACCTGGCCTCGCTCAACCTATTGAAGTTCCTCTCCTCTGATGGATGCTTTGACATTGCCGGTTTCCGGCACGCTGTGAGGGTAATGATCGTTGCCCAGGAGATTCTAGTCGACAATTCCAGTTACCCGACGCAGAAGATTGCCGAGAACTCGCATGACTTCCGGCCGCTTGGGCTTGGCTACGCGAACCTCGGAGCGTTGCTGATGGCGACCGGCGTGCCCTATGACTCACCTCTGTCTCGTAATTATGCGGCGGCAATAACGGCGGTCATGCATGGGCAGGCATGCCTTACGTCGAGTGAGATGGCGGAACAGATCGGCGCGTTCCCCAAGTACCTGCTTAACCGGGATTCATTCTTGAATGTGATTGCACTTCACCAGAAGTGCATCGGAGAAATCGAGAGAAATGATCTGAACGGGACTTTGGTGAACGAAGCCGAATCTCTTTGGGCCACATGTGTAGAGCGTGGACGACAGTATGGATTCCGCAATGCCCAAGTGACCGTGTTGGCGCCGACAGGAACCATCGCTTTCATGATGGACTGCGATACCACCGGAATCGAACCGGACTTGGCCTTGGTGAAACACAAACGGTTAGTCGGTGGAGGCGTCATTAAGGTGGTGAATAACACGGTCTCGACCGCACTTTGCCGGCTGGGTTATGGCCTGGAAACAATCGCCGAGATTGTGGACTACATCAATCGGGAAGGCACGATTGAGGGCTCTCCTCTTATCAAGTCTGATGATCTGCCGGTGTTTGATTGCTCTTTGCGTGCCAGCAAAGGTGAGCGGTTTATCCACTTCATGGGACACATGCGGATGATGGCGGCCGTTCAGCCATTTCTCTCCGGCGCCATCTCGAAAACAGTCAACATGCCATCGACCGCGACGGTGGATGAGATTGCCTCGACCTACATCGAGGCATGGAAGTTGGGATTGAAATCGATCGCCGTATACCGAGATCAATCCAAAAAGACCCAGCCCCTGTCGGCTGGCCAAATCGCGACCGGCCCGGCGCGCGATGCCGCGGGCCTCAAGCGTGATGGAGAGGAAGTTCCACCAGCGGCGTTTCGTCGCCGCCTGCCGGTCGAGCGCGCTGCTGTCGTTCATCATTTTTCTGTGGGCGGCCAGGAGGGGTATCTCACCGTTGGTCTCTACGACGATGGTCGGCCCGGCGAGATATTTCTGCGCATTGCCAAAGAGGGATCCACGGTTTCGGGCCTGATGGACGCGTTTGCGACGGCCATCTCGCTCAATCTTCAATACGGAGTGTCTCTGAAAGTCCTGTGCGAAAAGTTCAGTCACACCCGCTTCGAGCCAAGCGGATGGACCGGCATCCCAGAAATAGGTTATGCGAAATCCTTGACCGATTACATCTTCCGCTGGCTGGAACTGCGCTTCCTTAAGGGCCAGCAACAGTCTCTCTTTGTGCCGGGGCCGCAAGAACAAGATCGGAAAACCTCGCGGTCTGACCAAGGAGGCCCTCTGGAGGGGCCGACCTGTACCAACTGTGGGGGTGTGATGAGGCGGGCCGGAACGTGCTTTGTCTGTGAGTGCGGGGCCAGCGCCGGCTGTGGCTAATGGATGGTCCGCGTCAAAGAAAAGTGCTTCTCGATGTGGCTTGTTAGAGAACCAGATCAAAGAAGGAGAAATCAAGCATGATGTCAAATCGCTTCTTACTAAACCGAATCCATTCCGTCTTCGGGTGGGGAACCCTGTTGACCTGGATCTGTACAAGCTTGATCGTCGGCGCCATCGCCGGCGTGATCGGCATTGCTCACGTTATCAAGATGTTGGACGGTGATGACGATGTAGAGCAGCATCCCGCAGCGGTCTATTCAAGCACCGGAAATGAAGTAACGCGTGCCGATATGGAACGGTGTTACCTCATTGAGAACGGGAAGCCATATGAGGAAGACGTTGGCTCGCTCGAACGTCCGCTCTCTCCATTTCTGATCAGCTATGCGGAGGACCGGCTACTGGGATGCGCAGACTTACTCGATACGCTGGCATTCGAGACAGCAAGAGCACGACACAAGGACGGAGCCGCGCTGGCAGCCGGAGGCGAGAGCGCAGTATCGGCGCGTTACAAAGGCAGATTTGGGATGCCGGCTCGTCTGGCTGGGATCTCAAAGCATTGATATGTCGAAGCCGAATGGCGAGCTGAAGCTGGACCCGCCGACACTCTAGCCTGTCTCAAGGCACTACGCGAGTGACCAGCGATATGCACCGACCCACTCTGCTTCGACCCCCACTTTGTGGGGCTGCTGGCATCTTTGCATCGGGCGCAACCTCGATGCCAGTGAGGATGAGAGGCGCAGCAATTGAAGACAGTGCTGCGCGACGGCGTTGATTCGGTGATTCAGAAGCTGATTGAGAGATTCGCCGCAGGGGGCATTGGCAACTGAAATCTAGGGAGTAGAGGTCATTTATGGAAGAGAACGAGCCTTGTCCCATGTGCCTTCCATTTCAAACGTGTGTTCTGAACCACATTTGTAGATGCGCCTTGGGATTCAAATCAGCTAATGAAGAAGACTTCAGACTTTCGAGAACCCGTCAGCGTGGGCACACCCACCGGGAAAAAACAATGCGATCAAACGCAAAGGATAAAACTCATGGCAAAAAGCGTTAACAAAGTAATTCTCATCGGAAATCTGGGCAAGGACCCAGAAATGAAGTACACGCCGTCGGGTGTGCCGGTTGCCAAGTTCAGCCTGGCGACCAACGAGAAGTATAAGGACAAAGGCGGAGAGTGGCAGGAGCGCACCGAATGGCACAACGTTGTGGCTTGGCAGCGGCTGGCTGAGATTATCGGTGAATACGTCAAGAAAGGCTCCAAGGTTTACATCGAAGGCAAGCTGCAAACCTCAAGCTGGGAGGACAAGCAGAGCGGAGAAAAAAAATACCGCACTGAAATTGTGGCCCAGGAATTGGTCCTGTTGGGCGGCCGCGGAGAAGGTGATTCCGGCTCTTCGCGTGGAGCAGGAGCGGGTGCTTCCTTTGATCGGCATACCGACGAACACGCTCAGGCTCCCGCTGAAATCACGGACGAAGATATTCCTTTCTGAGGGTCTTGCGTCGCTGTAGATGGTCAACATCAAAACGTGGCCACCAGAACTCGGCCATCGCAATTCTATCTACAGCCGCCAAGTTATGTCATTCGATGCTGCAGAAGTGCCAATACATCGTCATCAAGTGCGAATGTGCCGCTACGGGCTTCGAACTGCGCCAGGCTGTTGCAGCGCTGCCCACTACGCCGAAGACCCGTTGCCCAGTCTGCCAAAAGCGCCGGGAATTCACCTTGCTAGGTCCAGGACTCACAAGTAGAAGCCTGCCTTTTCATGAAGTCTACAGGCTTAGCAGTTGCTATGCGGCTATCGGATCGCAGGGCCAAAAAAGGATTCCTTGGGGCGCTAATGGGATTCCGGCGGCATCAGATGGGCCACGCCGCGGGAGTTTGAGCGGCTACCAAGACCCTGAGAAGAGAGGTACTTCATGAATTGCAAGGGCTGGACTGACATCGACTGATGCTCAGTCGCAAGCCGCATGGCGATTCGTGATCAGGTAGGGGCAGCGCTGGACCTCAGTCTCGAAAAAGTTGAGCCTTTCGGCGGATCCACAAGGAAGTCAAATGACGAACAATGTAACAAATTTGCAATATGCAATTCTTGCAATCCTGCGTTTCCGTGATCCATGTCCCGTCGACCGCGAGACAATACTCAGGTCTCTGCGGAAGAACGACGCCTTCGATCTTGAGGCATTGGAGGATCTCGATCTGGATCTTCAGGCCTTGCAATCAGCGGAACTCATCCAGGTTGTCCGAACAGCAGATGCGCCTCGTTACAGTTTGGCACAGGCTGGCTGTATGCAAGGTAATGGAGGGGCCGTGCGCCTCGACTCTACATTTGTACAGAAGGAAAGACGGCAATCGGCATTACCCATCTGGGACGAAAAACTCGCCGACCTCATGAATCACGGACTGAACGACGAAGAAATTCCCAATTACTTCAATTCCGAGCAAGCGATGAGCTTCATCCGTGACTACAGCGCACAGCTCCGGAAGACTCTCTCCTCACAGTAGGATCTACCCGCGCAACGCAAGCGCTCTTTCGAGAAACTGAGCAATTCTGACCCCAAGCCGCAGACCCTCGCGGTATTTTCCGACAACTAAACTTATGACTCCTGATTTCCTCATCCATTCCGAGGACTCGCCAGCCACCGGCGTTCTTTACATCGTCACGCCGCAGAACACCCGCGCACTGTGCTGGATGATCGCACATACGGCGTCGACCCTACGGCCGCAACACACCATCGCACTCCTCGACTCGGACGCGCTGCGCGCTCTTTGCCAATATGCCCGCCGCGCAGACCTGAGCTTTGAGGATAAGACCGTATCACCGAACAACCGCATCACGTTAATTCCGGGCCAACCGGTTTTAGCGCGGTTTACCGGACCGCATGCCGACGAGGTCAAAGCACTATTCGAGACCGATACTATTCCCATACCTTTCGACTCTCGCCAACCACGGCCCGACATCCAGGCTGTCATCCAGAGACAGAACCCCGCCGCAACAGTTGAGTGGGAGAGTACACAACCACAGCACGACCCCGAGACGATAGATGAATTTAGACGACTACTTTATGAGCGCTGACGTTTGTGAACTCGCTTGCGATATTCTCCGCGCCACGAAAGACGGTGAGGAACTCGCCCCACCTGATCTCAAACTGGTAGAGCTTGCGGTCAACGGTCACTTGAACACAACTGGCGAAGCGGCCTTTATGGACCCACACCGCAATGCCACTAAGCCGGCAGGTTATACGGTTCCATGGTTCCTGGGGATTGAGCACATGACCCGCGACCATCAACGGCATATCTACTGGAAAGGTGTGCGGATCGAGCACTACGACCACGACTTTTGGCGGCAAGATGGATGGCGGGAGCGCATGAAGGCGGACGCTGAAGCACTCGCGGCCCACTGTCTCGCTCTAGAGGGCCAAGGCATAACTCCGACATGGCAAAACGTCATTTCTGGGCCTCTCGACGCGGGGGTGTGATGAAACATAGACGCGTTAGAGTGGGCAGCAAGTATCGTTTCGAACCCGTGATGTTGGACAGTCTGCACCCGCCACACAACGTACAACCTGGGGACATTGTGCGCGTCGTGAACCTTCACGGATGTCCGAAGGCCAACACGATGGGACATTGCCATGTGGAACACTTGGATGGCGCCTTCGGCGGGCTAGTGTGTACGAACTCTCTGCAGCCATTACTCACCTGACAATCGCGGAAGGTGCGGACGCGACATTGCCGGCCTAATGCTGCGCGGCTTGTAGCGGGCGACGCAAGATCTTCGAGTGGCTCTTCCCGAGCACAACCCTTCACCCTTTTAGATGTCGCTCCAACCATGAGGAGGAAACCGTGAACCAGAGAATCCGCGTTTCTACGCGAGCCGATCAATTTGAAAAACGGAAGCAGGAGCACTTACGGGCCGGTTATCAGATCCAAGATGAGCAACCAGTCCCGGTCAACGGATTGTGCTCCTTCACCGCTGTCCGAATTGTCGCTGACGACGAGTCGTGCGGATGAGTCACCATCAGCTGCAAATGTTCTTGCCAGACACCCAGGCTCACTGTCATGAGAGAGATCAGCAAATTCACACAACTAAATCTTTTCGTAAGCGAATCCAATGAACTCTCCAATCTGAGAATTCAGCACAGTGTCCCGATCGAATCAGCCATGGAAGTTGTCTCGCCGCTGTCGGACGGCATACAAGCCGATAGGCCCCCTGCGTTGCATGGAGACGCGGCCAATGGTCCCGACGCTGTTCCTGATTGCGAGTGGTCAGAGTTCATGCGCGTCAACGGACGGATCCCGGTGTTTACGGATGCCAGGAAGCCTTGGGAATATCGAGGCTGGTTGCTCTATTACAGGTTGCTGTGCGAGAGCCATCCTGAAGTAACGCCACGGTGGGAATACTGGGCGCGAACCAGAATTGCCGGCAAATTGCTGGACGAGCCAATCCCTATCTTGCAATTTGAGAATTGCGCGTCCCGTGAGTGCTACAGGATCATTGAAGGCTGGCTGCGGACGATTGACCGGCTCCAGAGCCATTGGTCGCCTATGGACACGCTACTCGACTGGCTGCTATGGGGATTTGGCCTTCGCGGGGATGCCCCGAAGATATCCCATGAGCTCAATGCGGAACTGTACCGCAGCGTTAATCTCGGTCCTCTGTTGCTCAAGCCGTATGACTATCTAGGCGAGTGGATCGCCAACCAGAAAGGCGGCTGGAATCCACACGCTTTCTTTCCAACTCCTCACAGTGTCGTTGAAATGATGATGCAGATGACCCTAGCTACCGCGACGTCGCCTGCGGCCGGGAACGCACCGGGAAGAGACACACGGTCTCTCCGAATTATGGAGCCGTGCCTAGGCTCAGGGCGCATGCTGCTGCACGCTTCCAACTACTCCCTGCGTCTGTACGGAGTGGACATCGATCCCATGATGGTCAAGACCTCATTGGTCAATGGCGCCCTCTATGCGCCATGGATGGTGCGCCCATTCCCCGAGAGCTATTTCTCTGAACCAGTCCTGTCGGCTACCGCTCCTGATCTTGCCGTTGAAGTGCCTGCGTTCAACTGAAAACTTCCGCGCACCACTTGTCCAGCCCCCCCAACATCATCTGATCATCGAGGGAACCCATGAATTCGTTCGTTCCCGTGCTCTCATACGGTATGGGTATCGAATCTACTGCTATTTTGCTCAGTTGTCTTATCGAGGCGAGCGTCCGAGATTTCCGGATAGATGATCTCATTGTGGTCACGGCGCAAACTGGCAACGAGTGGCTAGCTGAGGTGATCGTAGAAAAAAACTCGCCAGCACTGATACTTCCAGCCAAAGACATTCGGTCGACTTAGTTTTCAACACCCACGCCTGATTGCAACATTACGCAGGTAGAACGATGTTTCTAATTGATACGAAAAGCTTCAACCCTCGTGAACCTACAGCCTCCAACTGGATAGCTGTGGGCACCTGTCCCGCACCTTGATAGATCGGAGTGGCTGAGTACGATACAACCTCACCTCCTTCGACAGCCAGCCTTATCTGATTCTCGAATTTCAACATTTGGAGATTGGCTTGCTGATAAAAAGTTACGAGGTTCTCTTCGAGCGCTCCACTTCCGCCCAATTGCGCACCAAGCAAATGAGCGCGGGCTTCGCCGAACTGACCGCCGCTCCAACCCGGAGGTGCGATACCAGGATTCGGTTCGCTTCCACCCAACAGCGTTTCCGGGGTTATGACTGTACGAATGCCACTTGCTCTCCCGAGATCATCAACGGATCGATAATCTTGAAACGGCACTTCTTGCTCAAAGGCCTCGGCGAAAGATATTTCGCCGCCAGCCTCGGCAGCGCCTTCACCCAGGCTACCAAACCCGGCGGCCACCACCTCTGACTCGATCGAGTCCGCAGCCAAGATTTCAGCTCCCGCAGTTGACCAGGCCATCTCCCCAAAAACCGGTGCAACCGGCGAGAACATCACGAGTCCCGCCAGTGCGGTCAGCAGCAATCCGACGATCGTGGCGCTCGCGATAGCTTCCATGACGTGGAAGTTATCCAATACGTGGCTATCCGGGGATTGGCCGCTCACAGTCAGGAACAGGGCGTAAGCACCGAAAAAGAACGCACCGGTACCCGAGATCAACCGCAGCATGACCTCAGCCGGAACATCGCCCACGTGGGCTGTGTTTGTTTGCCGCCATCCACGTAAGCCACGGACAACTTGCCAGGCCATCCGGATCAGGGCTGGGAACGCGAGCGCTCGAATGGCAACCCAGGCGGCACCGGTTGTCAGCAGTCGCTGCAGCCACACTGTCTGGGGAAATCCGCCCACTACCAACCACCCAGCTGATGGCAGCATCAGTGCCAGCCAGATAATGACTTTGCGTTGTCTAAGGAGTTTAAGAAAAGTCGGGCCGATTCGGTCCATTGGCAAGACCGCGACTCGCTCCGGTCCAGCAACAACACGGTCGATCCGATCACGAAAATTCAGGATGAATTCGCGTAGCCCGTCCACGCTACTCAGCCGAGCGTTAACGGCTGTCGCATAAGCGCGACGCAGTCTGAATAAACTATCTACCCAAAAAAGAGACAGTGGGAGCCGTACCGCGGCAGCGCGAAGTGCGCCAATGAAGCGCGGAGTGCTCTGTTGTTCGGTGGTGAGCAGCAACTCACGAGCACTGGCTCCTCGCTGCCGCGGACCGTCCAACCACGATGCTGCGCCGAGAGCCGCAATCGGCATCAACCACAGAAAGCTTCTCAGGGCGTTAAATGGTGCCGCTACCAGGGAAACAAGGCCCGAATTACCGAGAAGCGTGTAATTTAAGGCGGCATGATCCAAGGCTGCGTACAGCAAAAGCACGACGCCGGTACGACGCGCGGTTTTACCGCGCTGTAAGAAGATTAGCGCGACTGCGAGCCCCCCAATCGCAGACCACGCAAGATGGATGTTATATCTCATGGCAGATATCGTTAAGTTATCGCCTACCACGGCGCCCGGCAGCCAGGACTTCAGTGAACTCATCAGAGAGGGAACGGTCGCGGAGGAAAACGCCGCCACTATGTCCCAGCCGCCGTTCACAGACACGGACCGGCTCACCGCGCTACTGCAGCGGAAGAGGTCCTCGGCGAGCCCAAACCCTGACCCGGTGGCAGCACACGTGAGAACGCAGTCAGCGTGGGACCACTGCCGCCTCACGTTGGGAACTAGCCAAATCAAAACCACCACTGGCAGGACTTTGACAATTTCTTCGATGAATGGGCCCAGCGTGTACGAGTCTAGCCCTACGATGTCATATAAGTGGCTCGTCATCAAGGCGGCTGCTGCACGTGTCCAGGCCACCTGCAGCATGAGCGCCGCAAGAGAGCACGCATACAACCCAGTCGCCACAGATGTCAAAACGGTCCGCACACGAATCGTGCGAGTTAACGTACTCAGTACAACCAGTTCTAACACGCCCCACAGATGGGCGAAGACTATTGCTATGATCATATGTTCCTCTCGTACGGACGACCAAGTGCCATTGAGACCCGTTACGGCGCTTGGTCGAATGCTCCTTAGTCCGTGAAATTTCCGATTTCTTCTCTGTAAAGGATGGAGGGAACGCCGACATGGGTCATTTGGACCGTGATCGCCGTCCCCTCTATCCGTCACTTCGAAGCGGTGAGAACCTTCGGAGAGAACCGTAACCAGTCAGCGTTAATCATCCTGATGTTCCAGCGGATCAGGTCCGCGGGAATGGGAAATGCGGGACCGGGAATTGTGATCCAGGAACGGCACTTAACTGCGCCCTCGTCCAGGAACCAAGCGCAATTGCCTATCTTGTTGGCTTCGCTCAAGGCCGCGAAAAGAAGCTCCGTGCTGGAAGCCTTGACGTTCGTTTCCAGCGTGACGGCGATAAGCTGGATACTGGGCTCATTTCCACTCGAAATGGGAGCAAGGGCCATGATCTTGTACTGGAAACTCGGCAGTCCGTTCGCTCCGGTGTATCCGACCTGCACGAAGTGCACCGCACCGTTATTGCCCGTCACCGTCGAAGCCTTGATCCCATTGCGGTTCAAGTACGCTTGGATCGCGTTCTCAACGTTGGGCGCGTCGGTTACGCTCAGGTAGTCATCGCGTCCGGACGGCGCAGAAGCCAAGGCAGGACTGGCCTTGACGGGTTCTGCCGGGGCCGCACGCTTCTGCGTTTCGGTGAATTGGCGTTCCATCTCCTGAGCCTGTGTAAAAAACTGCTGTGCGGACTCCCGGAATTTCGAGGCATCACCGCGGAACTTGATTGCCGCTGCTTGATGCAGGAGGCGCGCCCAGTTCGGGCCGGTCTGAGCGAGTCGATCTTCGTTGGCTGCGCTCTGGTCGGCGTTGTGCGCAAGGTCGGTCGCTTGGTTTGATCGCATGCGAAGCTGTTCAATTTGAGCTCGCTGTTGTTGCGCGCTGCTATCACTCGAAGTTTCGCCCATTTCGCCGGGGCGGAAGGGCTGGGACGGGGTTTGGGCTCCCGCGATGGTGGTTAGCGCGAACAGCCAGATTATCATTTGATGTTTCATCGGATGGTTCTCCTTTTATTGAATTACTTAGAACTTTGATTGGTGACGAGATAGCGGCCCGGCGGGCAGGAGGACCTCCCGCCCATAAGGCCGCCGGAATCAGTTACTGGAGGGTAGGACCGGGACCCCCGCCCGGTTCGGCGTGGTCGCGGGCGATTGCACCGATAAACGGGACCTCGATGGGCCGGCCCTCGTAAGCGCGATAGACCTGGTAGACGCTGAAGCCAAAGCCAGCGAGGTCGGTGAGCGTCTGAAGGAGCAGAAGGGGACCGCCAAGAGCGCCCAGCACGGCGTGAAGAGCCAGCAGGACCACTGTCGTTAAGAACGCTTGCGTGGCATGGAAGCGGACGGTCAGGTCATCCTTGTGCGAGCCAAAGAAGCCAGCAGCGCCGGCGGATGCGTATATCGACGTGAGCTTGGTGTCGCCGCGCTTGGGTGCGGCGGTTGCTTGGGTGGTGGTCGGCGGGTTGGGATGCGCGGACATGAAGTTCTTATCGGGCATGGGATGTTCTCCTTGAGAGGTGAATCGAAGGAAGCGGCCGGTTTTGCTGCGGCCTCCCTTCTATCCCTAACGCCCGTTCCGAACGCTTTTCTCAGTGTCCGCGCTTAACTTTTTTTTGGTCAGTTAATCCCAGCGCATCTCGCCGGGATCCCCTTGCAGGATGAACCCTCCCCAATAGTAAGGGTGCTTGTGTTTCTTGCGAACCTGTTGCCGCGCCATGCGCAACGCTTCCAAGCGTGTTTCGCCGTTCTTTAGCTCATCGTAGAAGACCGTCATCAATTCGCGCGTAGCCACATCGTCGGCTTTCCACAACGACATGACGATGGTCCGCGCTCCAGCTAGCTCGAACGCTCGACGCAGCCCGTAGACGCCCTCGCCCACTCGAACCTCGCCTAACGCTGTATCGCAAGCTGAAAGTGCAACAATTTCGGTGCCCACAAGATCCATCCCGGAAACGTCTTCCGCGGTGAGCAAGCCGTCCTCGGCTTCCTCAGGCGGCTCGCCACCGTCCATCCAGGTTTGAGCGCCAGCTAGCGCCAGGCCTGCCCGCAACATCGGGTTCTCCATGCCTGGTCCCTTCATCCGGTCCCAGCCCATGAATGGTGACTCCTCGTTCGGATCCCATTTCTGATCCTCTTCGAAGAACCCGTGAGTTGCTATATGCACTATGCGCGGTGAGTGGATGGCTTTCAGCCTGGTCTCCAATACCTGGTCCTTGAACCACTTTTCGCTGGCAGCAATCCTGAGCGCCACCCTTTCGCCTTCTTCTTCCGCGCCCGGCAGCGGTTCGAACACGCGCCTCCCCCTTCCGATGTCACGAGAAGCGCGGCTCCGCCCGCGTGTAGGCGGGTCCTCAGGTTGCAACTCGCAAGATTTCCCTTGTCTTCTGAAGGCGGACGCAACCTTTTCAGAAGAGCCGAGCCGGAAATCTGGATTCGCGGCTACGATCGAGCCCTGAGGGGGTGCGACTGTTGGCATTCGATGCCGCAGCAGTTCTCGGCCGCTGCTGAGATAGCTGATTTCAAAGTTGTCTTCCAGGAATTCGCCTGAGTTTTCTGGCAGCACTTCGAACGGCAGGAGGTTAAGATCGCCGTCCGGCGATAAAAAGAGACGCTTTCGACCGCCAAGTTCTCGCGCAAGAGGATCGAAGACTCTCTGACGCAGCGCCCGGCCTGATGCAAGATAGGATTCGACGGTTCGATCCCGAGCGATGGCCTCGACGAATGCAGAGACCAGTTGGTCGATTGCATCGCCCTCCCCCAAATCCACTAGTAGAACATCGTCGGGCTTCTCCTTAAACAACAGAAATGCTAAGTATCGGGCCGGTTTCCATTGGCGGTCGCCATGAGCGCGAATTGCCTCGAAGTCGAAGACTCCAACCCGAACGAAGTCGAGCAAGGCTGATCCCGGCGGCATTGCTTGGGCGACAGCTTCTCGACTTGCCGCCCGTAGTCGCTGCTCCAGCTGCAACTCTGGAATCTGGCGCGCAAGCTCACTCTCCAAGACCTCCCGTTGACCGCGCCACTCGGCAAGAAGGCTCAGGTGCACCGATGGCTTAGTGTTCCCCGGCCCGTTCATTTCGCGGCGCGTGATCTGACGCCGGAGGGTCGATAGCTCTAGAAGTTTAGGTTCCAAATGAGAATACTTTCCAGCAGCAATTGCGTCCCGCTGGGCAGCTAACGCTTCGACCGTCAATCCCTTGCTGCGAAGGCACAGATCCATCGTGGCCTGAAGGTGGTAACACGAGCTCGAGAAGTTCGTTCTCAGGTGCGACATGAATACCGAGAAGCTGGGGCGCAGTGCTTCCAGAATCAACAGGCGTTGACGCTCGGAAGCAAAGGAGAAGAGGCGATCCCGGTTGTTGTTCGCAACGTCCGACGCCCGGACGAAGAACCGGAAAGCTTCCTCATGACGACCTGTGGTAACGTACAGGCACGCCAGACTGTGGAGACTCCCGGCGTAGTCTAAATGCTCCTGCCCCAGCACCTTTTCCCTGATCTCCAGCGCCTGGAAATAGAGCGGCTCGGCGCGCGCATAGTCCCCCATCATTCGGTACAGCCCCGCTAGATTGTAGAGGCCCGTGGCGTAGTCCGGATGTTCCTTCCCCAGCGCCTTTTCCCTGATCTCCATCGCCTTGGCATAGTGCGGCTCGGCGCGAGCATAGTCCCCCATCATTTGGTACAGCCCCGCCAGGCTGCTCAGGCTCGTGGCGTAGTTCGGATGCCCCTCCCCCAACACCTTTTCCGTGATCTCCAGCGCCTGGAAATATTGCGGCACGGCGCGAGCATAGTCCCCCATCGCTTGGTACAGCCCCGCCAGGTTGTTGAGGCCCGCGGCGTGGTTCGGATGCTCCTTCCCCAGCACCCTTTCCATGATCTCCATCGCCTGGAGGTACTGCGGCTCGGCGCGCGCATAGTCTCCCATCATTTGATACAGCCCCGCCAGGCTGCTTAGGCTCGTGGCGTAGTTCGGATGTTCCTTCCCCAGCGCCTTTTCCATGATCTCCAGCGCCTGGAGGTACCGCGGCTCGACGCGGGCATAGTCCCCCATCGCTTGGTACAGCCCCGCCAGGTTGCTGAGGCCCGCGGCGTAGTTCGGATGCTCCTTCCCCAGCACCCTTTCCATGATCTCCATCGCCTGGAGGTACTGCGGCTCGGCGCGCGCATAGTCCCCCATCGCTTGGTACAGCCCCGCCAGATTGTTGAGGCTCGTGGCGTAGTCTGGATGCCCCTTCCCCAGCACCTTTTCCATGACCTCCAGCGCCTGGAGGTACTGCGGCTCGGCGCGCGCATAGTCCCCCATCGCTTGGTACAGCCCCGCCAGATTGCTGAGGCTCGTGGCGTAGTCTGGATGCCCCTTCCCCAGCACCTTTTCCCTGATCTCCATCGCCTTGGCATATTGCGGCTCGGCGCGCGCATAGTCCCCCATCATTCGGTACAGGCCTGCCAGATTGTTGAGGCTCGCGGCGTAGTCCGGATGTTCTTTCCCCAGCGCCTTTTCCTCGATCTCCAGCGCCTGGACATAGTGCGGCTCGGCGCGCGCATAGTCCCCCATCGCTTGATACAGCCACGCCAGGCCGCTGAGGCTCGTGGCGTAGTCCGGATGTTCTTTCCCCAGCGTTTTTTCCGTGACCTCCATCGCCTGGACATAGTGCGGCTCGGCGCGCGCATAGTCCCCCATCGCTTGGTACAGCCCCGCCAGATTGCTGAGGCTCGTGGCGTAGTTCGGATGCTCCTTCCCGAGCGCCCTTTCCATGATCTCCAGCGCCTGGAGGTACTGCGGCTCAGCGCGCGCATAGTTTCCCATCGCTTGATACAGCCCCGCCAGATTGTTGAGACTCGTGGCGTAGTTCGGATGCTCCTTCCCGAGTGCCTTATCCATGATCTCCAGCGCCTGGACATAGTGCGGCTCGGCGCGCGCATAGTCTCCCATCGCTTGATACAACCCCGCCAGATTGTTAAGGCTCGTGGAGTAGGCCGGATGCTCTTTCCCCAGCATCTGATCGGCGAATTTCACCGCCTGCGCCGCCAAATGGGCTGCTTCCTTGTATCTACCCCGCTCGCCCAGTTTGAGGACAGCATCGCTAATGCGAATTACTTCGTGCTCGGCATAGACATCGACGGGCATTCCCGAGATTGGACCAGTTGCTATCACCTTCTTCGGTGATGTCCTCTCTACCAGATCCCGCAGGGCTCGTTCGGTATCGGCAGTGACTTCATGATGCCTACCTAACTTGTCCAACCGAAGCTGTAAAACCAGATGATAGAGCCCCTTGGCTGCGTCGAGGTTGTCGAGTACAACATAGAGCTCGGCCTTCTCTTCGAGCGCCGCCGCGTACTTCAGGCTGGTGTCTCCTTCCAGTTCCCGAGTGTGCTCGATGAGCTCACTAACCAACGGCAACGCAGCCTGATGCTCGCTGGTGCCGAGCAGTGCCTCGATATCGTCGTTCAAGATATCGATTCGGCGTTGGCGATCATTTATGTACACAGCGAATGCCCCTTAACAGGGTTGGAAGCAGACGGAACTCATTGAAATCTTAGAATCGTGACTAGACCTTCTCCGCGAGAACAACATATCGACCTCGCTTCAAACCGGAGAAACTAGCGCGCGCGAATTCTCCGGAATCCACTCGGCATTCGGCCAACAAAGGGCGATAACCTTCTGTTGTGGCGAAGATCACAACGAAAACATGCTCCGTCGTGGTCACGACAATATCGAGCCCCTCCAGATCCTGCGCGAGTTCGAACTGATGATCCGATCCGGATTCAATCTCGATAAAAGGAACCGTTGCTGGGGGTGCGGATTCGCTCCCGCGGGCGGGAGCCGGTACAAATATGATGGCAAAGGACCCGATTGCGGAGGACAGTCGAGTCAGCCAGGCATCCAGTCTCCCCAAGATAGAGGGATCGGTACCGCGCTCCCGCACTTCCTTCAGCGCGTAGACCGCTTGCGATTGCAGGAAGGCGTGATAGTGCAGATCGGCGTCGATCTGATCGAGCATTCCGCCGCGCGCCAATCGCTCGCGAACACGGGACGACCACGTGAGCGCCTCTTCGACTTGCGCGCATTGCTCATCGGATGCGTTCCCTGAAATATATAGCTCAATGGTTTCTTCATCTATATCGTGGTCCATTGGCCTAGATCTCCTTAAACGAGGTATCTTCTGTCAAAGCCAAACAGCAGGCCCTTCCTGTGGCACCCATTTGGCTCTAGCAAACGCTCAATCAGCTTCTTTCGAAAATCATAAATCCACTTCGTGGGGGTACCGGATTGGTCAGAGGGCTTTAGGCTCGCTTCCGGTCCGTTCGGCCAAAATAGAACCAAATCCTCGAAGTTCTGGAATACCGCTTCCTTCTTGTCAGCCGCTAGTTGCGAATTTGCCCAAATGTAAGACGAACGGAATAATCTGTAGTGTTCTTGGTTCGTTTGGGTCCTAGCCAGGCGATCGTTGTGACACATCTCTAGCAGAGCGAAGTAGAGCGATTTGTGTGCCGATGGCCTGTCGGCCGAACTTGCTGGCTCCGAGAAGATCATCCGCAGAAAAGCCGCCTCCTCGTCGCGGATCACGGTGGCCAACTTGGCTTCGGTCGCGACTCGCCAGATGGTCACGGTCGCGCCAGGGCCTTTTGGGTGTGGCGGATCCACGTATGATCCAATCTTCGTGAGCGGGCCATGCGGCTTCAGGAGGCCGATTGCCTTCTCAAGCGGTTCAAGAAGACGGGTGACATGCCGTTTGTATGTATCGTCGCCATGACAATACTTTTCCAGAAAGAGATCCAACAAAGAACCCAGAGTGGCGGTGGGAGGCGTGGTCACGGCTTGCGGCTTCACTCCTTCTGCGAAACGGACCAGAAGAGTTGCCAGGATCTGGTGTGGGGGGTGGTTCAGCGAAGCCAATCTGCACAATCGCTCATCGGCGGCTGCCTGCACGACTGTGTGGGGCTTTTCATATGCTGTAAACGAACTGCGCTCGATCTTTTCAAATTCTTCGGATGCCGTGTCGTCGTTCAGGTCGCCGGTGACTATGTATGGACTCGTCATGATGTCATTGCTACGTGTGCTCTTGGTCTTAGCGACTTGTGCGGCGGATTCTTGGTCGTCTTCGGCCTGAGATGGCACACACAAGGCTTTGAGTTCAGCGAAGATTCGGCGGGAGCGTTTCGGCGGCTCCGGAAGAGCGAGAACCCCTCGCCCGCTTAAATATTGTCGGACAGCTTTCCTGGTCTCCTGATATAGGATGGTCAAATATGAGCTCGTAGGCGGGTCGAATTTGGCGTTCGCGCTTAGAATTACATTCGTCGCGATCAGGTCGACATCATAGCGCACATGGTTATAGGCGATCTGGCAAGCGCGGCCCGCTATGACGCCACGGTAACCGGAGTACAAGATCTGGACTGCTTTTGGGTCACCTTCTTCCATCCTGTCTATCAAAAAGCAGACAACGGCGTCCTCGACAGGAATTCGCGGATCGTAGCCGGGCTGGTGGGCGTATTTCTGCTGGCGGTACTCCGATAGGCACCAAGCGCCGGGCAGGATTGGCGTCGGGTCGGGCCAGTGGACCCGAATACCGCTATCCTCGCCGGTAATCAGCCGGCTCCACTCGATCGTACTTGCCACTGAGATCACGCAGTTCACAAATGACCGCCCGATGCTATCACAGGGATTCTAAAGCGCGGCGGAAAATCGGCACTAGCAAGTGCTTCAAATTTTTCTGCGTGCTTTTTTTTTATGGCCGCAACGTCAGGATCTTGTCATGCGATACCAGCCAGGCAACAAACCCAGCAACAACCACGATTAGGGAGACCGGATGGCGCTCGAATCTAGCGATGCAGGGACGAAGCACGACCAAAATAATAGTCACAATCGCCAACAAGCTGCCCCAATGAACGACGCGCCAAAATAGAAACTTCCGTTCGTTTTGCATAGGCATAAGACTAACTGCTTGTTGCTTCCTTGTCCCGGCGGATTTGCTAAGGCCAAGGGCCGGCCGGAGAACTAATCTCCCATGTCTCCGCGGGGGGTGTACGGAGCGCGGGAGGCAAATCAAGGCTCTGCGCTTCGCTCCGAGCGCAGCCCGGAGCGCACAAGACGCGCGGCCTTGACTAGCCTCCGTCTCCGCTCCTCTCAATCTGTATTCCGGCCATGACGACCTGCCACTGTTCAGCGAGGCGGATGCCAGAAATTGAGATGCACCGAGCCGATAATTCTTCGCATTTGATCGAGAGGACCCAGATGAATATGAAAACAAGTCCCCTTCAGGATGTGATCCTGACGCTCCAGTATTGTCTAGAGACTTTCGAGCAGGCGTGTCAATGCGGTAGTTGCGATCCTTGTACAAGAGGGCGAGAGGATATTACCCGTTCCATACGCCCGATCGAGGACCTTCAATTACCGCAATCGACAGCCGCAGCATCGAGTCCGACTGTGGCCGAATCCATCTGATTGTTCGGGAATGGCGTCACGGGTACAGATGTTGAATTGGTTTGGCCCGCGCCGCCGCCTTCCCCAGAGCCCCGCAGAAAAGTCTATGCCACACGTAACCACCAGAAATTACCTCATCGACGACGCCCCGCAACGCATTAACCTACTTGGCGACAAAACCAAGAGACCAGAACCGGCGACCCACATTATCGAGTTCCCAGGTGGCGCGATTGAGCTTTCGCGCACTACTGATGGAAACTACTGGGCGCACATCATCGTGAATCGTGATTTTGCCCTCCCTGATGACATTGACGGAATGGAGGGAGCTTACGGAGAGATCGTCGGGTCAAGGATCGACTACGAGTTCCCAGCCCAGCCTAACATTGTTGAAATCCCGGAGGCGCAGAGAGTCCGTCAGATTGCCATCCTGATCAAGCCGCGCCGAGCACTTGTATCGCTCATTCCTCCCTTCGTTTCCAGCCCCGCGCCGCTCCAGCTTGATTTGCGCTAGCTCAAAGAATCCAAGGGTGAACCATGTCTGCAGAAGATCGGCAGTTTACCGATGAAAAGTTCATGTCTGCCAGCGACAAGAGAAAGGTCCTACGGGCCTGGATACGCTTTCTTCAGAACGGCTGCAAGCAAACTCAGTTTACGGCAGACCTGTACCACCATCTGAGCCAGCACTGCTCCTTCATAGCGCACTACGACCGGCACGGTTTCTACAGTGTCTACTTCGAACGACACACGCCTGAGACATTCCGCTTCCTTGACCAATTTGACCCGCAGAAATCCGGCATAAGCGCCGAATATGGTACGACTCATTGGTTGTCACCGTCCGTCACAGGGTCGGACTTGAATGCCGCCATGCGGGAAGCTGCCGGGCCTTTCGTGGACAGTCTGCGGCGGCACTTCGCAGAGATTCACAGACAGGCGGAGATGGCACAGGTCAATCGCCTCCTTGCCAAACATGGTCTTATCGCTGTTCCCGCAGGTGACCCAACTGCTCCAGTGACCGGCTGCACGGCGCCGCCGGAACGAGTAGTTCCCAACGTCAATCTGGTGCAACCGCAGCTATTTTCGGAGTAGGTGAGCAAGCTGGCCAGTTGCGCTGGATATAGGTCTCAACTCGCTGAGTCGTCCGATGGTTACCGCGCAACGCATACATGGGTTGAGGCAGGTCCCGCAGCACCGCCCTGAGAATCATCACAACAATTAACCATCATGGAGGAAAACTCGTGACGGAGCGCATCGTCCTGGTTTCGTTTGGGCTCGGAGGCTCGACAGCTTACCTTGCTCCGCAAGAAGGTTACGGCACGTGCTTTGTCCAAGGATATGAGACACCAGAGACTTGGGACAAGCGCGCTAGCGAATACCAACAGGCCAGGAACGGTCGCGAACCCCGAGAGTTAGAGGGGGCGATCCTTCTCGACAAAACGAACGTTCTCAGGCAACACTCCCGATATTCGTTCGACTCGCCACTCGTTGACCCCAAACTCAAACCGGGAGAAGAAGACTGTCTTTCCGCCGGCGCGCCGCTGGACAGGATGATACCTGCCTTAGGCGGCATGTTTCAATTTCTTGCCGTCCGCAAGAAGCTGCAACCCCAGTGGAAAGGCTTGGACAGCGTCAGCGTGCAGGACTACGTGAAGTGGTGGTTTGATCGCGGCGCCAGAGTAGGTGTGTTCAAGGAAGGCCGCTCTCACTGGCTGCGAGATTTGTCGCAGATCGACCAAGCGGCGGAGGTGTCACAGAGTGATAATCTCCGGCCCTCATCCCTCGATGGACCAGGAGGAACATGATCGCCAAACGCGGCCCGCTTTACTGGGGCGACAATGGGAAACACGAGTTCTGGGAGGATGAAGACAGAGTATTCCTTATCCTCCGAGTTCACGGCGAAACCTCATGGAGTGCCCACCGCCAACATGGTTTCTTATTCTTTTGCGGTTCTGAAAAGGAAGCTGCCACTCGGCTGAACCTGGTGCTGTCAGATGCGAAGAAGTGGATAAAGACCGGCGACCAATTCGTCCTCGAATCGCAAGCAGACAAGTCCGAAGCTTAAGCGCCCGCACTTGGGGATCTCCGTCATGAGCCGTGCACCAATTTTTTCGCTGAGGATTCCGATGCTAACTCAGAGGTGGAACAAGCGGCGGGCTTCCTATCGTCCGGCCGGTGAAGTCATTAACACTCGTGCCTACGAGGTTGCACCGTTGGACGAGACCAGCGCAAAAACGTTTGTTCTTACGAATCACTATTCCGGCACTTATCCCGCAGCTAGGTTTCGCTATGGTCTGTATCGCGGAGGCACCCTGTGCGGAACCGCCGTCTTCAGCCACCCCTGTAATGATTGGCGACCACAGGATAAATGGCGCCGGTGTCGCGATCGAAAAGCTGCTCCGGCCTGCCGTCCTCACCGCGCGGGCTGAACACCCATTCGAACGAGGCAATCTGTCGGCTGTAATCGCCCAGCACGCGTTCCTTCAGTAACTGCGCCGATTGTTTCAGGAGTTTTGAACCGGTAAAAGGCATGCGCCGGACGTTTATCGGACAAAAAGCGACATCAGTTTTTCAGAAATGAAATCCGAAACCAGCCCTGAGCACCTCGATGTCTTTTTTGTCCGAAGAAAATCCGTTTGCGTCTCTTACTCGCGTTTGGAGTGATTGCAAAAATGTTTTTCAACTGGAATTCTCTCCCTCCCTGCCGTAATCCGATCCATGGCTTCGCCATACCTGGATCGGCTGCCGACCCTGTTCCGCAAACCACCAAAGCCGACTATTGCGAAGAACCGGAGTTGTGGAGCGTCTTGTCCACCTCAGTCGTCTTAGAACCGCTATCGCTGCGCGGCTTGTTCAATTCATCCTCGATGATGCGAACAAACTCGCTCATCGGCTGGGCGCCAGAGAGCAAGCGTCCATTGATGAAAAAGACCGGCGTGCTTTGTACTCCAAGGCGGTTGGCCTCGTCTTCGTCCTTTTGTACGACGCCATTGAACTTTCCGCTGTCCACGCACTTCGTGAAATCTGAAACGTTGAGACCAGCTTGTGAAGCGTAGTTGTTCAGCTGTTCGGGACTGGCAGCGGCAGCGTTCTTGTACAGCAGAGCGCGATACTCCCAGAATTTGCCTTGCTCCTCAGCACAGCGTCCGGCTTCGTGCGCCTTCCAGGAAGCTGGGTGGAGTGTTCGCAAGGGGAGGTCGCGATGGACCAGTCTTACCCGATCCTTATAACGGGCAAGGACCTGCTCCACGGTATCTTGAGCCCCCTTGCAGAAAGGGCACTGGAAGTCCTCGAACTCAACAATGGTCACCGCCGCGCCGGCAGAGCCACGGCTGGGTCCACCAACGCCTATCACCGCCCGAACCGGAGTGGGCGGATCAAGATAGACAGAGACCTTCGCGTTGGCTTGTAAGGCCTGCGCAAACTCGTGGCGGCGCACCTTGATTTTCTGTTCGAGGAGTAGAGAGCGCAGCTGCCCTTCCACTTCGGACTCCGGCTTTTGCCACCTCTTCTCGTACATTTCATATAGGGCGTCGATTTCCCTCGGCGTGACGGCTCCTACCTTGGATGTGATCTCGGTTTCAATCAAGGATTCCAGTGAGACATTTCTCCGTCGCGCCTCGTGGGCCAGCAACCGTTCCTCGATCAGTGACTGCAGCGCTTGTTGCTTGAGCCGGTAAGTTGCATCTTCCAGTCTCGACAACGATACGCCGGCACCATCCCGGAGATCCTGTACTGAAATGTTTTCGCCATCAACTTTAGCCACAATTTCGCGTGGCTCCTGGGCCATGACTGAAAAGGCCGCCAAAAACGCGATGGCGACTAAGTAAGAGCAGGTACGAATCATCTTGCGTTCTCCTTTCAGTGCCGGCGCGATGAGCGTCGGCACTGAGTTGTTTGTGTCTACGAGTGATTATGTGAGAGCGAATGCTCAGGACCATTCTTTACGGACAATGCGTAATCAGGTACTGGGCGTCCGCCATCATTATTGCTGCTGCTGCGGTACCCACTCCCTTTCCACTCTGCGCCTGTAGTTCATCGATGAAGGATTCATAGTGATGCCTGGCGACAGAGCACTTGCCCCGGTCACGCGCCTCGGCGGCTTCATCCAACTTCGCCAACAGCGATTTTGCCAGGCCTTTGTTTTTGATCGCCCCTGCTGCCAAGAATTGGTTAACGTCGTTCTCGATGCTCGTGGAGGTCACGATGATCGAGAATGTCACCGACACTGAATTTGTGCCGCCCACATTGTCAGCCGCAGTCACCGTGAAGGTGTGGTCGCCGAGGCCCAATTCCGTCAGCAGATTGATTGTCTGTCCACTGCCGAGGTTCTGCACATGGGGTAGCGTCGGTGAGCCATCGATCGTCGCCGTCAGACTGCCTACGCCGCAACCTGTATCCGTCGCGCTGTAATCCAGCGTGATCGTGTTCGAGTGCGCGTATTGTGTTGCCGTGGGTTGCGTAATCGTGATGTTCGGTGGGAACTTTTCCTGTGACCACTCCAAGTCGAGGCTGCCGTAAATCGGAAACACCTGGCTATTGCTGTTGTCTTCCGCGGATACCGGGCCGGAAAGCTCATCGATCGGCTTTGCAACAACCTCGTTCTGCGAATCCGCCGGACTGGAGGCCGTTAGCGGCTTAAGGGCCGCGCAGTCGGGAAATGTGTCGGCCGGGTGGTCTGCAGGACCCAAGACACCGTAGGACGGGTCATAGCAGTCGGTGAGCAGCCCCCTACCCAACAACCCCGAGAACAGTGGTCCGATATCGACCGGGGAGAACAAAGTCGCGACAGCGCGAACCGTTTGGATCGTATCTGCGGTGTCGTTGTCGAGGAACCTTAGATCATCGATCGAGAAGCTCAAATCTGCCTTCGGAGGCAACGGTGGCGCTGTGTATTGGCTGTCGTCCATGGTGATGGTGACCCTTGCAGCGTCCGTGGGAACGGGATCGATTGTCGCCGTCACTCCGTGGCGAACCGTGAAGTGTGCGGAGACTAACAGCTTCTGTTTCTCGCATTGCCGAGGTATCGGTGGGCTCACGATATAGGTCATCGTCTGCAGGCCCTTGAAGGGTTTCGGCTCAAAGTTCTGGTGCGCCTCAAAGCGCGTGGTGCAGGGCACGGTGAACCACAACTCTGGCTGCGTGCAGAAGGTATCTACACATATGTTATCGTCCGTGAAGGGGATGGGGATGCATACCGTGTCTTTGCAACCAGCGTCCTCGCCGGTCGCTTTGTTAACAATGAGATCAAACGGGGAGCAGGCCGGTACCGCCAGTCCCTTCAGCAGCTCGTTAAAGAGGTGATGCCGTACGCCTTTCCCATCTTCGAACGTTTGACTTGTCAGATATGGCCTGGAGATCACTTCAGTCGTGGTCTTTGGCTGGCCGGCCGACCCTGTGGTTTCGCGGCCGAACGCGGTCAAAAGCGGCGGATGCATCTCCGTGTGAAAGTCCGCGTGGCCGCAATCGGTGATCCAGCGCCCGAACATCGCCACGCGGTCTCCTGCGTGGACATGGGAACGATAGAAGGAAGGTACGAGACCTTGATCGGTCTCAAAACCGAGAATGCCTTGCACCAGCAGAGGGCTGGTCGGCAGATGCAGGTTCGCGTGGAACTTTTCGACTGCATCCCTAAATTCCTCATTTATATTGCAGCTGCCCGCCCCCGGCGCCGTGCAACACTTGTCCGGGACGCCAACGTCTGTGCAGTCGCTGTTTTTAGCGTTCTCAGAGCTGGTGAAATCTATGTTGTTCACGCACGCGCCCGAGTCCGTAAAGCTGGTGCATCCGTTTGACGGGGCAAGCAGCGGCGCATAATTGTCATCGGGGATTATGAAGAATTCCCAGTCGGTCCCGAAGGGATGAGTAAACGGAAGGTCACCGCCCGAGATTGTAGGGTCGGCGGGAATGGTGCCGGATAGCCCGACTAGCTGAGTGTCGAACTCATCGCCGAATACCGGCCCCCATTCGAAGATCGGTGTCGGGTTGTGCAGAAACGTGCTTCCACCACAGACCTTGCTCGCCCAATCCTTATCGGTCGCTTGCAAGCCCGGGGGAGGGCTCGGGTTGGTAAAGTCTGTCTTCAAGATCTGAGCCGTAGCTGGCGCTGCAAAACCGGCTATCAGCACTACGATCACGGCTATTGGCCAAGCGACGCTTCGGGTTTTCATCTCACCCTTCGCCACAGTCTCATTCATAACAGCGTTCCTCATAGTCTTTTCTTCTCCGACCCTGTCTGACCGTCACCATTGCAACGTTCGACCGTCCCAGAAAGGGTTGTGTTAGGGGATCTAGTTGGATTCTTTGCGGCATTCTTGCTCCGCCCGATCGAATTCCGACCAAGACGGGACACGGACTGCGTTTATGTGAATTCCCAATTCCGGAATTGTGTCAGGAGTCTTCGACTCGTAAAAGACATGCGACGGACACGTATCGGACAAAGAATGACAATTGTTTCAGAGACTGAGCCAGACATAGCGCACAAGGACTGCGCAGCCTTCCCAAGTTTGCTGGTAGTGCCGCGCAGTGCGTACCGGCCACGGGCGCCAATTGCGCTATCGCCGTCGAGGTCAGCGAAACGCCAACCACGAGGCTAAATTTCAGCATCACCCGATAGAGCTTTCCAGCCTTCAACTCCAGTCTCCTTGTGAGTGTCAGGCGCTTCTTGTCGCCTTCCCCGGTTTGCGACACCCGAGAGAAAGACGACGAGCACCGCGAAACTCCTTCATGAATTGTTCGAGCATCACGGCGAAAGGCTGGAAGATCGTGCGCGCGAATCACACAGATTCCCACAAACCCCGGCTCAGCCCGGCCAGATCAGGAACGCTGGATCCTTTCCAAAGGATCCGCATCTTCCCGTGCGGTCCTTCCAATTCGATAAGGCACTCCGCCGTTCCCATCGCTTGCGGTCCCATTAGCTCCACAAACGCTGATGGGCGAGTTGCGGTCTTGTCAGGGCTCCCCGAGTCCACCAACCGTTTCAGCTTGCAATATTCTAGCCGCAAGATCTGCGCCGCGCGGCCAACGCCGTGTTGCCGAGCAACTTCCGCTGCAGAAGTCCAAAGGCGTTTCGGAATCGGCAAACGACCTGCGTGAGACGCTCGCCATCTTTCCAAACGCCGGCATACCACCCACTCACCTGCGGGCCTACATGTTGTGCGGCTTCAAAAAGTGGTCCTGGGACGATGTGTGGCATCGATTCAAGCGCATGACCGAAGCCGGGATCGAGCCGTTTGCAATGGTTTACGACAAAGGCCAGGCGGACTTGGTTGCATTCCAACGCTGGTGCAATCGCAGGATGTACCGCATTTCAGGATGCTCGTGGTGCGATTATCGGCGCCGCACTAAATCAGAAGCAAGCCTTCAATCATGGCGACGGATTTACCAGCCCAGATAGTCAGGATCCCCCGCCGCAGATCATTGAACAGTCACTCTATTCCAAAGTTTCTCCCGGTCTACCGCCAGCGGGAGACCATCGCTTCTGCCAAAGTGTCATTGCCATCCCGAGAACGGAACCCCATGGATAGGCCCAAGTATCCTTACGGGGTCATACCTCCGCACGAGCTAAGAGACCGATTCATGATCCACAAGATTCATCGAAGGTCTCGTTCTTCCACCCGGAAGGACAAAATAGACCTATAATTTAACTTCTAATTTAGGAGTTGTTGGTGTACAGATGACAACATACAGGCAACATCCAGACCTTACCCAAACCCTCCAGCAAAGACTTCTTGCGGAGTTCAGAGACTATGTGCAGAGTCGCAGGAACGATGTTGCTCGGGGAGCTGAAACGCCTGAGTTGGCAGCGCTAATCGCGGAAAAGTACGGGTATGGTCTGGCTAAGGCCGCGCAACTATTGGACTTCGATTCGGGGAGCCTAATGGCGGAAGTGGATCGTCTCCTCGCTGAGATTGATCCCGACATTGTTGCGAACCGAAAGAAACGCTGGGCAGCTCGACCGGCAGGCCTCCTCCTCGGAGTTACAGCCGAGAGCTAAATCGAAATCCTCGAAAATCTAGTGCAGTGTCCAACAAATAACTATACATACTAACCGGGGCCTATTATCCTTCGGTGATGGGTAAGGCATGTCCGCTTTCCACCGTGGAGCAGCAGAAAATTGAGCAGTGGATCGCAGCGCACGGCACGCCACAACA
>WNGQ01000274.1_pt1 | contig 85906 bp, 62 predicted proteins | sample 5407661 | NCBI WGS metagenome assembly WNGQ01 (sample SAMN13153382, study PRJNA577476) | soil metagenome | isolation source: 60 cm soil or saprolite under Garry oak tree replicate 2 | place: USA:California | collected 2016-06-15
TCAGCTTCTCGAAATCTTCAAGCGAGAATTGCTCAATGGGCGCGAAGATACCGGTGCCCGCGTTGTTCACGAGAATATCAATGGCCCCGAATGTCCCGATGGTTTTGGCAACCGCCAGCCGGACGGCTTCGGTGTCGGCTGCGTCGGCCTTGATCGCCAGCGCCTTTCCGCCCGCCGCTTCAATCGAGCGCACGACTTCATTGGCCTTGTCGGGTGATGCGCTGTACGTAAGGGCGACTGCCGCGCCATCGGTCGCGAGTCGTTTGGCGATCGCCGCGCCAATGCTGCGTGAACCGCCGGTGACCAGTGCCACTTTGCCTGCCAGTCTTTTCGTAATGTTCGTGCTCACGATTTTCTCTTTCGATTTCATTTCTTGTTCGTTGAACCTGTCGTTCATCTACGGGGAGTTTGATCCCGATTCTCTGAGCCGCCCAATACCACGTTCCTTGCGCAGCCATGCTTTTTGGGCATAATGGAACTCAGCAATGCTGCTGACGTTAACAACGACCCACAGTCCGGCCACCGACCTCGGTTACTTGCTCCGCAAGAATCCGGCGCGTCCACAGTCATTCAGTCTTTCGTTCGGCAAGGCCCACGTCTTTTATCCCGAAGCCACGGCAGAGCGATGCACGGTTGCGTTGCTCGTCGAAGTTGATCCGGTCGGTCTGGTGCGAAATCGTCGCGGGCCATCGGGTGAAGGCGGAGCGTTGGAGCAATACGTCAATGACCGGCCTTATGCCGCTTCATCTTTTTTGAGTGTTGCTCTCGCCGATGTTTTTGGAAGTGCCCTCTCTGGCAAAAGTAAAGAGCGCCCCGAACTGGCGGACACGCCATTGCCGCTTTGCGTGAAGTTTTCTGCTCTGCCGTGTCGAGGCGGCGAGGAGTTTCTGAGGAAACTTTTTGAGCCGCTTGGCTACACCGTGTCCGCACGCCGATTGCCTCTTGATGAGAAATTTTCTGACTGGGGAGAAAGCTCGTATTTCCATGTTGAGTTGGATGCCCGACTGCCGTTGCAGCAGCTTCTATCACATCTTTACGTTCTCGTGCCGGTGCTGGACAACGACAAGCACTATTGGGTGAGCGATGACGAGGTGGAAAAACTTCTGCGTCACGGTGAGCGCTGGCTGGCGTCGCATCCCGAACGCGAAGCCATCACACGCCGCTATCTCAAACACCAACGCAGCTTGGTGGACGACGCGCTTGCGCAACTCGCGGATGAAGGCGAACCAAATCCAGATGCGGTTGCAGAAATTCACGCACAGGAGGAAGAAGCCATCGAGCGCAATATCAGCCTCAACGAACAACGTCTTGGCTCGGTGCTGGCCGCGTTGAAAAACACCGGCGCGTCGCGCGTCTTGGACTTGGGTTGCGGCGAAGGGCGATTGCTCCAGGCTTTGCTGAAGGAAAAGCAATTCGCCGAAATCGTCGGCATGGACGTGTCGCATCGCTCGCTCGAAATCGCCCATGACCGATTGCACTACGACCGCCTTCCGCCCATTCAGAAGGAGCGTCTGCGCTTCTTGCACGGTTCGCTCATTTACCGTGACCAACGTCTTGCTGGCTTCGATGCCGCTGCCGTGGTGGAAGTCATTGAGCACCTTGACGCCGCTCGCTTGGCTGCATTTGAGCGTGTGCTGTTTGAGTGTGCCAAGCCGAAGTCCATCGTTATCACGACGCCCAACCGCGAATACAACGTGAAATGGGAAACGCTTCCTGCTGGCAAGTTCCGTCATCGCGACCATCGCTTCGAGTGGACGCGGGCGGAGTTTCAGACTTGGGCAAGCGGTGTTGCCACTCGCTTCGGTTACAGCGTGCGCTTCCTGCCCGTCGGCCCGGAAGATTTGGTAGTTGGTTCGCCAACACAAATGGCCGTATTAACGCGATGAAATTTACAATTCCAGAACTTTCTTTCGTTGTGCTGATCGGGGTTTCCGGTTCGGGGAAAAGCACGTTCGCGCGGAAACATTTTAAGCCGACGGAGATTTTGTCTTCCGATTATTGTCGCGGGTTGGTGTCCGACGACGAGAACAGCCAAGCGGCGACGAAGGATGCTTTTGAAGTGCTTCACTTCATCGCTCGTAAGCGACTCGCAGCGGGAAAGCTTACCGTGGTTGACGCAACGAACGTGCAGCCGGAATCGCGCAAACCGCTCGTAGAAATCGCCCGCGAGTTCCACTGCCTGCCGGTTGCCATCGTGCTCGATTTGCCGGAGCGCGTGGCACACGACCGGAACAAGACGCGCCCCGACCGTGATTTTGGCCCTCACGTCATTCGCCAGCAAGCGCAGCAGTTGCATCGCTCATTGCGCGGGCTGGAGCGCGAGGGTTTCCGCCATGTGCATGTGCTGAAATCGCTGGAAGAAATCGAAGCCGCTGTAATTGAGCGGCAGCCGTTGTGGAATAATTTGAAGCAGGAGCATGGACCGTTCGACATCATTGGCGATGTTCACGGATGTTTTGATGAACTGATGGAGTTGCTGACCAAGCTCGGTTACGAAACTGGAAAGAGCGCGGGTGCGTGGCATCATCCAGAAGGTCGGAAGATGGTCTTCGTTGGCGACCTCGTGGATCGCGGGCCAAAGATTCCGGAGGTCGTCCGCCTGGTGATGGATAGCGTGAACTTCGGCAGTGCGTTGTGTGTGCCGGGAAATCACGACATGAAGTTCATGCGAAAAATCTGGGGCAAGGATGTGCAGATTACCCACGGTTTGGCTGACTCGCTCGCACAGTTTGAGGCATACGAACAGCACTATCGCGGCTTCAGCCGGATTGCAGCAGATTTCATTCATAAACTTGTGAGCCATTACCTGCTTGATGATGGCAAACTCGTCGTTGCCCACGCGGGCATGAAAGAGACGATGCAGGGTCGCGGTTCGGGCGCGGTGCGCGAGTTTGCGTTGTTCGGGGAAACGACTGGCGAGACGGACGAGTTTGGTTTGCCGGTGCGTTACAACTGGGCCGCCGAGTATCGCGGCGCGGCGGCGGTTGTGTATGGACACACGCCTGTGCCTGAACCGGAGTGGTTGAATCGCACCATCAACATTGATACCGGTTGCGTCTTTGGTGGGAAGCTCACCGCGCTACGTTATCCTGAAAAGGAACTCGTCTCCGTTACGGCGAAGCAGACATACGCCGAGTCGCGCAAACCGTTTCTGCCGCCGGAGGACCAAGCGCCAATCTTATCAGCACAACAGCAGCACGACGACTTGCTCGACCTCGCCGACGTGACGGGCAAACGCATCGTCAGCACGCGCCTGCACGGCAACGTGACGATTCGCGAGGAGAACTCCATTGCCGCGCTGGAAGTAATGAGCCGTTTCGCCGCAAATCCCAAATGGTTAGTTTATCTGCCGCCCACGATGTCGCCGTGCGAGACGAGCCAAGCACCCGGATTGCTGGAGCATCCGGCGGAAGCGTTCGCTTATTTTCGCCATGCGGGTGTGCCGCGGGTGGTGTGCGAAGAAAAGCACATGGGTTCTCGTGCCGTGGTCATCATCTGCCTCGATGAAGATGCCGCACGGAAAACTTTCGGCGTGACCGGCGAAGGCATCGGCATCTGCTATACACGCACCGGTCGCAGGTTTTTTGACAATGCGATTTTGGAAACTGAATTCCTTGAGCATGTCCGTGCCGCCGCAACCGCCGCCGGGTTTTGGGATGAATTCAATACCGACTGGCTCTGCCTCGACTGCGAGCTGATGCCGTGGTCAGCGAAGGCGCAGGAGTTGTTGAAACAGCAATACGCGGCTGTCGGCGCATCAGCTCAAGCAACGCTCGCGGCTGAAGTCGCTGCACTTGAGCAAGCCGCCGCCCGCAGCCTCGACGTGGGCGAGTTGTTAGCGCATACGACCACGCGACGCCAGACGGTAAGCGACTACGTCGAATCTTATCGTCGCTATTGCTGGCCTGTGAACTCGGTGAACGATTTGAAACTCGCGCCGTTTCACCTGCTCGCCAGCGAGGGAACAGTTCACGCTGACAAACCAAATGACTGGCACATGCAAACGCTGGCGCGTCTTGCGGGTGGCATCATCGTCGCCACGCCGTCCCGCGCGATTGATGTGACCAATCCTGAAAGCGAAGCCGAAGGCATCCGTTGGTGGGAAGAACTGACTAGACGCGGCGGCGAAGGCATGGTTGTGAAGCCGTTGGAATTCATCGCCAAGAGTCGGCGCGGACTCATGCAACCTGCCGTGAAGTGTCGCGGTCGCGAATATCTACGAATCATTTATGGCCCGGAATATACGGCGGAGGAAAATCTCGAACGTCTTCGGGCACGCGGCCTTTCCACGAAACGGTCACTGGCGCTCCGCGAATTTGCCCTCGGCATTGAATCGCTTGAACGGTTTGTCCGCAAAGAACCATTGCGCCGGGTGCATGAGGCAGTATTTGGCGTGCTCGCCCTGGAAAGCGAGCCGGTTGATCCGAGGCTCTAACGACATCTCTTACAATCAATGGAACTTCGGCATCTGCGATATTTTCTGGCGGTGGGTGAAGCATTGAACTTCACCAGGGCCGCTGCGCAGCTTCGGGTCGCCCAACCCGCATTGAGCCGCCAAGTGCAGGACCTGGAGGATGAGATCGGTGTGGACTTGCTAAAGCGCAGTCCACGCGGCGTAACACTTACGGCCGAGGGGAGACTGTTTCTGGAGGAAGTGCGCGAGTTGCTGAAGCGCGCTGATGAATCGGTGGAAAAGGTCCGCGCCCTGGCTCGCGGCGAATATGGCGAACTGCGCGTCGGTTATGCGCCAACTCCCACGGTGGAGATACTGCCACCTGCGCTCGCAGCGTTTCAAAAAGCGGTGCCGCGCGTGAAGGTATTGCTGCATGACCTCTCAAGCGATGAACTCATCGCAGGCCTCCGAGATGCCACGCTGGAACTCGCAATCATGGTCCAGCCCGCCGGCGAGCAGACCACAGGTATCGAGTTTGAACTGCTGCGCACTTACCCGTTGAGTGTGGCGATGGCCGCTGCGCATCCTTTCGCCCGCCTGAAATCCATCGCGCTGGAAAAGCTGGCTGCCGAACCGCTCATCGGTCTCCGCCGCAAGGATTACTCCGAGTATTACCACTTCCTCGACCGCCTCTTCGCCCCCATCCGCGCCAAACCGCGCATCGCGGTGGAATGTGACAGCGCCAGCTCGCTGATCACTGAAGTGGAGGCCGGACGCGGCATCGCTCTGGCGACCACGCTCTTCAAACTCGTAGCTGGCAAACGCCTGCTCTACCGCCCGCTCACGGGCACGACGGAAGTGGGGTCCGTGGGCATCGCCCGCGCCACAAAGGGTGACGTGACACCTGCCGGCGAAAACTTTTGCGAAATCTTGCGAAAGATTTCAAATGGAGCAACTGCGGCCGAATCAAAACCGGCAAGGTTTTCCTGAACGAAGCTCGTACGGTGTTGCAAGGCGCAGCGCCAAGCCGGCGGGATCACTGGCCAGTGCCGGCCGGAAGCGGGCGCTGCCCGGCGCGCTGTTCCAAATACCGCTCGCGCCATTCGGAGCGGGAAAGCTTGCCGCGCTCGTTGTGGGCGAGTGAATCAACAAACCACCAATGTCGCGGCACCTGCCAGCTCGGAAGCTGCGCCAGTAAAAATTGCTTCAGGGTCCCTTCGGCCACTGGATGGCGCGCGACGACGCAGGCCACAATGAGTTCCGCGCGGCTCGCGTCCAGGCCCGGCACACCAAGGACCAGGCAGTCCCGCACACTCGGATGCGCCAGCAGCAGCCGCTCGACGCTTTCCGGCGACAGTTTTCGGCCAGCCACGTTGATTTGGTCGCTCGCGCGGCCGTGAAGAAAGACCTGGCCGTCGCGCAATTCCGCCAGGTCGCTCGTGCGAAAGCAGCCGGCTGACAGCGCGAGACTCGGCTCGGGCCAGTAGGTTTCCCCCACGGCGCGGCCCCGCACTTCGAGACAGCCCTCCTCATTCACGGAAAGACTCACGCCGCGCATCGGCGCGCCGATCTGGGCGGCGTCAGCGCGCGGCGTTTCGCTCGCGTCGTAGGCAATGCCGCCGCATTCAGTCGATCCGTAAAAATTGTGCAGTTTGATTCCCGATTGTTGAAACAGCTCCTGCTCGAGCGTCAGTGGGAGCGGCGCACCGGCGGAAATGGCGCGCCGCACGTTTTTCGGAATCGCGCGCGCCTCGTGCCAGGCGCGCCACAACGCCGGCACCGCCGGCAAGGTGACCTGTGGCAACTCGGCCGCGGCGCGGCGCACGACCTCGGGCAAAGGCGAGTCGAGCAACACCAAGGGAATGCCATGGAGCAAAAGCGGTGTCACCAGATTCGAGAATCCGTACGAGTGCGCCAGAGAAATCACTCCGAGGTTCGGCCAATCCGGTCGCAGTCCCATGGTCCGAACGATGTTATCGGCGTCAGCGGCGAGTTGCGCGCCGGTGAAGGCAACGACCCGTTGGGAGCCGGTCGTCGCGGAGGTCGTTTTAAGGTGAACAATGCCCGGGGGAATGTGGGCGAACGGCGGCGGCGGCGGCTGTCCCGCGGCGAGGGGACAAACCACCCGACCACCCCGCCAGGCTCGCAGCACCGTGAAAATAAATTCGGCGGACGAATCCAGCGGAAAGCTGACCGGGCCTTCGACCGCGCCTTTTGACGCCGCCTCCAGCTCGGCAAACGTCCAGTGCCGGCCGCAGCTGAGATCGCGCAAGGCGATTTCGGCGCCCCGCGCCTGCGCGATTTCCCGCCAGCGTTCGTAAAGCATTGTCAGTTTGGTAGCGCGGGGATAGCGTCCCTCGCAAGCGGAATGAAGGTTGAAGTTGAAGGTTTGGCGGTCAGCCCCGGTCGACGTCGAAGGCGCAGGATGAGTTTGTCCGCTCGCGCAGGCGGTTTGCTATTGCTGGCCTCACTTGTCTGTGGCTGCGCGATCGCGCGCTTCGAGGCCGCTCCGGGCGCGGACCGGCCGTTCCAGATCCAGCAGGATGGTTTTGCGTTCGCCAATGAACTGACTTGGGAATACCACTTCGATCCCGCCACCGACAAGGTCACGCATCATCGCCCGGAAACATCGCCGACTTACACGCATCATTGCTTTGTGGTGGCGCGGTCGGCGCGGCAGTTTTTCGAGCACGCGCGCTTCGACCCGGACCTGCCGCTGGCGGAGGCAGCGACTTACCGGCGGCTGATCCGGCGGGTGGTTTCCATCAGCCCGCGGCGAATCCTGCCGGAAGACGATAAGATAGTCATCCCGGGTTACTCGAACTTGTTCGCCTTCAGCGGGGCGCGGGAGCAACTGCTGAAAAAGGAATGCGGGAGCGCGGCGCAGAGCTATTTCCAGCGGGGCCACTGGCGGATGATTTTTCCGCTGAGTCGCCATCATCAGGAAAAAATGGCGTGGCAATTGGTGGAATCGCTCCACCAAAACCGCCCGCCGCTCGTGCACTTGGTTCGCTTCCCGCAGCTCACGATCAATCATGCGGTGCTGGTCTGCGCGGTGAAGGAAAGCGGGCGGGAAATCCAGTTCACGACCTATGATCCGAATTATCCCGCGGAGCCGGTCACGCTCGTTTACGACCGCGGGGCGCGGACGTTCGATTTCCCGCGCAGTTCTTGCTTCAAGGGCGGCCGGGTGGACGTGTATGAAATTTATCATGCCTGGAATTATTAGCGCGCACCCCTCCGTCGTGGTCCAGGCGCGCCATCACGCCTCACTCCTGCGTCACAGGCGTTCGCGGCCTGCGTAGCCGGAGTTGAGATCGTGCCAGAACTCGACGTCGTCCTCGTCCTGTTCCCAGCAGAGGAACACTTCGCGTCCGCCAATAATTGCCGGGAAGTCGATCAGGCCGCGGTCCAGGTCCTTCACTTGAATTTCCCGTTGGGCGAATTCCTGCAGCACCTTTTTGGTCGCGGCCACGGTTTTGACCCAGTGGTTGACCAGTTCGCCGCCGGCGTCGTTGCCGGCCGCGAGCAACCGGGCGAGCCGCTGTTCCTGCTGGCTCAAGGATTGGCGCAGGCGGCCCAGTTGTTTGAGCCAGTCACGGATCTTCGGGAGCAAAGCGCGGGCCTCGTCGCGATTGTAATGTTTACGGAACTGGAAAGCCATGGTTCAGCGCGGCTTGGTTTCCGACACTGATTCGGCGCCGAGTTTTTTCTGGATCGGCTCGCTCGGCTCGATGGAGAGGGATTTGCGCCAGGCTTCGCGCGCCTTGGCGGGCTGTTTGAGCCTCAAATAAACGTCCCCGAGATGATCGTAGAGGGTCGCGTCGGGTTCCTCGGCATATTCGATCGACTTGAGGATGTGCGTGAGGGCTTCTTGCGGCTGGTCGAGTTTGTAGAGCACCCAGCCCAGGCTGTCGAGGAAAGCGGCGTTCTTCGGCTCCAGCTTGACGGCCTTTTCAATCAACTCCTTGGCCTGCGGCAGGTTGACGCCGCGCTCGGCCCACATATAGCCGAGATAATTGAGCGCTTCGCTGAAATCGGGCGAGCGTTCCAGGCACTTTTTGAAATTCAGCTCGGCGTCGTCGTACTTCTGGTTGCGCTCGTACGCCGAGCCGAGCTGAAAAAAGAAAACGGGCGTTAGGCGGTTGGTGTCGGCGGCGCGGGCGATCACTTCGGCGGCGGTCAAGTGGGTGATGGAATTGGAGTACTCTTTCATGCGAGTGTAGGCCATGGCCGTGTAGAATTCACTCACAAAGTTCTGCGAAAACATTTGGCGGGCCTTGCCCAGCGTCGTGAGCGCATCGCGGGGTTGGTCCAGATTGATCTGGGCGCCGGCCAGATCGTAATAGACCTGTTCGAGATTGGGATTGAGAAGGATCGTCTTGTTGAAATAGTCGCGGGCGTCCTTGTACCGTTTATCCTCCAAGGCGAGCGCGCCCAGAAAATAGTAGGCTTGGGGATTGGTCGGATTGTCGCGGATGATGGCTTGGAGCTGTTCGGCGGCCTTCTTGCGATCCTGTTTCTGGATGTAAATGTCGGTCAATTTTTCCCGCACGCCCGGCAAGGCCGGGAAATGTTCGAGCAGCTTTAGATAATAGAGGGTGGCCTGCTCCGTGTCCCCGAGCACCGCGAAGCCGTCGGCCAGCTTTTGCATCAGGAACGCGCCGGTCGGGTTGAGCCGGGCGGCGCGATGCAGCGCGTCGAGGGCGTGGCTCTTGACGGTGGCGTTGGTTCCCCCGCGCATGAAGGCAGCGTAGAGTTCGGACAATTCCACGAGAAAAGCGGCATCGACTCCGCTCTGCTTGGCGGCCTGGTCCAGCACCTTCAGGCCTTCGGTGAACTGCCGGTTGTCCGAATAGATCTGCGCCAGATACCGATAGCCGAAGAGCGAACGGGGCGCTCGCTTGATCGCGGTCCGGTCCGCGGCAGTGGCCTGGTCGGTCTTGCCGAGCAAGGCGTACAGGCGCCCCAGTTGGGCAAAGACGACGCCGGAAGCGTTTGGCATCGCGGTGGCCTTGGTCAAAACCTCCACGGCCTTGTCATTCTGCTTGAGTTGGAGGAGCCGATGGGAAACCTCCAGCACCAGTTCCTGGTTGGCCGGATCGGCCATGGCCGCCTTAAAATATTCCTCGGCGGCAAGTTCGGTCTCCTCGTTCCAGTCATGAAGCACCGCATTGGCGTAGCGCGCGTGCGCTTCGGCCCGCCGGTCCATCGCCGCGCGCGAGAAGTCCTCATTGGGACTGTCCTGGGCCGTCCGTTCCCCCGGCGGCCTTTTCGCCGCGGAACCGCTGCCGCATCCCATCAGGAGCATCGCCAGCCAAGCCAGGCCGGCGATCGCCAAATAAATGCGCTTCGGCATGAACTAGGATACTGACAACCGGGCCGAACGCAACCTCGCCGTGAGGCGGCAGGACTCGGTCACGCCGGCACACCAGCACCGCGCGGCTACTTTTGCCAAGTGCGCTTCTTGTGGCGATTGGCGCGCAGTTGTTTGCGGCGTTTATGTTTGTTGATCTTCGCTTTGCGACGTTTCTTTAGTGAACCCATAATTCCCAGGCCGCGGCGGCGGAAGTTTCGAACGCTTGCGCGCGACTAACTTCAACCTCCCGCGCTCCCCTGCTTTATCAATCAATATACAACTTTGTTCAACGGATATTCGATGATGCCCTCGGCTCCAGCCGCTTTGAGCTGAGGGATTAACTCACGAACGACGTGTTCGTCAATGATGGTTTCCACCGCCACCCAGCCGGCCTGGCTCAATTGGGAGATCGTCGGCCGGCGCAAGGCGGGAAGACTTTGCAAAAGGTTTTTGAGGTTCGGTTCGGCAATGTTCATCTTCAAGCCAACCTTCGCCTCCGCCTCCAAGGCGCCCTGGAGCAAGAGGGCCAGGGTCTCGAGCTTCTGCCGCTTCCACGGGCTTCTCCAGGCGGCGCGGTTAGCGATGAGCCGCGGCGTGGAGGCCAGCAACGTATCGACGATGCGCAGGTTGTTGGCGCGCAAGGACGAGCCGGTCTCCGTCAGCTCGACGATCGCATCAACCAGCTCGTGCGCTTTGACTTCCGTCGCGCCCCAGGAAAACTCCACCTCCGCCTTCACCCGGTGCTGGCGGAGATATTTTTTGGTGACATTGACGATTTCAGTGGCGATCCGTTTGCCGGCCAGGTCCTTCACCGATTTGACCGGCGAATCTTCCGGCACGGCCAGCACCCAGCGGGCCGGCTGGCGCGTGGCCTTGCTGAACAAAAGCTCGAGAACCTCGTGGACATCCGAGCCGTTTTCCTGGATCCAATCGTGGCCGGTGATGCCGCAGTCCAGATAGCCATGCTCCACATAACGGCTGATTTCCTGCGCGCGGATCAGCCGCACCTCCAGCTCTTCGTCATCGACATACGGCAGGTAGGAGCGGTCGTTCACGGCAATGTGGAAACCGGCCTTGGCCATCTTCTCGACGGTGGCCTCCTGCAAACTGCCCTTGGGCAGACCAAACCGCAATTTCTTATTCTTCATCCCGCGCTTTCCGCAAGTCCTGTCGCGCGCGCACGCGGGTATAGGCCTTTGCCGATTCCTTCACCCGCGTGGCGGGCTTGATTTTCCAGGTGCGCCGCGGAAAGGCGATTCTTTTCTTCAGTGGCTTCATGGATTGGCGAGTGGTGTTTGAAGGGAGCTCGGAGGACGGTCATTTCATCCATACCGTTCGGCGGCCTTCAATGAGAATTTTGCCCTCGGCCAGCGCGCCGACGACTCGCGGATACAAACGCCGCTCCGCTTGTTGAATCCGTTCGTGCAAGCTCGCGGGGGTATCGTCCGGCAGGACGGGCACGGCTTCCTGCGCGATGATCGGGCCGCTATCAATTCCCTGGTCCACCAAGTGGACGGTGCAGCCGGTCACTTTCACGCCGTAATCGAGCGCCTGCTTCCAGGCCTCCAAGCCCGGAAAAGCTGGCAGCAAGGAGGGATGGACGTTCACCACGCGCTGTGAAAAAACGCGCAAGAATTCGCCTTTCAGGATGCGCATGAAACCGGCCAGCACCACGAGGTCAACTTCCGCCGCCACGAGCCGGTCGATGAAGGCCCGCTCCGCCTCCTCATCGAGCTTGGTCCGGAACTTGCCCGGCGGGATGAATTCCGCGGGCAATCCGCGTTCACGCGACTGGGTGAGAATGCCAGCGTCGGCCACGTCGCTCAAAACCAAGGCGATCGCCGCGGGGATTATTCCCGCCGCGCAGGCCTCGGTGATGGCCACCAGGTTCGAGCCTTTGCCCGAACCGAGCACCCCGAGGTGAAATGGTTTGCGGCGATCCACCGGGAGTTCTTACGCACAGAGTCGCCGGGCAAACAAGCAGAAAGCCCGGCGCGTTTGGTTCGCGGCCGATCGCAGAAAGTTCCGCGCGGGTGGAAAGCAAAAAAAGTTTGAAGAAACCGTTTCGCGGGTCCATCAATACCACTCGCATCGAGCCACGTCACTGATGATGAAAAAACTTTCCGGCTGCCTCGTTCGGGTGCTCATCGCCGTCCTGGTTTGTCCCGCGCCGGTATGGTGCGCGGAAAGCTCGGCTCCCGCGCCGGCAACGCTCGCTAGTTTTGCGGACCCGAACTTGGAAGCGGCCGTGCGGAAATTCGTCATCGAAAAGCGCGATACCGACAAACCGTTGACCGAGGCCGACCTGGTGAACTTGTCCACGATCCAGGGCCTCGGCCTGGGCATCACCAACCTGGCCGGACTGGAGCATTGCCAGAATCTGGCCTCGCTGGATTTATCCAGGAACAAAATCATTGATCTTCGCCCGCTCAAAACGCTGACGAGAATTCAGTATCTCAATCTCGCCGACAATCAAATCGACGACTTCTCGCCGCTGGGCGAGATTAACGCGCTTCAATACCTCGACCTGTCGCGCAACCGGGTGAAGAACATCCAAACACTGCGCTCGCTGACCAACCTTGCCTCCCTCTACCTCTCCCACAATCAGATTACCGACATCTCACCGGTGGTGAAACTTCCTCGCCTCGCCTCCCTTTACCTGGACCACAACCAGATCCGAGCCATCCCGGGAATCAACGGCCTGACCGGCCTCTTCACGCTATCTTTCAGCGACAACGCGATCGCCGATCTCTCGCCGCTCGCAGGCCTGCCCGGCCTCTACACCCTGATGCTGGAGCACAACAAAATCCGCGACCTCGGCCCTCTTTTGGAGATGGCGAAAAAGGACAAGGAACAGCGCTTCGCCCCATTCCTGAACGTTTACCTGGCTGGCAATCCACTCAGTTCCACCGCCAAACATCGCCAGTTCTCCGCCCTAAAGGAACTGGGTGTAAGGATTAACAATTGATGGAATCGCGGAGGGCTGCGCCGTCCAAACCGTAAACTCGTCCTGAAACAGGATGCGATCGAAGCGTTTTCCGGAGGTTGGCGTGTCCCTTGCCTCACCCAGGCTTCGGCTCCCGCACTTATGAGGAAGCCGCCAGCGCCCGGTCAGCGGGGCGGTCTGGGTTCTTCGTTCGCGGACTCGAGGTGTCAGACCAGTTTGGCCAACAACGCCGCGCTCGCTGGAAAATTGGCACAAGTGGCGCGGTGGTCGGACCTCAGGCGTAAGTGAAAAAAGTGTTACAAAGTAAAACCGGAGCCAGGCATAGCCACGCTTTTGCCTCCTGTACCTCTGTAACATCCTTCTGTGCAAGCGCTGATCAAATTTCTCACTGTGAGAAATTTGGATGCTGGTTCGCTTGCGAAGTGGAGAGGTTGAATCAGGAAAGCAGCACTGAGAGAGCTCAACGTCCCAGGCCGTCGGACCCTCCCCGAAAAGAAGCACACGTCAAGGTTCATCCCTGACCCCTTTCCAATTCGTCAATCACTCCGCTTACACTACGGGTCGCGGCCCCGTTCACATCTGGGCCGGCCGCTTCCATGTCGAGTTTGGAGCGGCAAATGCTAAAGGCAACTGCGATTACGGCGGCTGCCTAGGCTGCGAGCCTTGGTGGGTCAGTTGCAGGACGCCGAGATCGACCGGAGCTTCACCACCTTCCCCAGTCAGCGCCGGAATACTCACGTCCATCTCCAACGAACCAATCACTGCGATCTTCGTGAAATCATTGTTGAGTCTATTCGGCGGCTCGACCAGTTTGATCTCAAGCGTGTAGTCGCCAGACGGAACGTCGTCGATGCGGAATGAACCGCCGGGTTCAAACAGTGCGCCGTACTGGCGTTGGAGACGTTGGACGGCCATGCCCTGGTCGGAAGCCCAGTAGGTCTGGCTTCTGTCGCGGAACGACGCCTGCGCTGCCGCGAACGCCTCGTCCGAATCGAAGCTCGTGCGGCTTGGCGGTTGCGGTGCGTCGGGCGCGGGGACCTTGAGGGTAAGAGTGACCGCGTTCTCAGCCCAGGCGATCGACCCATTGGCATTGGGCGGGACGGCTTTGCCAATGACCGGCCGTCCACTGCCGCCCAATGCGACGCGCGCGGTTTCGCCGGGTCGGACCACGACGGGAACCCCGTGACTGAACGCCGGGAAATGAATGCCGAGTTTCCCCTCCGAACGGGCATTGATCTCGCGCGCCACTTTCCATTCTCCAGGCGGGACGGACTCGAAGACGAAGCGGCCCTCGGCATCCGTCGTGGCGCTGATGTTGAGCGAAACGCGGGGTGATCGGTTTATCCGCCACGGCATGACGTTGAGCGGGATGGTTTCGCCCACGAGAGGCTTCGTCCCGAGTTGTACCGTGCCCTCGATGCGACCCAAAGCCTGGAGCGCTATCGTGGTGTTGGAAGTTACCTGCGCGAATGGCAGTTCGGCGAAGCCCGCGGCGTGCGCAACCACGATGACTTCGGCAGCATACTTCGGCGGTAATCGGAACCGGCCTTGGGTATCGGTGATTGCGCCAAGCACGCCGCTGCGCTCACCGATATGGATCTTGCCGGCTTGACTCATCTGCGCCCACTCCAGCGGTCCACACACGGCGAGGGTGGCGCCAGCGGCCGGTTCGCCCGTGGGCGTGAGCACAACTCCGGCACAGAGCGGAGCTTTCTTCAGTTCGATTTTGAGGTGAACCTCGCTCGACCCCGCCACCTGGTTGGTCAACCGCTCCGGCCAGTAGCCGTCGGCTTGGGCTTCGAGGACGTAGCTGATCGTGCCGGAGGAGGTCTTGAGCCGGAATTGTCCGTCGGACCCCGCGTCCTCGGGCCGAGTGGTGAACGTGGACAAGCCGCGGCCTGGTTCCTTCGCCGTTTCCCAAATCTGCACGCGCACCGACGCCGGAGGCAACTTCGTCTCCGCGTCCACCACCTCGCCGAGAATACGCACCGAGGCGACATTCTTCTTCTGGAGCTTCACCACTTGCTCCACGCCGTCCCCCGCGAGCGTGATTCGAGACTGCGATTCGTAGCCGGACGCGTAGATAGCGTACTCCTGGTGATCGGGCGCGGTGGCCCATGAGAAGCGACCGTCCGCATCCGCCTTGGCGCGCCACTCGAAGAGCGTCCTTGAGTCCGAGCTGGGACTTGCCGCCTCGATGGTCGCGCCGGCCACAGGCTGATCCGCCTCGTCAACGACGCGGCCCAGCAACGTGCCGCCCATCGGGAGACGGAATTGAAGGTTCTCGACGCTCGCGTTCATGACGAGCGAAGTGACGACTGGCGCCAGGCCCGCGGCTTGCACGGTGAGGGAGAGCTCGCGCGGCCGGCCATTGCCGAATCGGAATGACCCGTCCGCCTCCGTGACCGTGTTTAGCTCCGGCCGGTTGAAGTCGAAGCCTTGCGTGACCTTGGCGCCGGTGACCGGCCAACCGTTCTCCTCCGTGACCTGTCCGGCAATGGTCAGCCCAGCTTTCAATCGCATGATCGCGCGCCCGGCCAGCAGGTCTGCTTCGGCAATTCGGTCCACCCGGACATAGTTGGCCGAGTCCGGCGAGTCGGAGGCATAAATCTTCTCCTGGAACTGCGGATGAACCGGCTTGTAGTCAATCATCCCGAACCGGGCCGGAACGTGATTGCAACTCCAGCGTCCGCGGGCATCGGTGACCTCGGTGTGGTAGTTGCCCATCAACGTGAGCCGTTCGCGCGCGCGTGAAGCTCCGACGCTCGCGCCTGAAACGCTAAAGACGACTCGCACGCCGGGAACGGGCATCTCCTGCTCGTCCATGACCGTGCCCCCAATCGTGACCGCGCGGTCGATCTTCACCGTGTATTCGCCCGGGATCTCGTCGATGCGGTCCTGCTGCGACTCCGACCAGCTCACGTACTTCGGCACGTAGCCGTCGCGGAAGATTTCGATGCGATGACTCCAATACTTGACCGGGATCGGGGAATAAAAAATCGTGCCCGTTCCTTGCGCGTCGGTGGCGAACGTGTTCGTGGTGCGACGCGACAACTCCGCGATGGACACCAGCGTCAAACGCGCGTTCGTGACGGGCGCTCCGGACTGGGCGTCCAGGACGCGAAAGAGAAGTTGTCCCGCGTCGGGCTGGGGCGCCTCGGCGGCCAGCGGGCCGGCAGCGGGAAGTCCGCGACGAGACGTAGGCTGCGCGGTCACCGGCAGAGCCGCGGGCGCGGCAGCGGCGGAAACGCTGCGGTCGGTTGAGGATTGGTTGGCCAGAACAATCGCGATGACCGCCAGACCGAGGAGAACCGCCACGCTGCCGGCGCGCACCGCGAGAATCCGGAGCCTGGCCCGCGCGAGGGCGCCTCTGGTCGCATTCGCCAACGAGGCCACTGCGGAGCCTGTGAGGACGCCCTGTGAACCGACAATGGCGCAAACGGAGCCAGCCAAAGTCGCCGGCGCCGCCTGCACCGAATTCGCCGCGAGGGTGCCTGTCAGAGCGGCGGCGGACACGCCCTTTCCATGGCGAGCGAAAAAGAGACGAAGCTTCTCGATGGCGCGGCTAATGCGCTTCTGCGCTCCGTCCTCACTGGCCCCGAGTTTCTCGGCGACCTGCTTCAATGACTTTTGCTCGAAGAAGCGCAGCACGACGGCGGCGCGATCTTTCTCGCCGAGGCGGTCGAGAGCTTCATCGAGCAGCGGCGCAATGCGCCGCCAGGCGGCCTCGGATTCACTGGGGCCAACGTAGGATTGCATGGCTTGTTGTTCGTAGTGCTGGCGGCGTTGCTCGAGTCGTCGCGCGTTGGCGGCGGCAAAGCGCGTGGTGCACAGCAGCCAGCCCGAAAGAATCGTGTCGCGGGAAATCGAACCGACCTTCCGCGCCAGCGTGAGGAAGACGGCTTGCGTGACGTCTTCCGCCGTCTGGGCATCACCCGTCTGCCGCGCTGCCGCCGAATAGACCAGATCGATATAACGAGTGGTCAGCGCGGTGAAGGCGTCTTCGGCCCGCCGGGACGCGTAGGCTTGCAGTAATTCAAAGTCGTCCATAACACGAATCTTCCATTAGAGAATGTCGTGTCGCGGGCGCAATCCGACACCAATTTTTGCGCGTGCCGGCTAAAGCCGGTTCAATGGAGCAGGATTGGCAGTCCGGCCGACCGAAGAGGATGGCGCATCCGACGGCCGCGGCTGGAGCTTGGACCGATTTTCCGCCCGAGACCGAAGCGAAAGCGGAAGCGGAAACCCAAGCCACGCGAGCGCAGCGACGCGCCACGGATGCAAGTCGGCGCCAAACTAAATCCAAAGCAATTTCCGGCGCTGTGGCCGCGCAAGTTTTCGCGGCAAAAGGTTGGATTTCCCGGCGCTCCCGGTATTTGATCGGGGGCGGCTGAGCTTATGGAAGAGACCAATTCGCTGATCGAACAGCGCAAAGCCAAACTGGCGGCGCTCCGCGCCAAAGGGATCAATCCCTTTGCCAATCGCTTCGCGCCCACCGAGGGCTGCGGCCAGGCGCGCGCCAATTATGCCGAGCACCGCGAGGTCGCCATTGCCGGCCGCATCACCGCGCACCGGGACATGGGTAAAAGCCAGTTCCTCGACCTCAAGGACCAGAGCGGGCGCATCCAGGTTTACGCGCGGAAACAAACTCTGGGCGACGAACAGTTCGAGATTTTCAAGCACCTGGACCTCGGCGATTTCATCGGCGTGCGGGGCGTCCTGTTCACCACCAAAATGGGCGAAATCTCGGTCAAGATCACCTCCTTCGTCATCCTGGCCAAGGCGCTCCGGCCGCCGCCCGAGAAGTGGCACGGATTGGCCGACACCGAGCTTCGCTACCGCCAGCGCTACCTCGATTTGACCGCCAACGACGACGTGCGGCAAACCTTCCTGCGGCGCAGCGCCGTGGTGCGGGAGATGCGGAGTTTTTTCCACCAGCGCGGCTTCGTGGAAGTCGAGACGCCGATGATGCAGGCCATTCCGGGCGGCGCGGCGGCGCAACCGTTCGTCACGCACCACAACGCGCTGGGCTGCAATTTTTATCTCCGCATCGCCCTTGAACTTTATCTGAAGCGGCTGCTGGTCGGCGGCATCGATCGCGTCTTCGAAATCGGCCGCATCTTCCGCAACGAAGGGCTCTCGCGCAAACACAACCCCGAATTCACCATGCTCGAAGCCTACCAGGCTTACGGCGATTACCAGACAATGATGGAGCTGGTCGAATCGCTCGTGTGCCACGTCGCCGAAAACGTGCTCGGCACTCTGCGCATTGTGCATCAGCGGCACTCGGAACTCGAAATTCAGCTTTACGTCGTTGGCAAGAGCCTGCTCCCCGTCTTGCAAACTGTTGAAAGTGAGAGCGCCTTCCAACAGTGGAAGAATCGCTGGGTCGGTTTCCTAAAAAAGGCGAGCGAGGACGTACACGCTTGTTCAGCTAAAGTTGGGATCGAAGCATCGCACACGCTCGCGCTCCGCGCCAAATCCGTGCTTGAGGACCTCCGTGGTACCCTACGAGCCGACTTCGATGCGCGTGCGGGTAGCGGAGGAGACTTGCGTTACTTCCTGGCCAAGGTGGACGCTCCAATTTGGGAGGTGATGAAAATTACCGATCCGCTGACGAAGGAAAAGGTCATCGATCTGAACCGGCCGTGGCGCCGGGTGAAATATAAAGACCTCGTACGAGACTTCGTACGCGAGCGGTTCGAACGGGAGCTCGCTGGCGACGACTGGTTCGAGCTTCCGGCGCCAGCCCGCCGCGCCCTCGCCGTAAAATTGGGGGCCGAAATCGGCGGGGAGTACGAGGATTTTGAAGTGACGCAGGCGGTGTTTGAAAAACTGATCGAGCCGACCCTCATCGATCCGGTTTTCGTCACGCACCCTCCCAAGGAACTCATCCCGCTCGCCAAACTTTCCCCCGACGATCCCTCGACTGCGGAGGTCTTCGAGTGCTGCATCAACGGCCAGGAAATTGCGCCGGCCTACAGCGAGCAAAACGATCCCCTCGAACAACGCGAGCGGCTGGAACACCAGGCCGGCGGCGAGCGGCAGAAGCTCGACGAAGATTTTCTGGTGGCCCTCGAACATGGCATGCCGCCCGCGGGCGGGATGGGCCTGGGCATTGACCGCCTCTGCATGATGCTGCTGGGCCAGGAAAGCATTCGCGACGTGATTCTATTCCCGCAACTCAAGCCCAAGTAAAGAAAGGAAAGGGGTCAGTCCCGGAGAATCATAGATTCTTCACTTGTTTGCCTTCGCTGCGCGCAGACATTGGGCCGCGTAATCAGCCACCCCCATGGCCAGCCGCTCGGCAATCCATTTCAGCGTCATGGTCGTTTCGTTTCGCAATCTCCACCCGATTTTAACCTTTTCTTTGTCCCCCTTGCGCCGCCGCCCCAACTCTCCCGGACCCCACTTCCGCCGCCTCAACTCCTCAGCCAGAATTCTTTCGGCCCGAGCTTCCGCGGTTTCTTGACGCTCGGTTCCTCCGTAATAACGCTGGCCCATCCGTTGCTCCATTTGGGCCAGCAATTCCTTGCGAAACTGTTCGTCCCCCAGACACCAGCCTCGTCGCACCGCCTTCCACTCTCCCGGCTCGTCCCGCTGACGGCGCTCTTCCATCATCACCTCGAATCGCCGCCGCCCCGCCGCGCTGTCCTGACGGATGCCCATCTCCCCAAACAACCGGTCCACCCGCAGCCAGGCCGGGCGACGCGACGGCGCTTGCAGATACTCCCCATAGCTGCTCCACCGATAGGTTCGCAGCGGCTGTTGTGGCGCGAGCAGTCTGGCTCGCACCGGATTCAAATGCACATAATCGCCCACTACGCGCAGATAGCCAGCGCTGCTCCCATCGACAATCAATGACTTGTAACGTCCGCTGAAGAGATGGCCGAAGAGCCGGTGCCGCCGATTGAACCGTGCCGTGTTGGTGCCGAGGAACCACTTCATGCCCGCCACCAGATTGGCCTGCGGGGTTTCGAGCACCAGATGAAAATGGTTTCCCATCAGGCAATAGGCGTGCACTTGCCAACCGGTCTTGGTGCAGGCTTCAGCAAGGGTTTCCAGGAAGACCAGCCGGTCCTTGTCGTCGCGGAAGATGGGTTCGCGGCGATCCCCCCGGTTCAGGACGTGGTAGATGGCCCCTGGATATTCGATGCGGAGTTTTCTGGCCATGCGCCCAGCCTGGTCGCGCACCGCCGGTGCGTCAAGAAAATATATGATTCTCCGGGACTGACCCCTTTTAAAAGGGGTCAGTCCCGGAGAATCGTAGATTGACGGTTACACCACACTACCGCCCGTCCGGATCGCGCAGGGAAAGCATCGGACAATACTCGCCCCGCAACTCGCGACGCCACCACGCGCCTTCCGCCCGGCGAACGGAGAAGTTGGTGAAGTGATAATCATAAACCAGCGCCCGGATGTATTTCGGCGGCGCTTCGGGGAACGGGTTTCGCTCCAGCAGCGACAACACTTCGGGCGAACCTTGCAGCAGCCGATGGCAGAAGTTGATGAACCAGGGGTTGCGCCGATAATCGCCGAGCGCCGCGAACCACATCTGCCAGTCCAATCGCGGCTGGTGCGGCGCGACAAAATCCGGCCGCCGTTTCAAGTCGCCCGGCTTGTGCTTGAATTCATACGCCAGCCAGGTCAGCCGGTCGTTGCTCCCTTCGACGATAATTTCGGCGCGCGAAGTGGTCATCACGGCGAACAGGCCGTAGCGGTTCACGCTGCGAAACGGCCCCGCCCATTCGTACAGTCTCATCGCCGCGGCCGGCCAGGGCACGGCCACTCGAAACATGCCGCACATCAGCATCGAGCTAATGGTCAATACAACGACCGCGAGCGCCGCGACGAGGCCCCGGCGAAAAAGTTCGAGGAGGGCTGAATAACGCCCGACGCGGGCGGGCAGGCGCGGTGGCTCGACAATCACCGGGAAATGCTCTTTCCAAATGCGCGGAATGAACCCGAGCAACGCGCGATCATCGAGCAATAACATGCAAAGCGCGATCGTGATCAGATTGAAAAAACAGTAATTGCCGGTCGCGGCTATCACCAGTTGCAGGGCGACAAACGGCCAGAATGCGGCCAGGCGCAGCCGGCGGGGCAGGAATATCATCAGCGGCACGACCAGTTCGACGAGGAACATGAGCGCCGTGGAAACCATTTGGCACGACTCCGGGAGTTGGTGCGCGTACCAGCCGAGCCAAGTCGGCAACGGCTGCGTCTCGTAATGAAAAGTCAGCGCGGTCAGATCGTGCCAGGTTGGGTCGCCGCTGAGCAACTTGACGCAGCCGGAGCCGAACATCAGCCGAAACAACAGCCAGCGGAGCAGCCACAGGACGGCGAGCGAGGGCCGACTTTCGCGAGCTAGGCTCGGCCACGACCGGAGCGGCGCGAAAAAGATGGCGAGGAAACCCGTCTCCAAAAGCAAGTAGTCCCATTGATACCCGAGGAAAACTTGGCACACCGTGGCGAGCGACAGATAAATCGCCCAGAGGAGGAACAGGCACGGAGCCGGGGCGATGCCAACCATCACGAGCAGGGCCAACACGACTCCGGCGCCGCATTGCCAATGCAACAGCGCGTCGTCGGCGCGCCACCAACCAAGCGTTGGCCACAGTCGGTAGCGCTCGAGGCCCCCGTGCTGTTGCTCAGCGGCGCGTTCCAGCGCGCGCATGAATTGGCCGGCCGGGGCGATCCCATTTTTGCCAATCAAACCGTCGATCTGCGTCCCGAGCGATGCGAAAGCGATGAGATAACTCAGGCCCAGCAGCCGCAGGAAAAGCCAGCGCACCCGCCGATGCTCAGGGCGCTCGAAAGTCTCGCCCCAGAGCAACTGCGTGAACCGCGAGAAGAGCGTGCGATGCCCGGCCACGAGGCGGTACGCCCGCTCGGCGATCGCGGCAACGCCAGGAACATGCTGATAGATCCAGAGCGGCCACCGCAAGCGGCAAGCAAGCGCCCGAAAAACCGCGTCCGCTCCGCCATAGACCTTGCCGTCGGCGGTCACAAACTGGACGGCCTGCGCGAATCGCTCGCGGGGCAGTTCGGGAAATTGTTCGGCGATGCGCGAATCCTGGAAGGGCAGGTAGTCCACCTGGTCGCCGGTGATTTGAGAGAAGCGGCGGATCCAGCGGCGGCAGAAGTTGCAATCCCCGTCGAAAACCACCAGCGGTTTCGTTGGCGGTGAGGCAACTTGCGCGGGTTCGCTCACGCCCGCGATTTTAACGCCAGCGCCGCGGCCAGGTCGAGACGCATGCGCTACGCCCTGCATCTCATGAATATACCAAGGTATTTGAATCGCGCTGCGAGAGGCTTGTGTGGCAAGGTGGATTTTGTCTCGAAACGGTCCTCTGGCGATGGTTCTTCGTCAGGAGGAGCGCCAAGAATTAAGCGGGAAGCGCCCGCGGGCGGCCTCGAATGGGAATTGTGATTGCGCGTTCTCGAATCAAAATTTACGCTCGCGAACATGGAACGCGCAAAACCCTGCATTCCGGCGACTCTTGACGTTAGGCGAGCGGCTCTTGTTTGCTTCCTGCTGATGCTGCTGGCGTCCGGCCCCGCGCCGGGCGCGGATCGCTCCGCGCCGGTGGCCGCTATTTCCGCGGAACAGCAGGCGTGGCTGCGCGGCGCCCATCGCCACGAGAAGCAAGGCTGGATTTATCTGCACATTGAAGGCGCGCCCCGCGAACGCGGGTTTCAACACGGCTATCTGCTCGCGCCGGAGATCGCGGAATCGGTGCGGGTGATCCGGGCGTTGTGGGAGTACGGCAGCGCGATGGAATGGTCCTGGTTCGTGGAGAAGACGAGCGCGTTTTTGGAGCCGAATATCGACGCCGAGAATCTCGCGGAACTCGATGGCATCGCGGCCGGACTTCGCGCGGCCGGGGTCGCGAGTTCGCGAGCCGAGTTGATCGCCTATAATGGCTGGTTCGAGCTGGATTGGTATTGGTGGCCGAAGGAGAAAAAGAAGATGGGTTCCCCGGGCACGCAGCCGCCCAAGCAATCGTGCAGTTCCTTTATCGCCACCGGCAGCATGACGGCCGACCGCGGCGTGGTGCTGGGGCACAACAGCATGGTGGATTACCCCGAGGCCGGCTACAACGTGGTCCTCGACATCCAACCGGCGAAGGGCCACCGCATCCTGATGCAGGCCGCGCCGGGCTTGATTCACAGCGGCACCGATTTTTTCGTGACCGACGCCGGCCTGGTCGGTTCCGAGACGACGATTGGCAATTTCGATGGCTTTGAGGAACAGGGTGTGGCCGAATTCGCCCGCATGCGGCGCGCCACGCAGGACGCTTCGTCGATTGACGAGTGGTGCGAGATCATCCAGCGCGGCAACAACGGCGGCTACGCCAATGCCTGGCTGCTGGGCGACACGCGTTCGGGGGAAATCGCCCGGCTGGAGCTGGGGCTGAAGCACGCCGGGCTGGAAAAGAAGCGCGATGGCTATTTTGTCGGCTCGAACATCGCCGAAAATTTGAAGGTGCTCCGCTTCGAGACCGACGCGAATGAAACGGACGTGCGCGTCTCGGCCATCGCCCGCCGTGTGCGCTGGAAAGCGCTGCTGTCCCGACACGCCGGCAGGATCAACGCCCAGCTGGCCAAACAATTTGAGGCCGACCATTACGACTCTTATCTCGAGAGGGAGCATCCGGGCGGCCGGTCGCTCTGCGGCCATTTCGAGCTGGACGCGCAATTTTGGGGGGTCTGGCCGGGCGCGCCGTTTTATCCGGCGGGCACGTTCGACGCGAAGGTCGTCGATTCGAAAATGGCCAAGCAGATGTCCTTCGCCGGGCGCTGGGGATCAGCCTGTGGACGGCCCTTCGACGCCGAAAAATTCCTCACCGCTCACCCACAATTCGACTGGATGCGCGGCCTTCTGAAGAGCCGGCCCGCCCAGCCGTGGGCGGTCTTTCGGGCCGGGGAACAGAACTAAGACAACTCAGGCTGCGCCAACTATTGCCGCGAATTCTTTGTCGTCGAATGCCGGCATCGTTTCGGTTTTGACGTTGCCGTCGGCGACCAGGTCGGCCAGGCAACGCAGGGCCTGCTCCGGCTTGGGCGCGCTGAGGATCAGCACGCCGTCGCAGGCGCCCAGGGTCCAATACTGGGCCTCGACTTTGGCGCCCGATTTTGCCGCCGCCTGGTTGAAGGCGTGCGCGCGTTTCGTCGATTGTTTGAGGGCGATCGCGCCCTTCTCCGTGAAACGAATCAAACTGACGTATTTAGCCATAACGAGCCTTTCATTCTGGATGAGATCAGCCAAGGTTACCAGGGTCGGCAAGCCGCCGCCAGTCCAAAACGCAGCCAGGCCGCGGGCAGGAGAAAGCGAGAGAAAAAGCGGATCAACAAAACAAAAAAGGCTTGAGGAGATCCCTCAAGCCTTCTGGCTTTGTTAAGCTGAGCGGATTAAGGCAGAACGTGGTCGATCACAATCGCGACGTTCGGGCAGACTTGCTGCGCGCTAACGGCGTTGAGCACGTAGTCAGCAACGCCGCTGGGGCACTTCGGGGCTACGCGGATGTATTGGTTGGCGCCAAACAAGTCCGCGGCCACCGGCACGTCGGCGTTGTTCTTCTTCATTTCGAGCGCCCAAGTGGCCTTGGCGCCGTCAACCTGTTTCATGTTCGCGATGCAGGCGTTTTTCTGGCTGGCGGCGCGCGCCTTCACGAAGTTGGGGATCGCGATCGCGGCGAGCAAGCCGATGATGGCCACCACGATCATGATTTCCACCAGGGTGAAGCCGGCGAGGCGGGAGTTCTTCAGTTTCATTCGATGTACCTTTCTCTCTGGCGGTGTGAACGAAAGGTAAAAGGCTGGTTTATTATTAATTCTGCGCTTCGTCCACGAATTGCCTTTTACCGACCGCAGACAGTCTTTAGCAGCGGCTATGCCACCAGCGAGCTTATCGGCAATCCCCTGGCTGGTAATCTCGGAAGTCATTGAATTCCAACTACTTTGGAGCATTCTGGGAATGAGCGAGCGGTGCAGCCTCCAAAGCGGGGAGCTGCCAAGCCAGTTTCGTGTCTCATATTGGGTCAGTGTCTGTCGTGAGGCGGTGATTTCCCGGACATGGGCCACCACATTCCGGGAGGTCTTTCCCGCCGACCTGGCCGGACTTGGATAGTGCGTCGAATGAGACCGGAGAGTGAATTCTCTACGGCAAGGCGTGGTCGGGGGTGGAACAGGTGGGCTTCTCGCTGACCGCTTTTAGATCGTAGGTGCCGCCGCCCGGGCAACTGGGTTTGGTGGCGATGTTCTTGTCCGGACCGAACAGGTCGGCGTCGGTCGGCACATCCGCGTCGGATTTTTTCATTTCCAAAGCCCAGATGCTTTTGGCTCCTTCAATCGCCTTCAAATTCCCGATGCAGGCCTGCCTTTGGGCGGTCTTGCGGGCTTTCACCAGGTTGGGGATCGCCACCGCGGCCAGCAACCCAATGATGGCGACGACGATCATGATCTCGACGAGTGTGAAACCCCTCTGGTTGGAAACTTTGGTTCTCATTCAATTCTATCTTTCGCTGACGTTGCGCAATAGGGAAACCATTATCCAAATGATCGAACGTTGCCAAGGCAAAACACCAACGCTTAATGACCGAAAACAACATCAAAACATCGCTCTACCTGGTAAACACCGGTCCTTGCAAAAGGTTCCCGGAGACCCTCGCATCGTCACGAAAGTCGCATCGGAAAACAAAAAAGGCTTGAGGAGATCCCTCAAGCCTTCTGGCTTTGTTAAACTGAGCTGATTAAGGCTGAACGTGGTCAATCACCACCGCGACGTTCGGGCAGACTTGCTGCGCGCTAACGGCGTTGAGCACGTAGTCAGCCACGCCGCTGGGGCACTGCGGAACTACGCGGATGTAGGCGTTGGCGCCAAACAAGTCCGCGGACACCGGCACGTCGGCGTTGTTCTTCTTGAATTCCAGGGCCCAGGTGGCCTTGGCGCCGTCGATCTGCTTCATGTTCGCGATGCAGGTGTTTTTCTGGCTGGCCGCGCGCGCCTTGATGAAGTTGGGGATCGCGATCGCGGCGAGCAGGCCGATGATGGCCACCACGATCATGATTTCCACAAGCGTGAAGCCGGCCTGGCGGGAGTTCTTAAGTTTCATTCGATGTACCTTTCTCTCTGGCGGCGTGAACGAAAGGTAAAAGGCTGGTTTATTATTAGTTCCGCACTTCGTCCACGAATTGCCTTCTACCGACCGCAGACGGACTTTTAGCAACGGCTGTGCCATCAACGGGTTGACCTGGGCGGGAGGCGGCCGGAAGCCTCGCAAAGCGATGAATACGACCTGTTTTGAGCTGTTTTAAGGGTCGGCCCAGCTTGCGCTTTGCAACGCCGGTTGCTTCCCACGCCGGTCCGTGTCCTCTTTTGAGTCAGTGTCTGTCGTTTGGCGGTCATTTCCCGGACATTTCCACCCCCTGGCATTGGCCCGCTCGCTTTGGCGCGGCTCCCATCAAAGAGGGACTTACCGGCGAAGTTGAATTTGCCACTGGCTTTCGGCCCGCCTTTCTTATAGCAGACTGGCGCATGACCGACGGCCGGACGTTCTACGACCAGCGCGCACCGTTCCGTTTGCGCGAGAGCCACCGCGCCTACCATCAGTTGCTCAAAAGTTACTATTCCTTTCTGGTCCCGCCCGGCTTGCGCGTCCTCGAACTGGGCTGCGGACTGGGCGACCTTCTGGCCGCTACCCAACCGGCGCGGGGAGTGGGGGTCGATTTCAGCCAGGCGATGATCGAGCTGGCGCGCCAACGCCATCCGGGCCTGGAGTTTCAAGCCGCGGAGGCCGCGAACCTTGCCGGAGACGAAAAATTTGATTACGTGATCCTTTCCGACCTGGTGAACGATCTGGCGGACGTGCAGCAGCTCTTCGACCAAATCCACCGGCGCTCCTGCCCGCACACGCGGCTGGTGTTGAATTTTTTTAACAACTTTTGGCGGCCGATCCTCTACGCGGCACAAACCATCCGCGCCAAGTCCCCTACCCCGCCGCAGAACTGGCTTTCACTCGCGGACGTGAAGAATCTCCTGCACCTGGCCGGTTGGGAAACTATCAAGACCGACGCGCGCATCCTCTGGCCGTTGCGTACGCCGCTGCTGGCCGCCCTTTTCAATCGCTGGCTGGCGCCCTTCCTGAAACATTTGTGCCTCACCGTGTTCGTCGTCGCGCGGCCGCGTCCGCTGCCCAGCCATTCTCGCGCGTATAGTTGTTCGGTGGTGATTCCAGCGCGCAACGAGGCGGGCAACATCGAGGCAGCGGTGTTGCGCACGCCCGAAATGGGTTCGGGCACGGAGATCATTTTTGTCGAAGGCCATTCCCAGGATAACACTTGGGCGGAAATCCAGCGTGTGGCCGCCAAACACCCGCAACGCCCCATCAAGGTCCTCAAGCAACAATCCAAAGGCAAAGGCGGCGCGGTGCGGGAGGGCTTCGCCGCGGCCACCGGCCAGCTGCTGTTCATCCTCGATGCCGACTTGACCATGCCGCCGGAGGACTTGCCGAAGTTCTACCACGCCGCCTGCGCCGGCACGGCCGATTTCGTCAATGGCGTGCGGCTGGTTTATCCGATGGAAAACGAGGCGATGCGATATCTAAACATGGTGGCGAACAAGTTTTTCAGCGTCGCGTTTTCCTGGCTGTTGGGACAACCGATCAAGGACACTCTGTGCGGAACCAAGGTCCTCTTCCGCTCGGACTACGAACTGATCGCCCGGAACCGCGCCTACTTTGGCGACTTCGATCCGTTCGGCGATTTCGATCTGCTCTTCGGCGCGGCCAAGCTGAACCTGCGCATGGTCGATCTGCCCATCCGCTACCGGGCGCGCACCTACGGGCGGACCAACATCTCGCGCTGGCAACATGGCTGGCTGTTGCTCCGCATGGTCTTCTTCGCCGCCCGGCGGCTCAAATTTTTGGCATGACGCCGCTGGCGCAACACCAGGCGGAGATTCAGAGAAATCGGCGCGCCTGGCAGGCCAAGCCGCTGCTGCGGAAAATTTACGCGGACTTTTACAATCGGATTCTCGGGTTAATCGACCCGCGGCGGCCGGGACAAATCGTGGAGGTCGGCTCCGGCATCGGCAATTTGAAAGCCCACCTGCCCCGCGCGGTCTGCACGGACCTGTTCCCGAACCCGTGGCTCGATCTGGTCTGTGACGGCTATGAACTCCCGTTTACTGACGAGAGCATCTCGCATTTGGTCTTGTTCGACGTCTTCCATCACCTCCGCGCCCCGCGGGCGTTTTTGAAGGAGGCGCGGCGCGTCCTGACCACGTCGGGGCGCCTAATTTTGTTCGAGCCGTACATCAGTTGGTCCAGTTACCCGGTTTACGGTCTGTTGCATCACGAAGCAGTGGCGCTGCGGCAGCCGATCAGCCGCGTGGAGGTCCTCCCGCGCCCGCGCGACTATTACGCCGCGCAAGGCAATGCCACCAGGCTGTTCTTCTCGGACGCCCGGGCGGATTGGCGGGAGAATTGGGAGGTCTTTCACGCGGAGGCGTTCAGCGCGTTCAGTTATCTGCTCGCCGGCGGTTACAGCCGCCCGGCTTGTTACCCAACGCGCTGGCTGCCGGGGCTGCAAGCGCTGGACCAGTGGCTCTCCCGGTGGCCGCGCCTGTTCGGCAGCCGTTGCCTCGTGGGTCTTGTCCCGCGCTGAACCGGGAGCCTGCTCCCGCGGACGGACGGAAAGATCACACACCGCTGGTGTCCGCGGCGGCTGCTCCGTCGGGGCTTGTCTTTCGCGCTCGCCCGGTTTAGGTAGGGAGCGCGCTGGAGCGCGCGAATGAAAAATTGAATAACGAAAGGTGTTGCCATGATCGCCACACAAATCCGCCAGAAAGATGCCATCTTCTATTTCGCCTCGTATGGGTCGGAACAACTGCTGACCAAGGTGCGGTTCATCCGCCGGTTTTACGACGAAGGGGGTGAAGCGATCCAGGCCGAGAAAGTGCCGGAGGAAGACGACGTTGCGCAGTTCATCGCCCGCATCGAGCGGAGCGATAAAGCTTTCCAGCGCGAACTTTCCCGCTCCAAGGTCCGCGCCATCCGCAACTTCTACGAGACGGCGATCACGCAGCCGCCCATTCCCGGAACGGTCCTGCTGTTCACCCCGCAGAAGTTGCGCTTCGACTTGTTGAACGACGGCAGCGGAGTCGGCCGCTTGCAGGAGCCGGAAGAAAATTTCCTCATCATCGACGGGCAGCACCGCCTCGCCGCGCTGCAGTTCTATGAGCGCACGCATCCCGACGACGCGAAGAATATCCAGGTCCCCTGCGTGATTTTCGATGGCCGGAGCGAGGATTTCGCCACCGAAATGTTTGTCATCATCAACTCGACGCCCACGCGCATCAACAAGAGTCACCTCGTCGATTTGTATGAACGGGTGTCGTGGGCGGAGCCGGACCGCCGGTTCGCCGCGCACATCGTCGAGATGCTCTACCGCGAGGCGGACAGCCCCTTGCGCTACCGGATCAACCGCCTGGGCGGCCGGAGCAAACAGGAGAAGTGGATTCTCCAGGCCGAGCTGTTCAACGAAATCCATCGCTGGGTCAAACGCGCCTGGAAGAAGATCGATTCCGAGGGGGCGGACAAGCGCGGGGCAGGCCGCTACTATGGGCAGGTGCGGGACTTCCTCAAGGCCGCCGCCCAAGTGTGGGGCCAGATGTGGGGCGACGCCGCTTACATGGTCACCAAGCCCGTGACGCTCAAGGCCCTGATCCGCGTTTGCGCCGACCTGGCCACACAGGATGCCGAGCCTGGGGAGAATCGGGTCGAGCGCTGGCGCGAACGGCTGGCCCCCTGGACCGAGCAAGGGCGCGCCTTCCGCAACGAGGGTTTCTACGAGCGGTTCCCGGCCCGGGGTCAGATCGAAAGAGTGGCCCGCATTCACCGCGAACTCGCGCGCCACGCGGGCATCCAGCCGCGTGGGCGCGAGTGAGGGAAGCGCGCCGAGTCAAACGCGGAGCGCGGATCGTTGCAATGATGGGCGGGTAGAGTAGGCGAGATGGCAACGCGGCTCTGACACCTTCGTCGGTTCAATCCGCCTCTTTCCTCTTCGCCGACTCCCCCTGCTGCCGGCTGGGCGCGTAATTAATTGAATACGAGCGCGTTGGAAACCATCTCAAATCATAGCCAAACAAAGCGCTGGACTGGCTTTGCCATGAAGGGCCGGAGCCGACCAGAGTGGGTTTCGTCGAGGCAACCGAGCAGGATGCGTCTCAATTTGGCCCGCCAGTTCGATTCGATAGCAGATGAAATTATTTTTAAGCTCGATGTTAGTCCTGACGCTGGGCGGGGGCGGGTACTTCTTCTGGAAGCACCGGCCGGTCGCGGAGGCCGCCAGCCAGAAAGTGGAACGCCCCACCACCGCGATCGTGGAAACCCGCGATATTCATTTTGCTGTCACTGCCGCCGGCGACATCGGGCCGGCGGACCAGGTTTCGGTGCGCCCGGAAATCAACGGCAAGCTCTCCCAATTGCCGGTGGACTTGGGCGACACCGTCAAAAAGGGCGAACTGCTCTGCGTGCTTGATGACCAGGAACTGGTGGCCGAGCGAGAGCAACGGCTGGCGGAAATTGACGGCGCGAAGTTGCAGCTCGAAAAGGCCAGCCGCACGTTTCATCGCAACGAGCAACTCTTTGGCAACCACCTCATCTCCAAGGAAATCTTCGATGACAGCCGGACAGAGCGCGACCTGGCCACCAACTCGCTGGAGCGCGCCGACAAGGCGTTTCGCCAGGTGGACGAGCGCCTTTCCAAGACGAAAATCCTCGCCCCTTTCGACTGCACCGTCCTGACGCGGCCCGTCTCGCTGGGGCAGACGGTGTCCGGCTCGGCGGGCTTCAACAGCGGGACGGAGATCATGACGATCGCCAACTTGAACGATATGGTGGTCAACGCCCACGTGAACCAGGTCGATGTTAGCCGGCTGCACACCAACCAATGGGTGGAAATCCAGGTGGAGGCCGTGCCGGGCCTGAGAATGACGGGCGTGATTGACCGCATTGCCCCGCAGGCCACGGTGAAAAATAACCTGAAAGGTTTTGCGGGGCGGATTGTCATCAAGGACATTGATCCGCGCGTCCGCCCGGGAATGACGGCCAACCTTTCCATTCCCGTGGCCGCGGCGGACAACGTGCTTTCGGTGCCGCTCGCCGCCGTCTTCACCGAGCAAGGAGAGCGCTACGTGTTCGTGAAGAAAGACGACAAATTCGAGCGGCGTTCGGTGCAGATCGGTTTGTCGAATACCGATTTCGCCGAAGTTCAGAGCGGACTGGAGGAAGGCGAAATGGTTTCCCTCGTCCAACTCGCCGAAGACGCGAAAATCAAAACGACCAAAGACCAGCCGGGCCTCCCGAAAGCGCCCGCGACGCCGCGGTCCGCCGGCCAGGGCACCGCCGGCGGAATGAAATCAAGCGGGGCCAGCCCGCGCCCCAGCGGCACGGCGGGGAGCTAGCCATTGTCGCGGCATGGCCCTCATCGAACTGCGGAACGTCAGCAAGCACTATCACCTCGGCGGGGAGGAAATCCGCGCCCTGGATGATGTGTCGCTGGACATCGAGCCGGGCGAATTCATCTCCATCATCGGTCCTTCCGGCAGCGGCAAATCGACCTTGATGCACATCCTCGGTTGCCTCGATTCACCGACCCGGGGAACGATCCAGCTCGATGGAACGATGATCGAGAAGGCGTCGAAGGCCGAACTGGCCCGCATTCGCAACCGCAAGATCGGCTTTGTGTTCCAGTTCTTCAATCTGCTGCCCAAACTCAACGTCACGCAGAACGTCGAGTTGCCCATGATCTACAGTGGCTTTTCCGGCCGCGAACGACGCCGGCGCGCCGCCATCGCTTTACAATTGGTCGGCCTGGAAAACCGCGCCCGGCACCGGCCAATGCAACTTTCCGGCGGCCAGCAGCAGCGAGTGGCCATCGCCCGCGCGCTGGTGAACGATCCGAAAATCATTTTCGCGGACGAGCCGACGGGCAATCTCGATTCCCACACCGGCGAAGCGATCCTGACCCTCTTCCGCAAACTGAGCAAGGAGGGGCGCACCATCGCCCTGGTCACGCACGATCCGGAGATTGCGGCCGTCACCCCGCGGCGGATCGAAATTCGCGACGGCAAGATTGCCAAACAACTGGACGCGACGCTCGCGGGCGCGGACCGGTTGGCCGAGGCCCAACCCGCGGGGCGATCAGCGTAAACGAAGCCGCCGGTGAACCTCTTCAACGCCATCACGGTCGGTCTCAAGGAAATCTGGGCTCACAAGTTTCGTTCCCTGCTGACGATGCTCGGGATCATCCTGGGCGTCGCCAGCCTGGTCGGCATGTCGGCCATTATCAAGGGCATGGAGAACGGGATGCGTGAGGCGCTCATCGCCGTCGGCGGCCTGGAGAAGGTGCGCGTCGAAGAACAACCCCTGCCCGCCCGCCAGCAACATCTGGCCGACCAGGCCCAGGGCATTACCATGCAGGACGTTTATGCGCTCAAAAACAGCGCCTCACTGGTGAAGCTGGTCACCCCCGAAATGCGGTTGTCCGGCAGCGGCGGGCCAAGCGGCGGCGGCGCGATGCTCACGCACGGGGGAAAGTCCTTCAGCGCTTGGCGCACCGTCGGCACCTGGCCCAGCGCCATCGACATGGAACAGCACGTCATCCAATACGGCCGCATGTTCAACGAGATCGACGACGAGAACGCGCGCAGCGTCTGCGTGATTGGCACCGGCGTGCGCGATGAACTGTTCGGCTTCCCCGAGGACGTGGGCCGGGAAATTATCCCCACGGGCGAGACGATCTCGATCAACGGCGAACCGTTCACCATCATTGGGATGTTTCAACAATACGAAAGCGAACAGGACCGCAAGAAACGGGAATTACAAAAGGAGAAACCAAAGGCCAATCAGTCCGGGCCTGCCCGCTCACGCGGCTGGGGCGGCCGGCGCGCCGGCAACAACTGGGTTTATTGGATGAAGAATTCGACCGTGTACATGCCGCTCAACACCATGTGGATGAAATTTCGCTCCGCCGCCGGCAGCAACAATATTCCCGACCCGCGCCTCTCGCAGCTCAGCATCAAAGTAGCCGACATCGACCAATTGGAGCCTTCCCTGCAACAAGCGCGCAACGTGCTCATGAGTGTGCACAAAGGCATCGAGGATTTTTCATTCCAAACGCAGGAAAATTGGTCGGAACAGATTACCACCGCCATCCGCAACGCCCGGCTCAGCGGCGGCATCATCGCGGGGATCAGCCTGCTGGTCGGTGGCATCGGCATTATGAACATCATGCTGGCCAGCATCACCGAACGCATCCGCGAGATCGGCATCCGCAAGGCCATCGGCGCCACTCACACGAACATCTTCATCCAAATCCTGGTCGAGAGCGTGGTGATCGCGTTGCTCGGCGGCCTCGCCGGGCTGGCCACTTCCTACGGCCTGGTCACTCTGCTGTCACTGGTTTCGCCCACCGAAAACACGCCGGTCATCACCCTCAACGCGATGTTTGTCGCGTTTATTTTTAGTGCCGCGGTCGGCGTGCTGGCCGGATTGTTCCCGGCGTTCAAGGCCTCGAATCTCGACCCGATCCAGGCCCTGCGCTACGAATGACCCATCAGCGTTGCCAATGGCCGTTGGGCTGGAGAGGGGGGCGGCGAGACAGGCCATGGCGAGTCTGAGCATTGCGCGTGATCGCTTCAGAGTGGCTGTCATGGATGTCATCGCTTTCGCATCGAGCCAATTTGTCGAATGTATTTGGCAGGTATGACATCGGCGGGCTGATTCGCGGATAAAACTCTCAAGCGTACGTGCCGGTACGATTTGAGAGGTACGTAATTCCACGGTACCGGCTTCGGGAAGCGCCGTTGACAAAAAAGAGCGCGACCCGCTTGGGTCACGCTCGCGAGCCAGAGAGCAGCCGGTTACTTTTTCGCGGCCTCGTAGTGGCGGCCCGCCTCGGCCCAGTTCACCACGTTCCAAAATGCCTTGAGGTAGTCCGCGCGGCGGTTCTGGTATTTGAGATAGTAGGCGTGTTCCCACACGTCGCAACCGAGGATCGGCCGGCCTTCGCAACCCGCGATGGCCTTGCCCATGGTCGGATTGTCCTGGTTGGCGGTGGAGACGACCTCGAGCTTGCCGCCGCGCGCCACGAGCCAGACCCAGCCGCTGCCAAACCGGCCGAGGCCGCCGGCTTCAAACTTTTCCTTGAAGGCGTCGAAGCCGCCGAAGGCGGCCTTCAGGTCGTCGGCGAGTTTGCCGCTCGGACCGCCGCCTTTGGGAGCCAGCAGTTTCCAAAACATCGAATGGTTGGCGTGGCCGCCGCCGTTGTTCCGCACGGCGGCACGGATGTCCGCGGGCACCGCCTCCAGGTTGCTGATGAGTTGCTCGACGGTTTTCTTTTCCAAGTCGGGCTTGCCGGCCACGGCCTTGTTCAAGTTGGCCACGTAGGCGTTGTGATGCTTGCCGTGATGGATTTCCATGGTCATCGCGTCGATGTGCGGTTCGAGCGCATCTTTCGGATAAGGTAACGCAGGTAGTTCGTAAGCCATAATCGTTATGAGTTAGTTTCGTTTCGAATTGTTAATGGAGCAGCGATTCCATTGCTCGTTGGGCGAGTCTAGTGATTTTGCCTTTTGAATTCAACCGCGATCTGGCCCTGGCGCGGCGCCTCAAATTTCCGCGCGCAAAATTTCCAGGGGCGGCTGGTTCAGCACGCCCCGGCTGGCCAGCAAACCGGCCGCGACCGTTAAACCCGACCCCGCCGCCAGCGCCAGCGCCAGCCCGGCGAACGACGGAACGAAGCGCAACTGAAAAACAAAGGCGGCCAAGGCCCAGCTTGCGCCCACGGCCAGCGCGATGCCGGTCAGCGCGGCCAGGAAGCCGAGGCAGGCATATTCGACGAACAGGATGCACAGCACCTGCGCGCGGGACGCGCCCAGCGTCCGCAACAAAACGCTCTCGCGAATGCGCTGATAGCGCCCGGTCAAAATCGCCCCCGCCAAGACCAACAGCCCAGTGATCAACGTGAACAGCGCCATGAACCGGATCGCAAAGCTGATCTTGCCCAGGATCGCGTCGAGCGTTTGGAGCACCAGCGTGGTGTCAATCGCCGCGACGTTCGGAAACGCCCGCACGATGGCCCGCTGAACTTCGGCCGACCGCTTCGCGGATTCGACCCGCGTCAGCATTACTTCAAAGGCGGGGGCTTCTTCGAGCACGCCGCGCGGAAAGAGAAAGTAAAAATTCGGCTCCACGCGCCGCCAATCCACCTCCCGCACGCTGGCCACCACCGTCTTGAGCGGAACCCCTTGCAGATCGAAGACGATCTCATCGCCAAGCCCGACGCGCATTTCCTTGGCGATGCTCTCCTCGATGGAAACCGGAAGGACCCCATCAACCGACGTCACGCGCGGGATCCATTTGCCGGTGACGATTTTCTCGCTGCCCCGCAGGCGATCGTTATAAGTCGAGCGATATTCCCGCCGCAACACCCAGTGGGGAATGACGTTGGCCTTGTCGCCGAGCAGTTCCTCAATCGCGCGGCCCTTGATCGACCCCAGCCGCATCGTGACGATTGGCGCCTCGTCGAGGACTTGCAAATCCCGCGCCTGGATCAAATCCGCGACGCCCTGCCTCTGATCGCGCTGGATGTCGAATAGCACGAGGTTGGCCGCGCCGCCAGGCCGGGACGAAATCAGCTCGGTCAGCAGCGTCTCGTGCACCAGGTAAAGGGTGAGGATCAAGCAGGTCCCCAGTCCCAGCGAGAGCATCAGCAAGACCGTCCGGTTATTCGGGCGATGCAGATTCGCCAGCCCCTGGCGAACCACATAGGGCGCGGAGGCGGGCACGACTCGCCTGGCCACGCGTACGATCCCTTTGGCCACTCCCGCCGTCGCGGCGAATGCCACTCCGATACCGGCCGCAAAGCACAAGCCCTGACGCCACCGCGGCGCGTGCGCCAAACAGAAAACCACGATCCCCGCGCCGAGCAACCCATACGTGAGCCACAACCATGGATCACGCCGGCCAGCCGCTCGGCTTTCATAAAAAGAGCGGAGCGCCGCCAAGGGCGAAACCCGCCGCACATTCAGCAGCGGTAACAAGGCAAACAACAGGCAAATGACAAATCCCTGCCCCATGCCCAGCAACACCGCGCTCCCGGAAACCTGGTGCGGCACCGGGAACGGCAGGAAATCCGCCAGCACGCGCGGCAAGAGCGTTTGGATGGCCACGCCCAACACCGCGCCCATCACGGCGCCGGCCAAGCCCAGCGCCATTGCCTGGAGCAGATAAATCGCGAACGTCTGGCTGACGCCACAACCCAGGCATCGCAGCAGCGCCACCGTGTCGAGTTTCTGTTTGACATGAACGTGGATCGCGCTGGCCACGCCGACTCCGCCGAGCAGCAACGCGATCAGCCCGGCCAGGCTCAAAAAACTTTGCAAGTTATCCATCGAACGTCCCAGGTCTCGCTTTCGCATCTCGACGGTGTTATGGGCCAGGCGCAGGTGGTTCAGCGCCGGCTTGATCGACTCCACCAGCTTCGCAACATCCGTCGTTGGCGGCAGTTTGAAGAAGACTTTGTGGCGCGCCAGACTGCCGGCGCGCAGGAGACCGGTTTTCTCGACCTCGCTCAGCGGCAGATAAACCCGCGGCGAGAGAGTGGCGAAGATTACCGTCTCGCCCGGCACTTTGCGCAGGCTCCCGACAATGAGCGTTGTCCATTCGCCCAAGCGGATCGGGTCGCCGACCTTCGCGTCGAATTGCGCCAGCAAGGTCTCTTCCACGAGCGCGCCGCCCGCGCGAAAAGCGGCCGCCGCCGCCGGCGGTTCAGTTTCCAATTTGCCATAGAAAGGAAACGGGCCGTCGAGGCCCCGGACGTGCACGAGCCGCGTCGCACCGCTGTTCGGAAAAACGATCATCGCGTTGAATTCGACCTCTCGCGCCTGCTCTCCCCCGATCGCTTGGAAAAGCGATTCCTCTTCCTGGGCGAACGGCTGGCGTCCGGCCAGCACCAGGTCGGCGCCCAGCAACGCTCTGGCCTGCATGTCGATTGCGGTGGCCAGGCTCTTGCCAAACGAGTTGAGCGCCACCAGCGCCGCGATACCCAAAACAATCGACGTGGAAAACAACAGCAGGCGCCGGCGGCTGGTCCGGCTGTCGCGCCAGGCCATGCGCCACGTCCAGGACGCGCACAGATGACGCAGAAAGCCGCCCGCACCAGTGGCCTCGCTCGGACGCCACGCGGGGTCTTCCGCTCGAGGTTCTGCGGCGACGTTTGGAGGTGGGAGCGGCATCGCGGTGATTGCCCCGCGGCTATTCTCCGTTCACCAGCGCGCCGCCTTTGAGGCGGATGATCCGCCGCGTGCGTTGCGCCAGTTCCAGATCGTGGGTGACGAGCACGAGCGTTGTTTTGGCGGCGGCGTTCAATTCAAACAAAATCTCGATAATCTTCTGGCTCGTCTCCGCATCGAGATTGCCCGTCGGTTCATCGACAAACAGGATCGCCGGCTGGTTGATGAACGCCCGCGCCATGGCCACTCGCTGTTGTTCGCCGCCGGAAAGCTGCGCCGGGAAATGGGACAGCCGCTCGCTCAATCCAACTCTGGCGAGCAACTCGACGGCCTCCTGGCGCGCCTGGTTGCCGCCCCGCAGTTCCATCGGCACCATGACATTTTCGAGGGCGGTCAGCGTCGGCAGCAGTTGAAAATTTTGGAAGACAAACCCCACCAACTCGTTCCGCAGGCGCGCCCGTCCATCTTCGCTCAACGTTCCCAAATCGATGCCGCGCAGGCGCACTTCGCCGGCAGTGGGCTGGTCGAGTCCGGCGCAGAGACCGAGCAAAGTGGTTTTGCCGCTGCCGGACGGGCCTAAGATCGCGCAAGTGGAGCCAGCCGCCAGCGAGAAGGTGATGTCTTTGAGCACCGTCAAATTCCCCGCGGCGCTCGGATACGACTTGGTCAGTCCCCGCACTTCCAACATTCGGCCTGCATCCATCCATTTCTATTTCCATGAATGCGCCACCCGGTCAAACCCGAAGAAACCCTTTTCCGCACAGCGACTGGAATTGACAGGCGCCGTGCGCGAGTGTTGCTTACGGTGGTTTCGCTCTCTGCGATGAACTGCTTTTCCCAGAGACTTTTCGCGGCGCCTGGGTGCGCTATTATCGCCGCCCTGGTGTTCGGCCTCGAGGCGATTGCTGCCGCTCAGAGCCCGCCCGCGGTAAATTCGAGCGCGCTCGCACCGGAACGAAAAAATATTGTCGTCCTCGGCGACAGTTTGGCGGCCGGTTACGGGATCGATCCGGCGCAAGCCTATCCCGCTCTGCTGCAACGGAAAATCGATGAAGCGAAATGGAATTTTCGCGTGATTAATGCCGGCGTGAGCGGTGACACCACGGCGGGCGGACTGCGCCGGCTCGATTGGGTCTTGAAACACCGCGTGGACGTGCTGGTGCTCGAACTCGGGGCAAACGATGGTCTGCGCGGCGCCTCCCTCGGCGACATCCGGGCGAACCTCCAGGCCATCATCGACCGCACCAGGAAGCGATATCCGCAGGCGAAAATCATCGTCGCGGGAATGCGCATGCCGCCCAACCTGGGCGACTACGCCGAGAAGTTTCAAAAAGTCTTCGCAGACGTGGCCAGGGAAAACGAGTCCGCGCTGGTTCCCTTTCTGCTCGAGGGAGTTGGCGGCCGGCCCGAATTGAATCAGCCCGATCAAATCCACCCGACCGCCGAGGGCCACCGGATCGTGGCGGAAAACGTGTGGAAGGTCCTCCGGCCCACCCTGGAGAAAATGTTGACCGCGGAACAAAAACACAACTCGACCCGGCCGGGCGGATCCGAGCTGGCGCGTCAACGCGGCGGCAGATGACCACCGGCGTGCCATCGCCGTGTTCAGAGCCAAGCGATCCGCCGATTGCCGCACTTCGGGCGATCGCCCAACGTAATCACCGAAAGGCCTCCATTCCACACAGATTCTGTTTGGAACTCTGCCCGATACCCACCGACGCAAGCGCCTCGGCAAGAGAGTTTTAGGTCTTAATTAAGCTCCATTCGGTGCTGACCCTTTTGTCGGGCCGCCGGCGCTAATTGCAAATTATTTGCAAATAGCCGGCGTCGGTCTTATCCTCGTACTATGAAGTGGATGCAGCTCGGGATCCTGGCCGCGCTATGGCTCGGCGCTGGCGGAAGGAACGCGCTGGGAGCGGAGCAACCAAAGATTAGAATTCTGACCGATTTCCCGCCCGTTTATTGCTTCACAGCGAATGTGGCCGGCGATTTGGCCGTGGTGGAGAATCTTCTCCCCCCGGGAGCGGATCCGCACGATTATTCCCTGTCGCCCCAAGCCGCGCACCGCCTCGCAGCGGCCGACTTGCTGATCGTCAACGGGCTCGGGTTGGAGTCGTGGCTCCAGCGTGCCTTTCGAAACGTGGCCCGGCCGCAAACTGTCGTTGAGATCAGCGCTGGTCTGGACAACGAGCTTATTTACGAAGTCCCCTCGCTTGCTCCCGAAACTTCGTCCGGTTTCCTGGCTGCACGAGGCCGGGCTGGGTCGTCGTTCCACGAGGCCCCCAATCCCCACATCTGGCTGGATCCGATCCTGGCCGGTCGCGCGGTGACCAATATTTTGCTCGCGTTGCAAAAGGCCGATCCGGCCAACGCCGCCGGTTACGCGACGAACGCCGCTCGCTACGCGGCCAGGCTGGCGGCGCTGGACGCGGAGATGCGCGCGGCGCTCGCGCCGGCCAAAGGTTCCTGGCTGGTGACGTTTCATGATTCCTTTGCCTACTTTGCGCGGCGGTACGATTTGCGAATTGCCGGCGTGATTGAAAAAGCGCCGACGGTTGCGCCGACACCGAAGGAACTGACGGCTCTGCGCCAGATCGTCCAAGGGCGTAAGGTCAAAGCCATCTTCAGCGACCCCGACTCGCCCCGGAAATTGGTTGACCAACTCGGGCGCGACCTTAAATTGCCGGTCGCTCAACTCGACCCGCTGGAAAGCGGGCCGCTCAATCCCGAGGCTTACGAAGACGCGATGAGGAGAAACCTGCGTGTGTTCGCGCAATATTTGAAATAAAATGCACCCCGCTCCCGTTCCTGACCAGGCCGCCTTGTGCGTCGAAGCGCGGGAAGTTCACCTGGCGCTGGAAGGGATTCCCATTCTGCGGGGCGTCAATCTGAGGGTGCCGGCCGGCCAACTGGTGGCGTTGATCGGGCCGAATGGCTCGGGCAAAACAACCCTGCTCCGCTCGCTGCTCGGTTTCCAAAAAATTGACCGGGGTGAAATCAAGTTGTTCGGCCAGGGGGATGTGGCGGCGGCGCTGCCGCGGATCGGTTACGTGCCGCAGCGCTTCAACCTCGAACGGAGTTTCATCCTCAGCGTGCGCGAATTCCTCGCCCTGCGGCTCCGCGCAACGCGACACTGGTTCTGGCAGACGCACCGGCGCACCGATGCGCTCATCCGCTCATCGCTGGCCGAAATCGGGGTGGAGGCGCTGCTGGACCGGCCGCTGGCACGGCTTTCGGGCGGCCAGTTGCAACGCGTCCTGATCGCGTTCAGCCTGCTGCGGAAACCGGAGCTGCTGCTGCTCGATGAACCAACCGCCGGCGTCGATACGCCGGGGGAGCAAACGTTCTATGATTTGATCGCGCAAATCCAGGCCCGCCATCGCCTGACGGTTATCATCGTTTCACACGACCTCTCGATGGTCTATCGCCATGCCTCGTGGGTGTACGCGTTGAACGGGGTGATTTGCTGCCAAGGCCCGCCCGAGCAAGTCATGAACGCCGAGTCGCTCAAACAAGCGTACGGGATTCACGCTTCGCCGTACCACCACTACCATGCTCACTGAACCGTTCATGCAACGGGCCTTGCTCGCCGCGCTGTTTCTGGCGCCGCTCTGCGCGTTGCTCGGCGTTTTTGTGACCGCCCGCCGCATGGCCTTTTTCAGCGACACGGTTTCGCACGCCGCGCTGGCCGGCGTCGGGATTGGCTTCTGGCTCGGATTGTCGAATCCTACCTGGCCACTGATCGTGGTGAGCCTCTTGATCGCCGCGGCCATTCTCTGGCTGAAGGAAAATACCGAATTGCTGACCGACACCATCATGGCGCTGCTGCTTTCCGGTTCGGTCGCCGCGGGCATGCTCATTCTGAGCCTGCTCAAGAGCCGGCCGGGCGACATCCATCGGTTTCTCTTCGGCGATATTCTGGCGATTGGCCCGCAGGAAGTCTGGCAGGCCGGGCTGTTATGCGCGGGGGTTGGGGTCGGATTGTTTGCGCGGCTGACGGAACTGAGCCTCATCACGGTGCAGGAGGAAATGGCCCAGGTCTGCGGCGTGCGGGTGCGGACCCTGAACTATTTGTTCGTGATCGTTCTGACCCTTACGGTGGCCATCACGATCCGGTTGCTGGGGATTATTCTGGTCACCTCGCTGCTGGTCATTCCGCCCGCAACGGCGCGTCTGCTGAGCCGCAACTTGCGCCAGCAGATCCTCCTGAGCTTGCTGGTTGGGCTGTTCGGCGGTCTGGGTGGCACCGCGCTTTCCTACCAACTCAACGCGCCTTGCGGCCCAACGATTGTGCTGGCGTGCCTTGGCCTGTTCCTGGTCTCGCTCCTCCTCGGGCAGTTCGCGCGTCGCAAGGCTCCCAAACCGGTCGCGCCATGAACCTTAAATCCTCCGGCCGGTCACCCGCTTCCCGCCGCCTGCCCGAATTGACGGCGGCCCTGCGGCGCCAATCACGCAAAATCACCGGACCGCGCCAGGCGATCCTGGAAATCCTGCGCCGCCATGCCCATCCGCTGACCATCAAGCAGATCTTCAGCCCGCTGGCCAAAGGGGGTTGCGACCTGGCCACCGTTTATCGTTCGATGCATCTGCTCGAAAGCCTTGGTTTGGTGAAGCGGTTCGACTTGGGCGCGGGCGGCGCGCGTTTCGAATTGCTTGCGGAGGGTGACGACGGTCACCATCATCATTTGGTCTGTACCCGCTGCGCCGGAATCGTCGAAATTGTGGAGTGTTTTCCGCGGGAATTGGAGAAACGAATTGCGGCGCGCAACGGCTTCACGGCGGTGACCCACAAGCTGGAGTTTTTTGGCGTCTGTCCCCGGTGCCGGTGACACTCCAGCCGGGGCGCGGTCGGTTTTGGCTCCGCGCGGCGGAAGAAAAAAGCCACGCTCGTTGCGTGGCTCTCTTGCTTTAATGGATTTTCAAGTCGAGTTTTGGGCTAGGCCGGGTTTCCCTGACCCCAATCACCCAGGCGGAGGTATTCCTTGATTTTGCGTCGTTCGTACCGATGCTTTTGGGCCTTCACCGGGCGATCATCGGCTTTGCGGAAGGGATGTTTCGGATTGCGTATGATCTCAGTGATTGCGTCTAAGGTTTTTGCCATGATCACGTTGTCCTTTATGGTCGAACTCGTGGCTTGACGGAGGCGGGGGGATGAACTTGAACTGCGAGGTGGAACCGCTTTCGAGATCCGCCATGTCAGAGCTCATTGTCTCTATAGACACGCTTCTCCCGGAAAAGTTCAATTTCTTTTTGGCTTTTTTTTGCGCTGCCTCACCCTAAAGCCAGGCTTAGTCGAATCCTTCGGCGTGCGAAGCTTAGCCGGCGGCCAGCGTCGCCTGTTGCGCCGCCAGCAACTGTCGGAGGCCCGCCTTGCCGAGCGCCAGCAGCGCCGCCAGTTGCGTTTCGCTGAAGGTGGCTTCTTCGCCAGTGGCTTGCAGCTCGATGAACTCTCCCGCGCCGTTCATCGCAAGATTCAAATCGACCGCCGCCGCCGCATCTTCGGCGTAGCAAAGGTCAAGCAGGGGCTGCTGGTTGACCAGCCCCACGCTGACCGCGGCGACCGGTTGCAAGGCCGGATCCTCCGTGAGCTTGCCCTCGGCCAGCAACTTCTTCACTGCCAGCGAGAGCGCGACGAATCCCCCCGTGATCGCGGCCGTGCGCGTGCCCCCGTCGGCCTGCAACACGTCGCAATCGATCCAGAACGTGCGCGGCCCGACCTTTTCCAGGTGGACGGCGGCGCGCATCGCGCGGCCGATGAGCCGCTGAATTTCCTGCGATCGGCCGTCGATTTTTCCCCGGGCGATGTCGCGCTGCTTTCGCGGCAGCGTCGAGTACGGCAGCATCGAATATTCCGCCGTGATCCAGCCGCCACTCACATTCTGCTCCTTCATCCATTTCGGCACCATTTCCTCGACGGTGACGCCGCAGATCACGCGGGTGTTGCCCCACTCGATGAGCGTGGAGCCGGTGGCGTAAGGCGCAATGTGATTTTGGAATCGCAAAGGGCGCAGTTGATCGGCCCGGCGACCGTCAACGCGGCAGGCCTGTCGTGCGGAGCCGGGATGAGCGTCAGTCATACTCAGAGCGAATGCTACGCCAGTTCAGCCCGAAGTTCAAAGGCAAAGAAGCCAAGAATGTCTTGCCGCTCGTGCCACGAGAAAAAGTCGGCGCGCGAGGATTTCGCTTGAATTACCCCCCGCGCGCGGTTACCTCCTTTCGATAGACCTGTATCTTATGCCGACGAGAACTCGATGGTTCGCTTCGTTGCTCACGGCTGGCAGCCTCCTGGCCGCGCCGGCCGCGGAGCCGCCCGAGCTCAAATTCAAAGCCCTGGACATCGACACTAAAATCGAAATTGGCTATGGCGTGACGGTGGCGGACGTGGATGGCGATCAAAAGCCGGACATCGTGCTGGCCGATAAAAACCAGATCGTCTGGTACCAAAACCCGTCGTGGCGCAAGCATGTGATCGCCGAAAAGCTGACGCCGCTCGACCACGTTTGCATCGCGGCGATGGACATCGACGGCGATGGCAAGGCGGAAATTGCCGCGGGCGCGGGTTGGAATCCGGGCGACACGGTCAACAGCGGCGCCGTCTTCTACTTGATCCCGCCCGCCGACCGGACGCAGAAATGGGAGCCGGTGGAATTGCCGCACGAGCCGACCGTCCACCGAATGCGCTGGGTGAAAACGACTGCCGGCCAATACGATCTGGTGGTAGTTCCGCTGCACGGCCGCGGCAACAAAAATGGCGCCGGCGAAGGCGTCAAAATCCTCGCGTACCAAAGGCCCGCCGATCCCCACAATTCATGGACCACGCAGGTGCTGAATGATTCGCTGCACGCGACCCACAACTTCGATCCGCGGCCCTGGGACGACGATCCCGCGCAGGAATTGCTCATCGCCGCAAAGGAGGGCGTTTTCGGGCTGAAACGCATGGGTGATAAGTCTGAATTGACCCAATTGGCGGGCGCCGAAAGCGGCGGCGCGGGGGAGGTTCGCCTCGGCAGACTCGGCGGGAGCAAGAAATTCTACGCCACCATCGAGCCGATGCATGGAACCAATCTCGTAGTCTATACCCAGCCCGTTGGCGGCGGCGGCCATACGTTGTGGACGCGCCAGATACTCGACAGTTCGCTGGTCGATGGCCATGCGCTGGCCTGCGGGGACCTGGCCGGATTGGGCCGTGACCAGATTGTAGTCGGGTGGCGGGCGATGAACAAACCGGGCGTCAAAGTCGGCATCAAGTTGTTTACCCCGCTCGACCCCAGCGGCCACGCCTGGAGACAGACGCTGGTCGATGACAACACCATGGCGTGCGAAGACCTTTGCCTTGCCGACCTCGACGGCGATGGCCGGTTGGATATCATTGCCGCCGGGCGCGCTACCAAGAATGTGAAGGTATATTTCAATCAGGGGGCCAAGTAACCCCTGTCGCCGCTGCCAGTCCAGGAACAGAAAAGAAACGAAGCCCTGGTGCTGCGAAGTCTTGGCTTGAGACGACCGCTCCGCTGGCGATCTCCTTCCAATTTGGGAGGTCCCCGTCCGACCGGCGGTCACGCGGCTCCGCTTGGCGATCACCCGATCGTCATTTAGGCAGAAGAATATGGTTGTTCGGTTTCTTCCCGCTTAACGTCCGAATCGCTCCCCCGGTGACTTCCGCGTAACTTACAGACACCAACTGCTCAAGCCCGCGGCGGTTGCTTCCCTGCACGCTGCCATCGGTCAAAGCGATGTCCCCCACAGATCCGTGAATGGCGTTGGTCCAGGTGATCGCGGTGTTGCCGCCCTTCAGCTCTTGTGCCGGGACTCCGGTCGCGTCAACACTTTCGCAGTCAGATGCCTCCGCTCCGCCAATATTGCGGTCGCCCGCCAGAAATGCGACCGGAATCTGTTCGTAGCCATCCAATCCAGTGAAGTAACTGAGCGCACTATTGCGATTTGTGACCCGAGTGAATTCCGACCAATCCGCCACTGTTGTCTTCGTCGCTCGATCGCTGGGGCAAACCAGGATTTGGGGCGAACCGAGCTCATTCGAAGCGGCCAGGTAGTTTTTCCAACCCTGACCGGCCGCCGGGCCATAGGTGCCGCCGTGGATTGGCTCCGTGTGCCACGGATAAAAATCATCGTGATCGAGGGCGAAGGCCTTGAAAGCCAAGGCCACTTGTTTCAAGTTGCTGACGCACTTGGCTCTTCTCGCTTTTTCCTTTGCCTGGCTCAGCGCGGGCAAAAGCAGGGCCGCCAGCACGGCGATGACGGCAATAACGACCAATAGCTCGATCAGCGTGAAAGCGTGATGTTTGCGCGAGACAGCTCTCATCAGTAACTATAAAGCCTCAGGCGAACCCTGAGCTTTGTCAAGGGGCGCGAAGGAACGACCTCGGCGAAACGCAATGCAGACAGCGCAAATTCACGTTTAAAAATTGCCGAGTCCTGGGCGTAAAGCCGGGGGGCGCTATTCCATCGCTGCCAGGATCTCGTCGAGCGGCAGCGTGGCGAAGGTTGTGGCGTAATCGGACGTCGCGTAGGGGATGATGAGTTGCCGGCCGTGCAGGAGACTGCCGCAGGAATAAACGACGTTCGGCACGTAACCTTCGCGTTCGCTCTCGTTCGGTTTAATTAGCGGCTCGCGCAGGCGGCCGATGACTTTGGTCGGATCGTCCAGATCGAGGAGGAACGCGCCGATGCAATATTTGCGCATTGGCCCCACCCCGTGGCTGAGCACGAGCCAGCCCGCCTCCGTTTCGATCGGTGAGCCGCAGTTGCCCAACTGAATGAATTCCCAGGGGAAGGTCGGCTTCAGGACCATTTGGGTCGTGTGCCAGAAATGCGGATGGTCCGAGAACATCACGTAAATGTTTTCGTAGTCCTGCCGTCCGAGCATCGCGTACAGGCCTCTGATCTTGCGTGGAAAGAGCGCCATGCCTTTGTTCTGCACCGCCGCGCCGTTCAACGTGATGAATTTGAATTGAAGAAAGTCGGCCGTTTCGATGAATTGGGGGAGGATCAGCTTGCCGTCGTAGGCGGTGTAAGTGGCATAGTAGGTCCGCGTGCCGTCCTCGTTTTGGAAACGGACAAAGCGGGCGTCCTCGATCCCGTTGCTCTGGGACGGGGTGACCGGGAACAACACGCGTTCGGACAAGCGCGAATCCGGCGCGAACCGCACTTCGTAATTCGATTGGGCCAGCATCAGGGTTTTTCTAGCCACCGCTTCGGCTTCTTCGCCGCGCGCCTGGTGCTGTTTCACGGCAAGACTCAGGCTGCCGCGCAGTTCTTCCAGCGTGAACGAATCTCCCAGGCCCTGGAGGACTTGCCGGTTGAAGTCGCCCGCCAGACCGAGCTCCTGGAGCTTCCTCTCGAACAGGCGCTTTTCGTATGACGCATTGGGAACCTGGACCGGTTCCAAGCAGTAGCGGGTGGGAGTGTTGATCATGAGGTTGCAATTCGCGTCGAGGAAGCCGGTGCGAAACGTGATCGAGGAAATATGGCCTTCGCCCGTGGCTCGCAGGCTCAGGATGAAGCGCAGCGAGCCGGGCGGGAGGTCCGACTGATCCGGGTGCGGCACGATCGAGGGATTGAACAACGCGGCGGCCTCCAGCGAGTATTCGTGCGTGAAATACGCGCCCAGCAGCAACTCCCGTTCTTCGGAGAGTTCGTGGTCGGTGAGCAAGTAGGGCCGGACCTGGTCGAACCGCCGGTTTAGGAACTCGCGGATCTTCAGATGGCGTTCGCCAAATTCGGCCAGGACCTCCGCCAGCAGCCGGTGGACCTCGCTTTCCGGAAGCGCGATGACCCGAGCGCAGATCTTGATGGCGCGCTGGTCGTTGGCCAGCTCCCAGGGCCGAATCAGCACCCGGGCGCGATCCGGGCGCAAAGTGACGTTGGTGCGTTTGACGCTGGCGGCTTTCATCGGAGGATCGGCGCTACGAGGCTGGCTGGTTGAACACCGTAACCGCATTTTGCATGAGCCGCATTTCGGCCAGCGACAGCAGGAACGCCAGAGTCGATTCCGCGCCTTGATTGCCGTTGACTCGGTCCACGTGCAGCGCGTCGCGGCAGCCGCCACTGTTGGACGAATAAAGCTCCAACCCGAGATCGTTCCAGCCGAGGAACCAATCGAACGCGCGTTGGGCCTGCTCGTACCACCACGAGTCGGACGTGGCCCGGTAGGCCTCGAGACAGGCCGACACCATCGCCTGCGCCTCGATGGGCTGCTGGTCGAAATTAGCGCGCGTGCCGCCGCGCCGATAAAATCCATTGCTGCCGATCGACCGAAAGTGGCCGTGCTCGGAGGTCTGCACCTCCACCAGCCAGCGCAGCGCTTGGAGGCCTCGTTCAAACACCGCGGCTTGGCCGGCCGCGCGACCGCTCAGAATCAAGGCGTGCGCGAGCTTGGCGTTGTCGTACGTCAGCTCCCCTTCAAACCAGGGCCAGTCCGGCTGGGCCGCCTTGTCGAACAGCTCCATCAGCCGCGCCGTGAGCGTTTCGCGGGTTTGGTTGACCAGGCGGTCACCGCTCAAGCGGCGCAGGTATTCGTGAATGCCAATCAGGCTGAACGCCCACGCGCGGGGCGAAGTGAACTCCATCACCGCCGGCAGTGCCTGCGCGAAAAGTTGCCCCGCCATGATCTGGAAGCTCCGATACGGCGAACGCCCCACGCCCACGCCCAGCGCCCAAAGCGCCCGCCCATGAGAATCCTCCGACCCCTGCTCGTCGAGCCAGCGGCGATCGAAGCTCAGGAAATTGTGGAAGCGTTTGGTCTTCAGATCGAAGGCGTGGTTCAAAAAGGCCGCGTAAGTGGTGGCCAGCGTCCGCATGCGCTCCGCTTCCTCTTCCAATTCGTCGAGCAGCACCGCCAGAATGAAAGCGCGGGCGTTGTCATCCGTGCAGTAGCCTTCGGAAAAATTCGGCACGGTAAAAATGGCGTGTTGGAAAATACCGGTCGAATCCGTCATCCGCGAGAGATGATCCAGTTTCAATTCCGGCAACTCCCGCGGCTGCTGGTCGAGCGTTTTAGTGGCAAAAATCTTCCGCGACAACACCGCCCCCTCCAACCGCGCCAACTCGAAGGAGCGCATGTAGAGCCGCGCCACGTTGCTCCAGATCATTTCGCGGCCCAGCTTGTAAGCATTCTTGCGGATGGCGTGGCGGCGCGATTCGTCGCGCAGCAGGCCAATCACCTCCCGCGCAATGGCCTTCGCATCGCCGAACGGCACCAGCACGCCGCGCTCTTCCGCCAGCAGTTCCGCCGCGTGCCAGTAGGGTGTCGAGAGCACGGCTTTGCCCGCGCCAAACGCGTAGGCCAGAGCGCCCGAGGTGATCTGGGCTTCGTTGAGGTAAGGCGTGAGGTAAAGGTCGGCCGCGCCGATGAACTCCTTCAACTCTTCGAGCTCCACGAAGCGGTTGTAGAAGATGACGTTCTTTTGAACTTTGTTCTTTTTGGCGAGCCGTTCGAGGCTCAGACGGTAGGCTTCGCCTTGCTCGCGCAACTCGTTCGGATGCGTGGCGCCCAGAACGATATAAACCACGTCGGGAAACTCCGCCAAAATGGACGGCAACGCGTTGAACACGTGCTCGATGCCCTTGTTCGGCGACAGCAGGCCGAACGTCAGCAGCACCACCCTCCCTTCCACCCCGAACTGGTCCTTGTAATAATTCGGATCCACAAACGGCATGTCGGGAATGCCATGCGGAATCAGATCAATCTTGGCCGATGGCGCATGGTAGATGTCCTCCAGCATCTGCCGGCCCCGCTCGGCCATGATCACCAGCCGGGCCGAACGCGCGATCAACTCCTGCATCACCCGACGCTGGTCGGCGGTCGGCTCCTGCAGCAAGGTGTGGAGCGTCGTGACAACGGGCATCTTCAGTTCCCGCAGCACAGCCAGCACATGGCTGCCGGCCGGCCCGCCAAAAATCCCGAACTCGTGTTGCACGCAGACGATGTCCACATTGCCGATATTCAGGAAGTCCGCCGCGCGCTGATACGACGACAAGTCCTGTTCCTCAATCTCGAAGCGCACTGCCGCGGGGTATTCGTAACCACCCTCGACGTCATTGACCGGCACCGCGAAGCACTGGCTTTGGGGGTGCTCCGCCGCCACCGCCGCAAGCAGATCGGAAGTGAAGGTGGCGATGCCGCATTTGCGCGGCAAGTAGTCGCCGAGCAACGCGATCTTTTGAATTTCAGTTGCGGTTCGCACCGGTTCGTTCACTTCAGTCTCCGCCCGCGCTACAGCATCCCTGTTCGAGCGCCAGATCGCAAAGTTATTTTTTGTGAATCGATGGGTGGGTCCTTTGATCCAGTCGCGGCGCGGTTCAAACCCGCTCCGTTTTGACCGGAGGCCTTGCTACCAAGTCAGGTTCGGGCCGGGCTCGTTGATCGTGGCGTACATGACGCCGCGGATTTTGTGGCCGTCCGCGGCATCGAGATTGTGTTTGATCTCCATCTGCATGACCGGGCGCAGTCCGGCGATTTCGAGAAAGACGGTGCGACCATCGGCGAGGAGTTTGGCGGATTTTACTTCGACCGGATCGTGGCCTTTTCGCGACGGGTCGGCGACGGACCAATCGTCCGACCCGTATTGCGGAGCGTAGCGATAATTCCATTGGCTAAGGCCGTAGCTGCCAGTGTCCTCAGCCACCTTCCGCTCCAGCGGTTGGCTGAAGGTCAGGGCAAGGCCGTTGCTGTGCGCGTGATAGGCGAGCGGCAGATAAACCGATTTGCCAGTGTAACGCACGCGCTGGAGGGAGCCATCCCGCACCGCGCTGGTCTGCCAGCCGGTGCTGCCCGCCACGTAAAGGTGGCCGTCCTGGCGGCGAAACGTTGCGCGCATCGGGCCGGAAAGGAAACGCCCGGGCAGCGGGATCGCCGCGCCTTGCGGGACGCCGCCCGACACGTCTCGCAAAACCAGCATCATGGCGCACCGCCCCCACACGAGGTGGAGCATCTGCCCGGCCAACGGCCCCCAATGCCCGGGTGGCACCCACACCTGGCTGGCGCCGGAGTTATCCACGCTATGGGGGATCCAGCAGAGCGGCGGATCATAACCCAGCGGTCGCTCCGCGGTAACCTTCGCTCCAGGGTAGCCGTAGTAGCCGTCAGGCTTCACTTCGCAAATCGCCGATGATGGCGTCCATTCTCCTTGCTGGGGCGCCACCGTGATGATGCCTTGCGGACCAACGCCCAGACCGTTGGGGTTGCGCCAACCCGTTGCCAGCGTCTGCTTGGCGCGCCCGTCGGCCGAGATGCGATGCGCGCCGCGCGGGTCGGCGTAGTAGAGGTTGCCTTCCGGATCGGTTTCCAGGCTCGTCACGTATTCGTGCGCGGCACTCGAGGTGTCGATGAGATTGCAAAAGTTTTCGTAGAAGTCCGCCTCCCCGTCGCCGTTTTCGTCGTGAAGCAGGGTGATTTGGTCGCGCCCGAGCACGAACACCTTGTCGCCTACCACGCGGAGGCCGAGCGGTTGAAAGAGGCCGGTGGCGAAGCGTTTCCAGGTCAGCGCGCGCAAGCTCTCATCAATGCCCGTTATCCGCCACACATCGCCGTGGATGGAGCAGACAAACGCCGTGCCATCGCGCACAAAATCGACCCCCGAAAGAAACATCAACGCTTTACTCGGATTGTCGTACGGCACCGTGAGCGTATCGATGGCAAAAAGGTCGGCCGAAATGCCGAGCTGGCCGCGCGTGGTGAGCGCCGTCCCCCAGCGCGCCGGGCCGGGACGCGCTAACTCGGCGAGCGCCGCGGGCGGCGGGGATTCGCGGAGCAGCTTTTCAAAGCCGCCCAATTCATTCGTGCCGCCCGACCAGATCAGAAGTTTGCCGCGGCACATTTGTTCGCGAGGCGGAAAAACGACGCTGATGCGGTTGCCAGCCGCCGTAAATCGAGCGCCGGCAGCACCCAAACAAGCGACCGAGGTGAGTCGCCCGTCGCGCTCGAAAGCGGCGACGCCAGTCTCAGCCAATCGGAACAGCGACGAAGTAGCGTTGGTTTCCTCGAGCACCGACAGCGTTACGGCAGCCGCGCCGGCGCCCAGTTCTAGCGTTCGCGTGAACGCGCTCGCCCCGGCGGCCGTTTCGATCCACGGCGACTCGCGCAGGAGCGTCTCGCCGATTCGCCATGACAACACGACGCGCTTGCCGCTCAGATGAAGTCCTTCGTAGTGGACGCCCGGTCCCGCCGGGGCGGAATCCGCCGGACCGAGAAACCTCAGTTGGCCGGCAATCCTGGGCGCCCGGATGAGGCCGAAGCGCGCCGGGTCGAACTCGAGAAAGCCGCCGGTCCAGCCGGCGCGCAGCGCGCCCTCGGCGGTGTCGTAGCAGACCGCGGCTTCTCCGTACTCGCCGACGCGGATGGAGAGGCCCTTCGCGACCGGGCCGTTGGGCGTGAAAAGGGTCGAGGCAAGGAACGGGCCGACGTCGGTTTGGTTCCAGCGGCCGTCCACCCAGTCTTTCTCAACTTGCTTTTCCGGGTTAGGCGCCGCCCGCTCGGTGGAACTGGGGTGAGCCACGCGGTTGTCTGTCAAAGCGCGGCCGTCGTTATGAGTAGAAGCATCCTCATTCCGCGCCAGGGGCTGGTCCGGCAAAGAGCTACTGGCCGCGTTCAGGCAGGAAGCCGATTGCAAGACGAGAAAAGCCGCGACCAACACCCGGTTCAATGGCACAGACATGCCTCCCTCTGTATCACGAACAAAAGCCAGGCGAAAGGAGATCCTGCGACCGCACCGGTTCTGGTTGCCACGCAGAAATTATCCTTTTGTCCCGCACCGTTAAGGTCGAATATTCATGCTTGATGACGACGAACCGTAATTTGAAGGCGCTTGGCAGGAGTTTGCTGTTGCTCGCGGTAAGCCCAAGCCTGGAAGGCGCCGACGGGCAATTGCAGCTCAAGTTGCGTTCGCGCGTCATGGCCAAGGGCAACGCGGCTGCGGAAAGAACGTGGTTTGGGACGCTAAAAGGACGGCCCTCATCATTTGCGACATGTGGGACGATCACTGGTGCAAATCCGCGGCCCGCCGCGTTTCCGAACTGGCCGGGCCGATGAACGACGTCGTGAAAGCGGCGCGCGACCAGGGCGTGTTCATCATTCACGCCCCAAGCACCGTCGTGGATTTTTACCACGACACCTCGCAGCGAAATCGGGCGCAGATAGCCCCTTTCGCTGAACCACCCTTGCCCCTTTCGACCGCCGAGCGCTGGGGCACGACGTGGTGCTGGCCGGACGCCGCTCGTGAGCGAGACCTGCCCATCGACGATTCGGACATGGGTTGTGACTGCCAGATCAAGTGCCCGATCCGCGACGCCTGGTCGCGCCAAATCGCGACCCTCGAGATCATGGAACCTGACGCGATTACCGATCGCGGCCAGGAAACTTATAATCTGCTCGCAGCCCGCGGCATCGAGAACGTCATCCTGACGGGAGTGCATTTGAACATGTGTGTGCTCGGCCGGCCGTTCGGGATTCGGCAAATGGTCAAATTAGGCAAGAACGTGGCGTTGATGCGCGATCTGACGGACACCATGTATAACCCGGAGAAGAAGCCCCGGGTCAACCACTTCGAAGGCACGCGGCTGGTAATCGAACACGTCGAAAAATATTGGTGCCCTTCCTTCGCCAGTTCCGATCTGAGCGGCAAACCGCCGTTCCGGTTCCGAGGGGATACCGGACAGCGGTGAGCTGATCCTCCGAGAGCGTTGATTTTGATGCGAAATTGCAATGCGGCGAAACGGCCGCGCGGGAGAGGAGTTCACCCGACTGGCTTTTTCGGGGTTGCGCGGCGGGCTTGGAATTCTCTAGAATGCCGCCAAACTTTTGGGCGCCCTCTGCGAATCGTGCGCTGACAAGCACCGGACGGTGGACTTTTCTCCGCCGGGCGGCGAGACCATTATGAAAGCTTCTAATTTCTTTGCTTACTCCATCCCCGAATTGCGCCGGTTGACCGGGGCGCAGTTGCTAAAAATCTGGGGGGCCTGCGCTCCATATTCCCGCAATTGGCTCTACTTGCACTGCATATTGGTGCTGGCGTGCTGCTCCCTCATTTTCAATCTCGCGCTGCGCTTGAGCGACTCGTTAATCCTCATTCTGTTCGGCCTGGTGGTGGCGTTGACGGTGCCCGCGAACATATATTTCTTCCTCCTTTTCAAAGATCGCCGCCAGGAACTCCGCCAGTATATTGAGCAGAACTGGTCCGAATTCAGGCCTTGAGAAGGGACAGTATCAGCCGGTGGTCCGCGCAGATTCATCGACGGCCGGCTGACGGCAGGCGCGTCTGGTTTTCAACGCGAGCGCCAACCAAAGCAGTCCGCCGACGAGCAGCGCCCCTGGCAGGATCAGCACCGCCTTTTGCAGACTGCCCCAGTGGTCGGAAAGCCGGCCCACGATCTCTGAAGACCGGAGATCGCCGAAGAGGTGGATCATGAAAATGGAAATCGCCATCGCGCTGGAACGCAGATTCGCCGGAACGGTTTCGAGAATCAGCGTATTGACCGGCCCGGTGGGCAGGAACAACAGTAACATCGCCAGCACGAGGCAACCCATCGAGAGGGGCGTATTCGTGGTCACGAAGGCGATGACGGCGACCGGCACCGCGGCCAGCGTGGCCAGCCCGAGCGTGAACGCGTAGGCCGCCGGATTGCGCTTGCGCCAGGCGGTGGCGGCGAATCCGCCGGCGAACGTGCCCACCAGTCCGGCGATGGCGGTCACAATACCAAAGAAGGTCGCGGCCTTTTCATTCGCCACTCCGTGGATGCGGTGAAGGTAATTGGGGCCCCAAAAACCAAACGCTCCAAGCGCAAAGGTGTAGGCGACATAGCCCCAGACGATCAGATGAAAATCGGCGAGCCGCAAAATGCCGAAGACATCCGCCAGCCGCGTGCGGGCGCCTGGCGCGACGCCGCCGCCTTCCGCCTGCCCGCGATCCGGCTCGCGAAACGGCAGCAGCGCCAGGGCTAGCAGCAGGCCCGGCAACCCGGCCCAAACGAACGCGTGACGCCAGCCAAAATGGGCCGCCACCTCGCCGCCGAGCACATAGCCGAGCGCCGCGCCGACCGGGATGGCGACGTAAAAAATCGTGAGCGCATTGTTCCGCCGGGCCGGACCGAACGAATCGGAGATCACACCCGGGCTGATCGTCGCGTAGCTGGCCTCGCCCACCCCGACCAGGACCCGGAAACAAAGCAGCATCGCGAAACCTGAAGCGAATCCGGTGAGCATCGTGCCGAGGCTCCAGACGAAAATCCCGAGCGCGATGAGCCATCGGCGTGAAGCGCGGTCGCCGAGGAACCCAAAGAACGGCGCGGTGAGGAAATAGCCGAGCATGAAAGCGGTGTTGATGCGGCCGGCGGCCCCGTCGTTGATGGCCAAATCCTTCTGTACCGGCACGAGCACGGCCGCCACAACGTAGCGGTCGAGGTAGTTGAAAAGGTTTAACCCGGTCAGGAGGGCAAGCGTCCAGCCGGGGCTGAGTTTTCTTTTCATGTTGGAGCCACGCCGGTTCGCTAGCGCCTCAAACTCATCTCGGCTTTCGGGCGGCGGCGGAATCAATGCCCCCTGCTCGCCCTCGAGCGCCTCCACCAATCAGATGCCGACTGGCTCAAGCGATGCGCCGTATGGCAACCGACTACGGCGCGGGCGGAATTTCGCCAGGATGGCGAGCAGCGAGTCGAGATGCTGCCGGGAAAATTCGCCCATCAGGCAAATCTGGATCCAATTTCGGCTGATCAGGTAATCGCTCCTGTAACTCAAGAGGTAGCCGGCCTTCTGCAATTGCCAACCGACGGTCTTGGAGTTGATCTCGACCGGCAGGGCGAGCGTGAACACGGCGGGCGAAGCGTGCGAGGAAGGCGCGACGATCTGGTAACCAAGGTCGGCCAGACGCACGCGGAGTTGCGCGGAAAGTTCAACCAGGGCTTTGTAGCTTTCGTTGACGTTGAGGCGCTTCAGCGCGGCCTGCAGCGCGGAGAGCAGGTTCGATGAATGGGTGAACGGAATGCCTTGCTGCGCGGCATAGAAACCGAGGTCCAGGTAACGCGGCAGTTGTTTGGGCGCGGGCCGGACTTCGTGGTGATAAAACACCATCGACAAGCCTGGAAACGCCCCCAAACCCTTGCCGCTGACGCCCGAGGCCAGGAACACGCCGCTCAGATCAACCGGCACCGTTCCGATCGAGCTGATGCAGTCGAGGCAGAGCTTGAGCCGGTGCTCCGCCGATATTGTTTGGAGCAGGTCCGCGTCGTTCAGCACTCCGGTGGAAGTTTCGCAGTGCACGGCCCAGAGCCACTTGAATCGGCCCGACGCCGCCAACTTCCGACGGAGTGAATCAGCCCGGAGAATCTCTCCCCAGTCCAGTCGCAACACGTCGAAGTCCAGGTTGTAGCGAGTCGCGTGGTCCACGAGCCGTTCGCCGAATTCTCCGCTGCTGAGGATCAAGCCCGGCTCGCGCAGCACTGACAACTGACCGCCGATGACATCGTTGGCGAGGCTGCCGGAGCCGAGCAGAATCTCGACCTGCCGCGCGTTGACCAACTGGCGGAGGAGTTGCTTGGTGGCCTGAAGCTCGGAAAGGAACGCCCGCGCCCGATGCGACACTGGCTTCGCGTCGAAGGCCTCGCGCACTTCGGTGGCGATGTCCACTGGCCCGGGCAGAAAGCTGACCGGCAGCGTCTCGTCCTCCGGATTCTTGGGCGGGGCGAGGATCGTGCCGGATTTTTCCTCGAGCACTTCGAGCGTGAGGTACATCGGCTGGAAAAGCGCGTCACCAGTGCCGACGAGCGGTCCAAAAGGGACGAAGCCAAGGTGCCGGTAGAGTTTTTCCTGGCGGGTGGTGCCGGAGATGACCGCCAGGTCGCACCCCTGGCTCCGGCCGACCTCGAATGCGAGCATGATCAGACCGCGACAGACGTGGCCGTTGCGGTAGTCCTTTTCCACTGAAAGCAGACGGAATTCGTTGATCTTGCGGCCGGCCGGCAGATAGGAATCGAGGTTGGGCAGTTTCAAGTCGAGGGAAAAGGGCCGCTGGCTGCGCATCGCGATCATGCCGGCAAGCTTTTTGCCGTCCAGGCAAATGACGTAGGTGTTCTCGTGATGGAATTTGTCCACCAGCCGGCGCTCGGCGTGCGGGATGTGTTGGGGGATTTCCTCCACGAAGGTCTTGTAATTGAGGCGATGGATCGCTTCAAATTCCCAATCCTCGCCGGCGACCTTGAATCTTAGCGATAGTTCAGCGTTCATGACTCCATTCCCTTCTGCGGGCGGCCATCTTTTACCGGCCGGCCCAAAACACTTTGAGTAAACTCTTCACGAATATTTCTCCGATGCGACCACAAAACGAGAATCGCGAGAAAAGAAACCGCCGCGACGGCGTGGTTTCCCAGCCCGTACAGAAAAACCACCAGGGGTGACAGGGCAAAAGCCAGCAGGCCGCTGAGCGTGAAGTTGCGAATCAGCGCGAACAACGGCAGGAACAGCGACACCAGAATCACGACGATAAAACTGTCGTAGGCCAGCAGCGCGCCCAGCGAAGTCGAGATGCCTTTGCCGCCGTGGAAGCGCAACTGCATCGGCCAGTTGTGGCCGGCGACGACCGCGACGAGCGCGGCGATGAGAGCGTCCGCGCCCAGGTCGAAACGTCGCGCCAGCCAGACGGCGAACGCGCCCTTGGCGAGATCGAGCAGGAACGTCACCCCAAAGCCCGAGGGGCCGAGCACTCGGCCGACGTTGCGCGCGCCAAAGCTTCCGCTGCCTCGCTGGCGGATATCCAGCCCGGTGCGCCAGCGCACCCAATAGTAACCCGCGGCGAAACAGCCCAGACAATAGCAGGCCAGGATGACGCTGATTTCCTTGCCCGTCACCATAGCCATTTGACCCAAACAACGGGCCGCCACCGTATGCCGCGCCCATCCAAGTTGGTGCAGAACTTCCAGCTCATTGTTAGATTGGGGCCAGTTTAGCCGGATGGCCGCCAGGAATGCAACCTTCTCTCATCGGAGGCAAAAGTCCGCTGCAAGCAGCCGCGGGAGCCGGGCGGCAAATCCGGTTCCAGACGCGCGAGTCGCTCATCACGTTCTGCGTTTTACTTTCAGCGGTCGTTGGTGCTCCCGCCAACGCGCGCAGAACTTATCGCGTCTTGCTTTCGGCGCGTTAATTGATAAACAGGGGTTGGCCATCGACGGGATCAATGTATGAACATTCATCACCTCGAACTTTTCTACTACGTCGCCCGCTACGGGGGGATCAGCGAGGGGGTCCGCAACATCCCCTACGGCCTCCAGCAGCCGGCGATGAGCGGGCAGATCATCCACTTGGAGGAGTCGCTGGGGGTGACGCTTTTTCAGCGGCGGCCCTTCGCGCTGACCCCGCCGGGCGAGGAGCTTTACCAGTTCATCAAGCCGTTCTTCGACCATCTCCAGACGATGGCCGACAAGCTGCGCGGCGGCGTCTCCCAACATATCCGCATCGGGGCCTCGGAGGTGGTGCTGCGCGACTATTTGCCGGGCCTCCTGCAGGCGATGCAGGAAAAATTTCCGAAGTTAAAACTGACGCTGCGCGAAGGTTACCAGCCGCAGTTGGAGGCCTGGCTGGTCAAACAGGAGATCGACGTGGCGATGACGTTGCTGGACGGCAAACCGCCGAGCGGCGCCAATCCGCTCGCGTTGTTCAAACTGCCGCTGGTCCTGGTGGTCGCCAAAAAGAGCAAGCTCAAATCCGCGGATGAATTGTGGGAGCGGGATCGGATCGAGGAGACACTGATCAGTCTGCCGACCAATGAATCGATCTACAAATCGTTTCAGCAGGGGCTGGCCAAACGGCGCGTCGATTGGTTCACCGGCATCGAGGTGAGCACGGTGGACCTGGTGGAAACGTACGTGGCGAACGGCTATGGCATCGGATTATCGGTGGCCCTCCCTCGGGCCAAACATCGACCGCGAATCCGGCTGTTGCCGCTGGATGATTTCAGCCCGGTCACGTTCGGGGTGCTGTGGCAAGGCAAGCTCAGTCCGATCACGCAGGCCTTTTTGACGACGGTCCAACAGGCGGCGCAAGCGTTGACGAAGTGAGAAAGATTGGCCTTTAAATCCGGGGCCAGCGAAGGGAGACGTGGATGAGGCCCGAAGGCTATTGCTTAGTTGACGGGAAAAGCCGGCAGGGGTCGCGATCAATGATTATTTATGCCGGGGCCTTCGCTTTCGGCCCACCAATAGGCGAGAATTACGCCGGCCGTGACGCCTACGATCGCCACATCAGACGCCGCAGCCAAGGGACTGAGGAGCACGCGTTCCACCTTGCCACCGACGGTTTCATAAACGGGCAGGGAGAAGGATGCTAACTCACGGCCCTGGTCGCGGAGCGTAACCTCATGTCCGTTGGTGGAAACAACGCCGATCAGGCGGTGGGAGTTGTCGAAGGCGGGAAGCTCGGAAACCAATGGAATCGGCTGCAAGTTGTCCGCCTTGCGCGGGCTGACGAAGCGAGGTTTTTTTCCACCCTCCAGTCTCGCCAGGTTGGCGTTGAGGAAGAAGCTTCGGCGGCGGACCTTTTCGTTTTTTTCGCGCGCCTCGTCATATTGCACCAGCACGTCATTCGTGCGCGCGGATTGAAAGAGTTGCAGATGGGGATTGCCCGCCGGTTCGTTGAAGCGGGCCAGCATACGATCGTCCCAAAGCTTGTAAGTCAAGGGCCAGTCGTTGAGCGCCCGACAGCCTGACAAGGCCGGCACAAAACAGGCCGTCAGCAAAAAGCGGATTGCTTTTCGTGACCACGGACCTTTCGACTTCATAAAGTTCCTATCGCTTGGCCCTCGCTCAGCTCCGTTCCACTCGCGATTAAAGCGGCTGGCGCGAGCGCCGTCAATCGACCAAAATGAAGCTGGTCATTGGATCGCCAGCCGCCAGCCGTTTTCACCGCTGCTGCCGCGTTTCGAGCTTGGTCTGCAACTGCGCCAGGTCGGCGTGCATGTCCCCGGCGGACCGGTAGCGCGCCGAGATACTGTTCTCGCACGCCTTCAATATGATTTCGTTAAGCTCGAGCAACTCCTGGCAATCGTGCCGCTCGACGAGCGTCGTGGGCAGTTCGGGAAAATGGGCGAGGCGCCGCCCCATGCTCGCCTCGTAGAGGACCTTGCCCAGGCTGTACACATCCGCCGCCCGGGTGCCCGGACCTTCCGGAGGAATATAGCCTTCGGTGCCGATGTAAGTCGCGTCGTCACCATTTTCGGCGGCTTGGGTGACCAAGCCGATATCCGCGATCTTGCTCGCGCCGTTCACGAAAATGATGTTGGAGGGTTTGATATCGCGGTGGATCAGTTGTTGCCGATGCAGGCAATCGAGCGCGGCCGTCAAGGCCAGGCTCAATTGGAGGCATTCGGCGGCGGGAAGCCGGCCGCGCCGCTCGATTTCGCGGGCGAGATTTTTGGGCCGATACGCGCCGGGATCGATCTGCTGGCCGGTGGTCTCATCATCGCCCAGCTCCATGATATAATAAAAGTAGCCGGCGGCATTGTTTCGGCCCACGTGGAGGATGTTCACGAAACCGGGATGCGACCGTGAGATCGGCGTGAATTTTTGAATGCCCCGGAATTCCCGGTCGAAGGGGCCGTCGCTGGAGAAGGTCCGGCGATAGACCACTTTGACGGCGTGAAAGCTGCCAATGATGTCTCTGGCCAGCCAGACTTCGCCATACGCGCCCCGGCCGATGCAACGGACCAAATCGTGGTCCGGAATCGCGGGCTTGCCAGCTTGCGGAGCGGCGCCCGGCGCCAGGCCGCTCGGCCCGATTTGGGCGCTTTGCGGAACCGGTTCGACCGTCGTGGCGGCGTCGGGCGAACTGGCCGGCGCCGGCGTCGGCGCGCCGGCAGTGACCTTGGAGAGTTTTTCCTCGAGCACATCTTTCTCGTCGTAAACGCGCTTTGTGTTTGCCAGAAACGACCAACCCAGGGCGCAGGGAATTTGCACGGCGCAGATGATCAACCAGGGAAACCAGAAGTGAAATTTCCAAACCAACAGGAATCCCACGGCTGCCACAGTCAGCGAACCGGCGAGGCCCAACGCCGCGGCCGTCCAGGGGCGAACGATGGCCAGGCCGTAGCCAAAGATCGTCCCCAAAAAAAGGAACAGAAAAAACTCGGTTACCGGAGTCAACTCCCGCAGCCAGTCGCCGCGAAGAAAATTGAGACAGGCGGTAGCTTGAATCTCGACTCCGGTCAAACGCCCGACTGGGGTCGGCAACACGTCGCTTGTGCCTTCGGGCGTGATCGTCTGGTCTTTGCCAACAAAAACGAACTTGCTGGAAAACGTCAGTGGCGGCAATTCATTGGTTGCGAGGGCTGCCGCATAAGGCACGTGGTCGATCGATCCGGCCGGGCCGTAATAATTGATCCAACGCCATTTGGCACGCTGCGCAGGGGCTTTGCCCAGCATCTCCGCCAATCCCCAGGCCATGCTGATGTAGTCGGGATGGTAGAAATGCCGCCGCACCTTTCCATCGGACTCTTGATAAAAGTCAATCACACCGGACAAGGCATTCGAATCCAGGACGGCAACGGGCCGCAAAAGCTCGTCCATGGGCGGTTTGCCCGCGGTTTCCACCGAATGCACGTGCGAAGCCAGCAGGACTTTTCCATGGGCCTTGATGGCCGCTGCAAGTTCCCGGTTGGCGGACTCCTCTGAAGGCTCATCGAAGAGAACATCCATCACTACGACCGCCGCGCCGTCCGCCTTCAATTTTTCGAGGAGCCGGGCGTGAAGCCTGCGGTCCCACGGTTTGCCAATTTCCTGGCCCAATCGCTTACGCGAGTCATCGTCCATGAACACGATCACCGCTTCGTTGATTTTGACGGGCGGGCGGTGCTTCAAAGGCAGGTCATAGCTTAGTTTTGAGAATCCATCACCCAGGGCGAACTTCTGAGGATGACCAGGATCGGAGCGTGACATCAGGAACAGCAACCCGAGAAAAATGGATCCCGCCGCGCCGATCAGGCCACTACGCCAAAACGCGCTCAGCCGGTCCTTTAACCTTGCGAACTTGATCCGCACAACGCTTCCGAGGCAACCTGAAGCAGAATCGTGCGAGATTTCCTGGAAATTCAGAAGAAAAAAAGCGATGACCGGGCCGGCCCGTAGGGCGATGGCTCTGGCCAATCCGGAGGGGCGGAGGAAAGGCGGTTCCAACCAGCCGCCGCTCCATCACTCCGCCGCTTCCCGGTTCAACGGTCGATGGACCCGCGATTCACCAATTGAACCGGAAGCTGACCATGACCGTGCGGTGGCGCGGCAGGTCCGGCGTCAAATTGAGTGGATTCAGGCGGTAATCCTGGCCGGTGAGGTTCAACACACCGACCCGCACTTCCGCCACGCGCCGGGGAAAGCGATAGCCGACGAAGGCGTTCACCTGCCAAAAATCGTCGCCGGGAAGGCCCGCCGAATCGCCACGGTTGGATTGTTGCGTCCAGAGCGATTCGACCTGGCCGAGCAACCCGGAAGGATGATTGAACCGCGTGAACAGACTCACTTGATGCAACGTGGCCATGTCGTCGAGGTTGGCCCGGGGCGTCACGGAGGTGGGAATGTCGGGCAACTGGCGCTCGAGGTCCGCGTCGCTGAGACGATAGCGGGCGCCGAACGAGAAGTTCTCGCCAACCAACTGGTTCAACGTGATCGCGAGATTTTTTTCGTAGTAGTTCAGATGCTCGCGAGTGCTCGACGAGGTGAACGCGAACGGAAAAGTGGTAGAGAGGTCCACCGCGCCCACTTTGCGATCGGCCACCGAATGCAGCCACTCCACCTCGACTCCCAGGTAGGTTCCGTGCGCGAACTTTTGGTCCAAGGCCGCGGAGGCCGTTTCAAAATGCGGGCTGGCGATGGCGCCGGCGACCGCTTCGGGAATCAGGCTCCGATAAGACTGGTTGAAACCGGCCACTTGGGAAGGTTCGAGTTGGAAACTTTGATCAAAACTCACCCCGCCCAGCGAGCGGGTGTAGGCGCCGCGCAAGGTGGTGTAGCGCGTGGGTGTCCAAATCAGGCCCGCCTTCGGCGAAACCTGATCGTCGGTTTCCTGATCGGGCAGGAGCGGCGCATTCCGGAAGTTCTGCGGGAAATAAAGCCGGTCATAGGCCACCCCGGCGCTGACCAGCAGCGGGTCGAATACTTGCCAATTCTCGTAGGCATAAAAATTGAGCCGCTGCAGATCGGTGGCGAAGCTTTGCGAAATCGGCGCGGTCTGGAAGGACCCGGGGTAGGTAGTCGAGTTGCTCGCAAGCTGCGTGGGCGTGGAAATTCCCAAAGCACTCCGGGTATCGAAGGTGCCGTTTTGGTAGCGCGCGCCCAGGACCAAGGTGTGGCTGCCGTTTTGCCAGATCTGTTGCAGCTCGGCAGTATAGGCCTCGAATTCGCTTCGGTAATCCAGCGCGCTGGTCGGCAGGGGTACGGATCGATCGACCGCGCCCAGCGGCACGGCAATCACCTGGCCGGCGCCGTTTTTCGCCAGCAGTAAGACCGATTGGTTCGGGTCGGTGACGAGGAACCTGTCTTCCAAGCGTCCGCCAAGGAACAGGGTGTGCGAACCGGGCGCCCATTCGTGATGGTAGCCGGCGAGCAAAATCGGTTCAGTCCAGTCCTGCCGCTCCTTCACCCGGAGGCCGGGGTCGCTCACATTGAAATAGTTGGGAGTCAGATCGCCGGACTCAACCCACGACCAGATGCCTTGCAGGTAGATGCTGTCCTGCGGGGTGAGGTGTTGTTTGGCCTTGAGCGAGGCGACGGTTTGGTCGAGGTCGTTGTTGGGGCGTTGCCCATGCAACGAGTTGTAGGCAACCTCCGCCGCGTAACTGGTGTCGCCGAAGAGGCCGTATTGCGCGGCGGTTTGCGACCAGTCGCCGCGGCTGAGGTATTCGGTGTCGGAACTGAAACCAAGGCGGTCCCGCTCGAATAATTTGCCATATTCCTGCTGCGTGATGTACGGGGAGAGGGTGCCGGCGCGCGCGTCGGCGAGGAGATTGCCGACGAGGTACTCGTCCAGTGCCGGGGTTTCGTAGCGCAGGTTGATGCGGCCATTGTCGCGCAACGCGTCGTAACTGTTGGCCAGAAACAAGTGCGCGGAAAAATTCGCGTAGTCCGCGTTCACGGCGCGGGCGGCTTCGCGCAGGCTCACGTCCGCCATGCCGGCGTCCGCGTAGATGCCGGCGAGATTGGCGCCGCGCACCGCCCGGTCCTGGTCGAGCAAGAGCCGCGAGCGATAGACGCTGCGATTATTGTTCAATTCCTCCGATTTTTCGAGGTCATCGATGCCCTCGTTGATCCGGCTCTCCTGTTGCTTGATCAATGCCGAATAGAGCCACGCGGTTGGGTCCATGGGGTCGAGCTGCTGCGCCAGCGCAAGCTCTTTCAGGGCGCGCCGATTGTCGCCCGCGTTGCCGAAGGCTTTGCCGAGATAGCTGCGCAAAGCCGCCCGGTTCGGCTCGAGGGTGGCGGCCACCTGGAGGTCCTGCCGCCCTGCTTCTGATTGGCCGCGGCGAATGCGACACAACCCGCGTCCGAGCCACGCATTGCCCAGCGCTCCATCCAAGTCAATCGCCCGATCAAAATAAGTCAGCGCCGCAGGAATTTTATTTTGCGCGGCCAGCAGAAATCCCTTCAACGCCAGCGCCTGGGCGTCACGCGGCGAGAGCCGCAAACTTCTCTCCACCGCATCGCGCGCCGGCCCGATCCGGCCAAAACTGAACTCCATCTCCGCCAGGCGCACCCACGCAAAGCCAAAATTAGGCGATCGCTCCGCCGCGTTCCGCGCGGCGGCCCGCGCCGGTTCGAGCCGCGACTGCGATTGCGGGTAATAGGATTCGGCGAGCCACTCCGTGGCCAGCGCGGGCGGCCGGGCGGAGGCGGAATTTTTCTGTTTCACCGCCGCGACCAGTTTCCGCAGCGCGTCCGCCAGTCGCCGCAGCCGATCATCCGGCACCAAGGCGGGAGCGAGGGAAGCGAGCAGCGTCTCCGAGCGCTCGACCTGCCCGACGGCGAGGAGCAAGGCCGCGAAATAGACCTTTTCGGCGTCCGATTCCGGAGCGCGGCCCGCCGGATATTCGCCCAAGGCCGCCAGGAGATCGCCCTGGCGGTATGCCGCCAAAGATTTGGCGAGCAGTTGCTCGTCCGGGGCCGTTAGCGCCAATTCCTCGGCGTCGAGGATGCCGGGGTAATAGAGGACCCATTGAATGATATTCGCGGCTTCGATGAAGGCGGTTCGTTCGGGCGCTTTGCCTTTCTCCGCGGTGGCGGCCTCGCCGCTCTTCAAATTGAGCTGGCCAAAGTCGTTGGTCATTTCCACCAGGCCGTCGATCAGGCTGAGAGTGGTGGCGTCATCCTCGGCCACTTTCAAATTGAATTCGGTGCCGCGCACCACGGCGGCGACGGTGGGCGTGCGCAGCTCAAACTCGCCCGGCGTGTCGCGATGGAAGAAGTAAAAGAGGCCGCGCAGGAAATTGAAAGCGGACCGTTTCTTCTCTTCGGCCGGGATTTGGAGCCGGCTCAGTTCGCCCACGCGCAGAACGGTGAGGTCGTGCCATCGCACCACGGCGCGGCTCCGTTCCCCGGTGCGCAATTGATCGCCCGGTTTGAGGACGTTGTATGGCGGCTTGGTTGAAGCCGGATCCCAGGCGGTGGCGCCGGCTCGCAAAACCTCGACTTTCTGGCCTTCGATTTCCGTAAGGGTGATCGGGGCTGCGTTGGAAGCCGAGCCGCTCTGGGCCATCAAGCGCTCCCCGCGCGCGGCCAGGGACAACAAGACCAGGAGGGGCATCAAACGATGGAAAATCGGGGCGATGGCGCACATGCAGCAAAGCGGGTCCAGTCGATGGAGGTTTCGATACTGGAAACCGAGCCTCATGGCAAGCCTATGCTCTGGCCCGCACAGCCGCCTGGCCGCCTGCCCGACCAGAGTCGCAGAGTTCGTCGTTGCTGCGACATTCAGCTATAACTACGTAACAACTCAGGCGGTTCTTTGAGCGGCGGCAAGTTTTTTTCAAAATACCCTGCGCTCGCGCGCCCGGGAAAAACTCCCATTCCACGCTTGACCCTGCTCCGCGAACCGGGTAACTTCCACCCCATGTTTGGCAACATTGGACAAGTCATAGTTCTGGTCGTCGTCGTACCGGGCGAGGCCGTGAGAGCTTGTCGAACGTAGAAGCAATTTCGACCATCACCCACGGCTGGAAACGGTCGTGGGTTTTTTATTCGCCCGCGGCCGCCAGACCCAGCAAAGCAAGTTATGAGCAAGAAGACTGAGACCGCGAAAACAAATACCTCGGCCCCGGCCCCCGCGCGCGCCGAAATCGGCCGCGTCATGCAGGGCAGCGATATTCTCATTGAGGCCCTGGAGCGGGAAGGAGTGGACACGATCTTCGCTTACCCCGGCGGCGCCAGCATGGAACTTCATCAGGCGCTGACGCGGTCCAGGAAAATCCGCACCATTTTGCCGCGGCACGAACAGGGCGGGGCCTTCGCTGCCGAGGGATACGCGCGCGCCTTGGGCCGGGCGGGGGTATGCATGGGGACCAGCGGCCCCGGGGCCACGAACCTCGTCACCGGCATTGCCGACGCTTACATGGATTCGATCCCGCTGATCGCGATCACCGGGCAGGTGCCGCAGGCGATGATTGGCAAGGGCGGGTTCCAGGAGACCGATTTCTTCGGCCTGACGCTCCCGATCGTCAAGCACAGCTACCTCATCACGAACATCAACGACATCCCGCGGATTGTGAAGGAGGCGTTTCACATCGCGCAGACTGGCCGGCCAGGGCCGGTGGTCATCGATTTTCCGAAAAATATTCAACAGCAGAAGACCCAACCAATCTGGCCGACGGAGGTGATCCTGCGGGGCTATCCGGCGCCGAAACAGGCTGATGAACTGGCGCTCAACGAAATCATCGGCTTGATTGAAAAGGCCGAACGCCCGGTGCTTTATTGCGGCGGCGGCATCATCAGCGGCAACGCGAGCGAGGAACTGCGCGGCTTCGCCGAGGCGGCGCGGATTCCGGTCACCACCACCATCATGGGCGTGGGCGCGTTTCCCGAGACCCACGAGCTTTCGCTGCGCTGGCTGGGCATGCACGGGACCGCTTACGCTAACTGGGCGGTGAGCGGGGAGTTCAAGAAAGAGAAGCTGCCCGACGGCGCCGACAAGTTGGCCAAGCTCGCCGAGGGGGCGGACCTGCTGCTGGCGTTCGGGGTCCGGTTCGACGACCGGGTGACGGGCAAGGTGGAGAAGTTTTGCGAGCAGGGTACGATTGTGCACATCGACGTTGACCCGTCCGAGCACAACAAGAACCGCCGGGTCCACCTGGCCGTGCAGAGCGACATCAAATATGCGCTGGGCCGCCTCCACGCCATGGTAAGGGAGCGCGCAATCCGCAAGCAATTCACCGCCTGGCACCGACAGATCGCCGCCTGGAAGGAAAAAGCTCCGTTCAGCTACCGGATCACGGAGGAGGTCAGCACCTCCGACCACATGAAGGACCACCTCGCCGGCCAGGAGAACGAAGTGATTCTCCCTCAGGCGGTCATCGAATTGCTCTACGAATTGACCCGCGGCGAGGCCATCATCACCACCGGGGTGGGGCAGCACCAGATGTGGGCGGGGCAATGGTATAAATATCATTTCCCACGCCAGTTGCTCACCAGCGCCGGCCTCGGGGCCATGGGCTACGGTTATCCGGCCGCGCTGGGCGCCAAAGTCGCGCGGCCCGACAAACAAGTCATCGACATCGACGGGGACGGCTCATTCCTGATGAACGTGCAGGAGTTGGCCACCGCGCACATCGAGAAGATCGCCGCCAAGGCGGTCATCCTCAACAATCAGCACCTCGGCATGGTGGTGCAATGGGAAGACAACTTTTACGCCGGCAACCGCGGGCATACTTATCTCGGCGACCCGGAAAACCGAAAGCAGATTTATCCGGACTACGTGGCGGTGTGCCAGGCCTTCAACGTGCCGTGCGAGCGGGTGATGTACAAGCGCGAGCTGCGCGCGGCGCTCCAGCGGATGCTCGACTCGCCCGAGCCTTACGTGCTGGACGTCATCACGCCTTACACCGAGCACGTGCTCCCATTCATCCGGGCCGGCGGCACCGTGGCGGATATGATTTGGAGAGTTTGAGCCGGCCGTTGTCGGGCGGTCCAGAATTCGTTGACAAACGTCGGCACCACGATTGCTGCGCTGGAAAACGATCGGGCGGCGGTCAACCCTTGGCGAGTGGCCTGGCCGAACTCGGCGAAGGAAGCTAAATCCGCCACCAGACCGGGGCGCCGCCGGGCGGGCGCGGGCAGCGCAAAAACCAACGGAAGTTCGAGCCAGTTATCTGACATGATGGACGGTAAAATTTGTTATGGACACACTCGCCGCTGACGGTTAGCACAGCATTGTGATGCCTAAAAGACAAGCGTGGCGTAATCTATTGTGCCCCGGTGTAGGCAGGCGTTTTGCGCATCGGGGCGGCCGGCCCGGGGCGTTGCCGCCAGAAACGCCTGGCCGCTTGACGGATCCTCGCGGTCGAATCATAGTCCCCGGCTCTTTTTGCTGGATGGGTGATGGCGTTGAGTTTGTTCGTTTATAGTGAAACCGAAGGCTAAGAAATCCGCCCGGAAAACGGGCGGCGCCAAATCAACCAGCCCGACTGAGGCGAACTCGGTCCCGGCGGGTGAAGGTTTTGCGGGCGCCGCGGCGGAGCCGGGCCATCCCGGTGCCGGGAGCGCGGACGGTAATGGGCATCTCGCCAATGATTTGCCCATCGCCGACGGCCAGTTGGCCCAAGCGCAGCCGGCGATTGGCCCCATCAAGAGCCAGTCCGGCGCGGACTTGACCGAGAAAATCAAAGAGCTTGTCCGCCTCGCGCAAGAGCAGGGCTATCTGACGTACAACGACATCAACGACGCGCTGCCCGACGCGATCGTTTCGTCGGAGGAACTGGACGAGATTTACATTAAGCTGCGCAACCTCGAGGTGGAGATCGTTGACCAGGCCGAGGTGGACCGAGTCAAGCAGGCGGAGCCGGAGGAGGAAGAGGACAAATCGCGCCTGGACATCCTGGATGACCCGGTGCGGATGTATCTCAAGCAAATGGGCCAGGTGCCGCTGCTGACGCGGGAGCAGGAGGTGGAGATTTCCAAGCGGATCGAGAGCGCGGAGCACGAACTAAAGCGGATCATTCACAGCTTTGGCTTCGCCGGCAAGGAACACATCGCGCTGGCGGAAAAGCTGGTTTCCGAGCCGCCCAAGGAACGCTTCGACCGGGTGATCGTCGATAAAAAGGTCGAAGGCCGGGAGGTGCACTTGAAGGTCTTGCGGAAATTGGTAAAGACCGTGCGGGAGTTGGACCGCCAAGTTGATGAAAAATACAACCAGTGGCAGAACGCGCCGAACAAAGGCCGGCGCGATAAGACCGCCCAGCATTTCAAAAAACTCGACCGGAAACTCCAGGAGGCTTTCGCCCGATTTTACTACAAACAAAAGGTTGTCGAGGAAATGTCCCTGGTGGCGGAAAACATCCACGACAAGATTCAGATGAGCCTGCGCCTCATCCAGGAGTGGGAGCAGCAACGCAAGTGCGGCACCCAGCAGACGGTCATCCAGGCCGAGGAGCGCAAGATCAAGGCGTTGGAGGAATTTGTACGCATGCCGTACGCCGCCTATCTCAAGGCCTACGGGCAGTTGAAGCATTTTGCCGCCAAGGCCCTGCAGGCCAAGACCGAGATGGTCGAAGCGAACCTGCGGCTGGTCATTTCGATCGCCAAAAAATACACCAACCGTGGACTTTCTTTCCTGGATCTCATCCAGGAAGGCAACATGGGTTTGATGAAAGCGGTCGAAAAATTCGAGTACCGCCGCGGCTACAAGTTCTCGACCTACGCCACCTGGTGGATTCGCCAGGCCATCACCCGTTCCATTGCCGACCAGGCCCGCACCATTCGCATCCCGGTGCACATGATCGAGACGATCAACAAGTTGATGCGCGTGCAGAAGCAGTTGATCCAGGATTTCGGCCGCGAACCGAGCTCGGAGGAAATCGCCGACGAAATGCAGATGCCGGTGGACCGCGTGCGCGCCGTCCTAAAAATGGCGCAGCAGCCGATCTCGCTGCAATCCCCGGTGGGCGACAGCGAGGATACGAACTTCGGCGACTTCATTGAAGACAAGACCGCGGAAAGCCCCTCGGACATGACCAGTTACAGCCTGCTCAAGGACAAGCTGGGCGACGTGCTTTGCAGTTTGACGGAACGGGAGCGGCGGGTTCTGGAGCTGCGCTTCGGCTTGGGGGACGGCTATTCGCGCACGCTGGAAGAAGTTGGCAAGCAATTCAAAGTGACGCGGGAACGGATTCGCCAGATCGAGGCCAAGGCGCTGCGCAAGATGCGCCACCCCACCCGGATTCGCCAGTTGCAAGGCTTTCTGGAAGTCCACGCGCCGACGTAAGGTGGGTGGGGGAGAATGTGCCCAGCCGCACGGTAACTTTTTCCAGCCGAAGCACCGCCGGTGCCCGGTCCGCCACTCGGGCTTCTACCCGCCTCCGGAGAGACACCAACCCCATCAGTGCTGCAAGGCCGTCGCGGTCGGTTTCAACGTGCGCTGCATGGCGAGCAGCAACTCGTCCAATGGCAACACCTTGCTGACGTAGCCATCCGCGCCCTTCGCGTGGGCTTCCTGCAAAAGATCCTCGACGAAACCCATGCCCGTGAGCATTACCACGCGCAATTTGGGATAGCCAGATTTGAGGCTGCTGAGCAGGGCCAGTCCGTCCTCCTCGGCCAGGCCGATGTCCAGCACCACCAGGTCCACCGGCGCCTCGGCGACCAGCCGTAAGGTTTCCGTCGAGGTGGCGGCAGCGGAGACCGTGTAGCCGTGGTTCTTGAGGTACACCGAGAGCAGCTCGCGAATTTGCGGTTCATCATCGACTACCAGAACGTGTGGCTTCATACGCCCGGCCAATCAAGCAAGCTTTGCGCCAACCGGATGTTCTGGGAGGGGCGTCGAAGCCGGCTGGCCGCGGCGGTCAATGGGATCATCAGAAGGACTGACCGGAATGGCTGCCCCTGCTCCGAGGCGGCGACTCCCGCACCTTGCCTGGCGTCCGTTGCCGACAGGGCCTTTCTCTGACTCAAAAACTGTTCAGCACGTCAATTAACTGCCGCAACCGGCCGTAATCGCGGCGATTGAAGCCGAGCGCGATCCGCGGCAAATCCAAGTATTGGTTATCCTCGCGTTCCTCGGGGGTTGCCTCGATCGCGTGGAGCTTGCCGCTCATGATGATGTCAGCGAAATCCTGGTTGAGCGCCGTGATCGCGAAGTCAGAGGCCGGATGCTTGAGGCGGATCACCAACAGGTCGCGCACGAAGCGCATCGAGTGAAAGTTGCGGTAAAAACGGGTGATGATCTTCACCGCCTGCGCGGCATCGTCGGTGATCTGGTAAAGGTCCAGGTCATCGGGCGAGATGAATTGATTGCGCAGAAGGTGTTCGCGGACGTGCTTGTCCCAGGTCTTCCAGTAGGCGCCGCCCGGCTTGTCCATGAGCACCAGCGGCATCATCTTGCTCTTGCCGGTCTGCATCAGCGTCAACGCCTCGTAACCTTCGTCCAACGTGCCGAACCCGCCCGGGAACAGCACGATCGCGTCAGAGTACCGCACGAACGTCAGCTTGCGCGTGAAAAAATATTTGAAGGTGATCAGCTTTTTGTCGTGCTGGATGATCGGGTTCGCGCTTTGTTCCCACGGCAGGCGGATGTTGGCGCCAAAACTTTTTTCCGGCCCCGCCCCTTCATGGCCGGCCTGCATGATGCCCGGCCCGGCGCCGGTGATGACCATCCAGCCTTCCGCCGCGATGTGACGCGCGAAATCGACGGCCTGTTGATACTCGGTTTTCGAGGGTGGCGTCCGCGCCGAGCCGAACATGGTCACTTTGCGCACGTGAGCGTGGGGCGCAAAAAGTTTGAAGGCATACCGCAGCTCGCGAACGGCCGTCTGAATCACCCGCACGTCGCCGCGCCCCTGCACATCGGTGTAAATTTTGAGCGCGTTCTCGATGATGTCCGCCACCAGGTCGGTGTTATGGCCGTCGCCTTTATAGTTAATCAGTTCCTGGATCCGGCGTTTCAGTTCCGGATCACTCGGTGGCCTTTCCACTCGTTCCATGCGGCGAAGGTATCGTCTGGCTCGCTAAAAGCAACTTTCCGCCCGCTCTTTTCGGAACTGCGCGCCTTGGCGCCGGGAACGCTCACGCCGGCGAAGCCCGCCGCTTGAAAACTTGATCGCTGACGTTCCGGCTGTTAGCGTGCGCGCTCCTTGAGAACTTAGCATGGATTACAAGACGACGCTGAATCTGCCGCGGACCGATTTTCCCATGAAAGCGGACCTGGTCACCCGCGAACCGGAACGGCTGGAAAAATGGGCGGCCATGCGGCTGTACGAGAAAATCCAGGCCGCGCGCGCGCAGGGCGAAAAGTTTGTGCTGCACGACGGCCCGCCGTTCGCCAATGGCGAAGTCCACATCGGCAACGCGCTGAACAAGATTCTCAAGGACATCATCGTCAAATATCACACCCTGCGCGGCCGCAGCGCGCCGTACGTGCCGGGCTGGGATTGCCACGGCCTGCCGATCGAATTCAAAGTCACCCAGGAGATGCGCCAGGCCGGCGACACGGCCACCTCGCCCGCGACGATCCGCAAAGCCTGCGACGCGTACGCGCGCCAGTTCATCGACATCCAGCGCGCGCAATTCAAGCGCCTCGGCGTGCTCGGCGATTGGGACCATCCTTACCTCACGCTCGACAAGGAATACGAAGCGGACGAACTGCGCCTTTTCGCGGACGTCGTCGAGCGGGGATTTGTTTATCGCGGCAAGAAGCCCGTCTATTGGTGCATCCCGTGCCGCACGGCGCTGGCCGAGGCGGAAGTGGAGTACCGGGACCACGTCAGCCAAAGCGTCTATGTGCGGTTCCCAGTCATCGGCCATCCGGGCACCTCGATCCTGATCTGGACGACAACCCCTTGGACACTGCCCGCAAATTTGGCCGTGGCCTACAATTCCACCTTCAGTTACTCGCAAGTTCGAGTGGGCGGCGAGACGTTCATTCTCTCCACGATGCTCTTGTCCGCCGTCGCCGCTAAATGCGGTTGGGAAGGCTACGAAATCGTCCGCAGTCTGGACGGCGATCATCTCCGCCAAATCGAATACCAGCATCCGTTTTGCGAGCGGACCGGCAAGTTCTTCGCCGGCGACACGTTCGTCGATAACGCCACCGGGACCGGCTTCGTGCATATCGCGCCCGGGCACGGACTGGACGACTATCTCCTGGGGACGCAAAATCAGTTGCCGATCTACTCGCCGGTGGATGACGACGGCCGTTTCGCCTACACGGATGATCTGCCGAAGGAGCGGCAAATGCCCGCCGCGATGATTGGCAAATCGATCCTCGAAAAGCACGGCCAGAGCGAGGCAAATGCCGCGGTCCTGCACGAACTGCGGGCCCGCAACGCGCTGGTGCACCAGGAGAATTACCACCACAGCTACCCGCATTGCTGGCGGAGCAAAACGCCGATTATCTTCCGCGCGATGGACCAGTGGTTCATCCAGATCGGTCACGATAATCTCCGCGAGCAGGCCATCGCGGCGATCGACAAAATCACCTGGATTCCTGACTGGGCCAGGCAGCGCATCGAAGCCCTGGTAAAATCGCGGCCGGATTGGTGCATCTCGCGCCAGCGCGCCTGGGGCGTGCCGCTGCCAGCTTTCTATGACGCGCAAGGCAACGCCATGCTCGACGCGCGGATCGTGCGCGCCGCCGCGGACCTGATTGAGAAGCACGGCTCGAATATTTGGTTTGAGAAAACCGCCGCGGAACTCTGGTCGCTCTTAAAACCCAGCGACTGGCGAGGCGCGGAAGCCGCCGCCAAATCCAACGATACCCTGGACGTGTGGATCGACTCCGGCTCGTCGTCGCGCGCCGTTCTCGCGCGGCGGCCGGAACTGCTGGGAACGGCCAAGGGCCGGACGGCGGCGGGACGCGCCCCCGGCGGACGGGAATGGCAAGCCGATCTGTACCTCGAAGGGAGCGACCAGCACCGCGGCTGGTTCCAATCCTCGCTGCTGCTCTCGCTGGCGGGCAACGGCGCCGCGCCGTTCCGGAGCGTGGTCACGCACGGCTTCATGGTCGATGCGGACCGCGAGAAGATTTCCAAGAGCAAACAAGGCCAGGCCGCCTACGAGAAACCGCAGACCGCGGAAAGCTACATCAAAAAATACGGCGCGGACGTCGTGCGCCTGTGGGCCGCGTCGCAGGATTTTCGCAACGACATCATCGTGAGCGAAGAGCGGATCAACAAGGTCGGCGAAACGTATCGCGTCATCCGCAATGCGCTGCGCTACCAGCTTTCGAACCTGTACGATTTCGATCCCGCCGGACACTGCGTCGCCGAGGCCGAGCTGACCGGACTCGACCGCTGGATTCTAAGCGAGTTCGCCAAACTCGAAGCCGACGTCATGGCGGCTTACGATGCCTGCGAGTTCCACGTCGTTTATCAGAAGATCAGCCAGTTCGCCGCCGTCGAATTGTCCTCCATTTACCACGACGTGGTGAAGGATCGCTTGTACACGGACGCCGCCAATTCGCCGCGCCGCCGCTCGACGCAAACCGCGATCTACCGATTGGTGACCGGCCTGTGCAAACTGCTGGCCCCGATTCTCTCCTTCACGGCGGACGAGGCGTGGGAGTTCATCCCCGGCGCTGCCGGCTCAGTGCACGAGGCGGCCTGGGAGGCGGTCGGATTGAAACTCGGCGAGGCGGAAATGGCGGACTGGCAGGAGTGGGTTGCTTTGCGGGAGTTTCTCCTGCCCTACTTGGAAAAGGCGCGCCAGGAGAAGCTCATTGGCAAGGCGCTCGAAGCCAAGCTTCACATCCAGGGGCCGACGAGGCATGCGGAACGCTGGAAGTCGGCGGAGGCCCTGTTGTGCGAGCTGCTGAACATTTCCCAGCTAAAACTCGATGTTGAACCCCTGCGTGTCGATGACCCCTTCCATGCGAGTCCCGGTTTCATGGGATTATTCGTAAATGTGACCAAAGCCGATGGCACGAAATGCGAACGCTGCTGGCATCGGGAAACCGATGTCGGGTCGAGTCCGGAACATCCGACGATCTGCAGGCGGTGCGTCGCGGCGGTAAAGGCGAATCTGGCCTCCCGCTGAGGCCCGCCGCGCTGGGCCCGGATGTCAGAACCGGTGGTTTAACGGCGATTCTGGATCGTTTCCCAGTCGGGTTCGGCGGCAAGGTCCAATGGGCTCCTCGCCGCCAGGTCAAACGGTAACTGCTCCGCTCGGCGTCATTGACACATGGCCGTCCCGTCGTATTGTGTTGTTGCGCATGAAAACTTATACTGCGGTAGTTGAGCGGTGTCCGGAAACCAACCTTTTCGTCGGCTACATTCCCGGTTTCCCTGGGGCGCATTCGCAGGCGGCGACGCTCGACGAGCTAAATCAAAACTTGAAGGAGGTAGTCGAGATGCTTTTGGAGGATGGCGAGCCGCGGTTGGAGGCTGAGTTTATCGGCACACAAACCGTCAGTGTGCCGTAGGCATGGGCAACATTCCGGTGCTCAAGCCGCGGGAGGTCGGTCGGATTCTGGAAAAACTCGGTTTCAGTGAGGTCAGGCAACGTGGGTCCCACAAGCAGTATCGACATTCAGACGGCAGGGGTACCACGGTGCCGTTTCATTCGGGTAGAGACATATCGCCTTTTCTGCTGCGCCAGATTGCCAAAGATATTGGAATTACAGTCCAGGACCTTGTCAGTCACAGATGACCTCCACAGGGCGGTCGTTCAGCGGAAAGCGGTGGTGAGCATCCAGACGCCCCAGGCGGCCAGGAGAGCGCCGGCAATTCTCCCGATCCACAAGCCTTTCGGCGCGGCCTTCTCCACCAGGACGAAGATGGCGAGGATCGCCACCCACCAGATGTTCATCACGCCGGCGACGAAGAGCAGCGCCATCAGGACCCAGCAGCAGCCGGTGCAGTAGGCGCCGTGTTTGAGTCCCATCAGGAAGGCGCCAGCCTTGCCCTCGCGCCAGTCGGTCAGGAGAAAGCCCAGGGGCGATCGGCAGTGGCTCAGACAGGCGTGCTTGAAGCGGGTCCACTGAAAAACTCCCGCCGCCAACAGCAGCGCGCCGCCGAACGCGGGACTGCGGCTCACCATCATCGGCGAGAGAAGCGCGGTGGCGTGGAGCGCCCATTGCGCGAGGGCCGCCAGTGCGCTGAAGGCCATCCAGATCGCGAGGTAGCCGCCGAGGAAAATTCCAGCCGGCACGTACGGCCGTGCTTGTTCCCGGCGTTTGCGGTTCACGGCGGCGAAGGTCAGGACCATCGGCGCGGCCGAAGGGACCATCATCGCCACCATCATCTCGGCCCACATGAGGAAAAGCGGGACGAGTTGTGCGGCCGACCAGGCTTGCAGGTCCGGCCCGGACATCTTCATGCCCGCGCAGGCGCAGACGCCGGTGTCGATCATCGCGCGCGCTTCGCCAATCATGTAAGCCCAAGCCAGGCCGCACAGGGCGGCGAGCGCGGCCAGCACCACCACGCGATCGCGTTTGAGGAGCGATTCGATTGACAGGGAGTCGTTCATGAACTGAGCGCGCTGGTTTCCAAAAGTAATCTCCGGAGGCGCCTTCGATCATCCACACATCCAAAAGCGAGACGCGCGGAAGCGGCAGAGTCGGCCCTGTTTGTCCGTGTGCAAGCGTTTGTTCCGCCCCTGGACGGGGCGGGGACGCCTCGGCGAGGCGTCCCCACCAGACACGCTGTTCCGGTCATCAGTGCAATCAGTTGCCGTAGGTGACCTGCGTTACAAAGGCCGCCTTCTTGGGCCAGGAGAACTTCAACTCACCGGCCGCGACCCGCATTTCTTCGGCCGAAACGCATTCGGCGGTCTTGAACACGAAGCCCGTGCCGTGGTCCAGGCGGACCGATTCCGGTTTGCCGGTGACGGGGTTCTTGATCGGGGCGACCGTGGCGGCCAGTTCCTTGCCGACCTTCACGCTGCTGTCGCGACCGTTGAAATTGAATTGGAACCGAACGTAACGCGGTTCGAGCACTTTGGAAAAAGTGGTGGCGAGGATCTCGAACGGCAGTCCGCCCGCTTTGCCGCTGGCGATTTGCAGCAACGCGTCGCGCTGCTCCGCCGTCGCTTTTTCATCGAAAAAAAGACAGACGGTGCCGTTGCCCTCGTGCAGCGCCTTGGGCCAGCGAGCCGCGAAACCCAGGCCCAGGCCGTCCAGCCGGACCTCGCCGTATTTGCCGCGGTTGATCCGCCACGCGCCCAGTCCCTCGCAATAACCCATCGTGGGCGGAGCGGAGAATTCACACGGACATCCATAATCGCAATTGCAGGCCTGGAGGTAATCGGCTTCGATGACCCAATTGACTTTCGCGTCGGTCGGCATACTTAGTTCCTTTCAAAACGCAAGCGGCCCCCGCGCGGGCGGCCGCCGATTCGGGGCGAGCATTAGCTCAAACCCGGGCGCTGACAACAGAAATGTCGGTAGTTCGGACGCGGCGCAAGTCGGTTTTGCGAGGCATCAAAGCTCCCTGGTCGATGAGCCCCTGATAGTCAGGGACTCGCGAGGACGCTCGCCCTCCCGGATCGCGCCCTCCCGGATCGCGGGCTAGTTAAATCCGGTGAATCAATCCTGGACGCCGACGCGGTAGAACACCGGCGCGATGCCCGCCGCGTTCGTGTCAAGAAGCGTCGTTGTCCCGACCTGCCCCACGATGTTGCTGCTGAACGGCAAGAAAGCAGGCGCCACAATCAGGTTCGTGCTCCGCTCAAGAAAATAGGTCCGAGTGTCCACGCTTTGCCAGCTCACCGTGAGACCGGATGGGCCGGGGACAGGCGTCATGAGGCGCAGCACGGACAGGGGATCTGTCGGGTCGGTGCCGGCGCGCCACTCCTGCCAGTTGTTCAAACCGTCGCCGTCCGGATCGGCGTAATCGGCCGAGCCGTCGGTTGGCAGGTTGTGTCCCTGCAGCCAGGCGTAGGAAATGATCGAAGTTGGTGATTGAAATTCATACGCGCCAATGTCCACGGTGCCACCCACGATGCGCGAGTGGCCGTCCAGGTCGAGGCCGGCGGGGGCGTGGGCGTTGAGGCCGGCGTTGATGCAGGGGGAATTGGATTGCAGCCGCAAGTTGCCGCTGACTGGGTCCACAAAAAGCGGCGGTTTGTCGAAGTTGGCCAGGCCGCCGGGGAGTGGGGTCGTGCAAGAGTAATTGAAGGTTCCCGCCCAATAGTTGGCTCCGCCTCCGCTCTGCACAGCGACATTGTAATACACAATGCAGTTGTTCAGCGTGCTGAAATACGCCCCGCCGCCGGCGGAGCCAGCCGAGTTGCCGCTTAGCGTGCAGTTGTTCAGCGCGCTCATATACGCCCCGCCGCCGTCCACGTCAGCCGAGTTGCCGGTGAGCGTGCAGTTGTTCAGCGTGTTCAGCGCCGCCCCGCCGCCGGTGCCGTCGCTGCCGGTAGCCAGGTTGCCGGTGACCCTGCAGTTGTTCAGCGTGCCTCCAGCGGCCCCGCCGCCGCCGCCGTCAGCCCAGTTGCCGATGAGGGTGCAGTTGTTCAGCGTGCACAACGATGCCCCGCCGCCGTCTTCAGCCGAGTTGCCGGTGAGCGTGCAGTTGTTCAGTGTGCCCCCAGACGCCCCGCCACCGCAGCCAGCCGAGTTGCCGCTAAGCACACAGTTGGACACCACAGCGCCAGCCGAAGGACACCACACCCCACCCCCATTGTTGGCGGTCCCGTTGGTCAGCGTGAAACCCACCAGCGCCGCCCCATCGCCAAGATAAGCACAGCGCACCGCGCGGCCGCCATCAATCACCGTCACCTCCGCCCCATTCACGCTTCGCATCGTGAGCAGCTTCGTCACCGCTACCCGGTTCGTCGTCGCCCCATCCACCACTCGCCCGCCGGTCTGGTAAACCCCGTTGCTCACCAGCACCAGCGCTCCCACCATCGTGGCCGCATCCACCGCATCCTGGATACTTGTCGCGGCCGTGGCCCAGGAAGTGTAAGGGGCCAACGGATTGCCGCTCTCGAGAGCTACATAATGCACCGGCTGTTCCACCACGTGCACCGTCACAGTCGCGCTCACGCCCCCCGGATAACTCTCGTTATACGCCCGCAACACCACTGTGTAATCTCCGACCGCCGTCCAACTGTGCGAGGAGTATGGCCGATTGCTCAGCACCGTCCCATCGCCAAACTCCCACAGGCTTGCACTGGCGTGGCCGCCGATTTGCGCCCGGAAATCCACCGCAAAGCCCGTCGCCACGTTGGTGTAGCTGGCTTCGATCGCCGCGCTCAATGGGCCGGTGATGGCTCCAGCATGATATTCATCGCAGCCGATGGAGGGCGGGTTGAGCCACAGCTCCCCATCAATGTCCAGCCCGCTGGAGTATGCGGCGCTGCCGGCCGCGCGGCAGGGAGAGCCGGCGCTCAGGTGCGACGCACTGGCTAATTGCGGCTCGGCGGTCAGGTTGCCAACGCCGCCTGGGGGCAGAGGTGTGGTGCACGAGTAATTGAGGGTTGAAAATGAATCATAGTTGGCTCCGCTCTGACGAGCGACATTGTAATAGACAATGCAGTTGTTCAACATGGCCCCGTACGCCCCGCCGCCCGAATCGGAGGCCGAATTGCCACTGAGCGTGCAGTTGTTCAGCGTGCCGGGACACGTCCCGCCGCCCGAATCGGAGGCCGAATTGCCCGCCAGCGTACAGTTGGTTGGCGAAATGAAATAGCCGCCGCCGTTTTGCGCGGAATTTCCTGTCAGCGCGCAGTTGTTCATCGTGCCTCCGAACGCCCCGCCGCCGCCAAGTGCCGAATTTCCCGTCAGCGTGCAGTTATTCAGCGAGCACTCGCTCGCCCCGCCGCCGGCCTCAGCCGAGTTACCGGTGAGCGCGCAGTTATTCAGCGTGCTCTCATAAGCCCCGCCGCCGTTGGCAGCCGAATTGCCCGCCAGCGTACAGTTAGTCAGCGTACCGAAATAGGTCCCACCGCCCTGTGTCGCGTAATTTCCCGTCAGCGTGCAGTTATTCAGCGTGCCCCAGTACACGCCGCCGCCGCCGTCGCCCGCGGTAGCTGAGTTGCCGGTGAGGGTGCAGTGATTCAGCGTGCCCCCATAGGCTCCGCCGCCGGCAGGAGCCGAGTTACCGGTGAGCGTGCAGTTGTTCAGCGTGCAATCGAGCGCCCCACCGCCTACCGGGCAGGACTCGATCCCGCCGTGAACCGTATTACTGCTGAGAGTGCAGTAGTTCAGCGTGCAAACCGATGCTCCTCCACCAGCGCCTTCGTCACCGCCAGCCGAGTTGCCGGTGAGGGTGCAGTAGTTCAGCGTGCCTCCAGACGCCCCGCCGCCGGAGCTGAAAGCCCAGTTGCCGCTGAGCACACAGTTGGACACCACCGCGGTAGCCGAGGCGCACCACACGCCACCGCCGCTCTGCTCGCGTTCGTAATCGCCTGAACTTCGCGTGGCCCCGTTCGTCAGCGTGAAACCCGCCAGTGTTGACCCGTCGCCCAAATAAACACAGCGCACCGCGCTGTCGGCAGGCCTAGTGCCAGCAATCACCGTCACCCCGGGGCCGTTCACGCTCCGCACGGTGAGCGCGTTCGTCATCGCCACTCGGTTCGTCATCGCCCCATCCACCGCGCGTCCGCCCGTCTGGTAAACCCCGTTGGTCACCACGATTTCATCCCCGGCCAGAGCCACGTCAACCGCGTCCTGAATGGTCGTGGCCGCGCTGGCCCAGGTGGAGTAAGGCGGGGCGGGAGCGGCACTGTTCACATCCACGTAGCGCACCGTCGCCAGTGCGCTGGTTCCCATCAGCGCAAGCCAGACGGCGGTGCCTTGCTTAATGCTCCCGCGCATGAGTTCCTTGTTGGAGCCGTTGATGAACTGTCGCTTTATATCAGCAGAAACTGACCGGAATTACAAGGAAAATGATTTGAAGAGATTAAATGATTAAAAAGGATTAACAATCCTAACACCAGCGAGTCGCGGTAGGTGGCGCCAAACCGTGAACAATGTAGCGCCTCGGTTCCGTCGGCGAGACGCCGACGGGTGCGACCGAGACGGTCGCGTTCCCCTTTTCGTTCTCTAAGGATTCCGATACGCGCAACGCGAAGTCGTGAACGGAATGCGCTGGCCGCCGCTTACTTCTTCACGAACAAGGCGAGGGAAGCGGTGTAGCCGTGCAGGAAATTCCGCTCGCCAACCGGTCCAATCTCCCCGTTGCAAAAGAAGCCGGCGAGGCCGAGCGGGCCTAACTGCGCCTGGACGTGGCGGGCGTCATGGCTCGGCTCGCCGAACAAGCGGTGGCCGCGGCCGTTGCAACTGCACAGGCACGCGCCGTAGAGCGCTTTGCCGGCGAGTTGCTGGCGCGCGCGCCCCAGCAGGGCGGTGATGTCTTCGGTGCCGGTGGCGGCGTCGCGGCGCTGGAACTGGATGGTCTGGCCCGGCCGCGGGAAGGCGCCGACGGCGATGACGCCGGACTTGGGGTCCGCGCCGATGAGATTGCGGATGAGAAAATCGCCGCGGTGAAATTCCTCGAGGTACTCGTTGATGACCAGTCCGACGAACAGGTTGCCGCGCGATTTGCGTTGCTCTTTTTCGGGGAGCTGGTTGACCGTCTCCGCCAGGACTTCGTAAGCGGAGCGGTTGCCGATCTGGTGGATCAGATTGCGTTCCGCCTTGGTGATGGTCCAAGTGTCGCCAATGGGCGTGCAACCCTGCGAAATGACGCTGGCGAGGGCGACCTCACCGCCGATCGCAATCCCCACGCCGCCCTCCTCCCACACCTGGCCATTGAGATAAACCTGGGTCCGTTGCTCCGCGGCATCGCCGGTAGCCAGGCCGCCCGCAATCGGCAGCGGCGCGTAAGCTTCGTTCCAACCTCGCAGCCAGGCTTCGCCATCGAGATGAAACGGATCGGCGAACGTGAGCCAGCCGTTGATCTGCTCGGGACCGATGCCCGTCTCCATGTGCCAATAGCCCGGACCGGTGGCCTCCTCGACCTGCTCCTGGGTGAAGTGAACCGCTTCCAGCGTGGCGCCCGGCAAGGAGTAAAGTCCCAACACCAGGCCCGCTTCCCCCTCCACTTCCTGGTCGCCGGCGATCAGGCTCGGACTCGAACAGCCCGCCAACAGCGGAACCTGGGCGTGCACGCGCAGCAGCTCCAGCACCTGCGCGGCCTGCCCAAAGAATCGCGGGCTCATAAAGACCAGCCCCAGCGAGACCCGTCCCGCGTCAAGGCGTCCCCGCAATTGTTCGGCCCAGGCTTGCAGTCCGGCCTCGTCGAAGCCGCCCGGCCAATGGTCCGCCACCGAATGCTCATTCTGCACGGAGCGAAATTAACCAGAATGAAGGGAATGGCAATAGCCACTGCTGCGGCGTCTCTCATTCACCATTCCTTCACTTCCGCTTTGACAGGGGCCGGACGGGTTGCCACTGTGCGGCCTCAATTTCTGGGAACTCTATGGCAGAATTACGCGGGAATCTCTTAGTCGCCCAATCCGGCGGGCCGACGGCCGTTATCAATGCCAGCGTCGCCGGCGTCATTCAGGAGGCTGGCCGGCACGAAGTCATCGAAGAAATTTACGCCGGCCTCAACGGCATCCTCGGCATTCTCAACGAAGACCTGATCGACCTCAACGAGGAGAAGGCCAAGTCGATCGAGGGGTTGAAATACACTCCGGCCGCCGCGCTGGGCACCTGCCGCTACAAGCTGGACTTTAAAAAGAAAGCCGACCGCGCCGCCCGGGACATGGAGCGGTTGTTCGAGGTTTTTCAGGCGCACCAGATTCGCTAATTCTTCTACGCGGGGGGCAATGATTCGCAGGACACGGCCAACAAAATCCACGAACAGGCCATCGCCCGCGGTTACGAAATGCGCGTGATCGGCGTGCCCAAGACCATCGACAACGATCTGCCGCACACCGACCACAGCCCCGGCTACGGCTCGGTGATCAAGTACAACGCGACGACCGTCATGGAGATCGCCGCCGACGTCGGCAGCATGGCGACCGAGGAAGGGTCCTGCGTGGTGATCGAAGTCATGGGCCGCGGCGCCGGCTGGATCGCCGCCGGCACGGTGCTCGCCAAGCGCGCGCCCGCCGAGGCGCCGCACATCATTTTGCTGCCGGAAATCCCGTTCGACGAACCCGCCTTCCTCCGGCGAGTGAAGGAAACCGTCGATGCCTATCGCTGCTGCGTGGTCGTCGTCGGCGAAGGGTTGAAAAACCAGCAGGGCGAAGAACTGGCCGCCGACAAGTCGCGGCTCGATGCCTTCGGCCATCCGGTCCTTTCCGGCGCCGCCGAGCACCTCGAAAACTTTGTCCAGCAGAAACTCAACGTCAAAAGCCGCAGCGTCAAACTCGGCTACGCCCAGCGCGCCGCCGCGCACATGGCCAGCGCCACCGACGCCGCCGAGGCCGCCGCCTGCGGCGAGGCCGCCGTGCGCGCCGCCATCGAAGGCAAGAGCGGTTTCATGGTGAAGCTGGTCCGGCTCCAGCACCATCCTTACAAATGGACGACCGATTTGCAGCCGCTGGCCGACATCGTCGATGTCGAGAAACTGGTCCCGCGCGACTGGATCAGCGCGGACGGGTTCCTGCCGAACGAGAAGCTCATCGAGTACGCGCGCCCGCTCATCGAAGGCGAAGTCAAAGTTCCGCTCGAAGGCGGGTTGCCCAAATACGTGCAGTTGGAGCGAATCCGGGTGGACAAGAAGCTGCCGCCCCGCCGCTAAGACCGTGGCGCCGCACCCGTTTAGCGTGTCCCTCGGAAGCAGCGCAGGTTTTAGAGGTGGAGGGTTCGTGGTGGTTTCGAGCCGCGGGTCCAACCTCGAACTGGGGACTGGGAAGTCCCCGGAACCGGCAGACAAGGATGTCTGCCCTACGGCGCTAAGCGCGTGTTTTGAAAATCGCCCGGTCAGGGGACCGGGCCTACAAGGTTGCCGAAATCGCTGCGTTGCCTGTAGGCCGCGTGCCCTCACGCGGCGCTCCGGTGGATTTTTAAAACACGCGTTAAATTGGCGCGTAGCGCCGCGCGAGCCACAAACGTGAACCCGGAACTCCTGGCCAAAGCCAAATCGCTCGGTTTCTCCGACCGCCAGATCGCGCACCTGACCGGCCAGACCGAAGTGGCCGTGCGCGCGCAACGCCGGCGCCTCGGCCTGCTTCCCAGCTACCGCCTGGTCGATACCTGCGCCGCCGAGTTCGAGGCCTACACGCCCTATTACTATTCCACCTATGATCGCGGCGATGACGAAATCCGCGCCTCCGACAAACAGAAGGTAATGATCCTGGGCGGCGGGCCAAATCGGATCGGGCAGGGGATCGAATTCGACTACTGCTGCGTCCACGCCGCTTTCGCGCTTCGCGAAGACGGGTTCGAAACGTTGATGGTCAATTCCAACCCCGAAACCGTCTCCACCGACTACGACACGAGCGACAAACTGTTCTTCGAGCCGCTTACCCTCGAAGACGTCCTCCACATTTACGAGCGCGAACGCTGCTGGGGCGCCATCGCTCAATTCGGCGGCCAGACCCCGCTTAATCTGGCGCTGGGTTTGCAGCAGAACGGCGTCAACATCATCGGCACCTCGCCGCAAAGCATCGAAATGGCCGAAGACCGCAAACTCTTCGCCGCGCTCCTGCGCCAGCTCGACATCCCGCAGCCGCCCAACGGCCTCGCCGTCAACGAGGCCGAGGCGCACGCCGCCGCGCGCCAGCTCGGCTACCCGGTTCTGGTCCGACCGTCCTTCGTGCTCGGCGGCCGGGCGATGCAGATTGTTTATTCGGACAGCGAACTGGCTCATTACATGCGCTTCGCCGTCGAGGCTTCGCCGGAGCGGCCCGTGCTGGTGGATAAATTTTTGGAAGACGCGACCGAGGTCGATGTCGATTGCATCGCCGACGTCGGCCAATTCGAGAATCCGAGCGAAGGCACGATTGTCATCGGCGCGCTGCTCGAACATATCGAGTTCGCCGGCGTCCACTCCGGCGACGCCGCGATGGTCCTGCCCCCGCACGCCCTTTCCAAGCGCGTCATCCAGACCATTCGCGAGTACACTCACGCGCTGGCGCGCGCGCTCAAAGTCATCGGCCTCATGAACGTGCAATACGCGGTGAAGGGCGAATCGGTTTATGTGCTGGAGGTCAACCCGCGCGCGTCGCGCACCATCCCGTTCGTGAGCAAGGCCATCGGCGCGCCGCTGGCCAAACTCGCCGCCCGGGTCATGGCCGGCAAAAGTCTGGCTCAACTGGGCTTCACCCAGGAGCTTTGGCCGCGCTATTGGGCGGTCAAGGAATCGGTCTTTCCCTTCAACCGTTTCCATGGCCAGGACATCCTGCTCTCGCCCGAGATGCGCTCGACCGGCGAAGTCATGGGACTCGATGCCGATTTGGGCATCGCCTACGCCAAATCGCAGATCGCGGCCAGTTCGCCGCTGCCGATGGGTGGCCGGGTGTTCATCAGCGTCAGCGACGCCCATAAGAAGGAAGTGGCCGGCGTGGCGAGCCAATTTGTCGCGCTCGGTTTTGAGATTGTGGCCACCGGCGGCACGGCGGCGGTGCTGGAAAGCGCCGGCTTGAAGGTGCGGAAAATTTTCAAACTCGCCGAGGGCCGGCCTAACGCGCTCGACCTGCTCAAGAACCGCGAACTCCAGCTCGTCATCAACACCCCGGCCGGCCAGGCCCCGCGCGCCGACGAAGTGCGAATCCGCACCATGGCCGTCTATACCGGCACGCCGATCATGACCACCCTTAGCGGCGCCAAGGCCGCCGCGCTGGGCATCGCGGCGTTGAAAAAGAGCGGCTACGGCGTCAAGACCTTGCAGGAATATCATCCGCCATCCGCCTGATCCAATCCGGTTCATCCTGTTACCTTGTCAGCTTGATTCTTGATTGGCTCGGCTGACGGTCCTTCCGCATCGGCTTCGCCTTTTCATCATCTCGTGCATTTCGCAATCCCCAGTAGTGGCCGTGCGCAGCACCCGCGCGCTGGCTCTACATTTTTTCTCCAATTAAGCGAACATAAGCGAACATAGGCGAACATAAGCGAAGATTTGCCTCTAATCCGGGTCCGCGTTCATCAGTGTCATAAATGAAAAAAGTGTTACGATCGTTCAAATCTTTGGCTTGCCCTTGCAATGTAGGCCGGGTCCCCTGACCCGGCGTAGTTTTACGATCACTCAAATCTTTGGCTTGCCCATTCATCCGTTCAGAACCTCCTCGCATCCAACGCCCTCGACCCAAGTCGAGGTTCGTCCGCGCTAGGTTTGCTCCAACGGCTTGCCCGCAGGCCGGTGCATCGGCGTACCGGTCGGCTGAGGCCAAGCCGGCCCTAGCGCCTGCCTCCCGTGCGCGGACAGCCAGGCAGGGCGCGGTTTCCTCACGCGATCCGGGAACGCCGCCTTCAGGCGGCAGCCTCCGCAGACAACCCATGCAAGGCGCGGTCTCCTCACCGCGCCGATGCACGAACCAACCGCTGCTCGGTTCGACGTGGCACAAGTGGCTAAAAGCGGCTGCGTGGACGCTTGCCTTCCTGCAACCGCCGGGGGACATCAAACTTCTCACAGTGAGAAATTTGATAACCCCCTCTCGCTCGACGAGGTTGCCGAGCCATCCCCCATAAACCGTCTGGCGGGGACACCGAAACTCAAACCCGGTACGGCGAGGCTCCCGCCGAACCGTGACTGCGCTTTCGACTATTTGGCGCCTTTCGCGGTTCCGCCACAATTGCCGCAAGCCTCTGCACCCAAGCGGCTGAGCGCGGATTCCAGACCCCAGCTTTTCCCCACTTCTGCATTCTTCATTCTGCCTTCTGCCTTCGCTTTC